>Ga0190274_10001276_pt1 | contig 14796 bp, 17 predicted proteins | sample Popmic531T_FD_133002 | JGI IMG/M metagenome (GOLD analysis project Ga0190274, IMG submission 133002) | Populus adjacent soil microbial communities from riparian zone of Yellowstone River, Montana, USA - 531 T | ecosystem: Environmental > Terrestrial > Soil > Riparian zone | place: USA: Montana...
AAGCTGCGAGGGAAATAGAAATATTTTCCCTAGGGAAAATCCGGTACCCGGCTTCATATGCAACAACTTTTTCTGATTTAAAATCTCCGTATGCGCCCAATGAAGAATCCCTCAGATCGGTTTCAATCCTGGATGGCGTTCTTACACCTTGCGAAACGGCAGCCCAGATAGTGTGGCGGTGATTCGGTATCCATGCCAACCTCGCTGTGGGATGATATTCTAATCCTGTAAAGTCATTGTGCATGATTTTAGTTCCCAGGGTGAACTCTAGTTTTTCAGGAACGATTGCAAACTGGTCCTGGATAAAACCACTGTATAAATGAAGCGTCCGATTGTCTGGGACTAAGGTATTTCCAGGATTGTTGAATTTGTCCTCAGCAACCCTGTATCCGAGACCCCAAACCACTTTATTTCTATTCCCGATTCTAAAATTATGCTGGAAGTCCAAATCATAAGTGTAGAGCTCATCCAAAGTTTGATCACCTGTAGCATCCCTGTAAGTCCTGTCGAAGTAGGCCTGAAAAATGATCCCGGAATTTTCAGTGTAGTTATGGCTCCACCGACCGATCACATTCTGACCATTAATAAAAGTACTGCCGGTATCATCTTCGGTACCGGTATAGAGATCTCCCTGTACGGTGAGCGTGCTTTTCGCTGATGGATAATAATCTGTCCGGAATCCACCCTGCGTAATATTCCATGCATCGCCTGCATCATCTCCATTGTTGAGTGTTGTGCTCCGGTAATCATACCGCTGGATATAGGCGCGGTAATAAAAAGTGGTATCGATATGTGATCCGAACTGGGCTGCACCAAAATCCTGCAGGGCAAGACCGGCAGCCAGGGAAGCATACACTCCTTGTGTTTCTTTGGCAGGCTTTGAAATGACATTCACAACTCCATTCACAGAATTTGCTCCCCACAATGCACCCGCAGGACCGCTGATCACTTCGATCTGCTTAATATTTTCCTGCAGGACATTCTGCACATCCCAATACACACCTCCGAACAGCGGTGTGTAAACACTTCTTCCATCAATCAACACCAGTAGCTTGTTTGCCAATGAACTGTTTGCTACGGGGTAACCGTTAAATCCCCTGGAGGTAATCCTGGTATCGTGTGCTCCCGATGCTGATACCTGCAGGTTTGTGGCAAGCCTCAATGCACCTGGCAAACGAAGTGTACCCGATCTTCTTATTTCTTCACCTGTAACAACCTGTATAGCCGAAGCGTTTTCTGAAAATTTCTCCGGCGTTTTGGAAACCGACGTTACAACCAGGTTCATCAGTTGTTCCACGGTAAGTTTTTTTAATGTGTCAGTCGATGCTACTGAATCAGCCTGTTGTGCATTGGATTTTTCCGGAACAAAAAGAAATACTGAAAGAAAAAAAATCAAGGTGACAATACCTTTATACTCCATAGTTGAGTTGCCGGTTTTCCCAATGTCATAGATGATGCTCAATTGATCATCGGTGCAGTCATCAATAAGAAATGCTCTCGCGGTTCGCTTCATTAGTGATGGATTTTATGCTAAAATGGAATTCGTTTCTGTGTCAGATAAGTTAAACCATAAATATAATATAAGGAACCAATGAAAAACCCATGATGATGGATTTCCTTTACACCTGCATTCTGTTCATTCTGGTGCCATGAAAAGGTCATCATTATTCCTGAAGATGATTCCATACCTATTTACTGTCGCTATCGCCTTCGACATCGAAGTCTTCATACTTTTTTGCCATGTGCCGGATTTCCTCTTCCGTTTTTCTTTCTACGTTTACAACCATGTTGCTGGCCTTATCATGTGAAGCCACCAGTTCATTTACCTTCAGATGCAATGCAGCAGAATAACGATTGACAGATTTCTGGACTATAAAAAAACTCAGGAAAGTAATAGCAAGCAGAGAATCGCGAATGATACCATGAATGCTTTGCTCCAGGAATTCTTCTGTACTAACCCAGTATAACACAACGCACAAAGCAATGATGAAAGTAAAAGAACTGCCCAACACGCGCGTTACAACAGAAGTAAGTCGGTCGAAAACCCGCTCAATAGCAGAGTGTAAAGAGCTCATATGCTTTTCAATTTAGAGCAATGGCTCTTTTCCAAGCCTGTGAAGTTTATCTTTTCATCTGCTTCCAAATAGCCGGAAATATTAAATTGGGAATTAACGGAAGGCACCAAAGCAACCAAAGTGCATTCAAAAGTATTTTTCCGGGTAGTCATAGATTGAGACTACCCGGAAAAAAAAGCATGCCATAGAATTACGGGCGAAACTGTTTCGCGTATGTGTAATTATAGATCTGCCAGCCATAAACTCGCAATCCCGATTTCCCGTTGAAGCTGGCACCAGTATATTGGGTGACAATTTCCTGGTATGCGGTGTTGAATGAGTGCGTTGTATAATAGGGTCCCATAAATTCCGATTCAGCACTGAAAAGGACGATGATCTTTTTTGTTTTCGACTGGTCAATAGCTGCAAGGCCCAGGTAATCCATGCGGCTTTCCATGTAAGATACTTGCGGTGCGGTCCGGTAATCATGCAATAGTATACGGTCGCAATAGGTCACCAGTTCATCTGCCATCGTTTGCGGAATTGTTGAAGGATTATTGAACCATCCGAAATACACTTCATTGCACAGGTTGGGAGAAACTTTTCGTGTCCAGTTATAATAAGACTTGAGTGTAGAAAGATAAGTGGTCCATGTTGTAGCGCCATTCCAGAATTCCCACTCCAGGTTCACACCGTCAAATTTTTCTGACGTTGAAGACCGTGAATTATTATACTTCCTGATATACGTAGTATCAAGTCCGTTCACTGAACCGGGATAATACACGACTACATACACAAAATTTGTAATCCCACTTTGGTTGCACCTTGAAAGAAAACTTGCGACCTTACTATAGTTCGATGAACTTGAAATTACACTCTTTAAACCATAAAACGCAAAGCTGTTAATCCCTTTGTTAACTGCATAATTGATAAGGGCATTTTCTTTGGTGGTGTTCCCGATGATTGTATTTGCGCCATCAATGTACATTCCCTTATGGGTGGCAGGATTATCAATATTTGTTGTTGAAACGAAATCTCCGGTGCGAAAATTTTCGCCGGGGTTTACATCATCGCTTGTCCCTTGAGTGGTTTGAGAAGCAACAAGGTTCTCTTTCTCACAAGATGTGTTCAGAATTGCGCATAGCAGCAGCGCTGGCAGGATCCATTTTCCAGTCATTATAAATTAAGTTTTAGGTTGTCCGAAGCAAACTAACTACGCCTTATATCTTGAAATCCAAGATCCAGCAGTTGCTTTAAAGATCAACAGGTTAAAAAAAAATCCAGAAGTCTTGTGGTAAAGTGCCGCGAAAATAAAAGAACATTATGTAGCAAATCTGTACAGGTGTTTACATTTTATTTACAATAAAAAAATATGAAAATTTTATGACAGAATTTTTTTCTCGCAACTGGCACGCATTTTTTCTAACTAATAAAACTTTAAAACAATATTATCATGCTAAGATGGTCAGCTATTTTCCTTGTAATCGCAATTATTGCTGCGATATTCGGATTCACAGGCATTGCAGCGGGTGCTGCAGGAATTGCCAAAACTCTGTTTTTTATTTTCATCGTATTATGTATTCTCGGATTTATCCTGGGAAGCACATTGTTCCGCAAGAAAGTTTAAACAGAATAATTTTATTTCATATCAAAGCGATCCCGTATTTCGGGATGCTTTGATATGTAAGTAGCCAATCCAATTCCGGAAATGGCCAATGCTTTCATCTTTTCAATGTTTTGAGATCCATTAAGTTCATAGGTATAAAAATAAACAGAGGCGTTGTCCTTGAATTTAATTTTTATAAAATCTACTCCCGCTTCATAAAGTTCGATTCCACTATTTCCGCTTTTATCCAGGTACTTTTTCATCAATCAGAAATTGAAACACACTTTTTGAAAAAAAAGAATACCATCTTATCTCACGTAAAATATTCGCTATGAAAATCAAAGTCAAAGAGATCGGCGGTTTGCTTAAGACTGCTTTTAAAGAATGGTTTTCAAAGGATCCCTTTAAGGAGAGTGCAGTCATCGCTTATTATGCAATTTTCTCCTTGCCGGGACTCCTCGTAGTAATTATCACCATCGCAGGTTATGCATTCGGACAGGAAGCAGTTAATAACCAGGTATCCGGCCAGATCACGGGAGTGCTTGGGGAAGAAACGGCAATACAAATTCAGGATATGATTGAGAAAGCCAGCGAAACAAAAAATTCAATCATTGCTACAATTCTTGGCGTCATTACAATATTGGTTGGTGCTACAGGCGTGTTTGCACAATTTCAAAAATCCCTCAATATTATTTGGGAAGTAAAAGCTGATGAAACCAAATCAGGTATCTGGCAACTGGTTAAAGTCCGTCTTTTTTCATTCGGACTGATCATTTCCATCGCATTCATACTCATTGTATCCCTGGTGATATCCACATTGCTCGCCTCCCTCGGGGATTGGCTGGCCGGAAATTTCAGCGAGTCATTACTGATCATCATCCAGGCACTCAATCTTATTTTATCACTTTCCGTACTTGCCGTATTGTTTGCTTTAATGTTTAAATTTTTTCCCGATGCAAAAATAAAATGGAGACACGTGTGGGTGGGATCAATCGTCACTGCCATATTGTTTGAGCTTGGTAAATTTGCATTGAGCCTTTATTTCGGAAAAGCAGATCCTGCAACAGGATATGGAACGGCCGGCTCAATCATCCTTATCCTGCTTTGGGTTTCCTATTCGTCAATGATCGTGTTTTACGGTGCGGAATTTACGCGCGCTTTTGCCACACTGCGGGATGGTGAAGTACAGCCTTCGGAAACTGCTGTCAGGGATAAATTGAGAAACAAAGCGGCAAAAGTTTAGGCAGTGCTGATTAAATGGCATAAGATTTATTGACTTCTCAATAAACTATTTTATGAAAAATTCCAGAAGTTCAACCAACAAACAAAGCAAACAAGGTTTCTCGCATAAGCCAATACCGGAGGTAAGAGACAATCTAGATAGCCGCTCACAAAAGGAATCCGGTTATAAAGGAGACAAAAGTAAAAAAGGAGATCGCGGAAAAAAGAAGGCGTGATTTTACTGGCATAGATTTTTAGACATATCGAAATATTCTCTAAAAATCAGTCATGAAAAAATTTACTCTACTACTTGCAACAGCTATCACCTTAGCTAATTCACAATTTGCATCGGCAAATTTTACTGCCAATCTTCTCTTCGCCGCAAAGCTTACCGGGGACCAGGAGACACCTCCTGTATCAACGTCAGCTTATGGAGTTGCTACATTTATCCTGAATGCAACACGCGATACACTTTGTATATCGGTGACAGTTCGCGATATGTCATCGGCAATTACTGCTGCTCATATTCACGAGGGAAGTTACGGACTCGCAGGTCCGCCCATAATTGATCTCACGCCATTTATAAATGGAAACAGGATCAACGCCACCATTACCGGCGGAATGATCAATCCACAGGTTGTAGGCGCACTCATTGCCAGGCAATTTTACATCAACGTGCACACAGCAAATTTTGTAGACGGCGAAATTCGCGGACAGATAGAACTTGAAACTGATTTTCATTTCAAAGCATACATGAGCGGTGCTGAAATTGTTCCACCGGCAAATACACCTGCGATAGGAATTGCCACTTTCAACCTGCAAAAAGATTATAAATACCTGACCATTAAAGCACAGGTCACAGGGTTGAGCGGTCCGATCACAACAGCACAGCTTCATTATGGAGCACCCGGAGTAAATGGACCTGAAGTAGCGTGGCTTGATTCATTCATCAATGGCAACACCATTGTATGTGAAATTCCTGATACACTGTTTATATACGACCTGCTTGCGGGAAACATCTATATCAATATTAACACGGCCGCCAACCCGATCGGCGAAGTGCGCGGACAAATTTACCTGCAAAGTGATTTCGCATTTGATATCTGGCTTGATGGACAACAAGAAGTGCCCCCGACACTTTCGGGCAGCACCGGTTCCGGTTCCGTTACATTCAGCCCGGGACTTGATACTGTTTATTACGATGTCGTATATGATTCATTGCTGGATACAGCTACCGTTGCACATTTCCATGATGGTATTTTCGGAGTATCAGGCCCTCCGGTTGTAGATGTAAGTTCTTCTATCAATGGAAATCACCTTTCAGGAATGGCAACATCTCTCCCACCAGATTTCGTTGCGAAATGTTTGCTGGGAAGTATTTACCTGAACGTTCATACAGCGGCATTTCCAAGTGGAGAAATCCGCGGACAGGTAGACAGGTGCGCTTATGAGGGATTTGCATTCGGCATTGATGGTTCGCAGGAAACACCGCCAAATCCTTCGCCCGCTACAGGATCGGGATTTGTGTCAATCGATCCCGAAGAAAGAAGCGCCCATTACCGCATGGTCGTGAATGATCTTACCGGTCCGCTTACCTTAGTGCATTTTCACAATGCTCCTCCAGGCATCGCAGGACCTCCTGTATTTGACCTCACGCCTTACTTTACTGCAGGTGCAACCAATGTTTCAGCTTCGAATTACTGGACGGATTTTGATTTCTCTGTTCCATTCAACACCACGTTTTCAGATATGTTTCAGAACAATGAAATGTATGTAAACTTTCATACTGCTGCGAATCCAAATGGAGAAGTTCGCGGGAATGTCCTGCAAGGAGGAGAATGTTTCATTACCACAGGCATTGCAGGAACGGGCGCGATTGCTGATGGCTGGGTGATCTATCCGGTTCCGGCATTAACGACAGCGACTCTACTTTTTGATGGAACAAAAAATTCACACGCAGAAATTGAGATAACAGATTTGAGCGGTAGAATTGTTTTGACTGATGCAGTAAATATTTCTGCAGGAGAAAATAAAATTGATCTCGATATTTCATCACTTTCCAGCGGCATTTACGGAGTCAGGCTGGTTTCCGAAAAGACGCAGTCAGCAGTTGGAAAGCTTGTGAAACAATGAAAAGGTTTTACCTGGAGAATTGAATGAATGTTGTTGTCAGCCGGGTGCGCGTTTCATGAAGGGCACACAAACCCGGTGAGGCAGCCAAAGCAGTGAAGTGTATCTTTTCGCCCTTTCGGTACATGGAGCCAGCAAGCGTTCATTCAGTTCTTCTTGTTTTCGTTCTGAGTGATTTCTTCCAGTTCTTTCTCTTCCTTTTTTGCGACCAGATTTTCTTTTTTCAAATCCGTTCTGATCAGCGCATACAGGCTCATGTAAATATTTGCAATCCAAATCAAGGCAAACCCTGATATAATGTAGCCACGCCAATCCGGAAAAAGCAAACGGTACTCCGTTATAAAAAGAAAAATAATAGTCACATAATGACTGAAACAGTATTCGCAAGTGAACATATAGAAAAACTTCCGCCTGAAAATACTTTTTGAATCTACGGAATGCTTAACACAGTACTCTCTCGGCTCCCTGAAAATTTCTTCATGCGTTACAGTCCAGGAAACGCATGCGATGGGAATAGCAAGGATAAAAAGCCAATATAGCTGGGAAATTTCCATTCAGCCGCTAAAATAAAGTATTGTACCATTGCTTTTTAAATACATTCGATACATTTGAAATCAACCAATTAATCAACGATGAAGCATTATATTCTACCACTGATTTTAACAATCTTTTCTTTAACTACAAAAGCACAAACGATTGACACCATCGGAAATACCATCGTGCAAATATCGGTTGCACTGGACAGTTCTCATTTCGCAAATGGATACATGAGCAGTCCCTGGGATCTTCACTGGGGTCCTGATCAGAAACTCTGGTATACCAACAATAAAACCTTGTGCACATATGATCCTGCTTCACAAGCAGTGGATACAATCCTGGAACTTCCCACCGGTTATATCTTGGCTGTGACCACGCATACTAACTTTTTTAACAACCCTTATGTATACATCACCGTTGATACAGCTTCTTACTATGGCGTCGGAAACAATATACAGGTATATAGATACGAGTACAATTTTGCGGGCGACTCGCTTTTTAACCCGCTATTTCTCCTTAGTTGGAATCACCCGGGGGAACATTCAGGGGGAAGGATTATTTTCGGACAGGACGATAAACTATATATAAGTACTGCCGAATACTATATCGGGAATGATACCTTGTTTAATAATTCGGGGAAGGTGCTCAGGGTAAATCCTGATGGGACCGTTCCTTTCGACAACCCGCGCGCTGATTACACCTACACTTATGGTCACCGCAACCCGCAAGGGATTGTACAGGTTCCGAACGGAAATCTTTTTGTTTCTGAATACGGGCAACAATGGGATGAACTGAATCTCCTTGAGGAAAATAAATATTTTGGATGGATCACCTTCGATGGAGTTTCGTGTATAAACAACCAGGACAGCTGTGACTATTATGATTCAACAGCAGTATTTCCATTGGATGTTGCCATGAATCCTCCCTCAGGCATAGATTATTACAATCATCCTGCGATCCCGGAATTTACAGGGCTTGTGCAAGCTGTGACAGGTGCTATAAAACAAGGATTGATCGTTTATACTATGAACTCAGATTTTGACAGTGTAATTACGAAAAGTTATTACCTCACCCAGGAATATGGAAGGGTGCGGGATGCCTGTGCGGCTTCTGATGGTTCCCTTTATTTTATTGCCGGCGACAGAAGCGTTCCTAAAATTTGCGTCATCAGGAATCCATTGTTTGATGCTGTTGCTGAGCCGGGCCAATCTTCATTCACATTTTATCCCAACCCGACGAAAGATAAATTCTTTTACAGGCTTCATTCAGGCGATAAAGGGAACATGACCATTTTTGATATCAGCGGAAAAATTGTTCATCAACAAAAAGTTTCGGGAGACCATGGCGAAATTGAAACGGGTAACTATCCTGCCGGCAGTTATACCATAAGCTTAGAAAAAAGCCATGGAACAGTTTCAAGCCAGAGATTGGTCATCATAAAATAAACCGGTAAAAATATTTTCAAATAATTCCTAGCGACTCGAACGTTAAATGGCAGGTTATAAATTTATTACCCACTGGAAGTTGGATGCACCTCTCCAGGATATTTGGGATGTCATCAGTGATATCAGTAAGTGGCATGAGTGGTGGAAAGGAGTCCTGGAAGTAAAGGTGATTACAGATTCTCCAACCGGGAAAATACGTTTTGCGCATACATGGAAAAGCTTCGTTCCTTACAAGCTTAAGTTTATCACTGCAGTAACTGAAATTGATCCTCTGAAAAGCATCCAGGCAAATGTGACAGGTGAACTTGAAGGAACTGGGCGCTGGGAATTTAAAGACGCAGGAAACGGAGAAACAATTGTGACTTATTACTGGTTTGTACGCACAACGATGACATGGATGAATGTGACTGCCCCCATGTTAAGCTGGCTCTTCCGCTGGAACCACGATACAGTAATGGATTGGGGAGGTGAAGGCCTGGCAAAAAAGCTGCAGTGTAACATTCGTTTCAGCAGTGAACGGCTGCACTAGCCAATGTCACGCACTACCCTAAAACCCTCGCTCAGTGCGGCTTCCACGGTGCCCGAATTTTCACCCTGGTGATATCCTTCACCCGCAAAGAACAATGTGTCCGCTTCTGGTTCACGCATTATTTCCTTTAGTTTCATTCCTTCAACCACTTCAAACGAATAAGCTCCTCCGGCGAAAGGATCATTTACCCAGTCAAATATTTTGTGAGAAAGCAATTGAGATTCTACTTCAGCATAGGTTAAAATAAAAATTGCGGCGAGTGATTGGATTGCGGATCCCAGGATTGTGTCATATCCTTTCAATGCCAGTTCCTTCGCTGCCTCTCCTCCCACCCAACCGGTTAACAACGGAGTTTCGTCAGGATGTTGCGTCCACCAGGTAGGAATGGTTGCATCTGAGAAAATAAATCCCAGGTTTTTAAGATCATGGTGAGATGTTCTGCTGATCTCCCCGCTTTTCCAGAATGCATTATTAAAAAGCATGCAGATTTTTATAACGCCTCCGTATCCAAGTTTTTTTAAAGCTGATTCTTTCTGTTCCAATGGCGGTAAAAAAATCAGTTGATTATTGATCTGATCGCGTAGCAATCCAATTGGAATTGTAATAACAACCTTGTTGCAATTGAATTTTAAACCATCGTCAGTAAAAACCGTGGCTTCATTGCTTTTCCATTCAACGCGGTTTACCCGGTTAGAAAAATGAAATTTACATCCCAGTTTTATACATTCTTCAGTAATGAAATCAACGAGCTTCCCGTAACCTTCAGGAATCCGATATTGCTTTGCATTATCTTCATTTAACCATTCATCCCGGAATGCAAATGTGCTGGCGCGTGAAGTATCTGCCGCATCATATCCGCTTACAAAACCTTTTACAGAATTCTTCAGTTCCTCATATTCTTCACCGGCGAAACTTACTTCAAGGAACCTGTCAACCGGCATATCGTGGCTCAATGCCTTCAAGTGTTTTTCAAGTTCACGGTGATGTTCCTCGATAAAATTATTTTCCTTTTTCAAATTGCTAGTGCGGGTTTGCCAGAAAGTCCCTTCCATGGGTACAAATGAAACTTTGTATTCCTTTAGCAAGCTAATGGTAACCGGGAGTTCACCGTGAATGAATTCAGCTCCGGCCTCCAGCGCCTTTGGAAATTCATGGTCTGTGATGGTACGAATACGTCCGCCCGTTTGTGCCCTTGCCTCGAGGACAACCACACTTTTCCCTTTTCGCAAAAGCTCTCGTGCTGCAATCAAACCGCATGCACCGGCGCCTACTACAATAACATCTGCTGAATTCATGCTACTAAAAGTAAAAAAATATCCCTTACAAAATTTCAGGCATGTAAATGTTTCTGCCTGAAATGGAAGTTTGGAATTTTACCTGAATCAGTATGCAACTTTTCATATTCTTCCTGCACCTCATTTGATGTTGAATGAATATCAGCCCTGAATAAAATTTCATTGCGGTTATTGACTAAATCTCCAAGTATCGTCATATCAAGGCTGACCCTGAAATCCTCATCTGAATATGAAAGTGGAATTCCTGAAATGAAAGCCAATGGCATATATGCAAACTGGTTTCTGCTGTCAGGAATTTTGCACACCAAAGCCCCTGTTTTTGTTTCACTCATAACCTAGAACGGAAAAATTGTATGCCATTAGCATTGTGTATTTTTTTAGTCATCGCCAATCAAAAGTGTACTAAATTATTCAACCTGGGATTCATCAATCTTAAGTCGCATTATGGCACGTTTATTTTAATGTTATAGTTCTCGTGGTAGAGAATGTTAAGTGTTTGCTTAACAGTCCGGTGGTGTGTAAAAGCATCCCGGATTTTTTTTTACCCCATTTTAATCAGGCATGCATTTTTAAATAGTTGAATGAATCCCCCTAAATATGTCTGAATCGAAACTACCACTTCCCTTCTACCTTAAATTTTCACAGATTCTGACAGGAATCATTGCTCTTGTAATCATACTTTACGTCGGCCAAGGCATTATTCTCCCGCTGGTCTTTGCCGTTTTTATTGCAATTGTATTAAACCCTGTGGTAAACCGTCTTCAGCGGATTGGGATAAACCGCATTCTTTCAATCGTGATCACCCTTGTCGTCACCTTGGCACTGATCACACTTCTTACCTGGTTCATCAGCTACCAGATTGCCGGTTTTGTAGACACCCTTCCTGCGCTGAAAAAAAATACGACTGTACTTTATGACCAGTTCACAGAATGGATGCATAAGACCTTTCACCTGAGCCGGTCTACTGTGACACGCTACCTGAACCAGCTTCGAAGCCAGGGCATTGACAGCAGCAGCTCATATATCGGACAAACGCTTGTTACCATCACAGGAGCTTTCGGCGTACTCATACTCATGCCTGTATATGTTTTCCTTGTGCTGTTGTACAAACCACTGATCCTGGGATTCATTGCAATGCTTTTCAAAAATTCTGACCGCAAGGTTGTAACTGAAGTGGTTGGAGAATCCCGTACCCTGATACAAAGTTACCTCTATGGGCTCCTGGTCGAAATGGCGTTGGTAGCAGTGATGAATTCAGGAGGATTGCTTTTAATCGGAATGAAGTCGGCCATTCTGCTAGGCGTTATTGCAGCCATACTCAACGTGATACCTTACCTGGGCGGTGTAATAGCTACGGCACTGGCTATGCTGGTTGCAGTTGCAACAAAAGGTCCGTCAGAAGCCTGGCTGGTTCTTTTTGTTTTTCTTACAGTTCAACTTATAGACAATAATTTTCTTGTACCTAAAATAGTTGCTTCCCAGGTTCGCATCAATGCATTGGCATCGATCGTTGCCGTATTAATGGGAGGTGTACTGTGGGGTGTTCCGGGAATGTTTATCGCCATTCCGGTAACGGCATTATGTAAGGTGGTATTTGATCATATCGAAGGCCTGAAACCGTTTGGTTTACTCCTCGGCGATACAATGCCTCGCTTCGGTACCATTGCAGCTTTCTTTAACCCGGGAGCTAAAGAGAAATTAAAAAAGTAGAAATGTTTGGACGTGATTCATTACCATTAAATTTCATCATACAAAAATCCTATATTCACTAAATAAAATAACAGAACATGAATAACATCTTCAAAGGGTTGATTGCAGGATACGGAGCAAAAAAACTTGGAACAGGTTGTTTCAGTACAGTATTAATTTTTGTGTTGATCTGGTACTTGCTTGGCCATTGCTGATGTCCCGGATTTGAATGGCATAAATATTTAGCTTTTATTGTTATGACAGATCAACAACAGAAAAAGCTTCAAAAGCAACGGCTGCAATGCAGGAATAAATTCCTTCGTGTTTTTCCCGGAGGGTTTAATGACCCCAAATATCTTGAACAGGTGCGCGAAAAGAAATTGCAGGCACATAAAATGTTCCAGTCACTGCTGAACAAGAATGAGTTTGAACGTCTATTGCAAGAGGAAGATTTTAAAACGATTGCAAAAAATGCAATAAGTATTGAAAAACAGACTCATCTTCTTTTTCCCTCTGAAGAAACTGCATTGAAAGAATTAAGCAGGTCACCGAAGAATACCAAGACATTTGCAACAGGTTTATTCGATTTCCTTTATTCAAAACTGAATGTGAAGGAACGGTTTGAGAAATTCAGTGAGACCTTGTCATCGTTTCAAAAAAAACATAAGCAGTTTGTTTCATGGCAAATGCAAACAGTGTTCGCATTCCTTGGTAATCCCGAACATTATATGTTCTTAAAGCCTGCGTTAGTAAAGGCTGCAGCGGGATCATATGGTTTTGATTTCTACTATAAGCCACGGCCTAACTGGAATTCATACCAGAGTGCCTATGCATTTGCAAACCAGTTGAGGCAGGATATCAGCGATCTGAATCCCCGGGATTTCATCGACCTTCAGGAATTTATGCAGGTAATAGCTTCCAAAAAAACAAAAAGAATTAAAAAGTAATCATATGGAAAAGCGCGTCATAGGATTTATCCTGACAATACTAGGCATCATTGGCCTTGTTGCTGCCGGCTTTTATTTTATGAGAGGCGGGGATAGCAATGCTGCTATAAAATCAATCGTCATGTTCGGAATACTGGGATTGATTTTCTTCTTTGCCGGTGTCAGCCTTGTTAGAGGAACAAAGGACAAGGTAACCTAGAAATCCTCTAGTGCTTGAATACACTTTTCAGCTCCCCGATTTCCTTTTCCATCTTTTCAATCTTTGTAAAAATGGAATGCTTTTGCATGGAAGTATCAGGTATTTCAGATGAAATATAATTGCAGAATTTCCAAACTTCTTTCACTTCGTTGGCTTGCACTTCATAAGTTTTAAATTCTTCGTTGAGTGAAACCAGTTCCATCGATCTTTTTTTCCTGAGGTTATTATTTACAAGTTTGAAAACGATGCCGTCATCAACAGTCAGTATAATATAAGCATGGCCGTCCTTAATGTCGAACCAGTTCTCCAGGTATTCCCCGATCACCCAGCTTTTATCGGGAATGGGGTTCATTGAATCCCCGCTCAACTGGAACATGCGGTATTTCCTGTCATTGAATAGAATGGGCAACTGGAAAGTCGGCAGCTTTTTAATGTAATCAGGATCTGCATAACCGCTGCGGTAGCCTGCACGCGCTTTATGGCTTACCATTTCAATGTTCTCCTTATTGAAGCTGTCGATGGTGGTCGCCAGTACCCTCAGCCGGGACCCCGTTATATAAACATCATTTCCTCTTTCAAGTTCTGAGAGCTGGCTTTCACCGAGCTTGCTCAAATCAATTTTGACCAGTGTGTCAATTGATATGCGGAAATATTTTGAAAACCTGACGAGCAATTCAAGCGTCGGGTTTACCACTACGCCGCTTTCATAATTGTTCAGGGTTGACCTGGTAATGCCCAGTTCAGTAGCTACCACATCCTGTGTGCGGCGCCGGCGGCTGCGAAGGAATCGAAGGTTTGTCGAGAGGTTCATTTGATTAAAGTTGAAAAAAATATTTTTAAATAAACTGCTTTTATTGGTTTTGATTGTCTATATTAAAACCATTATAAATGACTTTAATGCAGTCAAAGGTAAAGAGAAAATCATTCACACCAAACAGGCAGCCAAAAAATATTATGGAAGATGACCAGATAAAAAATACTGATTACCTGAAAGGTCGCGGGGCACAGATCCAGACGCATAACCGTTTCCTTAAACAGGAAGTGGTAACTGAACACATCGAGGGATTGGATGAGCCGTTAATAACGGATGAACGGACAAAGGTTTATATTGAAAATCCCAGGAAGATCGTCAATAAGATTACGA
>Ga0190274_10001277_pt1 | contig 14791 bp, 9 predicted proteins | sample Popmic531T_FD_133002 | JGI IMG/M metagenome (GOLD analysis project Ga0190274, IMG submission 133002) | Populus adjacent soil microbial communities from riparian zone of Yellowstone River, Montana, USA - 531 T | ecosystem: Environmental > Terrestrial > Soil > Riparian zone | place: USA: Montana...
AGAGAGTTTCCAATGATTGACTTCGAGTTGACTGAAGATCACCTGGCCCTGGTCCAGACCGTTCGCGAGTTTGCCCGGAAGGAAGTTGCGCCCTACATCAAGGAGTGGGACGAGAAACAGGAGTTTCATCCGGAAGTGCTCCGGAAAATGGCCGAGTTGAACCTGCTCGGAGTTTGTATTCCGGAAGAGTATGGCGGGGCCGGCTTCGACTACATTTCGCTCGGACTTGTGTGCGAGGAATTGGAAGCAGTCGACACGTTTATGCGAGTCGTTATGTCGGTCCATACGGGACTCAATTCGCTGACGCTTTACACCTGGGGCACTGAAGAGCAAAAACAAAAGTATCTGGTGCCACAAGCGAAAGGCGAGAAGCTTGCCACTTACGGACTGACTGAACCCGGCGCCGGGTCGGACGTCGTCGGTTCGCGCTCAACCGCGCGCCGCGAAGGTGACGAGTATGTGCTCACGGGCGAAAAGATGTGGATCAGTTTGGCTGATGTCGCCGACAATTTTCTCTTCTTCTGTTGGACTGACGAGGAGAAGCGTCGCAAACGCGATCACAGCGGGATGTCGTGCTTCATCGTCGAACGCACCATGAAGGGGTTCACTTCGGGAACGATTCACGGCAAGCTCGGCATTCGCGCCGGCAATACAGGTTACTTTTCGCTTCAGGACGTGCGGGTGCCGAAGGAAAATCTGGTAGGTGAAGAAGGCGAAGGGTTCAAGATAGCGATGTTTGCGCTCGAGCAGGGACGCTACACAGTGGCGGCCGGTGCGACCGGAGTTATCCGCGCCTCGCGCGACGCCTCGGTTGCTTACGCCCTCGAACGGGAAACCTTTGGAACCAAAATCGCGAATCATCAACTGGTGAAGCAAAAGATTGCCGAGATGGAGGCCGACTACCAGATGGCCCATTTGCTTTGTTTGCGCGCCGGCTATTTGAAGAACACCGGACAGGCAAATGGACGGGCGACAAGTTTGGCCAAGTGGCAGGCGACTGTTCGCAGCGAAAAGGCCGCGTCGATGGCGATTGAAGTCCATGGCGCCAACGGATATGCCAACGACTATCCCGTAGAGCGTTATCTGCGCAACTGCAAAGCGGCAATTATTTACGAAGGCACACGCGACATTCACACACTGATGCAAGCGGATTGGGCGTTGGGGTTGAAGAAAGAAAAGCCGGCGCGTAAAACCCTGCCACCGTGGCAGTCGTCTGAAACCACCAGGGCGACGGTTAGTTGAGCCCGAGATAAAGGCTGGTTTCAGCAAGCAATTGCGTTGTTCATATCCATGTAGGAGGAAGTCTATGGGCCGAGTCACTTCAAGGCTGCGGATTGTTACCGGGGCGCTGTTGGTTTGTTTCTGTTCAGGGCTGGCACTTGCACAGAATCTGGGGGCCAGCGTGGTTCAGGTCTTTATACCCGGTGGCGGCGCACCTCCCAATGTTCTTCGTCTTACCCTGGTCCGCGATGACGGCTCTATGGATACATTCTTCACCGACTCAAAAGGCAAATTCGAGATGCCTACTCCGTCCAGAGGGACCAATAATTATACTGTTACCATCGAAAGCGACAGACAGAACTACGACACGACCACTGCCAACCTTACCCTGCACGGCCTGCAACCGACGTACCTGACCATTTTTCTCAAACCCCTACCACCGGAAAAAGTAGTAAACGAGGTTTTGGACGTTACTACCCTTGAAAAGAACGTACCTCAAAAAGCACAGGCTGCTTACAAGAAAGCAATGGGGTCGCTTGAAGCCAAAAAGTTTGATGACGCCATTAGCGAATTGCAGAAGGCGATTACCATTTATCCGGAATACGTCAGGGCCCATAGCGACCTCGGCGTCCTTTTCATGAAGCTCGACCGGCTGGACGAGGCAGCCGTGGCCTTTAGGAAAGCCACTGAAATCAGCAAGCGGTTTTTTTACCCGCGCATGAATCTTGGGGTGGTGCTTAACCGGCAGGAAAAATATAAGGAAGCTATCGAAGTTCTGGCGCCTCTTTACGAGGAGAACCGGGGAATGCTCGAGGTGAGGCTGGCTTATGCAAACGCCCTCAGCGGCGCGGGCCAGATGGTTGAGGCCGAAAAGATTTACCTGCCCATTCTCCAGCTCAAAGACGTGCCTCCTGCAACTCAAGCGACGGTGCTTTTCAAGATTGGCTTTGGACTAAATCGCCAGCGCAAGTTTGCTGAGGCCGTGGCCGCATTCGACAAAGCCCTGGCGCTGAGTCCTAACATGACTAACGCGCACATGCTTTTGGGGGGCGCCCTGATGCAGTTGCAGCAGGGCGAGCGGGCCGAGCTGGAGCTATTAAAGGCTTACGACTTGGGCGGGGCGTCGGTCGCCGGCGCGCAGTTGCTGCTGGGACACCTTTATGTTTCGCAGAAAAAGTATCCGCAGGCCCAAAAGGCTTTCGAGCAGTATTTGACAGACTTGCCTCAGGCGCCGAATGCGAAACAGGTGACGGAGATGATTGTAGCGCTCAAGACCAATCCGAAGAATTAGAGTCATTTCGTGTGAGTTCGTGGATCGTTCTTTCAGGCAAACGGGCCATACGATCCGCGAACTCACACCAAGTCCGACGAAATCCCTCGGCTGTTCTGGCCCTTGAGGGCTCTACTTTCTCGCCTCGAAAATACGATTAAAGGGTGTCTCCGTGGCGCGGCGAAATTCAGTGAAGCCGCCGGCCAGCACTACTTCCCTGATTGCTGATTCGGGTGCGACTGCGCCGAGAGCTGGTCCACCAAGCGCCAATGAGTTCGCCGTACAGCAGAGCGTGGAAGCACCGGCAAAGGTCCGTCCGATGATGTTAAAGTTTTCCTCCACCGTGTTGCCGGCCATTGGCTCAACTATTAGTGCGCTGCCGTCAGGTGCCAGCACCTCAGCCGCACGCTTGCAAGCTCCCACCGGGTCACCCATGTCGTGCAGGCAATCAAAAAACGCCACCATGTCATACTGCTGATCCGGCAACTCGCTCGCGTTCGAAACTTCAAAAGTAACTCGATCCGAGACGCCGGCGTCTTCAGCGCGTTGGCGTGCAGTTTCAATAGACTTTTCATGATTGTCGAAACCCCAGAAGCGCGAGTTGGGATACGCCTGGGCCATGATGATGGTTGACGACCCGTGGCCGCAGCCGATGTCAGCCACCTTGCCGCCAGCTTTCAGTTTCTCTTCGATGCCGGTCAATGCGGGTATCCAGGAAGCAATCAAATGTGCTGCATAACCGGGACGGAAGAACCGCTCCGTGCCCACAAACAAATCCGGATCGTGTTCGCCCCAAAGCATGCCGCCACCGCTTTTGAAAGACTCTTCGATTCGTGAGACCGCATGCGTCATCGCCTTGACTACGTAGAAACCACCGCCGACGTAAAAAGGACTACTTTCATCCGTGAGCGCCACTGCCTGTTCCGGCGCGAGCGAATAGAGACCCGTTGCGGAGTCGTAATCAACGTAGCCGCTGGCTGCCTGATTGATCAGCCACTCGCGTACGTAGCGTTCGTTGGTTGAAGTCTTTTCGGCAAGTTGGGCCGGGGTAACCGCGCCGCCTGTGGCGAGCGCTTTGTAGAGCCCAAGTTTTTGACCGATGTATACCAACGACGAGCTGAGCGCCGCACCAAAATCACCGACAACTTTGCCTAAAAACTGGTTCATTTTGTCTTCGTTGATAGGTCCAGGTTGTATTGCAGCAGACATAAGTGCCTCCTCAATCCAGATTGGCTTTAGCAGATTGTTTGGGGAATTAGTTGGGGAAGTTTCTACGTCAGTTTGGCGGGCAAGTCAAACCAAGGTGATGTCCGACACACTTTAGTTTGTCGATCGTGGATGGCTTGGCGGCTAAGCCTGCCGCGAACCTGTCGAAACGACCGTTTGTTTCCGCGTCGTACCTATTCGGACGCGTCGACAAACTGAAGTGTGTCGGACTTTTTCAGATGGCCCCGCTCTTACGTGAGCTCTAGTTCTTTCCAGTATGGGCCAGGATCCAATCACCCATTGTTTGCAACGCCGCCGGCGCGATTGTTTCTTCAATCTGCCCATACTCTGAAACTGCGCCAGTCGCGGTGGTTTGAAACAGGTGATTGAGCCCGGGAAGCAGCACGATTTTGTAGTCGCGGTTTCCCGCCTCTTTCAACGCGCTCTCGATTCCGTCCAGATCCTCTTTCGGAGGCACCTGAAGATCTTTCCCACCATTAAGCGCGAGCACCGGCACGCGAACTTTCATCAAAGTCGGCCGTGGGTCGTAGGTGAGAAAATAACGGAACCACGGAGAGGTGAACAGCTGGTTCTGTGGTTCGGCGGCAGCCAACTGAGCTTCCAAACGCTTTTTCGCAGCTTCTGCTCTTTTGATTGCCGCGTCCGCGAGCTTTTTACGAGCGACTGCCGGATCTGTTTCCTGAACTGCTATCTCGAAAAGTTTCTGACTCTCAGCCACGGATTGCTCGACTTGCTTGTCACATTCAGCAGCTGCAATCAAGCCGACCTGCATCGTCAGCAACTTTCCCCCGACGATGCCTGGGCCGGCCATCAAAACTATGAACGCAACGTCGGCTGATTTCGAGGCCACCATAGGCGCCGCCATACCGCCCTCGCTATGGCCTATCAGTCCGATCTGTTTCGGATTGATCTCTTTGCGAGTTTTCAGGAATTCGACTCCTGCCAGCGCATCACCGGCGACGTTTTCGGTGGTGTCGTTTGGCGAGCCCGGGGAGGTGCCGCCCACGCCGCGATCGTCGGCGCGTAATACCGCGATCCCGCGCCGGGTCAGGTAATCTGCGAGCACCAGAAAAGGTTGGTGGCCCATAATCGCTTCGTCGCGATCCTGTTGGCCTGAACCGGTAATCAATACGACAGCTGGAAACGGACCGGCGCCACGAGGCACAGTCAAGGTTGCCGCCAGTTTTATTTTGTCCTGCGTATTCTCATAGGAGACTTCCGTTTCATCATAAGGGTAAGGTTTCGCAGGCTTCTGCGGGCGCCTCAGTTTTAGCTCACTGGCATCAGTGACTCGTTTGAAGTCCAGAGGGAAGTTAGTACCCTGGGTGAACTGTCCCGTCAGTTGATTACCCTCTTTGTTGATTGTTCCGACGTAGGAAGCACTGAGCCTCTTCATTTCGAATTTCAGGGTGCCGTCCTGAAAACTGATTGAGTCGACCGCCAGATCGTTGGCGCTTTGGTCGAGGCTATCCATGGTCGCCGTCAGCTTACCGTCTGCTGCCTTCGAGATTTTTAGTACGAGTCTCAGTTTGGCAGCTCCCACGTCGAGTGTGCCCTGCCAATTGCCCTCAATTCCCGGGGCTGCTTGAGACGAGGTGGCAATGTGCGTCGCTGCGTGTAGGATCGGCGCCTGGTAAGCGAGCGAGCCCAAGGTGACTACGACGAGCAAAAATGACAGCAGAGCGTGGAGAATTTTGCGTTGCATCAAATTACGTCCTTCCGGCGATTCACTTAGTTTGGAGTATTAAAGTCCGGAGTCTAATACGAGAGGGGGGTGGGGACGGTTTCCGTTGTTGAGACGATGTCAGGCTCTTGGGTGATCTGTAAAGCAAACTGTTAGTTTGCGAGCCCGTTAGCCTGCAAGCAGCCTGGAAACTCACCATCGCAAACTAACAGTTTGCTTTACAACGTCGCCGAGCCCTTTAGTTTGAGACGTCGGCATCAGCTGATAATGGCCCAGGTTCTGGCGGGTTCTCCTCTTGATCGGAACTTGAAAGTTCACGATGCAGCGCAATTGCGCGTTCCACCGCATCTTCTATTTCGTCGAGGTTGAAAGGCTTGTGGAAAAAGGCGAAGGCTCCCATTTCAATGACTTCCTGACCGTAGCCGCCCTCAGGCATTCCTGAAATCACAATCACCGGAGTTGCAGGATGTTTGTCCTGAACGTAGTTGAGCAGTTCGCGGCCGCTGAGTCCCGGCATCGAGAGGTCGGTAAGCACCGCGTCATAGGTTTCGATCTCGAGATAAGCAAAGGCTTGCTCGGCTCGATCGGCCGTATGGCACTCGTGTGAGGGAGACAGAAGATCGTGAAGCGTGTCACGGATGAGGGAATCGTCGTCGACGATAAGCAGCGTAGCCATCCAGTTTCTCCTAAATACCCGAGGACCCAAGCATCGTTATCGAGCGCATTCTAACCGTCTTTTAGCGTGCCCGCCTAGGAATGTTTCGGATCGGCGCCGTTAGCAATCGACCGGGTTGGATAATAACGCGTTCTCTGTGCGATCTCTGTGAACTCGATGTCTTGTTAGAAACTGGATGTAAAGTGTTTGTTCTCCTGCAGGCGAAAGTTTGATTCTCTTATCTGCCGGTCGTAACCGAGCAAAGCCACCCAGTATCGAGCGGCAGAGTGGGTCGAAGAATACAGAACCGGAAGCGGTAGCGACCGGGTCGTTCTGCGACCCCAAGCTCGCGGAGCCGAAACGGGACCCGGTCGCTACCACCACCCCACGCGGGCTGCCCGCGTGGGGACCCCGGTCCGCTTCCGGTTCCGTATTCGTCTGGTGATGCGGGCGGTGAGTAGCCGGTTATCGCATAGTGCAAACTACAAATAATCGAACTGCTCTGTTAGTATGAGGACGCACTTCTTCATTGCGACGCTGACCATGCGTGGCACGCTTCGCAAGTCAACATTCCGAATCCGGGAGAGCTAAAAATATGGGCCACGAGTTAAAGACGGAGCGCGAGTTGTCTCTGGACTTCTTACGCGTATGTGAAGCCGCAGCTATCGCCGCGGCGCGCACGATGGGCCAGGGCGACCGCAAATATTCCGATCACGTTGCTGTCGAGGCGATGAGAGAAGTCATGGATACGGTGCCGATGCGTGGCCGGATCGTAATCGGAGAAGGCGAACGCGACGAAGCGCCCATGCTCTACATTGGAGAAGAGGTTGGCGGCGGTTTCGGCGTCAGTGAAGAGGTTGCCGAATCCTGTCCTGAAGTGGACATCGCCGTCGATCCGTTGGAGGGCACCAACCTTTGTGCGCTGGGCGCCAATAACGCCATCGCCGTGCTGGCGGCGGCTGAACGGGGCGGACTTTTGAATGCCCCGGACCTTTACATGGACAAGATTGTCGTTGGTCCATCTTCGCGCGGCGTGGTGGATCTCGATGCTCCCGTCAAAGATAATCTGAAAAATATTGCCCGCCGTCTGGGACGTGACATCAAAGACCTTACCGTCATTGTTCTGGATCGTTCCAGACATCAAAAACTGATCTCTGATGTGCGCGAAGCCGGCGCGCGCATTCGATTGATCGGAGACGGGGATCTTTCAGCCGGCATCTCGGCAGCAGTTGCCGGCACAAACATCCACGCCCTGGTGGGCATCGGCGGCGCGCCGGAGGGAGTAATCACGGCCGCGGCAATGAAGTGCTTGAATGGCGAGATACAGGCGAGATTGATTTTCGATCCGGACAAACTTGGTGTCGATAAATCGAAAGTGCCACCAAAAGAAGAAGTGATCGAGCGAATGAAATCGATGGGGATATCGGACCCGAACAAAATTTACGATACCAACGACCTGGCGCCGGGACGTAAGATTATCTTTGCAGCGACTGGCGTCACGGACGGCGCCTTATTAAAGGGCGTCTGATTCTTCGGCGCCGGTAAGCGAACCCACTCGGTGGTGATGACTACCGAGTCGCGACATATCCGGTTTGTGGACACGCTGCATATCGAGGGTGGACCGGATACGGTGATACGATTTTAGATTTCGGATTGCTGATTGCGGATTGGTCTCTTTCGAAGGACTACCTCGGAACTACAGCGCCATGGAGTAAGCGGCAATCCGCATCCCGAAATCCGAAATCAGCATTCCAGAAGATGTACGTCCCGCAAACAACAAGTAATCGCCGGCCGCTGGTAATGTGGTTACTGGTAGCGAGTGGATCCCTGGCGGTAGTGGCAGTTATTGTTGGTGCTCCGTTGGCTGTTGCCGACGGGCACAGTGATTTTGCAGCCACGATCTATCGTACCTTTAGTCACCTTTGTCACCAGCTACCGGAGCGCTCGTTCTTCATCGCGAGCCATCCGTTTGCAGTCTGCGCTCGTTGCACGGGGATTTACGCCGGATTCGCGGCAGCTGCGGCTCTTTATCCGCTGGCCCGATCATTGAGGCGCATCGACACGCCGCCGCGAAAATGGCTCTTCATTGCCGCAGCACCATTGGCGGTCGATTTCGCCATCGAGTTTTCCGGAATTTGGCATAACACCCATTTCTCCCGACTGGTCACTGGTGCGATCCTTGGCGGGGTGGCTGTGTTTTATATTATGCCGGGCCTGCTGGATCTCAGCATGCGTAGCTGGAAGCGCGTTGGGGAAGGTACGACAGATATTCCTCCCAGAGACGCCGGCCCGAATTCAGCTGCCAAAGTGTTCTCCTCGCCTGTTTCGGCTCCCAGCGATTACAGCGCCCCGCAACGTCGCATTTGACAAATAAGAACGATCCACGAGATTACCCGAAATTTCACGAAGGTTAGAGTTTATTTCGTGTGATTTGGTGGATCGTTTCCTTCTGATGATAATCGGGCGGGATGGATTCGTTCACAGTGTTTCGTGTTGGAACGTCCTTCGGGTTAGAATCCCTCCGCGCCGTCACAGCATTTCGACGGCGCTTTCAGATTCTAAGGACTGGTTTCCGCAATATCATGGCATTTGTTTTTCAGACCCCTGCACCGACACCCTGGCCGGATCCCATTGGCCCCACACCCGACGAAGTCTTCAGACTCTACTTTCACGACGGCGTCAACAAGACCTGGGGAAATATCAGTCCGCTTTACCAACTCGACACGTTTGATTGGGTTGTTCTAATTCTCTATTTCACCATTCTGACGGTGTTGGCAGTCTACGGCGCATATCGCGTGAAGCAGGTCATCGACTTCTGGCGTTATCGCAAATTCGTTCCTCAACCTCTTGGCAAATTCAGCGAAGAGGAACTTCCGTACATCACAGTTCAGCTGCCGCTTTTCAATGAGATGTATGTAACGCAGCGACTGGTGAAAGCAATCACCGAAATCGATTACCCCCGCGAAAAATTCCAGATCCAGGTACTCGACGATTCAACCGACGAGACCACGAGGATCGCGCGCGAAACTGTGGACACATACGTGAGCCAGGGATTCGATATTCAGTATATTCATCGGGTAGATCGTACGGGCTTCAAAGCCGGTGCGCTCGAGAATGGATTGCAGTCTGCCAAAGGCGAACTCCTGGCCATCTTCGATGCCGATTTTGTTCCCAAACCGAATTGCCTGCGCAAGCTGGTGGACTTCTTTACTGACCCATTGGTGGGTTGCGCGCAAATGCGCTGGTCGCACATCAACGGCAATTACAATCTGTTGACTCGATTGCAGACCATCATGCTCGATGGCCATTTCGTAGTGGAACAAACCACCCGGAATCGCACCGGAGGTTTTTTCAACTTCAACGGGACTGCGGGTATTTGGCGGCGCGAGGCGATCGCCATGAGCGGTGGCTGGCAACACGATACTCTGACTGAAGACACGGATCTGAGTTTCCGCGCCCAACTAATGGGCTGGAAATTCGTCTACCTGCTTGACGAAGAAGCGCCCGCGGAGATTCCGGTCGAGATCAACGCATTCAAGGCCCAGCAACGACGGTGGGCCAAAGGCGTTATGCAGGTCGGCATTAAGCTCTATCCGAGGATTTGGGGCTCGCGTTTACCGATGCGGGTGAGACTGGAGATGTTTTTCCGGTTAACCGGGAACATCAGTTATCCGCTGATGATCGTGGCCAGCTTTCTACAGTTTCCGCTGTTGCTGGTGCGCTACAATCAGCCTTTCTATCACTTGATGATTGTCGATTTGCCGCTGCTGTTTTTTTCCTCAATCTCAGTGTTTCTTTTTTACGGAACCGCGGTGTGGTATCTCGATGAAAAGCGCGCCCCGCGTCTGTTGCATTTACCACTGGTGATGGCCCTCGGTCTGGGTTTGGCGTTTTCAAATGCTCGAGCGGTGCTCGAAGCGCTGTTCGGTATCAAGAGTGATTTTATTCGGACGCCAAAATACAGTGTGGAAAAAACTGAAGACGAGACCTGGAAACGCAAGAAGTATAAACGCAAGCGAGGCTGGTTGCCGCTGCTCGAATTGAGCTTTTCGGTTTATTTCCTGCTGGCCATTCTGTATGCGATTCGGATGAGCATGTGGGGCACGGTTCCGTTCCTCTTTCTCTTCTTCTTTGGCTTCGGCTACATGGGAACGATGAGCTTGCTGCAATCAATGGGTGGTGGGCGTTTAGCCTCGCTCTGGAGGCCGGCGGCTAAACCGTCCATCGGCGGTTAGGTTCTCTGAGCTACATCGTAGGGGTGGCACTCCGTGGCCACCCCTTCTTTCGCGTCCATTCAAGAGTCGAAGGATTATGTAATCCCACCTTGGGGCGGCCACAGAGTGCCGCCCCTACAATTTTACCCTCGGTGGCACCCGAAACGAGCAAACCGAGGTTGGGTGGCTTGACAGATTTTCTCTGACTTGCCATAGTTCCGCTGCCGACAAGATTATGAATAACGCCTGGTACCATCACTGCTGTTGTTGTTTCTGGTGCTCCTGTTGTACAGGACGCGATCGGACAGAGCTGCTGCGGCGTGAAGGGAATCCAATTTAGTAAGCAGGCGCTGCAAAAGTTTTTGAACCGGTCGCGAATTAGAAGTTCGCGGCCGGTTTTGTTTTTATTGTCCGACATACTTCAGTTTGTCGTCGGCGTTGGGCAATTGATTGATTAGACAAGGAAATGATGACCACGTTACTGGAAAAATCGAGTTGTTTCTCGCCTTCTTTACGAAAGGGCGATTCGATCCAGTCAAATATCGGCAATACACCGCTGATTCGTCTTAGCAGATTAACCAGCAACTTGCCCGTGTCGGTGTTGGCCAAAGCCGAATACTTGAATCCTGGTGGTTCGGTAAAAGATCGCGCCGCCCTCGCAATGATCCTTGAAGGCGAGCGAAGTGGCAGGTTGCGCCCGGGAATGACAATCCTCGATGCCACCAGCGGTAATACCGGGATTGCTTATGCGATGATTGCTGCATCACGTTCCTACCCCGTCACAATCTGTCTTCCCGGGAATGCTGGGAGGCAGCGAAAATTAATTCTGCGAAGTTTTGGCGTAGAATTAATAGAAACCGATCCAATGCAGGCCACTGATGGTGCGCAGTTGTTGGCCCGTAAGATGTTTGAATCAGCACCGGAAAAATACTTTTACCCGGACCAGTACAACAATGAGGCAAACTGGCAGGCTCATTACAACACTACGGGACCGGAAATCTGGGAGCAGACCGAAGGCCGGATTACACACTTTATTGCCGGCCTGGGAACGTCGGGAACTTTTATGGGAACCAGCCGGCGTTTGAAGGAATTCAATCCGTCTATAAAAACTATATCGATGCAGCCAAGTTCGCCTTTGCACGGGCTTGAAGGATTGAAACATATGGCAACCGCAAAGGTGCCGGGCATTTATGATCCCACTCTCGCCGATGAGAATGTAGAGGTGGCGACCGAAGATGCGCAGGCGATGTTGAGACGTCTGGCGCTTGAAGAGGGGTTGCTGGTGGGGACGAGCTCCGGCGCCAATGTGTTTGCGGCGCTGCGATTGGCGCGCACACTTCCCACAGGGTCAGTCGTTGTGACAATACTCTGTGACGGCGGCGAAAGGTACATTGAATAGTTTTGTTCGTGCCCCTTTGGTGTGAGTTTGTGGATTGTTTTATCAGAGAGATACCATCCACGAAGTCACACGAAAAAACCACGAAACCCTTGAAGAATTCACCGGGAGATCAAGTCAGCAAATAGTTTGTCGAACAGTTTGAAAGGAAACGTTTATGCCCATCACCATTACCATTCCCACGGCGCTTCGCCAGTTCACCGGTGGAAGTTCTCGTATTGAAGTTGAAGCGGCGACTGCAGGTGAAGCTCTGAACAGTCTGACTACGGTTCATGCGGATTTGCGCAAGCATCTCTTCAACGACCAGCAGGCACTCCGCAGTTTTGTCAACGTTTATGTCAATGACGAAGACATCCGTCATCAGGCTGGTGTCGATACTCCGATCAAGGATGGCGACACGATCATGATTGTGCCTTCCATCGCCGGTGGCGCCACCACGGAGGCGGAAGTTTCGTCTGCGTTGCCGTCCCTTACGAATGAAGAGATTGCTCGCTATGGTCGTCACTTGTCGCTCCCGGAGGTTGGCATGGACGGCCAGCGAAAGTTGAAAGCTGCCAGCGTGCTCATGATTGGAACAGGCGGTTTGGGCGCTCCCACTGGAATGTATTTAGCGGCTGCGGGCATCGGCCGCCTGGGTATTGTTGACTTCGATGTGGTTGAGGCTTCAAACCTCCAGCGCCAGATCATTCATGGCACTGCCGATATCGGCCGGCCCAAAATTGAATCGGCCCGCGACCGCCTGCACGATATTAATCCCAACGTCGAAATTCAAACTTACGAGACGCGGCTGAGTAGCGAGAATGCGCTGGAGCTTTTTGCGGACTACGACATCGTTGTCGACGGCACCGACAACTTTCCCACGCGGTATCTGGTCAACGATGCCTGCGTCATTTCCGGCAAACCCAACGTTTATGGATCGATCTTCCGCTTTGAAGGACAGGCAAGTGTGTTTTGGGCTGCCAAGGGTCCGTGTTATCGCTGCCTCTATCCTGAGCCGCCGCCGCCGGGCCTGGTTCCATCCTGTGCCGAGGGCGGCGTGCTTGGGGTATTGCCGGGAATTGTGGGAGCGATTCAGGCAAACGAAACTATCAAGATCATTCTCGGCGCAGAAGACATACTTGTTAATCGGCTGCTTCTGTTTGATGCCTGGCAGATGAAGTTTCGGGAACTCAAACTCCGCAAGGATCCCGGTTGTCCCGTTTGTGGTGAGAACCCGACGGTCACGAAGTTGATCGACTATGAAGAGTTTTGCGGCCTGCGAACTGCTCCGCAAACAGCTGCCGAAGAGCTCCCGGAGATCACCGCGACCGAACTGAAGCGGCGTATCGATGACGGCCGCGACACGCAGATAATTGACGTCCGTGAGCCGTTCGAATTTGAAATAGCCAAGATCCCGGGAACCAAGCTGATTCCGTTGGGTCAGGTGGCGGCACGCATGTCAGAAATTGATCCGTCCCGCGACACCGTGGTCCACTGCAAAGCCGGAGTGCGGAGTGCAAAGGCGATCGCGGCTTTGAAACAGGCCGGGTTTCAGGGACGGCTAACCAATTTGAAAGGTGGCATCACTGCCTGGTCCGATGAAGTCGATCCTGCCGTGCCGAAGTATTAAACAAGAGTTGTCACAGAAAGAGTGATCCACTAAATCACACGAAACAACAAGAAACCCCAATCTCAATCCCTTGGGGTTGTTTCGTGTGATTTAGTGGATCGTTCTTGTTTTCCTGAGTAAGCCCTTCGGCTAGTTCTTCGTAGCAGGTGGTGGCTTTGGAACTAGAGCTTTCTTCTCATTGAGCACGGACCGAGCGATGGCGATCACCGCAGCAGCTCGCGGTGCTTCTCCCTGAAAACCGCCGGCCAATTGCACGGACCGATCGTAATCATCTTTAGCCAGTAAACCGAAAATTCCCTGAATGTCAAAATCCGGTTCGGCATTGTCACTTGCCGACGAGAAGCCTTTGACCTGGAAGACAATGTTCAGGTTGCCGTCTTCACCTGTGAAACCATCGGCCGAATTGGCGGCCTTCACTGCCTCGAATATCGAATCCCAGGCGCGCAGTGGTTCGATCAATCGTAGCGCATTGGCTATTGCCAATAATCCGCGCGGGCGGTCGGGATCCAGTCCTTCAATGCGACGCGCCTCGGCTACCGCTTCCTCCAGCAACGATAACGCCTTCTCCCGATCTGTCTTACCCACTAGTTTCGCCCACCTGGTGAGTAGCCAAACTCGCTGAATATGGGTTAGCTCCCCCTTTTGAACCAGCTCCAGGCCGAGCTCAATCTTCTTCTGCTGGATCGAGTGAACCGCCAACGACGCGTCAATATATGCCTGCGCTTGTTTGCGAAATTCGCTGTCCTCCACTTTACTGACGAAGTCACGCGCGCTCAGGTCATCCTTTCGGATTGCCTCCTGGGCTAACTGAAAATAGAGCAGGTCACGCTCAGCCGAAGTTTTGGCCCCCTCAATCTGATCAAGAATGTTCCTTTCGCGACCTTCGCTCAGTTCCGCCAAAGGTTTTGCCTGGGTTGGATCGACATTTCGCCGGCGGACACTTTCGCGCACCATGGCGCCAAGCGCCTCAAACCGAACCCGCAACGCGGCCGTTATTTCCGTTGGCGCGTATTGTTCAAACATAGGCAGCAGCCGTTTGAGAACCAGATACGTAACATCAATCCCTGCCGATTGTTGGTTGGGTTGAAACTCAGCCCGCAGTAACACGTTTGCGGCCATCTGGAAAAATCGCCTTTGCAATGCAGGCGGGACATTCGCCGGCGGCGGGCCGGATCCCATTACTCCACCAGAGATCCCGCTGCCGCGGAAGGTTACGTATACATGCGGCGTGAAGAGGTAAGACGAAAGCAGCGAAACCGTGTTGGCATCGGAGAGCACGTTGGCTGCGGCGGTGTCCACCATGGTTGCGTAATGCTGGTCCGCAGCGACGGCATTTTTTTCCCGCAGCCATGACAGAAAATCGATCGTCCACACGTTAATATTGGCCAGCTCGCTGGCGGCAAATTGGAGCGCGCTCTCCGGATCACCTGTTGCCAGAAGCTCGCGCGCCACGTTCAATCTCTGGTTTTCTCCGTTCACGTCCAGCTGTTGATCTGCCTGGAGACTCTGCAGAAA
>Ga0190274_10001278_pt1 | contig 14787 bp, 11 predicted proteins | sample Popmic531T_FD_133002 | JGI IMG/M metagenome (GOLD analysis project Ga0190274, IMG submission 133002) | Populus adjacent soil microbial communities from riparian zone of Yellowstone River, Montana, USA - 531 T | ecosystem: Environmental > Terrestrial > Soil > Riparian zone | place: USA: Montana...
CGACGACATGAAGGGCCGCATCATCGGCCGCGAGGGCCGCAACATCCGCGCCTTCGAGGCGGTCACCGGCGTCAACCTGATCATCGACGACACCCCCGAGGCGGTCCTGCTGTCCTGCTTCGACCCGGTCCGGCGCGAGATCGGCCGCCTGACCCTGGAGAAGCTGGTCTCCGACGGCCGCATCCACCCGGCCCGGATCGAGGAGACCTACGACCGGGCCAAGCAGGAGGTCGAGGGCGAGGTCCGCCGGGCCGGCGAGGACGCCTGCCTGGAGGTCGGCATCACCGACCTGCACCCCGAGCTGGTCCGGGTGCTGGGGCGGCTCAAGTACCGCACCTCCTACGGCCAGAACGTGCTCCGCCACCTGATCGAGACCGCCCACCTGGCCGGCATCATGGCCTCCGAGCTGGGCATGGACATCGCCCTGGCCAAGCGCTGCGGGTTCCTGCACGACATCGGCAAGGCGCTCACCCACGAGGTCGAGGGCTCGCACGCCATCATCGGGGCCGAGCTGGCCCGCCGGCTCAAGGAGCGGCCCGAGGTCGTCCACGCCATCGAGGCCCACCACGGCGAGGTCGAGCAGCGCACCATCGAGGCCGTGCTCACCCAGGCCGCCGACGCCATCTCGGGCGGCCGCCCCGGGGCGCGCCGGGAGACGCTCGAGTCCTACGTCAAGCGCCTGGAGCGCCTCGAGGAGATCGCCGGCAGCTACCCCGGCGTCGACAAGGTGTTCGCCATGCAGGCCGGCCGCGAGGTCCGGATCATGGTCAAGCCCGAGGACGTCGACGACGTCGCCGCCCAGGTCCTGGCCCGCGACATGGCCAAGCGGGTCGAGCAGGAGCTCCAGTACCCCGGGCAGATCAAGATCACCGTGGTCCGCGAGATCCGCAGCATCGAGTACGCCAAGTGAGCGGTACCATCCGCCGATGAGTACGGCGGGCGCACATGAGGCCGGAACGGGCGGCGAGCGAGCGCCGGTCCCCGACCGCTACCTCATCCGCACCTTCGGGTGCCAGATGAACGAGCACGACTCCGAGCGCCTGGCCGGGCTGCTGGAGGCCGAGGGGCTGGAGCCGGCGACCGGGCTGGACGACGCCGACCTGGTCGTGCTCAACACCTGCGCGGTCCGCGAGAACGCCGACAACAAGCTGTACGGCACCCTCGGCCACCTGGCCACCACCAAGGCCCGGCGCGGGCTGACCATCGCCGTCGGCGGCTGCCTCGCCCAGAAGGACCAGGGCCGGGTGCTGGAGCGCGCCCCCTGGGTCGACGTCGTCTTCGGCACCCACAACCTGCACAGCCTGCCGGTCCTGCTGCGCCGGGCCCGCGAGCAGGGCACCGCCCAGGCCGAGTTCTTCGACGAGATGCAGCGCTTCCCCTCGGCCCTCCCGGCCCGCCGGGCCAGCGAGTGGTCGGCCTGGGTCGCCATCAGCGTCGGCTGCAACAACACCTGCACCTTCTGCATCGTCCCCAAGCTCCGCGGCAAGGAGCGCAGCCGCCGCGTCGGCGACGTCGTCGCCGAGGTCAAGGCCCTGGCCGACGCCGGCGTGCTCGAGGTCAGCCTGCTGGGCCAGAACGTCAACTCCTATGGCACCGACCTCCCCGGCCACCGCCAGCTGTTCGGCGACCTCCTCCGGGCCCTGGACGGGGTCGAGGGCCTGGAGCGCCTGCGCTTCACCAGCCCCAACCCCAAGGACTTCCGCGACGACGTGGTCGAGGCCATGGCCAGCTGCCGCCCCCTGTGCGAGCACGTCCACTTCCCCCTCCAGTCGGGCTCCGACCGCGTCCTGCGCCTGATGCGCCGCGGTTACCGCCGCCGCCGCTACCTGGAGGTCCTGGCCAACCTCCGCGCCGCCATCCCCGGGGTCGCCTTCTCCACCGACATCATCGTCGGCTTCCCCGGCGAGACCGAGGCCGACTTCGCCGACACCCTGGACCTGGTCGAGCAGGCCCGGTTCGACTCCGCCTTCACCTTCCAGTACTCGCCCCGCCCGGGCACCGAGGCCGCCACCATGCCCGACCAGATCCCCCCCGAGGTGGTCAAGGACCGCTTCCAGCGGCTCCTCCAGCTCCAGGAGCGCATCAGCCTGGAGGCCAACCGGGCCCTGGTCGGCAGCGAGGTCGAGCTGCTGGTCGAGCGCTCCACCTCCAAGACGAATGTGGACCGCATGTCGGGTCGGACCCGCACCAACAAGCTCTGCCATTTCCCGGCGCCGGCGGCCGCCGATGCCGCCGAGGTGGCGCCCGGAGACCTGGTCACGGTGCGGGTCGAGCGGGCGGCGCCACACCACCTGGTCGGCGGGCCGGTGCTGCGCCGGCGGCCACGGCGGCCGGCCGGCGCGTCGTGCGGGTCGGCGCCGGCCCCGCGACCCCTGCCCGCCGGGGCGGTGCCGTTGCCGCTGGTCGGCTGACCGGGCCGCCGCCGATGCCGCCGGTCGGGGCCGCCGTCCTGCCACACCCGCCCCTGCTCGTCCCCGAGCTGGCCGGCGCCGCCGCCGCCGAGCTCGACCCCCTGCGAGCCGCCTGCCGCCAGGCCATCTCCGCGGTCACCGCCGCCGCCAGCACGATCGTCGTCGTCGGCGACGGCCCGGTCTGGGGCGCGCCCGAACCCTCGGCGCCCGGGTCGTTCCGACCCTACGGCGCCGAGGTCGAGGTCGCCCTCCCGCCGCTGATCGATCTCGACCTGCCCGGCCTCCCGACTCCCGCGCGCCTGCCCGACCTGCCGCTGTCCCTGGCCGTGGCCGCCTCCCTCCTGGCCGATCACGACCCGCTCCCGGAGCGGCTGTTCGCGGCCACCGTCCCCGCGTCCCTCGTCCCGGGCGCGGCCGCCGCCATCGGCCAGGTCCTGGTGGACATCAGGACGCCCGACGAGCGGATCGGGCTGGTCGTGATGGCCGACCTGTCGGCGTGCCGCGGCGAACGGGCGCCGGGAGCGCTCCGGCCGGGGGCGGCCAGCTTCGACGCCTCGGTGGCGGAGGCGCTCCGGACCGGGAAACCGGAGCGGCTGCTCGACCTCGACCCCGCCGAGGCCGCCGACCTCCTGGTCGCCGGCCGGGTCCCGCTCCAGGTGCTGGCGGGCGCGTTCCAGGACCACCCGGGCGCGCGCGGCGAGGTCCTGTACGAGGACGCCCCGTACGGCGTCGGCTACCTGGTCGCCCTCCTGACCTCGCCATGACCCGACCCACCGGGCCACCTGACCCGCGGCCGGGGCCCGTGCTGGCGTTGGTGGGGCCGACGGCGGCGGGAAAGACCGAGCTGGCGGTGGCGCTGGCGGAGCGGCTGGGGGCGGAGGTGGTGAGCGCCGACGCGATGCTGGTGTACCGGGGAATGGACATCGGCACGGCGAAGCCGACGCCGCAGGAGCGGGCGCGGGTGCCGCATCACCTGGTCGACCTGGTCGACCCGGGGGAGGAGTTCTCGGTGGCGCGGTTCCAGCCGCTGGCCCGGGCGGCCATCGCCGACGTGCTCGGGCGGGGGCGGGTGCCGCTGCTGGTCGGCGGGTCCGGCCTCTACTTCCAAGCCGTGGTCGACGAGTTCGTGTTCCCCCCGACCGATGCGACCGTCCGGGCTCGGCTGGAGGCCGAGGCGGCCGAGGTCGGGCTGGCCGAGCTGTACGGGCGGCTGGCTGCGGCCGACCCGGCGGCGGCGGCTCGGATCGAGCCCGGCAACCTGCGCCGGACGGTCCGCGCCCTGGAGGTGATGGAGCTGACCGGCCGGCCGTTCTCGTCGTTCCGGGCGGCCATGGACGAGCCGGTCTCCCGCTACCGCCTGACCGTGGTCGGGCTCGACCCCGGGCCCGAGCTGCTGCGGGCCAGGGTGGCCGAGCGGGTGGCGGCGATGGCACGGGCCGGGCTGGCGGACGAGGTCCGGGGCCTGGCCGAGCGGCCCCTGTCGCGGACGGCCAGGCAGGCCCTCGGCTACAAGGAGCTGCTCGACGCCATGGAGAACGGCACACCGGTGGCCGAGGCGCTGGAGGCGGTGGTGAAGCGGACCCGCGCCTACGCCCGCCGCCAGCTGGCATGGTTCCGCAGGGACCCCAGGGTGCGATGGAGTAACCTTCCTCCCGGGCCGGAGCGCGCGACCTGGGCCCTGGAGACGCTCGGGAAGGGTTGAGGCTGGCGTGGAGTTCGTCAAGGCGCATGGGACCGGCAACGACTTCGTGGTCGTGGAGGACCTGACCGACCGCTACGACCTCACTCCGGAGCTGGTGCGGGCGATCTGTGACCGCCACTTCGGGGTCGGCGCGGACGGCGTGATCCGCATCGCCACCGGCACCGAGGCCCCGTTCTTCATGGACTACCGCAACGCCGACGGCTCCCTGGCCGAGATGTGCGGCAACGGCGTCCGGGTGGTCGGCAAGTACCTGGGCGACCGCGGCTACGTGGCCGGCGCCTTCGACCTCGAGACCCGCGCCGGGGTCAAGCGCCTGGAGCTGCACGCCGACAACCGCGGCGGCATCGACCGGGTCACGGTCGACATGGGACCGCCCACCCTGGAGGGCGAGCGCACCGTCGAGGTCGACGGCGAGTCGGTGACCGCCACCTGCCTGTCCATGGGCAACCCGCACGCGGTGGTGTTCGTGGACGACGTCGACAAGGCCCCGGTGACCACCCTCGGCCCGAGGCTGGAGACCCACCCGGCCTTCCTCCCGGCCAAGACCAACGTCGAGTTCGCCCAGGTGGTCGACCGGGCCACGGTGCGCCAGCGGACCTGGGAGCGGGGGGTCGGCGAGACCCTGGCCTGCGGCACCGGCGCCTGCGCGGTCGCGGTCGCGGCCCAGGTCCGCGGCCTGGCCGGCCGCCCCCTCGCCCTCGAGCTGCGCGGCGGCCGCCTCGACCTCGACTGGACCCCTGGCGGCACCGTCCGCATGACCGGCCCGGCCCGCGAGGTCGCCCACGGCACCCTGACCGACGAGTTCCTCGCCTCGGCCCGGTAAACCGGGCAGCCCCGTACCGCACCTGCCGCCGCGTACCCTTTGCCCGGGAACCTGCCGTAGACTGCCGCAAACCGTGCAGAAGGGGCGGTCTCCATGTATGACGTTCTCGTCTTCGACCACCGTCTCGCCGAGCACCGGCCGCTCGACTCGAAGTCGGAGTTGGCCCGGCTCCTGTTCGGCTACACCACCGGGAACGGCCAGCACTTCCCGGCCCAGCCGGACCTGGTGCGGTTCGTCGCCCGGCCCAGCAAGGAGAGCGACATCCGCGACGCCATGACCGGCCGGGACGCCATCACCCAGGCCGAGAGCGGCGAGGTCATCCAGTTCGTCTACCGCGCCGAGGGGCGCCGGACCGAGGGGTCGCTGACCCGCATCGGCAACGGCGAGCTGCGGGTCCGGTAGGCGGTAGGCTGCTACCTTCCCGCTGCCGGACCCCGAGGGAAGAGGATCGCCCAGCTCATGCGCACCGCCCGCCGCATCGACGCCATCCCCCCGTACCTGTTCGCCGAGATCGACCGCAAGATCGCCGAGCGCAGGGCGGCCGGGGTCGACGTCATCTCCTTCGGCGTCGGCGACCCCGACCTGCCCACCCCGGAGTTCGTGGTCGAGGAGCTGGCCCGGGCGGCCGCCGACCCCTCGACCCACCAGTACCCGAGCTACTTCGGGCTGCCGGCGCTCCGGCGCGCCGTGGCCGACTTCTACCGGCGCCGCTTCGGGGTCGAGCTCGACCCCGACACCCAGGTCCTGCCCCTGATCGGCTCCAAGGAGGGGATCGCCCACCTGCCGTGGGCGTTCGTCGACCCGGGCGACCAGGTGCTGGTGACCGAGCCCGGCTACCCGGTGTACGAGGTCGGGACCATCCTGGCCGGCGGCCAGCCGGTGCACGTCCCGCTCAGCGCCGAGGACGGCTGGTTCCCGAACTTCGCCGCCCTCGATCCGTCGACCGCGCCCGGGGCCAAGCTGCTGTGGCTCTGCTACCCGTCCAACCCGACCGGCGCGGTCGCCACCGCCGAGCAGCTGGAGACGGCGGTCCGGTTCGCGTCCGACCGCGACCTGCTGCTGGCCTACGACAACGCCTACTCCGAGATCACCTACGACGGCTTCGTCGCCCCGTCGGTGCTCCAGGTCCCCGGGGCCAGCGAGGTCGCCCTCGAGTTCGGCTCGCTCTCCAAGATCTTCAACATGACCGGCTGGCGGATCGGCTGGGCGGTCGGCAGCCCGGTGGCCATCGAGGCCCTCGGCCGGGTCAAGACCAACATCGACTCGGGCATCTTCAACGCCGTGCAGCGGGCCGGGGTGGCCGCCCTGGAGAGCGGCATGCCGCACCTGCCCGGGCTGCTGGAGACCTACAGGCGCCGCCGCGACCGGATCATGGAGGTGTTCTGGGACGCCGGCTGGAAGGTCGACGCCCCCAAGGGCGCGCTGTACGTCTGGCTGCCGACCCCGCCGGGGGAGTCGAGCGTCGACTTCACCGCCCGGCTGCTGGACGAGGCCGGCGTGGTCGTCGCCCCCGGCACCGGCTACGGCCCCAGCGGCGAGGGCTACATCCGCCTGTCCATCACCATCCCCGACAGCCGCCTCGAGGAAGGCTGCGAGCGGGTCCGCAAGGCCCTGGTCGGCCGGTAACGGGAGCGAGGCCAGTGGGTCGGGCCCACGGCCCCGGCGGGCGCGAGTCGGGCGGGACCGGAAATGGCGGGACGGATCGGCGGCGACCCGCTACGGTGGATGAGATGACTGAGCGAATCCTGACCGACACCCGCCAGGCCGACGGCGGGCCCGTCACCACCCCCACCCCACCCGCCGAGGACGTCAAGCTCGTCGAGCTGCGCAAGCTCCGGCTGGAGCGGGTGGTGCTCGTCGGCGTGGCCGTCGACGGGTCGGTGGCGCAGGCCGAGCGGTCGGTGGACGAGCTGCGCCGCCTGGCCGAGACGGCCGGGGCCGAGGTGCTGGACGCCATGGTCCAGCGGCGGGCCCGGCCCGACGCCGGCACCTTCATCGGCAAGGGCAAGGCCAAGGAGCTGGCCGCCACCGTGAAGGCGCTGGGCGCCGACACCGTCATCATGGACGACGAGCTGTCCCCGGGGCAGCTCCGGCACCTGGAGGAGCTGGTCGACGCCAAGGTGATCGACCGCACGGTGCTGATCCTGGACATCTTCGCCCAGCACGCCACCAGCCGGGAGGGCAAGGCCCAGGTCGAGCTGGCCCAGCTCAACTACATGCTGCCGCGGCTGCGCGGCTGGGGCGAGAGCCTCACCCGGGTGGGCAGCGGCATGGGCTCGGGCGGGCCGATCGGGACCCGCGGGCCCGGCGAGACCAAGATGGAGGTCGACCGGCGCCGCATCCGCCGCCGGATCACCAAGCTCCGCCGCGACCTGGTCGACATGGCCAGGACCCGGGACGTCAAGCGCCGCGGCCGCGAGCGGGCCGGCGTGCCCGCGGTCGCCCTGGTCGGCTACACCAACGCCGGCAAGTCGACCCTCCTGAACCGGCTGTCGGGAGCCGGGGTGCTGGTCGAGAACAAGCTGTTCTCGACCCTCGACCCCACCACCCGGCGGCTCGACCTGCCCGGCGGGCGGGCCGCGACCTTCACCGACACCGTCGGGTTCATCGCCAAGCTGCCGCACGACCTGGTGGAGGCGTTCAAGTCGACCCTCGAGGAGGTCGCCCGGGCCGACCTGATCGTCCACCTGGTCGACGCCGCCCAGCCCGACCCGGGCGGCCAGATGGCCGCGGTCCGGTCGGTGCTCGGCGAGGTGGGAGCCGCCGACGTGCCCGAGCTGCTCGTGCTCAACAAGGTCGACCTGCTCGACGAGGTCAGCAGGGCCAGGCTGGCCCGGCTGCTCCCGGGTGTGCCGATGCTGTCGGCGGCCACGGGCGAGGGGGTCGACGAGCTGCTGGCCGCCATCGCCGCCCGCCTGCCCCACCCCGAGGTCGAGCTGACCGCGCTGGTCCCCTACGAGCGCGGGGACCTGGTCGACCGGGCCCACCGCGAGGGCGAGATCCTCGAGATCGACCACCTCGCCGAGGGCACCAGGATCCGCCTCCGCGCCCCCGCCGCCCTCGCCCACGCGCTCGACGACTACCGCCTCGGCTCTCCGGCCGAGCGGGACGCGCCGGCCTCCGAGGCCTCGGCGCCCGGGGGCGCGAACTCCGGCTAGAACACCGGTCAGGTATCCGGAGTTGTCTAGATGAAGTAGCCGCTGATGTCCACGATCACGTGGACGCTGCCCGTGGTGGAGGCGTTGTGGAGGCCGACGCTGGCCTGGAAGTCGCCCTCGTTCGGGGAGGCCGCGGCCACGATGGCGTAGTTGGCCACCGTCTGCCGGGCGCTCCAGTTCACGTTGGAGACCAGCGGGATCACGTCGCTGTTGGCCGGGAAGGCGCGCAGGTTGCCGTTCGAGGTGCCGCCGGTCACCGTCAGGTTGCAGGCGATCGCCCTGGCCTCGGGCGGGACCTCGTTGGGGAAGCCGCCGGCGAAGTAGTCGGGGGCGCCGAAGTCGAAGAAGAAGAACTCGTTGTTCGCGCCCTGGGGCGGGAAGGGGCCGCCGCCGTCGAAGCGGGTGTCCAGGTAGCGCTGGGGCGAGATGGTGTGGAACGAGAGCGGCCCGACGACGGCCAACGCCGCCGCGGCCGCGGACCGCTGGCTCCCGGCGCGGACGACGTTGCGGCGAGCGGGGACCTTCGGGGCCGCGCCGCCGGGCACGGCCGCCCCCTCGTCCTGGGCTCCCGCCTGCCCGACCACGGCGCCGGCGGCGACCATCGCTCCCGCCGTGCCGACCCCGGCCGCGCGCAGGAAGCGCCGCCTGGTCAGCCCCTGGTCGTCTGCCGCTCGTCCCTTGTCGTCCCGGCCGGTGGGCATGGGAGAACCCCTCCTGGTCTTGCCCCCCCGTGCATGAACGCCCGGACTCAACCGTGTCTGCGCGAAACCCGCAAGTTGGCCGGTAACGAAGCGTCAGCGGAGACGGCGGAGGACGGCCACCACCTTGCCGAGGATCTGGGCCCCGTCGCCGTCGATGGGGTCGAAGGCGGGGTTGTCGGGGAGCAGCTGGACGTGGCCGCCACGGCGCGAGAAGTGCTTGACCGTGGCCTCGGACTCGTCGTTGGGGAGGAGGGCGGCGACCATGTCGCCGTTGTCGGCCGAGTCCTGGCGACGCACGACCACGAGGTCGCGGTCGAGCACGCCCGCCCCGGTCATCGAGTCCCCTCGGACCTGGAGCATGAACAGCTGGCCCTGACCGACGAGCTCGCGTGGCAGCGGCAGCAGCTCCTCGACCACGTCCTCGGGGATGGTTCCGGCACCGGCGGCGACCGGGGCGCTCATCAGCGGCACGTAGGTCGGCAGCGGCCGCGGCATCGCCGCCACCGGCTCCTCGAGATGGACCTCGATGGCGCGGGGCTTGGTCGGGTCGCGGCGGATGAAGCCCTTGCGCTGCAGCGCCTCGAGCTGGGAGTGGACGCTGGATGTCGAGGTCAGCCCGACCGCCTCGCCGATCTCACGGATCGATGGGGGATAGCCCCGGTCGGCGACCGCGTCGCGGATCACCTCCAGGATGCGACGTTGCCTGGTGGTGAGCTGCTCCGCCATCTCCGTACCCCCTCGCGCCTGGACCGCTGCCGCCTGATGAAGCGGACTTTAGCAGGGCAGATGGGCCGAGGCAAACACCAGTTCGATGTTGTGGGGAAGGTTGACAGCGAACACGTGTTCGGGCAGGATGGAGGTCTGATCGAACAGGTGTTCCCCACCCGTGAGCCGGCGAGAGGAGGACCGACAGGATGCGCCCCCGGGTTCTCGCCGTCGTGCTCGTGGTCGCGGTGTTCCTGCTGGTCGCTCCCGGTCTGGCCCGGGGCGACGGGCCCGATCGGCCGGCGCCGCGGGTCACCTACGTGGTCGTCTCCGGCGACACCCTGTGGTCGATCGCCCAGCAGGTCGCGCCAGGGCAGGACCCCCGGCCGGTGGTCGACGGGATGATCGAGGCCAACGGCCTGCACGGCGGGCTCCAGGCCGGGCAGGAGCTGTTGATCCCCGTCCCGGAGCGCTAGGTCCCTGGGATCCGGGTCCGGAGGCGCGGGGGGCCGGGTGGCGAGCTCCACGACCGACTTCTCCCGGTCATGGGTCCCGCCCCCCGGCCCCGCCGCCCCCCGAGCTAGGCCGTGGCGTTGGAGCGAGGCTTCGGTGGGGTGGTCTTGCGGAGGGAGCCGAGGTCCTCCAGCTCGCGCTCGAAGTCGGCGGGGTCCTGGAAGTCCTTGTAGACGCTGGCGAAGCGCATGTAGGCGACCGGGTCCAGCTCCCGGAGGGCGTTGAGGAGCTCGATGCCGACCTCCTGGCTCTCGACCTCGCGCTGGCCCCGGGCGCGGACCGCCTCTTCGATGTCACTGGCGATGCGTAGGATGTCGTCCTGGGAGATGGGCCGGTTCTTGCAGGCCTTCTGTAGGCCGGAGACCAGCTTGCCGAGCTCGAACTGCTCCCGGGAGCCATCCCGCTTGAGGACCAGGAGGGGCGCCTCCTCGACCCGCTCGAAGGTGGTGAAGCGTCGACCGCAGACCGCGCAGGCGCGCCGACGGCGGATCGTCCCCCCGTCCTCGGACGGGCGGGAGTCGACCACGCGGTCCTCGTCGGACCCGCAGAAGGGGCAACGCACGGCTGATCCTCCCTGGGTCGGCCGGTGCCGACCACCACAACATATAGTGGTACAATGCTGACCAGGAGGCAAGTCTTCCACAACATCTTGTGTGCGAGGGTGCTTGACCCGAGCGCCGGAACGGTGCTTAATCACATCGCTGTAGTTCGTGGATCTGTCCGTTCGTCGTCCCGCTCGGCTCAGCTGACCCGGTCCGCAGCAAACCGCTTCAGCGCCGGCTTCTCCAGGGGACGGAGGTGCGCGGCCCCGTTCAGTACCGGGGCTGCAGGAGGTCAATCATCGTGGCCAAGACCCGGGATGCCCTGTCTGTCGAGAACGGCTCCGCCCGCCGAGGTCTTCAGGTGCGTCGCCTGTTCACGACCAAGGGAACCCACCCCTACGACGAGCTGACCTGGGAGCGCAGGGACGCCGTCATCACCAACTGGCGCGATGGCACCACCGCCTTCGAGCAGCGCGACCTCGAGTTCCCCGCCGGCTGGTCGCAGAACGCCACCAACATCGTCGCCCAGAAGTACTTCCGCGGCCCCCTCGGCACCCCCCAGCGCGAGCACTCGGTCCGCCAGATGGTGGACAGGGTGGCCGGCACCATCACCCGCTGGGGGACCAAGGACGGCTACTTCGCCACCGACGGCGACGCCGAGGCGTTCCAGGCCGAGCTGACCCACCTGCTGGTCAACCAGAAGGCCGCCTTCAACTCGCCGGTCTGGTTCAACGTCGGGGTCGAGCCCGACCCGCAGTGCTCGGCGTGCCAGCCGTACGACGCGCTGGTCAGCACGCCGACCGGCATGGTGCCGATCGGTGAGCTGGTCGAGCGCCGGGCGATCGGGACCGTCGTCTACGACGCTCACGGGGAGACCCGGGTGCGGGCGGTCAAGGCCAACGGCGACAAGCGTGTGTTCCGGGTGCTGCTCCGCAACGGCTCGTTCGTCGAGGCGACCGGCGACCACCTGGTGTACGCCGTGCCCGAGCGGCGCAGCGTTGGCTCGTGGCTGCGGGTGGATCACCTCCGCCCAGGTATGCGCCTGCACCTGTACCCGCACCGCCGCTCCGCAGACGACCTGGTCGGCCCCCTCGCGACCTCCGCCGCGCGGCAGGCCGAGGTCGGTGGCGGAACGGCCACCCTGGTCCGCGCCGAGCCGGTCACCAGAGAGGTGTCCGAGGCCGCTCTCGCCGGCTGGCTGCAGGCGGATGGGTTCGTGGGCCAGTACGCGACCGGGACCAACACCTCGCTCACCATCGAGTTCCAGACCGTGACCGATGAGGAGCACGACTGGGTGCAGCGGCACCTGCAGGTCGTGTTCCCCGACGTCCACCAGCACGTGCGGACGTTCGAGACGACCGACGCCACCCTCACCGGTCGTCGCATCCGGCTCTACGGCGAGGTCCTGCGCCCGTTCGTGGAGTCCTGGGGCCTGCTCGCCCGGCGGCACGACCTGCGGGTGCCGCCGCGGCTCTGGAACGCCACCAACGAGGCCGTCGCCGCCTACCTGCGCAGCATCTTCCAGGCCGATGGATACGTCACCGTGCAGGGCGGGAGCGGACGCGTGGCCTTCGCCGTGATCAGCGAGCGCTGGACCGAGGACATCCAGATGCTGCTGGTGCGGCTCGGCATCTACTCGCGCCGGCTCCGCAAGCTCGACCCTCGTCCCGACCGCTGCGACCTGTTCGAGGTGCAGATCAGCATCCGATCCGAGCGGTCGGCGTTCCGGTCCAAGGTGGGGTTCCTGTCGGCCGGGAAGGCCGCGACGCTGGACGCCTCGCTGGAGCTGGACGGCAAGACCTGCCCGTCCATCCGCGCGGAAGAGATTGTGGCCATCGAGGACCGCGGGGTGCAGCCCGTCTTCGACATCCAGACCGACAGCGGCGAGTACCTCTCCAACAACGTCCGCGTCCACAACTGCTTCATCCTGTCGGTCTCCGACACCATGCCGTCGATCCTCAACTGGTATGTCGAGGAGGGCATGATCTTCAAGGGCGGGTCGGGGTCCGGGATCAACCTGTCGACCATCCGCTCATCCAAGGAGCAGCTGGGCAACGGTGGCGAGGCCTCCGGGCCGGTGTCGTTCATGCGGGGGGCCGACGCCTCGGCCGGGACCATCAAGTCGGGCGGCAAGACCCGGCGGGCGGCCAAGATGGTCGTGCTCAACGTCGACCATCCCGACGTCCGCGACTTCATCTGGTGCAAGGCCCGCGAGGAGCACAAGGCGCGGGTGCTGCGCGACGCCGGCTTCGACATGGACCTGGACGGGCGCGACTCGATCAGCATCCAGTACCAGAACGCCAACAACTCGGTCCGGGTCACCGACGAGTTCATGCGCGCCTACGAGGCCGACACCACCTTCGACCTCAAGGCCGTGCTCGACGGCTCGGCCATGGAGACGGTCCCGGCCCGCGAGCTGATGCGCGAGATCGCCCAGGCGGCCTGGGAGTGCGCCGACCCGGGCATGCAGTACGACACGACAATCAATGATTGGCATACAACGCCCGAGTCAGGCCGAATTAATGCGTCGAACCCATGCTCCGAGTATATGCATTTAGATAATTCAGCTTGCAATTTGGCGAGCCTGAATTTGCTGAAATTCCTCGGCAATGATGGTCAATTCGACGTCGCCGCCTTCCGGCACGCGGTCGAGATCGTGTTCCTGGCCCAGGAGATCATCGTCGGGAACTCCTCCTACCCGACCGAGCGGATCACCCAGAACGCCAAGGACTTCCGCCAGCTCGGGCTGGGCTACGCCAACCTGGGGGCGCTGCTGATGGCCCTCGGCAAGGCCTACGACTCCGACGGCGGGCGGGCCTGGGCCGGGTCGATCACCGCCCTCATGACCGGGCACGCCTACCGCACCAGCGCCCGCATCGCCCAGGTGACGGGGCCGTTCGCCGGCTACCCGAAGAACCGCCAGCCGATGCTGCGGGTCATGGGCAAGCACCGCGCCGCCGTCGACGAGATCGACGCCTCGCTGGTCCAGCCCGACCTGTTCGAGGCCGCCCGCACCGCCTGGGACGAGGCCATCGAGCTCGGCAGCGAGCACGGCTACCGCAACGCCCAGGCCAGCGTGCTCGCGCCGACCGGCACCATCGGCCTGCTGATGGACTGCGACACCACCGGGATCGAGCCCGACCTGGCCCTGGTCAAGACCAAGAAGCTGGTCGGCGGGGGGTCGATGTCGATCGTCAACCAGACGGTCCCGCGGGCCCTGCGCACCCTCGGTTATGCCGAGGAGCACGTCCAGGCCATCACCGAGTACGTGGCCGAGAACAACTCGGTGCAGGGCGCCCCGGCGCTGCGGGCCGAGCACTACCCGGTGTTCGACTGCGCCATGGGCGACTCGCCGATCCACTACATGGGCCACATCCGCATGATGGCCGCGGCCCAGCCGTTCCTCAGCGGGGCCATCTCCAAGACGGTGAACATGCCCGAGCAGGTCACGGTCGAGGACGTCGAGCACGCCTACGTCGAGGGCTGGAAGCTCGGCCTCAAGGCCCTGGCCATCTACCGCGACAACTGCAAGGTCGGCCAGCCGCTGTCGGCCGACAAGAAGATCACCACCGACACCGGCGCCGTCATCGAGGTCGACCAGGCCCCGGTGCGGCGGCGCCTGCCCAAGCAGCGCCCCTCCAAGACGACCTCGTTCCGGGTCGGGGACATCGAGGGCTACCTGACCGCCGGGTCCTACCCCGACGACGGGCTCGGGGAGATCTTCGTCAAGGTCTCCAAGCAGGGCTCGACCCTGTCCGGGGTGATGGACGCGTTCGCTATCGCGGTCAGCGTCGGCCTGCAGTACGGGGTGCCGCTGGAGGCGCTGGTGGCCAAGTTCACCAACATGATCTTCGAGCCCAACGGCATGACCGACGACAAGGACATCCGCATCGCCCAGAGCCTGGTCGACTACCTGGCCCGCCGGCTGGCCATCGACTACCTGGACGTCGAGACCCGCCAGGCGCTGGGGATCAAGACCGCCGCCGAGCGCACCGCCGAGGTCAACGGGACCGCCGAGCCCGCCCTGGCCGCCGAGCCGGTCGAGCCCACCGGGCCGTCGGGGTCGGCGGGGCCGGCGCCCGCGCCGGTCCCGGTCGAGATCCAGGAGCGACCGGCGGCCACGACCGGCGGGCCGGCGGCAACGCCGGCGGCGTCGCAGGCGCCGTCGTTCACCCCGGGCATGGCCGCGGTCGACGCCCCCTACTGCTCGACCTGCGGGGTCCGGATGCGCC
>Ga0190274_10001279_pt1 | contig 14772 bp, 13 predicted proteins | sample Popmic531T_FD_133002 | JGI IMG/M metagenome (GOLD analysis project Ga0190274, IMG submission 133002) | Populus adjacent soil microbial communities from riparian zone of Yellowstone River, Montana, USA - 531 T | ecosystem: Environmental > Terrestrial > Soil > Riparian zone | place: USA: Montana...
ACCTGTATTGGGAATCACTGTCATATCAGATGAGTAAACAGTTCCTGTAGGGACTACCGGAATCCAGGTAGCACCACCATCACTCGTTTTTTTGGCAGAAACAAAAGCACCTGTTGCAGTCAGATACATTTGTGCAAAGCCGTTGTTTGCATCAAAAAACTTAACTGCCATAGCTTGAGTGCCCGGGAGATTCAGGACAGTTGCAACAGTCCAGTTATAACCCTTATCAACAGAGTGGTATACCCTTCCTTTACTGGTGTAGAACCAGATGTTGTCACCATATACTTCATACCAGTCGGTAATTCCTGCTTCACCTGCGACTTCATTCGGAATGTTTGCCGACGGTACACGTGTCCATACATCACCACCGTCAACTGTAGTATAAATTTCGAAGTAGCCATTGTTAGGGTCACCGATTGTAACCCCTTCGCTGCCGTTCCAGAAATGGACAACATCAGGGAACGAAAGTGAATCATAAATCAGCCCGACACCCTGTTGTACCCAGGAAGCTCCTGCGTCAGTGGTGCGCCAGATTCCGCCGCCTAGTCCAACAACATGGTCAAACATTGCAACCCAGGCTGTATCTGCGTTGATCGCAGTGATATTTGAAAATTGGTAGGTTGTATCCGAACCAACTGTTCCGTTAACAAAATTATTTCCGCCATCAGTTGTAACGGCAAAGTCAAGGAAATTAATGCCGCTGCCGGTTCCGTCATATCCGATAATCCATGCAACATTATCATTTACCGCCACGATGTCGCGGATGCCTTCACTTACATTGGGTAAATTTGAATTCTGTTCAATCCAGATTTGCGCATTTAAAACTGGTGCACAGAAAGAACTCATACAGACAAATAGTAATAGTTTTTTCATACGAAATATTGTTTTTAATTTGGTTCAAAGATACGAAATCACGAGGCATGAGAATAAGCAGCCTAGTATTTAATTTTTATCTGCCTTCTGTCTTGCTTAATTCCTCACAACATGCTGCTGAACTCGAGGGCCATGCTTTACCTAGGACTTAATTCCATTTTATTGGTTCAGCGAATCCTGTATCTTTGGCGCAATTCGAAAAATGAATTACCCCAACACGCATATTCACCCTGAAGCAAAGATCGGGAAAGGAGTCACCATTGATCCTTTTACTGTTATTCATAATGATGTTGAAATTGGTGATGGGTCATGGATCGGAAGCAGCGTTACAATTTTCCCCGGGGCCAGGATCGGAAAAAACTGCAGAGTATTTCCTGGAGCAGTGATATCGGCTATTCCGCAGGATCTAAAATTTGAAGGCGAAATCACCACTGCTGAAATCGGTGACGGCACAACTATTCGTGAATTTGTAACAGTAAACAGAGGCACAAAAGCGTTGGGTAAAACAGTTGTCGGAAAGGGGAACCTGCTGATGGCATATGTTCATATTGCTCATGATTGCGTGATAGGTGATAACTGCATCCTTGCGAATGGGGCAACACTTGCCGGACACATCGTCATCGACGACTATGCAATCATTGGAGGTTTATCTGCCATACATCAATTTGTACATGTAGGTTCACATGTGATGATATCAGGTGGATCACTTATTAAAAAAGATGTCCCACCGTTTGTAAAAGCCGCCAGGGAACCACTTGCATTTATGGGGTTGAATTCAGTTGGATTGAAAAGAAGGGGATTTAGCCCGGATAAAATTGTTCAAATCCAGGATATTTACCGCATCGTTTTTCAAAAAGGTTACAATAATTCCCAGGCTTTACAGGTAATTGAATCTGAAATTAAACCTTCCGATGAAAGAGAAGAAATCGTTGCATTCATGAAAAGTTCTACCCGTGGTCTTTTGAAAGGATATATTCCAAATGGCAACGAGGAATAATTATAAATGTGGCTAGTCAAAATCAATTCAGTGTCGGGCTTGAAAGTGCAGGAAAAAAATTTTTCCGGAACTGGATTTTCAAAGGCCTGTCGTTCCGATTTGAAAGTCCCCAAAAAATTTCTGTTCTTGGAAAAAATGGTTCTGGAAAGTCAACCTTATTACAGGTCATAGCCGGTTATGAATCTCTTAGTGAAGGGGTCATTAACTACAGTAGAAATGGAAATGATATTCCCCGTGAAGAAGTGTACCGCTGCATCAGCATTGCATCTCCTTATCTTGAACTGATCGAAGAATATACCCTCGCTGAAATGGTTCGATTTCATTTTAGTTTTAAAAATCCTTCAGGTAAATTAAGTTTCGAAGATATTATTCAGCTTACGGAGCTTGAGCATTCCAAAGATAAAATCATCAAGTATTACTCATCGGGGATGAAGCAGAGGGTGCGCCTTGCACTTGCTATACTAAGTGATGTTGACCTCGTTCTGCTTGATGAACCTTTATCAAATCTTGACCGGGAAGGAGAAACGTGGTACAAGTCCCTGGTGGAAAAATTCCTCAAGGAAAAATCAGCAATCGTTTGTTCCAACCAGAATGAAGCGGAATATTTTTTCTGTGAGAAGAATATTAACATTGCAGATTATAGAAAGACATGAGATCATAGATTTGAGTCCCGATAGCTATCGGGATGAGAAGCATCCCAAACAAGACCGATTTCACCTCACATCACATGTCTCATATCTCAAATCTCTGAACCTGCGGGAGTAGCTCAGTGGTAGAGCTTCAGTTTCCCAAACTGAAGGTCGCGGGTTCGATTCCCGTCTCCCGCTCTACATGATTCCATAAACTACCTCAAAAGTTCATGGTTGATTCATACTCTCTTCACGGCATTTAGTCTATTTTTGACCCGTTAATTGACAGGAAACGCAGTATTCACGAGACATACAAAAGTGTCATACAGGTTTAAATTACCTTTGAACAATAAAAAAAACACAAATTGAAATGAAAAAAATCTCTCTTCTGATCTCTTTTCTTGTTGTCACTTCCCTTGCAGTTCAGGCTCAAAATGCACCTGCAGCCGATTCAACAGTAAAATCCGACAATCCGAATGCCCCGGAAATTAGTTTTGACAAGGAATCTCATGATTACGGTACCATTAAGCAGGGTGCTGACGGTGGATGCGAATTCCGATTTAAAAATACCGGTAAAGAACCTTTGGTTATTTCAAATGCAAGAGGAAGCTGCGGATGTACAGTTCCTACATGGCCAAAAGAACCAATCATGAAAGGACAGACTGGAACCATTAAAGTACATTATGACACAAAACGCGTCGGAGCATTTACAAAAACCGTAACTATAGAATCAAATGCAAAAACAAGTTCCAAAGTGATCACCATAAAAGGAACTGTTGAAGCTTCAGGTGATGATGCAGCCGACCAGGGAATGCCATTAAAAAAGACAGAAGGTTCACCACTTGAAATGAAAACCAAGTAAGACCCTTCAATTATTTATCAATTATAATATTATGAAAAAGAAAATCCTCTCCCTCACTTTGTTGCTGTTTTCGTCCGCAATATTGTTTGCTCAGGACAAACCAACATTGTCAAATGTGGGAAATGAAAATTCAAACCAGGCGGGATTTAAATTCAATGAAGAAGAGTTTAACTTCGGAACTATCAAGCAGGGAGAAAGTATCACGCACAATTTCGAGTTTACCAATACAGGGAAAGAACCGTTGATTATCAGCAATGCTGCCGGCAGTTGCGGATGTACAGTTCCTGAATGGCCAAAAGAGCCTATTGCTGCCGGCGCCAAAGCTGTGATTAAGGTAACTTTCAATTCGGCAGGAAAGCAAGGTGTACAGGATAAGACAGTAACCCTTCAATCCAATGCCGTACAAAATCCTATGGTACTTCACCTGAAAGGAAATGTTGATCGTCCAATAGAACAACCCGCAACGGAGAACCAGGAAAAAAAATAAATAATTATAACCCTTTAATATCAAATTAAATCAAATGAAAAAAGTAGTAGTAGTAATCGCTGCCTTCGTATTTGCAGTTTCTGTAAATGCCCAGGATAAAGCAACGCAATCAGTATCACCTGTGACTTCGCCTGCAACCACAGCACCAGCTGTTCAGGACAATCCAAATGCCGGTGAATTCAAGTTCGATGTTGAAACTTACGATTTCGGAACTATTAAGCAAGGCGAATCAGTAACTTATGATTTCAACTTCGCCAATGTTGGAAAAGAGCCCCTGATCATTTCTGAAGCACATGGATCATGTGGCTGCACCGTTCCGGTTTGGCCAAAAGAGCCTCTTAAGAAAGGCGATAAAGGACAGATTAAAGTTACCTTCAATTCTACAGGAAAGATGGGCATGCAGGACAAAACTGTAACCATTACTTCAAATGCAAAAGGTGGACAAAAGGTTCTTCACCTGAAAGGAAATGTTGAAGCACCTCCAGCTGCAACTGCTCCTGCATCAACTCCTGTGCAGGCAACTCCAGCTCCGGCAGAGAAAAAGTAATCAGAGATTTCAATTACCTTTACAACCCTTCACTAAACATGAAGGGTTTTTTTTATTGGTTTTATTTAAAGCAGAAAAATATGCCTAAAGTTTCCCAAAAAGGTTTGTCAATGCCGGCTTCACCTATCCGCAAGCTTGTTCCCTATGCAGAGAAAGCCAAACAGGAAGGAAAAAAAATCTTCCACCTCAATATCGGGCAACCTGATATTGAAACACCTGAAACCATGCTTAATGCTATTCATACTTTTTCTCCTAAAGTAGTCGAATATAGCCATAGCGCAGGAATAGAAAGCTATAGGCGGAAGCTTACAACATATTACCAGCGGTATCATATCGAACTGGACTATACCGAAATAATGATTACCACGGGAGGAAGTGAGGCCATTGAAATTGCAATGATGTCGTGTCTCAATGAAGGAGATGAAGTAATCATCCCTGAACCTTTTTATGCGAACTACAATGGCTTTGGAACGCAGGCAGGAATCATAGTTAAACCAGTGCAATCGCATATAGAAAATGGTTTTGCTTTGCCACCGGTTTCGGAATTTGAAAAAGTGATCACCCCAAAAACCAAGGCGATCATGATTTGTAATCCAAATAATCCCACGGGTTACCTTTATACCAAGGCGGAACTGGAGTCATTGAAAAACATTGTCGCTAAGCACGACCTTTGGTTTTTCAGCGACGAGGTATACCGCGAATTCTGCTATGATGGAAAGGAATACTTTTCCGTGATGCACCTTAAAGGTATTGAACAAAATGTGGTCATGCTCGATTCCATTTCTAAAAGATACAGCGCATGTGGTGCCAGGATAGGTGCACTGATTTCAAAGAATAAAGAAGTAATGGGAACAGCCTTAAAGTTTGCACAGGCACGACTGAGTCCGCCTACGTTTGGCCAGGTTGCAGCAGAGGCAGCTATTGATACTCCGGATTCATATTTCAAAAAAGTTAAAGAAGAATATGTAGCGAGAAGGAATTTTGTTGTTGAAGCATTGAATAAAATAGAAGGTGTTTATTGTCCGAAACCAAGCGGTGCATTTTATTGCATCGCCCGTTTGCCGATTGACAATGCGGATCATTTTTGCCAATGGTTGCTGGAAAAATTTTCCTACAGGAACGAAACAGTAATGCTTGCGCCTGCTACGGGATTTTACACACATACAAACCTCGGCACCGATGAAGTGCGCATTGCATACGTTCTGAATATTGATGACCTCAGGAAAGCGATGGAGTGTCTTGAAGAAGCACTAAAAGTTTATCCGGGAAGAAAAATAATGGCTGAAGAATTGAAATCCCAGGGATAAAATCAAATATGTTTTCTGCCCGGCGTACTTTTCCCGGCAGGTTTCGGTTTGGATTTCATTTTCTGCTTCGGGTCCCCGAAATCATCGTATAAAAGATAGCGCTTTCTTTTCATCATAAACTCCTCCAAATCCTGTTTCCAGGTCTCACGGATTTGTTCCTCTGTCATTCCCTTCTGTATCTGTTCACGAAGTTTTGTAGTACCGGCAAGCTTATCAAAAAATGGTGTAAAGAATTTTGCTTTTTCTGGATAGGACTCATACATCTTGATCAACCATTGCAAGTTCAATTGCTTCGGAAGACTCGTGGTATCGTCAACATGATGTGCAAGGTTCCAACCAGTACATAAAGTATCCTTATACATCGGATTAGGAGCAGCTTCTGTGCTTTGCGGAGTAAATGTAACGTCTCCATCCTTCAATCCGGGATAGCCAACCTGCTCAAAGGGTTTGTCAGTACCCCTGCCAACACTGGCTTTCGTTCCTTCAAAAAAACATAAAGAAGGATAAAGGTAAATTGCTTCCATAGTGGGAAGATTCGGAGAAGGATTAACCGGAAGATTATACAACTTGTTGTGATCGTAATTTTTCATTTTTACTACGCGCAGTCTGCACGGTCCTCCTTTGATCCATCCTTCCATATTCATCATCTGCGCCAGTTCACCTATGGTCATCCCATACATGACTGGAATAGGATCCATTCCTACAAATGATTTTTGCTTCGAATCAAGCATCGGTCCGTCCACATAAAAACCATTGGGATTAGGCCTGTCAAGTACAATGAGGAATTTTTCGTTCTCGGCACATGCTTCCATTACATTGTGCAAGGTGCTGATGTAAGTATAAAAACGTGCACCCACATCCTGGATATCGAAGACTATTGCATCAATATCTTTCATTTCCTTTTTTGTAGGTTTCAGATGATCTCCATACAATGAAACGACCGGGATATTTGTTTTCTCATCTTTAGAACCGGAGATCAACTCCCCTGCTCCTACTTTTCCTGTAATGCCATGTTCGGGCGTAAAAATAGTTGTGACATTCACTTTCAGCTTCAACAAGGTATCCAGTACCCTCACGTTTCCCACCATTGAAGTCTGGTTCATAACAATTGCAACTCTTTTGGCCTTTAATAAAGTAGCATAGGCCTTTACCTGGTCAGCGCCCGTCATGAATTTCTTAATCTTTACAACGCCGGTATCGGGCATTGAAAACGCCATGGTATCGATCACAGCTGTTGAGGTGTCCTGCATAACTACAGTATCAGTAACCGCATCAGGCTGCTGGGAAAAGGCGTCAACTGAGAAAATCAAAAGCATGATTATCCATGCCAGGAAGATTTTTACTAAAGACTCAATTAAACCGGTTAAATTTCCATTTTCTCTTTCCACTGTGCCTTGAATTAAAGGGAAATGATTTTTTTTTCGCAGGTTTGTCGGGAGATTAGATCCCTAAGAGGCGCAATCTCTTAAAAAAAGAAACATCAGTCAAATTGAATTACGAATTGCTCATTGCAAGAAAGATTGTTTCCTCCAGGAAGGATTCATCATCGATATCAAAACCAATCGTTCGAATAGCGGTTGCAGGGGTTGCTATCGGTTTTGCTGTAATGGTTGTGGCTATTGCCATAGTCACGGGATTTAAAAAAGAAATCAGGGAAAAAGTCATCGGATTTGGGTCGCATATCCAGGTCAGTAATTATGATGAAAACAACTCTTATGAAACTAAGCCCGTTTTGAAAAATGACACTTTTGTGAATTACCTGTCATCCTTAAACGGCATTCGTCATGTTGAAGAATTCGCCACCAAAGCGGGAATTATAAAGACAAAAACCGATATAGAAGGGGTGGTCGTAAAAGGTGTTGGCCATGATTATAACTGGGACTACTTTCAAAAACGATTGGTAGCAGGACAAATCTTCACTCCTTCGGATACGGGGAAAACAGATGATGTGATCATATCCAAACTCACTGCTGACAGGCTCAGGCTGAAGGTAAATGATGACCTGATCACCTATTTCATTCAACAGCCTCCGCGCGCGCGCAGGTTTCATATCAGTGGTATTTATGAAACCGGCCTTGAAGAATTCGACAGCAAATATATTTTCTGCGACATTGCTCATATCAGGCAGTTGAACGACTGGACCCATGACCAAACCGGAGGATATGAAGTAACGGTTTCAGATTTTGATAACCTTGATAAAACAGGTGACCTGGTATATTCAAGTATTCCAGCTGAATTGAATTCACGGACGATACGGGAGATGTACCCCCAGATTTTTGACTGGCTCGGCCTGCAGGATGTAAATGGAATAGTAATTATCGTTCTGATGCTGATTGTATCGGTGATGAATATGATATCAGCACTGCTGATTATTATTTTAGAGCGTGTTCAGATGATTGGAACTTTGAAATCGCTGGGTGCTTCGAACTTCAGCGTCCAGAAAATATTTCTTTATGAGTCGGGCATTCTCATTGGAAAAGGGCTCCTTCTGGGTAACCTCATTGGCATTGGGCTTTGCCTTGTTCAATATTACACGCATTTTATCCATTTGGACCAGCAGTCCTATTACATTTCCTACATACCTATCTTCCTTTCACCTGAATATATTTTAATGCTTAATGCAGGCACTTTTGCAGTATGTGTTTTGATGATGATGCTCCCAACGATCATCGTTACTAAAATTACTCCATTGCAGGCACTGCGATTCAGCTGACTTTATACATTTGCAGAAATTATTTTCCCTATAATATTTCAAGCTTAGACATGTCATCTCCAAAAAATAAAAAAACCTGCGATAATATCCTTGAAGCAATTGGCAATACCCCCATGGTAAGGCTCAACAAAGTTATTGATGGAATTAAAGCCACCGTTTATGCCAAGGTAGAAACATTCAATCCGGGGAACTCTATTAAAGACAGGATGGCCCTGAAAATGATTGAAGATGCAGAAAAGGCCGGATTGTTGAAACCAGGTGGAACCATCATTGAAGGAACATCAGGAAATACAGGAATGGGACTAGCCATTGCCGGCATTATCAAGGGATACAAATGTATTTTCACTACCACCGATAAACAGAGTAAAGAAAAAGTTGACGCATTGAAAGCGTTTGGCGCAGATGTAATTGTTTGTCCAACGAATGTAGATCCCGAAGATCCCCGCTCCTACTATTCTGTCTCTTCTCGACTTGTAAAAGAAATTCCGAATTCATGGAAAGCAAATCAATACGATAACCTGTCGAACCGGCAGGCGCATTATGAGCAGACAGGTCCTGAAATCTGGGATCAGACCGACGGAAAAATTACACATCTTTTAGTCGGAGCTGGAACAGGTGGTACGATCATCGGAACAGGAAAATATCTGAAAGAAAAAAATCCTGCAATAAAGGTTTGGGGAATTGATACCTATGGTTCTGTATTGAAAAAAGTTCATGAAACCGGCGTGATCGACCGCAATGAAATATATCCATATGTAACAGAAGGCATCGGCGAGGATTTTGTTCCGGAAAATTATGACTTCTCAGTGATCGATCATTTTGAAAAAGTGACTGACAAGGATGCTGCAGTAATGACCCGCGAGATCTGCCGCAAAGAAGGAATCTGGGTTGGGAATTCAGCGGGCTCTGCCATTGCCGGGTTGCTGCAGATGAAAGATAAATTGAAACCAACGGATGTAGTTGTTGTCATTTTCCATGACCATGGCTCGCGTTACCTGGCAAAAATGTTTAACGACGAGTGGATGTTGAAAATGGGATACCTTGACAGGAAAGGGATGACTGCTGCCGATGTTGTTTCTTCAAGAAAAAATATACAATTGACTACCCTGGAAAAATCCCAGCCGATAAGTGAAGCTTTGAGGATTATCAGTGAAAATAATTTCTCACAGATACCAGTCACTTCCGGTGACCGCATCGTAGGCTCACTTTCTGAAACACTGGTCTACAATCACCTGCTAAGAAATCCTGAGGCAAAAAAAGATGCAGTGGAAACCATCATGCAGGAAGCGATTCCTTTTGTTGACATCACTTCATCGCTGCAGGAACTTTCCAAAATGATTTCAGGAGACAGAACTGCAGTGCTCGTAAAAGATTTTAAAGCGAACCAGAATTATATTATTACAAAGAGTGATATAGTTGAAGCATTGGCGAGATAAACCATTTGGATGTTTTGGGAAAATAGGATAGCTTTATCCAGACAAAACCTAACCAAATGAAAAACTTCCACGTTGCCTGTACAGGCATAATTCTATTTTTAATTTCAACCGGAACTTTTGCTCAGAATTTTTACCTTGACCTGTATGGAGGATACGGAGCTCCCCTTTCTTCTCAGACCGTAAAAGTTCTGGATGGTACCTTCCAAACCCAGGAGAAAACTGTGAAGGGGGATTTCGGTAAAGGAATGAATTTCGGAGCTGGCTTTGGACTAAAGATGACCAATCTGATTGGCCTTGAGATTGGCGTATCTTATTTCAATTCAGCTACGATCAAAGCTCATGACGAATACTACGAAGACTATTCAGCAGGATACGACCATGTAGATGAATTTGAATTCTCTTCTTCAATATTCAGGATCACTCCTGCTTTGCGTTTCTCTACCAATCACGAACATTTAAATGCCTATACCAGGATTGGATGTGTGATTGGCGTAAATGGGTATTATGAAGAAAAACTCAGAGCAGAAAAACACAATAACGGTCCAATGTCTTACACTGAATTGTTCGAGATAACGCAAGAATATAAAGGAAGAATGTCTGCAGGATTTTCAGGAAGCGTTGGATTAATATATAATCTTTGTCATAACTTTTCTATCTTTATTGAAGGCAATGGCATTGCACATTCCTGGGCACCCAAGAAAGGAGAAATTACAGAATTTAAGCAGGACGGGATAGATAGAATGAGTTGGCTTTCTGTTTCAGAACGTGAAGTAGAATTTGTAAACGAAATTACTGAATCTGAATACCCGGATCAAGACAAGCCGAGACAATCTCTTAAAATGTACGTCCCGCTCAGTGCAATATTTTTGAATGTCGGGATACAATTCCGCTTTGGCTGCACATCGAATAAAAAAGATACACCAGCTCCTGAGAAAAATTAATCTCAGTTCAGAAACTCATCAATCCCGCAGCCCCTGCCATGTAACAGCTAGATAAATCATTTGGCTGTTTGGAGAAATAGGATAGTTTTGTTCCAAACAAAGAATTTATAGATGAAACACTTCCACTCTCTCAAAATCGGAATTTTTCTCCTTTTGATTTCAACCGGAAGTTTTGGACAGAAAACATATTTGGATCTGATTGGCGGTTACGGATTTCCTATGGCCTCACAATCGCTGGTGGTTACGGATGGAAACTCTAATACCGAGGACAAACTTATCAAAGGGACTTTCGGTAATGGAATGAATTTCGGGTTAGGTTTCGGACTTAAATTAGCCAATCAGATCGGTATAGAGCTAGGCGCATCTTATTTCAATTCATCAACTATCAAATCACATGACGAAACCATTATCAGGGATGCCACCCAAATTCACGAATATGAATTCTCCTCTTCCATGTTCAGGTTAATACCTGCATTTCGTTTATCAACTACTCATCGCCATTTAAATGCATATGCCAAAGTGGGATTCCTTATTGGCCTGAATGGATATTTTGAAGAAATATTTATTAATAAGTATCACAGTACTTATCCATCATACCATAATGATGAGTTTAAAATAAAATCAGAATATAAAGGTAGATTGTCTACAGGTTTTGAAGGAAGTCTTGGTTTCATGTACAACGTAAGTCAAAGCTTTTCTTTCTTTATAGAAGCCAACGGCATTGCGCATTCCTGGGCTCCGAAGAAAAGTAAAATAACAGAATGTACGGATAACGGAACTGACATCTTGGGATCATTTACTATTTCAGAGCGTGAAATAGAATACGAAAACCAAATCACCGAAACCATCAACCCACCAGACAATGAGCCTACCAAATCTTTGAAGATGTACGTGCCACTAAGTGCAATATTTATCAATGTCGGGATCCAATTACGCTTTGGTGGCGATTCAAAGAAAAAAGATGCAGCAGCTCCTCAGAAAAACTAAACTCAGTTTAGAAACTCATAAATTCCTGCTGCCTCCTGCCCGGTAACAGCTATATAAATCATTTGGCTGTTTGGAGAAATAGGATAGTTTTGTCCAGACAAAAACATATCCATATGAAACTCTTTCACACAGCCACACTTGGCTTTCTCCTGCTTTTTATTTCAACCGGAACAAACGCCCAGAAATTTTACCTTGACCTGAAAGGCGGTTACGGATTTCCATTGGCTTCCCAGTCAATCGCAGTTACTGATGGAAGTTCCAAAACCCAGGACAATCTTGTGAAGGGGACTTTCGGTAAAGGAATGAATTTGGGCTTAGGCTTCGGTATGATGGTGACCAATCAAATGGGACTTGAGATTGGTACATCTTATTTCAATTCAGCCACGATCAAATCACATGATGATTACAATTCAGGTGGATCGCACTTCATGGAAGAATATGAATTCTCTTCGTCCATAATCAGAATCACTCCTGCATTGCGCCTTACGACTACGAACGAACACGTAAATGCCTATGCCAGGATTGGATGTGTGATTGGAGTAAATGGATATTATGAAGAAAAAATCAAAGCAGCTGCTTACTTTTCAAATCCCCAGGGTTTTAATCAATCGGTTGAATTGACCCAGGAATATAAAGGAAGAGTGTCTACAGGATTTTCAGGAAGCCTGGGATTATCATACAATGCCACTCAGACCTTTTCCATCTTTATAGAAGGCAATGGCATTGCACATTCATGGGCACCGAAGCAAGGCGAGATAACAGAATTTAAAGAGGACGGATATGACCAATTGAATTCACTTTCTGTTTCAGAGCGCGAAGTGGAATTTGTAAACGAAGTTACTGAAACCAGCAACCCTCCCCTTGATGAGCCAACCAAATCCTTGAAAATGTACGTCCCGCTAAGTGCAATATTTATCAATGTCGGGATTCAGTTACGCTTTGGAGGCACATCAAAGAATAAAGATGCAGCAGCTCCTCAGAAAAATTAAACTCAGTTTAGAAACTCATAAATCCCTGCTGCCCCCTGCCCTGTTCCAACGCACATCGTAACCATTCCATATTTCAATTTGCGCCTGCGCATTTCACTGAATAACTGAACAGAAAGTTTTGCTCCGCTGCATCCAAGCGGATGTCCAAGTGCAATGGCACCGCCGTTTACGTTTACGATTTCAGGATTGAGATTTAATGTTCGAAGTACTGCAAGAGATTGTGATGCAAAAGCTTCATTCAATTCTATGAGCTGGATCTCGTCCTGCTTCAATCCGGAATGCTTCAAAACTTTTGGAATGGCTTCCACCGGACCGATGCCCATGATGCGTGGTTCCACTCCCGCAACGGCATAATCTACCAACCGTGCAATCGGTTTTACATTCAGTTGCTTCAGCATGCGTTCGCTCACTACGATTACAAATGCGGCGCCGTCGCTGGTTTGGGATGAGTTACCGGCCGTTACCGTTCCCTTCGCATCAAACACCGGTTTAAGTGTCGCCATTTTTTCAAGCGTAGTGTCTGCTCTCGGTCCTTCGTCCGTGTCCACAATATATTCCCTCGATTTCCGCTTTTCGTTTTCATCCAAATATGTTTCAGAAACATTCACTGCAACAATTTCATCCCTGAACCTTCCTTCAGTAATGGCCTTTACGGCTTTTGTATTGCTTTCAAAACCAAATTTATCCTGGTCTTCCCTGGTGATTTTATATTCCTTTGCAACTGCTTCTGCTGTAAGTCCCATACCCCAGAAATAATCTGGATTGGTTTGCACATATTTATAGTTGGGAACAATCTTCCATCCGCCAAAAGGCATTGGACTCATGCTTTCTACTCCTCCTGCAATGATACAGTCGGCCATGCCTGCATGAATCTTTGCAGAGGCAATAGCAATCGTTTCAAGCCCACTGGCACAATAACGGTTCACTGTCATTCCGGGAACTTTCACAGTATCCAATCCCATTAATGAAACCATCCTTCCGATGTTCAATCCCTGCTCTGCTTCAGGGGTTGCATTCCCTACAATCACATCCTCAATCTGATCCTTGTCAAGATTGGGAACACTTGCAACAAGGTGCCTGATCACCTCAACAGCGAGATCATCGGGACGCATGGAACGGAATTTACCCTTGGGCGCTTTGCCAACTGCAGACCTATAGCCCGCAATGATATATGCATTCATCTTTGGAATTTTTTATTCAATAACAAATTTACCGCTTTTTAGTTGTGTTCCCTGCCGGATAAAAATGAATTGATAAACACCTTTATTCATATAACCCAAATCAAATGCCTGATTCACATTTTCAACCTTTTGAATGAAAACTTTTCTTCCAAGAAGGTCATAAAGTGAAAAATAAATTTCGTTCAATGAGTTCATTCCTGAAACCAAGACATTCACAACATTTTCAGCAGGATTTGGGTAAAGTTGAAAGTCGGTTACATTCAATTCCCCAACCGCGGCACATAAATCAAAAATCACCATCAAAGTATCAGAATTCTGACAGGAATTAGAATCAGTCACAGTAGCAAAAATTAGAATTGAATCTGCAATGGAAGATGATACAGAAATGGTTTGTGAAGTGGTGCCGTCCTGCCATTGATAATTGAGAAATCCTGGGCCCGCATCGAGTGTAATGAATTGAGTTACGCATAAAATTGTATCGTTTCCAAGATGAATGCCCGGCAGCACATTAAAAATCACATTCATTGAATCCGAATTTGAACAGGAATTAAAATCAGTCACAGTTACAAAAATCAATAATGAGTCTGCATTTGCAGATGAAATGGAAACCGTTTGCAAATTTGTACTGTCCTGCCAATGATAACTCATAAATCCTCCTCCTGCATCGAGCGTAATGGATTGAGTCGCGCAAAGGAATGTATCGCTACCAAGTGTAACAGAAGGCAATGGATTAAAAATCACCATGACTGAATCTGAATTCGAACAGGAATTAATATCAGTCACAGTAACAGAGAACCAAAGAGAATCTTCATTTGGAGAAGAA
>Ga0190274_10001280_pt1 | contig 14771 bp, 7 predicted proteins | sample Popmic531T_FD_133002 | JGI IMG/M metagenome (GOLD analysis project Ga0190274, IMG submission 133002) | Populus adjacent soil microbial communities from riparian zone of Yellowstone River, Montana, USA - 531 T | ecosystem: Environmental > Terrestrial > Soil > Riparian zone | place: USA: Montana...
ACCGATTCCACGACGGCCTCCACCGGGCTGCGGATCTCGACCTGCTGGCGTGCTTCGATCAGGCAGTCGTATTCACTGGCGGTGGCGGAGGTCGCAAGAAATGCGGCCACCGCGCAGGCCGTCCGGGCGGATATTTTCATTGGTGGAAATCTGGGTTGGATGAGCGGGGTAACAATGGATTGTAGCGAATCGGATTCCCGAATAGGGCGTGGAATGCATCGCTGCGGGATGGGTCCGAATCATGCAAATTCCCGCCCCAGCACGGTAAATCGGTCACATGCCAGCGTTAGAATCGCCTTTTCCTGCCGTTGCCGATGCTTTTCCCCGGGCTGCGGTTCCCGCTGATCCGGCAAGGGGTGATTTTTATCGGACCAATCCCTACAAGTCGGGCTAGAATGGCCGAAAACTGCAATAGAAACAAATGCAATACGGTACAAACATAGGGCTATGCACCTCGGCCGCACAGGGTTCCGAGGCATATACGGGTTTGAACATCAAAATTAAATTGAGGGGCGTCCGGGGACGGGAAAGCTCGCCCGTCGCCGCCGTAGGCTCATGGGGCCTGCGGGCAAGGCGCGCATTGGCTTCCACCATCGGCGCAGGTGCCGCATGACGACGCGCTCGGGTCCGTTCGAACGCTCGCCACGTGATCGCCGCAAGGGCGACACCATGGAGGAAAGCGAGGCCCGCTTCCGTGCGCTGGTGCAGAACTCGTTCGACATCATCACCATCCACAATGAAAGCGGCCTGACTGTCTACGAATCCCCGGCTGCTTCCCGTGTGCTTGGCTATCCGCCGGGATCGCTGATCGGCAAGACACCGTTCGAAACAGTTCATCCAAAGGATGTCGCCCGCGCGCGAGACGCGTTCTCGGCGGTCCTGCGCAATGAGACATTGCCGTTGCCCACGGTGATGCGGTTCCGGCATGCAGACGGCTCCTGGATCCACCTGGAGGTCCTCGGCAACAACCTGCTGGAGCATCCCGGGATCCGCGGCATCGTGCTGACCTCGCGCGACGTGACCGAGCGCAAGCGGGCCGAGAAGCGGGTGCAGTACCTTGCGAACTACGACGTCCTGACCAGCCTGCCGAACCGCTTCCTGATGCAGGACCGCCTGACCCAGGCGGTGGCGCAGGCGCATCGCAACAAGTTACGGGTCGGCTTGATGCACATCGACCTTGACCGCTTCAAGGTGGTGAACGAGACGCTGGGCCACTATGTCGGCGATGCGCTGCTCAAGCAGGCCGCCGAGCGCATCCGCAAGCTGATCCGTGAAGGCGACACGGTGGCGCGCACCGGCGGCGACGAGTTCACCATCGTGTTCCCGAATGTCACCAGCCTGCCGGCAATTTCTATCACGGCCGAGCGATTGCTCGAGGACCTGGCGCGGCCGTTTCCCAGCGACGGCCAGGACTTGTTCGTCTCCGCCTCGATCGGCATCAGCCTGTACCCGGACGACGCCGGCACGGTCGACGAACTGATCAAGCACGCCGATGCGGCGATGTACAGCGCCAAGCACCTCGGCCGTAACAATTACCAGTTCTTCACCACCGACCTGAATCGCGAGGTGCAGGAGCGCATGCTGATTGAAGGCGGCCTGCGCACCGCCATCCAGCGTAACGAGCTGAGCCTGGTTTTCCAGCCGAAGATCGACCTGGCCACGCGCAGGGTGTTCGGCGCCGAGGCGCTGCTGCGCTGGAACCACCCCAAGCTTGGCGTGATTTCTCCCGCCCGCTTCGTCCCCGTTGCGGAAGAAGCGGGACTGGTCGGAGCGATTGGCGAATGGGTGTTGCGCACCGCATGCCGCCAGATCCGCCTGTGGCAGGACGCCGGCTTGTCCCTGCAGATCGCGGTGAACGTGTCGGCGCGCCAGTTTCAGCAATACGATGTGGCCGACCTGGTGCTCTCCGTGATGCAGGAATCGGGTGTCCGCGCCGAGCATCTGGAAGTGGAACTGACCGAAAGCGCGGTCATGCACGACGCCGAGAATTCGATCATCACGCTCGAACGCCTTGCAGATTCCGGCGTGCAGATCGCCATCGACGATTTCGGCACGGGGTATTCGAGCCTGTCGTACCTGAAACGCCTGCCGCTCGACGTCCTGAAAATCGACCAGTCTTTCGTGCGTGACATTTCCTCGGACCCCAACGATGCGGCCATCGTGCGCGCGATCATCACGCTGGCGCGCAGCCTGGGCATCAAGGTGATCGCCGAAGGCGTCGAAAACGAGGCGCAACTCGCGTTTCTCAACGCCTACGGCTGCCAGTACGCCCAGGGCTACCTGTTCGGCAAGCCTCTCAGTATTGCCGACTTCGAACACTTGCTGACCATGGAGCCCGCGGCCAAGGCCGTATGAGGCGATGGCGGACTGGCTTCGCCGGTTCCGGTCACCGATAATCGCGGTTGCATAGCATCCAGGGCGACCGCAAATGGGCCCCATCAAGATCGTCGCTTTCGCAGGCAGCCTGCGCAGCGCCTCCCTCAACAAGAAACTCATCCGCATCGCCGCCGCAGGCGCACGAGCCGCGGGAGCGCAGGTGACAGACCTCGACCTGCGCGATGTGCCGATGCCGCTTTACGACGGCGATATAGAGCGGGAGCACGGCCTGCCGCCGAACGCCAAGGTATTCAAGCGCCTGCTGGTCGAAAACCATGGGATGCTAATCAGTTCTCCCGAATACAATAGCGCGTTCCCTGCAGTGCTCAAGAACGCGATCGATTGGGCATCGCGGCTCGAGCCGAATGAGCCGGCCCTCGCCGCATTCAAGGGCAAGATCGCCGGCCTGATGGCGGCCTCGCCGGGCCATCTGGGTGGCGTGCGTGGCCTGGCGGTGCTGCGTTCGATCCTGTCCAACATCGGCGTCGTCGTGATCCCCACCCAGATGACGATTTTCAGGGCCAGTGACGCATTCGATGCTGACGGCAGCCTCAAGGATCAGGGCCAGCAGGCGGGCATCGAAGCCATTGGCGCCGAGGTCGTCCGGTTCGCCACGCGACTGTCGATGCCTGGGTGAATCGGCAATTGACCGGTTCTAAATCGGTGCGGCGCTCCGGGACGGTGCGTTGCGGCGGTGCGCAAAGAGGGGTAGGGCTTGCTGGAAGTGCCGGTTGGCGCAGGAAGTGCCCCATTGGAACAATGATTTAAAGGATATTTCCCTAGACTGGAGAGGCGTGGCATGGCCGTTGCAATACCGGTAATTCGGGGAAGGCCTATGTCTTTTGACTCTTACTACAATGAGATGTACCTGGCTGACGGCGGCGTGCGCACGCACTACCGCCCGCTCGCCGACTGGATTTCCGGCACGCCGCCGGACCGCATCGACCAGATGCGCCAGGCCGCGCAGGTCCTGTTCCACCGCGTAGGCATCACCTTCGCGGTGTACGGTGAGGAAGCAGGCGCCGAGCGCCTGATTCCGTTCGACATGCTCCCGCACATCATCCCCGCCCCGGAATGGCGCGACATCGCCAAGGGCCTGCGACAGCGGGCCAAGGCGCTGAATGCTTTCCTGCACGACATCTATCACGAGCGCGAAATCCTGCGCGCCGGCAAGATCCCGACCGACCGGGTGCTGCAGAACAAGCAATACCGTCCGGAAATGGTGGGCATCGATGTGCCTGGCGGCATCTATGCCCATGTGGCCGGCATCGACCTGGTACGGGCGGGAGCGGGCGAGTACTACGTGCTCGAAGATAACCTGCGAACGCCTTCCGGCGTTTCCTACATGCTGGAAAACCGCAAGATGATGATGCGCCTGGTGCCGGAACTGTTCGCGCGCCAGTCGATCGCGCCGGTCGAGCACTACCCCGACATGCTGCTCGACAACCTGCGCAGTGTCGCGCCCAACGGCGTCGAGAATCCCACTGTGGTGGTCCTGACGCCCGGCCAGTACAACAGCGCCTATTTCGAGCACGCTTTCCTTGCGCAGCAGATGGGCATCGAGCTGGTGGAAGGCGCCGACCTGTTCATCAAGGACGACACCGTCTACATGCGCACCACCGCCGGACCGCAGCGCGTTGACGTGATCTACCGCCGCATCGACGACGACTTCCTCGACCCGCAGGCGTTCCGCCCGGACTCGATGCTCGGCGTGCCGGGACTGGTCAATGCCTACCGCAAGGGCAGGGTGACGCTTGCGAACGCGGTCGGTACCGGTGTTGCCGACGACAAGTCGATCTATCCCTACGTGCCGGAGATGATCCGTTTCTATCTCGGCGAGGAGCCGCTGCTGAACAACGTGCCGACCTACCAGCTGCGGCTAAAGGAAGACCTTGCCTATACGCTCGCGCACCTGGAGGAACTGGTGGTCAAGGAAGTCCACGGCTCGGGCGGTTACGGGATGCTGATCGGACCCAGCTCGACCGAGCGCGAGCGGGAAGCCTATCGCCAGCGCATCCTCGATGCGCCCGATAAATTCATCGCGCAGCCGACCCTGTCGCTCTCCACCTGCCCGATATTCGTCGAAAAGGGCATCGCACCCCGCCACATCGACCTGCGCCCCTTCGTGCTGTCGGGCCGCGACGTGATGATGGTGCCCGGTGGCCTGACGCGCGTCGCGTTGCGCGAAGGTTCACTGGTGGTGAATTCCTCGCAGGGCGGGGGAACGAAAGATACGTGGATCGTAGAGACGTGACTGACGTGACTATCGTGACCATCGAAAAAGCGAAGAAGAGTCCGCAGTATCACGTCGTTACGCAGTCACGTAGTCACGACAGTCACGTATTCTCATGCTGAGCCGCACCGCCTCCAACCTCTACTGGATGGCCCGCTACATGGAGCGGATGGAGAACACTGCCCGCATCCTCGACGTGACCTACCGCATGTCGCTGATGCCGCAATCGGCGCAATTCGCCGACCAGGAATGGTTCGCCCCCCTCAACATCACCGGTACGCTGTATCCATTCACCGGCCGCTACAGCCAGGTCCATGCGCGCGAGGTGATGGTGTTCATGGCGCTGGACCCGAACAACCCGTCGTCGATCCTGTCCTGCGCCAAGGCCGCACGCGAGAACGCCCGGGCCGTGCGCGGCAGCGTCACATCGGAAATGTGGGAGGTGATCAATTCGACCTGGCTGGAAATCCAGCACGTCACCGAGGAACGGTTTTCCAATGACGGCGCCCTGGTTTTTTTCGACTGGGTCAAGGAACGCTCGCACCTGTTCCGTGGTGTGACGGTCGGCACCGCGCTCAAGGACGAATCCTTCCATTTCAATCGCCTCGGCACGTTCCTGGAGCGTGCCGACAACACCGCCCGCATCCTGGACGTCAAATACCACGTGTTGCTGCCCTCATTGCAGGATGTCGGCGGTGCGGTGGACTACTACCAGTGGTCGGCCGTCCTGCGCTCGGTGTCTGCGTTCGACGCCTACCGCAAGGTCTACCGCGACGTGATCACCCCGGTAAAGGTTGCCGAGCTGCTGACCCTGCATCATTCCATGCCGCGGTCCCTGCATGCCTGCATGGCCGAGGCCTACGAGATTTTCAAGACCATTTCCACGCCCTACTCAGGCGAAGCGGTGCGCAGGGCGGGGGAACTCTATGCCGCCCTGCAGTTCGGCCGCATCGACGTGATTTTCAGCAACGGGCTGCACGAATACCTCACTGCGTTCCTGGACCGCCTGGGGGAATTGGGCAGCGAAATCAACCGCAGTTTTTTCAATGTTTCCTACGCCTGACCGCGGAAGGGGCTCGCGCGTGCGCTATCATGGGAATTTTTGCGGATCGACGGAATTTTCATGACCTACTGCGTTGCGCTCAAGCTCGATTCCGGGATGCTATTCGCATCCGATTCCCGCACCAATGCCGGGGTGGACCACATCGCGACCTTCAGCAAGATGAAGGTTTACGACGCCCGGGACGACCGGCTCATGGTGATCCTCTCCTCCGGCAACCTGGCGGTGACGCAGGCCGTCATGAACATCCTCGACCGGCACAAGAATGCGGAAGCGGGCACCGACACGATCTGGAACGTTGCCAGCCTCTACGACGTGGCCACCCTGGTCGGCACCGCGCTGCGGGATGTCCAGCGCCGCGACGGCCCGCATCTGGCCCAGAGCAACATCGATTACAGCGCCACGCTGCTGCTGGGCGGCCAGATCAAGGGCGAGGAACCGCGCCTGTTCAACATCTATGCGCAGGGCAATTTCATCGAGGCCATTTCCGACACGATCTATTTCCAGGTGGGCGAGAGCAAGTACGGCAAACCCATCCTCGACCGTGTGCTCAGCCCGGCCACGCCGCACCACGAGGCGGCCAAGTGCGCGCTGATCTCATTCGATTCCACCATCCGCAGCAATATTTCGGTAGGCATGCCGATCGACCTGCTCTGGTATCCGCGCGATTCGCTGCGCATCGGCGTGCAGAAGCGCATCGGGGAAGGGGATCCGTACTTCACCATGATCCGGCAAAGCTGGGGCAGCGGCCTGCGGCGCGTGTTCAGCGAACTGGCCAATCCCGATTGGCTCTCGTGAGTCGGATAACTCCCAACCGCAAAGGCGCGAAGGCGCAAAGCACAGACGACGCAAAGGAAAACGACACGAATGGCAGAGGGGCCTGCTTTCAGGTTGCCACTGCTTCGGCCGATTTCCTTTGCGGTCCCTTTGCGCCTTCGCGCCTTTGCGGTTATGGGTTAGAAAAATGACGATCAGAGTAGGGCTCACCCACGAGACAACTTACCGGTTCGACAAGCCGGTGATGTTGTCCCCGCACGAGATCCGGTTGCGCCCGGCGCCCCATTGCCGCACGCCGATCAACAGCTACTCGCTGCAGGTCAAGCCGGACACGCATTTTCTCAACTGGCAGCAGGATCCATTCGGCAACTGGGTGGCGCGGCTGGTGTTCCCCGAGAAGGCGAATGAACTCAGGGTGACCGTGGACCTGGTGGCCGACATGACGGTCATCAACCCGTTCGATTTCTTCGTCGAGCAGTATGCCGAGAAATATCCTTTCGCCTATTCGGGCCAGTTGCAGGCCGAGCTGTCGCCCTTCCTCGAGAAGGAGAATCCGGGCCCGCTGCTGGTGCAGTGGCTCGCAAATTTCCGGCGCGACCTGCGGGCCGATCTCGCAATCGTCGACATGCTGGTCGCCGCGAACTCGCGTTTGCAGGCCGACATCGGCTACATCGTGCGCATGGAACCGGGCATCCAGAGCTGCGAGGAAACACTGGGTTCCAGGAAGGGCTCGTGCCGGGATTCGGCATGGCTGCTGGTGCAGGCCTTCCGCCACCTGGGATTGGCCGCGCGCTTTGCCTCAGGCTACCTGATCCAGCTTGCCGCGGATGTGAAGGCGCTTGACGGACCCAGCGGAACCGACAAGGACTTTACCGACCTGCATGCATGGACCGAGGTCTACATACCGGGCGCCGGTTGGGTGGGACTGGATCCGACTTCCGGACTGTTCGCGGGCGAAGGGCATATCCCGCTTGCCTGCACGGCGTTGCCGTCGAGCGCGGCACCCATCACCGGATTCACGGACGTCGCCGGCGTCGAATTCGGTTTCCGCATGGAGGTGCGGCGGCTGTATGAGGACCCGCGCGTCACCAAGCCCTATACGCCCGCGCAATGGGAAGAGATCGACGGCCTCGGACGCAAGGTCGACGAACAACTCGCGGCGTGGGACGTGCGCCTGACCATGGGCGGCGAACCGACTTTCGTCTCCATCGACGACATGGACGGCGAGCAATGGAATGTGGCCGCCCTCGGCGCCGACAAGCGGCGTCTCGCCGGCGAAATGTTTTTGCGCATGCAGAAGCAGTTCGCGGCCGGCGCCTTGCTGCACCATGGACAGGGCAAGTGGTATCCCGGAGAAGAACTGCCGCGCTGGGCGCTGAGCTGTTTCTGGCGCAGCGACGGCAAGCCGCTGTGGAAGAATCCCGCGTTGTTCGCCGAAGACGGAAAGGACTACGGTTTCGGTCCGGCGGACGCAAAGCGCTTCATGCATGCATTGGCGGGCCGGCTAGGATTGCACGACGACTACGTGATTGCAGCGTTCGAGGATGTGTGGCAGGCCGTGAAGGCCGAGCAGAAGGTGCCGGTCAATGTCGATCCGCTCAATGCCGACCTCGCCGATTCCTTCGAGCGCAAGGGGTTGGCGCGGATGCTCCAGCGCGGCCTGGGCGAAGCCGCGGGCTATGTGCTGCCGCTCAAGCCGGCGCCGCGTCCCCGTACTGCGGGCGGTGCGGCCTGGCTGTCGAGTCCATGGCCGTTGCAGCGCGAACACCTTTACCTCGTGGGCGGGGATTCTCCGCTGGGCTTTCGACTTCCGCTCGATTCGTTGCCCTGGATCGCGCCGGCGGACATCGAACTCCAGCATGCGCCCGATCCTTTCGAGGAACGCCCGGCCCTGCACGAACCTGCCGGCGGCATCGCCACGCTTGCCCGCAAGCCTGCGCAGGCAAAGACCGGGGTAGGCCAATCGGCCGTCGAGGTGATCCACACGGCATTGAGCGTGGAGGCGCGGGCGGGGCGGCTGTACGTATTCTCCCCGCCCATCATGGCGGTTGAGGACTGGATCGACCTTGTCGCCGCGATCGAAGCCGCAGCGGCCGAACTGAACATGCCAGTGGTGCTGGAGGGCTACACGCCGCCGTTCGACACTCGCATCCGCCGCTTTGCCGTGACACCCGATCCCGGAGTCATCGAAGTCAACATCCATCCGGCTTCGAGCTGGGGCGAATTGAGCGCCAACACGCGCACCATTTACGAGGAGGCGCGTCTGGCGCGCCTTGGAGCCGAAAAATTCATGCTGGATGGGCGTCACACCGGCACCGGCGGGGGCAACCACGTCACGATCGGCGGGATAACGCCGGCCGACAGTCCGCTGTTGCGGCGGCCCGACCTGCTGCGCAGCCTGATTACCTACTGGCAGAACCACCCGGCCCTGTCCTACCTTTTCTCGGGAATGTTCATCGGCCCGACCAGCCAGTCGCCGCGTGTGGACGAGGCGCGGGATGACAGCCTGTACGAACTCGAGATCGCCTTCCAGCAATTGTCCCGCAACGCGAAGGACGGTGAAGAGGTACTGCAGCCCTGGCTGGTGGATCGCCTGCTGCGCAACCTGCTGGTCGACCTGACTGGCAACACCCATCGCGCCGAATTTTCCATCGACAAGCTTTACTCGCCGGACGGGCCCACGGGGCGGCTGGGGTTGCTGGAATTCCGCGCCTTCGAGATGCCGCCGCACTGGCAGATGAGCCTTGCGCAGATGCTGCTGCTGCGCGCCCTGATCGCTCGCTTCTGGAAAACCCCTTACGCGGGAAAACTGGTGCGCTGGGGCACGTCGCTGCATGACCGTTTCATGCTGCCGCATTTCATCGCCGAGGATTTGAAGGCCATCGTCACGGACCTGCAGGAAGCCGGCTATCCGTTCCGCATGGAATGGTTCGCACCGTTCCTCGAGTTCCGCTTTCCGCGTTTCGGCATACTGGAAAAGGAAGGCATGCGGCTGGAGCTGCGCCAGGCGCTGGAGCCCTGGCACGTACTGGGTGAAGAGGCTTCCACGAGCGGCACGGCGCGCTACGTCGATTCCTCGGTCGAGCGCATGCAACTGAAAGTCAGCAACATGCTCGACGGCCGCTACGTGGTGCTGTGCAACGGCAGGATGATGCCGATGACACCGACCGGCGTGCAGGGGGAGTACGTGGCTGGCGTGCGCTTCAAGGCGTGGCAGCCGCCGTCGGCATTGCATCCGACGATCCCGGCACAGACGCCGCTGGTATTCGACGTGTTCGATACCTGGAACTCCCGGGCCGTGGCGGGTTGCACCTACTATTCTTCCCATCCGGGCGGACGCAACTACGCGCGCTTTCCGGTCAATGCCAACGAGGCTGAAGCGCGCCGCGTCGCAAGATTCGCGGCGCAAGGCCATACCACCGGATCCATCGCGTTCCAGCCCGAATCCCCGTCGCGGGATTTCCCCCTCACCCTCGATCTGCGCCGGCAGCCGGATGTCGCGGTTGCCTTCGCACCTTCCCCGGCATCCGGCCAGCAACAGCAGCAATGAGGCGGCAGGGGCTGACGCCGCAAGGCGACAGCTTGCGGCTGGACGATGCGGGTGCGCGAGGCTATCGTGTCGGCGTGGACTTCCCTGGAGCTGGCATGAACTTTCTTCGCTTGGCAGCCGCGCTGCTGCTCGCTACGTCCTTCAGTGCGAATGCAACCGACTGGGTCGAGGTCGGCGCCGATACCGAGGCGAAATATTACGTGGATGTCGAATCCATCGAGGTGGAGGGCGAAAACATCCGCGTGAGGAAAAAAGGCATCTACACCCACGTCCTTACGGACACGTTTGGCGGCAAAAGCGCGTCGTTCAAGGAAACCGTGGGCACCATCGAGATCGATTGCGGCCGGCGCATCAATCGCATTACCCAGATCGAGATGATCGGCGAGGACGGCACCGTGGTGTGGTCATCGGGACCGATGAAAAAGCGCATGTGGGAAGAAGTCAAAACCAACAGCCACGCCGAAAGCACGCTCGAGATCGTCTGCGCGCGGACCAAGAAGACCTGATGCGCCGGTCGTCCGGCGCCCTTATTCCGTCACAGTGTGGCCGTGAATTTGCCCGCACCGGATTCGTTGCCTACCATAGCCGCACAATCGAGTGCGCCTGACAGGTGGGGGACGGATGAGATCGGCTTGGTGGATATTGATTGCAGTGCTCGCGGCCGGCACCGCATCCGCGGCACAGGTCGAGACGTTTTCGCCACAGGGCGAAGCCAAGGGCGTGCGACAGGTCACTGTGCGTTTCTCGGAACCGATGGTCGCTTTCGGCGATCCACGCCTGCCCGAGCCGTTCACCATCGATTGCGCCGAGCCCGGGACGGGGCGCTGGGCCGACCAGAAGAACTGGGTCTACGATTTTTCCCGTGGCCTCCCGGCAGGGGTGCGTTGCAGTTTCACCCTCAAGGCTGACCTGACCACGCTGGCCGGCGGCATGCTCGAGGGCGCGCCTTCCTACGAATTCTCCACTGGCGGTCCGGCTATCATCGAGACCCTTCCCTACGAGGGCTCGCTGGTCGACGAGGAACAGGTTTTCATCCTCGGCCTCGATGCGCCTGCGGCCGAGGCCGCGGTATTGGCGAACGCCTATTGCGATGTGCACGGCGTTGCCGAGCGGGTGCCGGTGCGCATGGTCCGGGGCGAGGAGCGCAAAACGCTGCTGGCATCGCGCCGGGATTTCATGGAGCGGTGGCTGCGCATGCTGTTCAAGGATGGCAATGAGCTGCTGATCGATGGCCGGCCGTTCGGCAAGGGCACGGACTTCGAGGATTTCATGACCGCCGACGAGCGCAAGATTCCAGTGTCGGTGGTGCAGTGCCAGCGGCGGTTGCCGAACAACGCCGAAGTGCGCCTGGTCTGGGGCAAGGGCGTGGCCTCCGTGAGCGGCGTGGCGACCGGCCAGGATCAAGGCATCACCTTCAAGGTGCGCGACACGTTCCAGGCGCGATTCTTCTGCGAGCGCGCCAACAAGGACGGCAACTGCTTGCCGATCCTTCCCATGAGGCTTGCCTTCACGGCGCCTGTGCCGCGCGAGCAGGCGGCGAAGATCGTGCTCAAGCCAGCTGGCGGCAAGCCTGTGGCGGCGACCCTGCCCGACGCACGCAACGCCGCGGAATTTGTCGACGGCGTCAGCTTCCAGGGGCCGTTCCCCGAGCGGGCGCAGTTCAACGTCGAAATCCCCGCCGCGATGGCAGATGATGCCGGGCGCAAGCTTGTCAACCAGAAACGGTTTCCGCTGGCGGTGCGCACCGATGAGTATCCGCCGCTGGCCAAGTTTCCCGCACGCTTCGGCATCATCGAACTGAAGGGCGACGGCATCCTGCCCGTCACCTTGCGCAATCTCGAGGCGATGGTGGAAGCGCGCATGGCCGTGACGGGCAAGCATACCGATGCCGACGCCGAAATGGCCGACAAGGCGGACGCGGCCATCAACTGGCTGACGAAAAAGCTGGACGAGTCGAAGCAGCCTGACAGCGATTCCGTGCCGGGCAGCTATTCGCGGGTCGCCGACGGCGATGTCATGGCCATGCTGGGCTGGATGAGGCGCATGCGGGACCTGGAGAATGACCGCTGGCGTTACGACGAGAAGAAGAAGCAGAACGTGCCCGAATACCAGGTTGGGCAGCTTTCCATTTTCGGCGACGGCGACCGGGTGAAGCGCATGGACGTGCCCAAGCCCCAGGGGGCGAGGGCGTTCGAGGTGGTGGGCATCCCGCTGAAGAAACCGGGTTTCTACGTCGTGGAACTGGCGAGTCCGCGCCTGGGCGCTTCGCTGCTCAAGGCGCGCAACAAGCCGTACTACGTGCAGTCCGCAGCGCTCGTCACCAACCTCGCGGTCCATTTCAAATGGGGCAGGGAGGGTTCACTGGTGTGGGTCACCGCACTCGATACCGGGGCCACAGTCGGCAAGGCGCAAGTTGCAGTACAGGACTGCAGCGGCAAGGTTTATTTCCGTGGGGAAACTGACGCGCAGGGGCGCGCCCGCATCGCTGCCCAATTGCCCGAACAGGCGCGCCTCCCCGCCTGCCTGACAAACTATGACCGGCAACTGGTCGTATCCGCGCGGCTTGGCGAAGACCTGTCATTTGTCATGACTGAATGGAACGAGGGCATTTCGCGCTGGCGCTACAACCTGCGCAACTCACCCTGGAACGGCCCGTTCATCGCCACCACCGTGTTCGACCGCTCGCTGTTGCGCGCCGGTGAAACAGTGGGCATGAAGCATTTCTACCGCCGTCACGGCGTCAAGGGCTTTTCTTTCGTGCCGACGGGCAACCTGCCGAAGAAAGTGGTGATCCAGCACCAGGGCTCGGGGGAGAAGTACGAAGTCGCCGTGAACTGGGATGCGCGCAGCAGCGCGGAATCGAGCTGGAAGATTCCGGAAGGCGCGAAGAAAGGCACCTACGCCGTCATGATGACCGACACCCTCGAGGCACGGCCGGATGCACGCGGCACCACGCGCGTGAGCGGCAGTTTCCGGATGGAGGAATTCCGGGTGCCGTTGATGAAAGCGCAGATCACAGCGCCAAAGGCGCCGCAGGTCAATCCCCAAAGTGTCGCGCTCGACCTGAACCTGCGCTACCTGTCAGGCGGCGGCGCGGGCAATGCACCGGTCAAGGTTCGCAGCGTGCTGCGGCCGAAGACCGTTTCATTTGCGGATTACGACGGATTCACCTTTGCGAATGGCAAGGTGACCGAAGGCCTCGAGCAGCAGGGTGAAAGCCGCTGGTTCTCGGGGGAGTACGAGTTCGGGGACCCGGAAAGCGGCGAGCCGGCGCCCCCCGCAATACCGGGCATCAGGCCGCTCAAGGTGATATCCCTGGACCTGGGCGCTGCAGGGACCGCAAGGGTCACCGTGCCGGGCCTGCCCGCTTCGGACAGCCCGCAGGAACTCAATGCGGAGTTCGAATACGCAGATCCCGGCGGCGAGTTGCTCACGGCTTCGACGCGCGTGGCGCTGTGGCCATCGCGGGTCATCCTCGGCATCAAGCCCGATTCGTGGGCGGCTTCGCAGGACCAGCTCAAATTCCAGGTTTTGGCGCTGGACCTATCGGGCAAGCCGGTGAAAGGCCAGCAGGTCACGACGCAGCTCTACGTGCGCGAAATGTTCTCCCATCGCAAACGCCTGGTCGGCGGCTTCTACGGCTATGAAAGCGGTGCGGAGGTAAAGAAGCTGGAAACGGTCTGCGAAGGCGTTACCGACGATCGGGGCCGGTTGAACTGCTCGGTGGCGCCTCCGGTCTCCGGCAACATCCTGATGGCGGCGCAGGCGAAGGATCGCGAGGGCAATGTTTCCTGGGCCAACGCCTCCGCCTGGGTGGCCGGCAAGGAAGCCTGGTGGTTCGACCAGAGCAACGACGATCGCATGGATGTGATTCCGGAACGCAGGCGTTACGAGCCCGGCGAGACCGCGCAGTTCCAGGTGCGCATGCCGTTCCGGGAGGCCACCGCCCTGGTGACCGTGGAACGCGAGGGGGTGATGGAATCCTTCGTGCAGCCCCTTTCCAACACGGCACCCACGGTCAAGGTTGCAATCAAGGGCGGTCATGCGCCCAATGTGTTCGTCTCGGTCCTCGTCGTCCGCGGACGGGTGTCGGACGTGCGGCCTACCGCGCTGGTGGATCTGGGCAAGCCCGCATTCAAAATGGGTGTGGCCGAAATCAGTGTTGGCTGGAAGGCGCATGAGCTGGGCGTCAAGGTCAGCGCCGACAAGCAGGCTTACCGGGTGCGCGAGAAAGCGCGCGTCAGCGTGCAGGTCACGCAGCGCGCCACGGGCAAGCCGCCGAAATCCGGCGAAGTCGCCATCGCGGTGGTGGATGAAGGCCTGCTGGAACTGCTGCCCAACGATTCCTGGAAGCTGCTCGATAGCATGATGCAGCCGCGGGGCATCGAGGTGGATACCTCCACCGCTTCGATGCAGGTCGTGGGCAAGCGCCACTATGGGCGCAAGGCCATGCCGCCGGGCGGTGGCGGGGGACGCGAAACCAGCCGCGAATTGTTCGACACGCTGCTGCTCTGGAAAGGCAGGGTCGCGCTCGACGCGAAGGGCAGGGGGACGGTCGACGTTCCCCTGAACGATTCCCTGACGGCTTTCCGCATCATCGCAGTGGCGGATTCGGGCAATGGCCTGTTCGGCACCGGACAAACCTCGATCCGCGCGACACAGGACTTGATGCTGCTCCCGGGCGTGCCTCCGCTGGTCCGCGAAGGTGACCGCTTCGAGGCCGGCTTTACCGTGCGCAACACGTCAACAAGGACGATGGACGTAGAAGTCAACGG
>Ga0190274_10001281_pt1 | contig 14768 bp, 11 predicted proteins | sample Popmic531T_FD_133002 | JGI IMG/M metagenome (GOLD analysis project Ga0190274, IMG submission 133002) | Populus adjacent soil microbial communities from riparian zone of Yellowstone River, Montana, USA - 531 T | ecosystem: Environmental > Terrestrial > Soil > Riparian zone | place: USA: Montana...
ACTCCAGCAGCAGCTCGCGAGCGACCAGCAGCAGCAGGGGCAACAGGGTCAGCAAGGCCAACAAGGCCAACAGGGTCAGCAGAGCGGCGAGCCGTCGCAGCAGCAAGGGGCGAACGGTCAGGCGAGCAACCAGCAAGGCCAGCAGGGCAACCAGCAGACGCAGCAGGCAATCCAGCAGCTCAATGAAGCGCTGCAGGCGATGAATCAAGCGAGCGGCCAGAACCAGCAGGGCCAACAGGGTCAACAGGGCCAGCAGATGGATCCCGAGCAAGCGCGCCGCGCGATCGAGCAGGCCCGTCGCCAGCTCCAGCAGGCGCTCGAGCAGCTCACGCAGCAACGCCAGGCGCAAGTAAGCGAAGCGTTCTCGGATCTGAACGACCGCGCGAAAGACCTGTACGAGGGCCAGCGCCAAGTCGCGAACGATCTGCAGCAGGCGCTACGCGACGCGCAGGGCGGCGCGCAACAGCAGCAGCGCAACGGACGGCGCGGCGGTCTCGAGGAAGACAAGGCCGAGGAGCTCGCACAGCGCAAGATGGAGCTGCAACAGCAGCTCGAGGCGCTCGAGGAAGACATCCAGCGTGTGTCGCAGCAGTTCCGCGAGAAGACGCCGGGCGCGAGCGAGGACTTGAACAAGGCGCTCGCCGACGTGCAAGCCAAGCAGGCGAGCGCGCGGCTCGGCGTCGGCGCCGACGCAATCGTACGCGGCGCGGGCGCGCAAGTGGCGGCGACCGACTCCGTCACGACGTCGGCACTGCGCGATCTACAGCGCGACACCGAGGAAGCGCTCGCGCGCGCCAACGACGAAGCGGTCGGCGGCGAGCAGCAAAGCGCCGATCCGAACGCGGAGCTCGTCGCGGAGCTGCAGTCGTTGCGCCGGCAGCTGTCCGAGCTCACGCAGCAGCAGGCCGCCAACGCGGGCGGCGGTCAGCCAAATCAGCAGAGCTTGCAGCGCGGCGCGCAGGGGCAGCCCGGGCAGCCGGGGCAGCAAGGCCAGGGCCAGCAAGGGCAACAGGGTCAGCAAGGGCAACAGGGTCAGGGTCAGCAAGGCCAACAGGGTCAACAAGCGACCGACGGCCAGGGTCAGGCGAACGCGGGCGGCGGCAATCAGGCCGGCGGCTCGTTCGGCAATCGCGACGACGGCTTCGGGCCGGGCGGACGCGGCGGTTGGTACGACCCGCGGCGCGGCGGCATCTGGGATCCGCGCAATCGCGGGTTATGGCAGGGCAACCCCGAGGCGCTGCGGCAGGCTCAGGAGCAGCTGACCGATGCGTCGCGGGAGCTGCTCACCAACGCCAACCGTCTGCGCGATCAAGGCCTGAGCGAAGAGGAGCTCAAGGCCGTGCGCGAGCTCGGTGAGGCGCTGCGCGGCGGGCTCCAGGGCAATCCCGAGCTCCTCGACCAGGAGTTCCAGCGGCTCGTGAACCTCACGGAGCAGCTCGAGCTCAAGCTCGCGTCGACCGGCGGCAATGGCGAACGCGCCGCGGTGCGCGCACAGGCACCGTCGCAGATTGCGGAAGGGTATGAGGACGCGGTCGCGGAGTATTTCCGGCAGCTCTCGCGCTCTGGACAGCCAGGGTCACAACCGGCTCCGCAGCCGGCGACGCAGCCGCCGCAGTAACGATTCGTTACATCTTTCGCCGGGAACGCCGCGGCCAATACCCGCGGCGTTCTCGTTTGCGATAGCGTCTCGCTCTCGGGGTCGGTGGGAGAATCCGTCGGCCGGGGCGGAACCAAGCGCGTCCCAATTCGAACAACGAGGAGAACAGCGTGGGCAAGATGATCAAGTTGAAAGCGAAAGACGGGCACGAGCTCGACGCGTATCTCGCCGAGCCCAAGGGCAAGCCGCTGGGCGGCATCGTCGTCGTGCAGGAGATCTTCGGCGTCAGCGATCACATCAAGCGCGTCGCCGATCAATACGCGGCCGAGGGCTTCAAAGCGATTGCACCCGCGATGTTCGACCGCATCAAGCCCGGCATCACCCTGCCGTACACGGAGGTCCAACAAGGCATCGCGTACATGCAGCAGCTCAAGTGGCCGAATACGCTCGCGGATCTCGAGGCGGCGGCGGAGCAGGTGCGCGCCGCCGGCAGCGCGTCGGTCGTGGGCTTCTGCTGGGGAGGCACCGTTGCGCACGTCGCGGCGAGCGAGCTCGATCTCGATGCAGCCGTCTCGTACTACGGCGGCGGTGTCGCGAAGATGCTCGACAAGGAACCGCAGTGCCCGACCATGTATCACTTCGGCGATCAGGACGGCTCGATCCCGGCGGCCGACCTCGAGAAGATCAAAGACGCGTTGTCCGACGAAGTGATTCACGTCTACGAGGGCGCCGGACACGGCTTCAATTGCGATGAGCGGGGCAGCTACAGCGCTCCGGACGCCAAGCTCGCGTTCGGTCGCTCGATCGCTTTCTTGCGCGAGCAGGCAACATAGAAAAGGACTGTTCGCGAGCCGATCGCCGACTTAAGAATGCTGTAGCCGCAATGGTTTACGACGGATTGCGGGCCTGAGCCGATGCGATAATCCGGGCCGCACGAAGAGCGAGAACGCCTACGAGCTTCGCGAATGGACGCCACGATCAGGACTCACAACTTGCAGCGTCACTACGTCATGGGTGACGAGATGATCCACGCGCTGCGCGGCGTGGATCTCACGATCGCGCGCGGCGAGTACGTCGCGATCATGGGCCCATCCGGCTCGGGCAAGTCCACCCTGATGAACATGATCGGCTGCCTGGACAGCCCCGACGACGGCGAGTACTGGCTGAACGGCAAGCTCGTGTCGGACATGAAGGACCGCGAGCTCGCGCGTGTCCGCAACAAGGAAGTCGGCTTCGTATTCCAGACGTTCAACCTGCTGCCGCGCGCGCACGCCCTGCACAACGTCGAGTTGCCGCTGATCTACGCGGGGCTCAAACGCAAGGACCGCATCGAGCGCGCGAAGCGCTCGCTCGAGCGCGTGGGCTTGGGCGAGCGCATGATGCACCGGCCGAGCGAGATGTCGGGCGGTCAGCGCCAGCGCGTCGCGGTGGCCCGGGCGCTCGTCACGGAGCCGAGCATCCTGCTGGCGGACGAGCCCACCGGCAACCTCGATTCGACGACGAGCCGCGACATCATGGGCCTGTTCGACGAGCTGCACGCGGCGGGGCATACGATTCTGCTCGTCACCCACGAAGCGGACATCGCGCAGCACGCACGGCGCATCATTACGTTCCGTGACGGCAACATCGCTGAAGACGTTCAGAACAACAAGCAGCAGATTCATTGACTATGCGTAGCGCCGCATGCTCCTGGATGGCTCTTCTCACGCTCGTGACGCTCGCCGCGTGCAGCAAGGCGGCGCCGGAGTCGGTTGCGCCGCTCTACGACTCGGCGCCCGTCGAGACTCGCAGCATCGAAGTCACGGTGGACGCGGCCGGCATCGTCGAGCCCGAGTCGCTCGTCGAGGTGAAGTCGAAGGCGTCGGGCGAGGTGCTCGCGGTGCATGCCGAGGTCGGAGACGTCGTCGAGGCCGGCAAGCTGCTCGTCGAGATCGACAAGCGCACGCCGCGGAATGCCGTTTCGCAGACCGAGGCCGCTCTCGCGGCCGCGAAAGCGCGCCGCACGATCGCGAAGACGCAGCTCGATCGCGCGAACCAGCTCTACAAATCGCAGACTCTCACGCAGATCGATGTCGAGAAGGCGGAGCTCGAGTACGCAAACGCCGCCTCCCAGGTCGTGAGCTCGGAGGTCGCGCTCGAGAACGCGCGAATCACGCTCGAGGACACGAGCGTGCGCGCGCCGAACGGCGGCACGATCCTCGAGAAGGCGGTGGAGCCCGGCATCGTGATCACGTCGCCCACGCAGGCCGTCAGCGGTGGCACCGTGCTGATGAAGATGGCGGACCTCACGTCCGTGCAAGTCCGCACGCGTGTCGACGAGACCGACATCGGCAAGATTCAGCCCGGCATGGCGACGCGCGTGACCGTGGCAGCGTACCCGAATCAGCCGTTCGACGGCGTCGTGCTGAAGGTCGAGCCGCAGGCGATCGTCGAGCAGAACGTCACGATGTTCTCGGTGCTGATCAAGCTGGAGAACCCGGGCGGCGTGCTGAAGCCCGGGATGAACGCCGACGTGCAGATCAAGATCGCGAACCGCGACTCGGTCGCGACCGTCCCGACGGCTGCGCTGCGCGCGGACACCGACGTGACGCTGTCCGCGAAGATGCTGAACATGGACGAGGCGGTGCTGCGCGAGCAGATCTGGCCGACGAAGAAGGTCGACGGGGCGAGCGCCGCGGCCGCGCCGGGCGCCGGTGGTAAGAACGTGCTGAACCTCGGCGGCCGCGAGATCACGCTGCCCGATGGCGTCGACGCGAAGCAAGTGATGGCGCTGATGGAAAAGCGCCGCGGCGGTCAGGAGCTCAGTCAGGAAGAGCGCGACCTGCTGCGTAAGGTGTTTCAACAGGCGGGCGGCTTCGCGGGCGGTGGTGGTGCGGGCGGCGGCGGTCCGGGCCGCGGTGGCGCTCCAGGCGGCGGCGCTGCTGGCGGCGCCGGGCGCGGCGGCGGCAACTTCCCGCCGGGCGGCTTTGCGGGCGGCGGGTTCCCGGGCGGCGGCTTCGTCATCGTCCAAGGCGGCCCCGGCGGAGCCGCGCCGGCTCGCGGCGGCACGACCAACTACCAGTTCGGCGGCGAATATTGGGTCATAGCGCTGCGCAACGACCAGCCGGTTCCGGTCGCGGTGCGCACCGGGCTTACGGACCTCGAATACAGCGAGATCGTCTCGGGCCTCGAGCCCGGCGATCGCGTGTTGCTCTTGCCGAGCACGAGCCTGTACGAGCAGCAAGAGCGGCTGCAGCAGTTCATCTCGCAGCGCTTCGGCGCGAGCACACCGTTCCAGCAGAACCAGCAGCAGAACATCCCGCGGCAGTTCCGCTGATCGTTCGCCCGGCGCACGCGCGGGCCGGTATCATCGCGCCGTGACCTACAGCCGCGAATTCGCATTGCCCGGCGTTACGCTCGCGGCCCAAGTGTTCGGCAAGGCGGGCGGCGTGCCCGTGCTCGCGACCCACGGCTGGCTCGACAACGCGAGCACCTTCGATCTGCTCGCGCCGCGGCTCGACGGTTGCGAGGTCGTGTCACTCGATCTCGCGGGCCACGGTCTCAGCGGCTCGCGCTCGCCGGACGCCGCGTACAACATCTGGGAGGACGCCGGCGACCTGCTCGAAGTGCGCGAGCAGCTCGGCTGGGCGCGCTGCAATCTGCTGGGCCATTCGCGCGGGGCCGCCATCGCGATGCTGTTCGCCGGCGCGTTCCCCGAGTACGTCGACAAGCTCGTGCTGATCGAGGGCGGCGTGCCGCTGCTCGGGCCCCCCGCGGAGGCGCCCGCGACGCTCGCGCGTTCGTTCCGCGACCGCGCCGCGCTGCGCAGCAAGAGCGGCCGCGTGTTCACGGATCGAGCCACTGCGATCGACGAACGCGCGCAGGGCTTCACGAAGCTCACGACGGCGGCCGCGGAGATCCTCGCGCGCCGGTCGCTGCGCGAGGTGCCGGGCGGATTTCAATGGCACGCCGATCAGCGGCTGAAGGGTAGTGCCGAGGTGCGGCTCACGCGCGAGCACGTGCACGCGTTCATCGGCGCGATCACGGCGCCCGTGCTAATGGTGCTCGCGGAGACGAGCCCGTTCGGCGGCACGGACCTCTACAAGGAGATGATCGCCGCGTTCGCGAATATCGAGGTCGTGCGGCTGCCGGGCGGACATCACCTGCACCTCGAGGGCGCCGAAGCGGAGATCGCGGCGCGCGTGCGCCGCTTTCTCGGCGTGGGTTGAGACCTCGCCGTCAAGCGCCTTGCCGGGTGTTGCTCCACACGATCTGCGCGACGCCGACCAGCGCGAGAATCGCGCCGTAATAGGTCCATTGGATATTCGCGACCATCGGACCTTGTAGGATCGCGGCGGGCCCGACGTTCAGGCCCTGCATCGCCCAGACGCAGCCCATCGCGACCATCAACAACCCGACGAGGCTGCTTACGACTCGCATCACGGCGTTGAACGCACGACTCATCGGCGTGTACTCCTTGCGGCTGATTAGCGCGTCTCGCAACGGAAGCTCCCGATGTCGTCAATGCTTGAGCGCATGGTTTTCCCCCACAATGGACCGAGCGCTCGAACGGCGCTCACGCGTCTACTCTAACCCCTCGCGATCTCGCAGGCGACGGGGTAGAGTCGAAACCCGTTTTCCCTCTTCAAGGCCAAAAGAATGAAGGCATACACGGTTGCGAAGGGCGCCACGGGCTTCGACGGCATCAAGCGCGTCGAGCGCGACCAGCCGACGCCGGGGCCGCATCAGGCACTCGTACGGATGCGTGCCGCATCGCTGAACTTCCGGGATCTCGCGATCGTCTCGGGAAAATACATGCGGGGCCCGCTCGTGCGGGACACGATCCCGCTGTCCGACGGTGCGGGCGAAGTCGTGGCGGTCGGAGCCGCAGTGCGCACGCTCGCAGTCGGCGACCGCGTGGTCGCGACGTTCACGCAGGGCCGCCCGCCCGCCGCGCTAGGCTCACCGCTCGATGGCGTGCTCGCCGAGCTCGTGGCGTTCGACGAGGACGGCCTGCTCAAGATCCCTGCGCATCTGTCGTTCGAGGAAGCCGCGACGCTGCCGTGTGCGGGCGTGACCGTTTGGAACGCGCTGACGCACGGGCCGCGCTGCGTGCGGCCCGGCGACACCGTCGTGACGCTCGGCACGGGCGGTGTGTCGATCTTCGCGCTGCAGCTCGCGAAGCTGGCGGGCGCGTGCGTGATCATCACGTCGTCGAGCGACGCGAAGCTCGAGCGCGCGAAGTCTCTCGGCGCGGATCACGGCATCAACTACAAAACGCATCCCGACTGGGAGAAGAAAGTGCTCGAGCTCACCGACGGCCAGGGGGCCGAGCACGTGATCGACACGGGCGGCGCGGGCACCCTGCCGCATTCGTATCTCGCGGTCGGGCCGGGCGGCACCGTGAACGTGATCGGGGTGATGACGCGGCCCGACGGCGACCTGAGCCCGTACCCGCTCATGATGAAGTTCGCGATGGTGCGCGGCATCTTCGTCGGCGCGCGCGAGCACTTCGAAGGGCTGATGCGCGCGGTCGCAGTGAACCGGATGAAACCCGTGGTCGACGCGGTGTTCGAGTTCGACCAAGCGATCGAGGCGTTCAAGGCACTCAAGGCCGCTCTGCACTTCGGCAAGATCGTGATCAAGATCTGACCGTCCCCGCGCCGCCGATTCGCTCGCGCGGCCGGCGCTGATCCGCCGGCGACGCCCGCATCGGGCTTGCCATTCTTCCTCCGTTTTTCCCCGCCGCGAGCCGACCCGCGCGCCAACCCGCGGCGGAAAAAATTGTTGCGGCTCGTGCACTGATCGCTATATATTGCGGTTCGTCTTCTATGGCGCCACAAGATGTTGTGGTGTCGAGAGGGGAACCCGGTGCGAATCCGGGACTGTCGCGCAACGGTATGTGAGCCCCAAAGGCCCACGAGTCCGACCACCTCTCGAAGACGAACGCAGGAATCTTCGCGTCAAAAGGTTTCTGGCAACGGCGGTCCGCCTTCGCGCGGCCGTCGCGGCTCAGTCTCCCTCGCGTCGATTTCGAACACGACGACCGCTCTTTGGGAGGAGCCGCATGGAATCGACCGCCGCCGCACCGTTCGCAGTCTCACGTTCCGCCATCGCCGCCGACTCGCCGCTGCCGAGTGCGCGGCTCGCTACGTTCCAGGTCGTGCGCCGCAACGGCGCCGTCACCGCGTTCGATCCGACCAAGATCAGCGTCGCGCTGACCAAAGCGTTCCTCGCGGTCGAAGGCGACGCGGCCGCCGCGTCGCGCCGCGTGCACGAGCGCGTCGAGGAGCTCACCGTGCGCGTCGCGGCAGCCGTGACGCGCCGGCTCGGCGAAGGCGGCGCATGCCACATCGAGGATATCCAAGATCAGGTTGAGCTCGCGTTGATGCGCGCGGGCGAGCACAAGGTCGCACGCGCGTACATCGTCTACCGCGACGAGCGCGCGAAGCTGCGTGCCGCGCAGCGCCAACCGCAAGCCGCGGCTGCGGCCGAGCCGCGCGTCCGGACCGCGGCCGGCGAGCTCGTGCCGCTCGACCGTGTGCGTTTGACGCGCGTCGTGACTGAAGCGTGCGCCGGAGTTCCAGACGTCTCGGCCGAGCCGATCCTCGCCGAGACGTTGCGCAGCGTGTTCGACGGCATCGCGCAGGCGGACCTTGCGACCGCGCTGATCATGAGCGCGCGGCCGCTGATCGAGCGTGAGCCGGGCTACAGCTTCGTCACCGCGCGCCTGCTGCTCGACCAGCTGCGCCGCGAGGCGCTCACGTTCGTGACGGGCACGCCGCGCGAGGCCACGCATGCCGAGATGGCTGCGTCGTACTCCGAGTATTTCCGCGACTTCATCGCGCGCGGCGTCGCTCTCGAGCTGCTCGACCCCAAGCTCGCCGAATTCGATCTCGAGCAGCTCGGTGCCGCGCTCGAGCCGCAGCGCGACCTCGCCTTCACGTACCTCGGCCTCCAGACGATCTACGACCGCTATCTCTTGCAGTGGGATGGCACCCGTTTCGAGCTGCCGCAAGCACTCCTGATGCGGGTCGCGATGGGGCTCGCCCTGAACGAAGTCGACCGGGAGGCGCGCGCAATCGAGTTCTATCGCGTGCTCGCGTCGTTCGATTTCATGAGCTCGACGCCGACGTTGTTCAACGCGGGCACGCTGCGTCCACAGCTCTCGAGCTGCTATCTCACGACCGTGCCCGACGCGCTCGATGGAATCTACGGTGCGATCCGCGACAACGCGCTGCTTTCGAAGTACGCCGGGGGCTTGGGCAACGATTGGACGCGCGTGCGCGCGCTCGGCGCGCACATCAAGGGCACGAACGGTAAGTCGCAGGGCATCGTGCCGTTCTTGAAAGTCGCGAGCGATACGGCCGTCGCCGTGAACCAGGGCGGCAAGCGCAAGGGCGCCGTGTGCGCCTACCTCGAGACCTGGCACCTGGACGTCGAGGAGTTCCTCGAGCTGCGCAAGAACACGGGTGACGAACGCCGCCGCACGCACGACATGCACACGGCCAATTGGATCCCGGACCTCTTCATGCGGCGCGTCGCGGCCGACGCGTCCTGGACGCTGTTCTCGCCGGATGAGGCGCCCGACTTGCACGACCTCACGGGACGCGCGTTCGAGCAGGCGTACGAGCGGCACGAGCAGCGGGCCGCGCGCGGCGAGGTCAAGACGTTCAAGACGATCCGCGCGCTCGAGCTGTGGCGCAAGATGCTGTCGATGCTCTACGAGACGGGGCATCCGTGGATCACGTTCAAGGACGCCTGCAACCTGCGCTCGCCGCAGCAGCACGCGGGCGTCGTGCACAGCTCGAACCTCTGCACCGAGATCACGCTGAATACTTCGGACGCGGAGATCGCGGTCTGCAACTTGGGATCCGTGAACCTTGCGAACCACGTGACGGAGCGCGGCCTCGACCTCGAGCGGCTCGGGCGAACGGTCCGCACGGCCTTACGGATGCTCGACAACGTGATCGACATCAACTGGTACAGCGTTCCGCAGGCGCGGCGCTCGAATCTGAAGCACCGCCCCGTCGGGCTCGGGCTCATGGGCTTTCAAGACGCGCTGTACACGCTGCGGATCCCGTACGCGTCGGACGCCGCCGTCGAGCTCGCGGATCGCTCGATGGAGGCGATCTCGTACTTCGCGATCCAGGCATCGGCCGATCTCGCGGCGGAGCGCGGGCGCTATCCGAGCTTCGAGGGGTCGCTCTGGGACCGCGGCATCTTGCCGATCGACTCGATCGAGCTGCTCGACGCGGAGCGCGGCGGCGAGCTCGACCTCGACCGCGGCCGCACGCTCGACTGGGACGTCCTGCGCGAGCGCGTGCGCGCTTCGGGCATGCGCAACTCGAACTGCCTCGCGATTGCGCCGACCGCGACGATCTCGAATATCGTCGGTGTCGCGCAGAGCATCGAGCCCGCGTACCGCAACCTCTACGTGAAGTCGAACTTGTCGGGCGAGTTCACGGTGATCAACCCGCAGCTCGTCGCGGACATGAAGTCGCGCGGCCTGTGGGACGACGTAATGGTGCACGACCTGAAGTACTTCGACGGCGCGCTCGAGAAGATCGACCGCGTGCCCGACGACTTGAAGGCGCTCTACGCGACCGCGTTCGAGGTGGACGCAACCTGGCTCGTCGAGGCCGGCGCGCGGCGCCAGAAGTGGCTCGACCAGTCGCAGTCGTTGAACTTGTACGTCGCGGAGCCCTCGGGCCGCGCGCTCGATGCGATTTACCGGCTCGCGTGGCGGCGCGGCCTCAAGACGACGTACTACCTACGTACGGTCGGTGCGACGCATGTCGAGCGCAGCACGGTCGCGGACGGTGCGTTGAACGCCGTGAGCATGGGCGCCGCGCAGCCGGTCGCCTGCGATCTGTCGAATCCGACCTGTGAGGCGTGCCAATGATGCCGCTCACGTTCGACGAGCCGCTCGTGCGCTCCGCTTCGCGCGCCGCGGAGCTCGATCCGATGCTCGGCGACGCCTTTCAACCGGTCGCGGCGCCTCCCGTGCCGCCGGGGTCCGCCGCCGCGCCGCTCGCTCGCGGTGCGCGCCGCATCCATGTCGACGACAAGCGAATCATCAACTGCCGCGCCGACCTCAATCAGCTCGTGCCGTTCAAGTACGCGTGGGCTTGGGAGAAGTACCTGCAGGGCAGCGCGAACCATTGGATGCCGCAGGAAATTCCGATGGCACGTGACGTGGCGATGTGGAAGACGCCGGATGGCTTGAGCGACGACGAGCGCGTCGTGATCAAGCGCAGCCTGGGCTTTTTCTCGACCGCCGACTCGCTGGTCGCGAACAATCTCGTGCTCGCCGTGTATCGCCACATCACGAACCCCGAATGCCGCCAGTACTTGCTGCGCCAGGCGTTCGAGGAGGCGCTACACACACACGCGTATCAATACGTGATCGAGAGCCTCGGGCTCGACGAGGCGGAGGTGTTCAACATGTACCGCGAGGTCCCGTCGGTCGCGCGCAAGGCGGAGTGGGCGCTGCCGTACACCGACAGCCTGGGCGATACGGCGTTTCGCACGGGAACGCCGGACGCCGATCAGCGGCTGCTGCGCGACCTCATCGCGTTCTATCTCGTGGTCGAGGGGATTTTCTTCTACGCGGGCTTCGCGCAGGTGCTGTCGATGGGCCGGCGCAACAAGATGACGGGCACGGCCGAGCAGTTTCAATACATCCTGCGCGACGAGTCGATGCACCTGAACTTCGGCGTCGACGTGATCAATCAGATCAAGCTCGAGAATCCCGATCTGTGGACCGCGGAGTTCAAGGCCGAGGCGCGACGGCTCGTGCTCGAGGGCATGGAGCTCGAGATCGACTACGCGCGCGACTCGCTGCCGCGCGGGATCTTGGGCCTGAACGCGGGGACGCTCGAGGTGTACCTCAAGTACATCGCGAACCGCCGGCTCCAGCAGATCGGCCTCACGGCGGAGTTTGCGAACGTCGCGAACCCGCTGCCGTGGATGAGCGAGATCATCGACCTGAAGAAGGAGAAAAACTTCTTCGAGACGCGCGTGACGGAGTACCGCACGGGCGGCGCATTGAGCTGGGCTTAGCGCTGCTCGCGATCCGCCTCCATCGCGGCGGCAACCACCTTCTGCGCTCGCACCATCGCGTCGTCGATCGCCTCGCGCACGCAGGTTGCCGTGTCGAGGTCCGCGAGCGGCGACAACGCCTGGAGCTGCTCGCAGGCCGTCTGCGCGCTCTCGACGATGCGTTTGCGCAGCTCCAACACGTCCGAATGCATCGCAAGGTCGAGTCCCTCATAGCTCACGCGGTGCGCGATGAAGACGAGATCAGTGTTCGAGCGCTCGTGGCGACCGTCGGCGGCCCGGCGGAAGACGCGCGGCGCTTGAACCGTTAGCCATCCCGATTCGTTGACGACGCTCTGCGACGATTCGTCCGGCGCGGCGAAAGCAGCGGCGCAGACGACTAGCCCAATGACACCGTATAGCGATCTGGCTCGATTGTTCATTTGGTAGCCTCCGGTTGGTGCTCGTAGTGTTCGACGAATCTCCGCGTGCCGAAATACGCAGTTACCGCAACGACACGCGCGACGATGCGCACACGACGACTGGCGCGAAAACGAGCGCGGCACCGCGGCATCGGTACGTACTTGCCGAACTGGCGCCTGCGAGCGGGATGCGCTCTAGTGCGCTGAGGATGAGGCGTTCGATTCATGCTTCCTAACTGGCCCGGAGTAACCACATGGGACTCAGAACGATCGGAATAGTAGCGGCGACGGCCATCTCTGCGGTTTACGGGGTCTCGGCGTTCGAGGCGGTCACGCTCGCCGACTACAGCGGCGAAGAGATCTTCATGAAGTACTGCGCCGCCTGCCACGGCGAGTCGGGCCGCGGCGACGGCCCGGTTGCGCGCGGTCTCGCCACGGCCGTCCCAGACCTCACCGCGATCACGCGCCGTTATGGAGGCTTTCCGACGACGGTCGTGCGCGACACGATCGATGGCCGCGGCGCGCGCATCGACGCACATGGCACGCGGACGATGCCGGTGTGGGGCTACGAGTTTTGGGTAGAGGAAGGCGGCGACGCTGTCGCGCAACGCGAGATGAAGGAAGTCATCACCAAGCTCGTCGACTACGTTCGATCGATTCAGAGCGGCTCGGTCGCCGGCGCTCGCGACTAGGCTCCGCGATGGATCAAGTGAGCCCGGCGGGCTTCACGATCAGCGCGTCGCAGCTCAGCTTGTCGAGCACGGCCTCGGCGGTGCTGCCCACGAACAGTCGCTCGAGCGCGCTTCGCGAGACGGCTCCCATGACCACGACGTCGGCCCGCAGCCGGTCCGTGGAGGCCACGAGCAGGTCTCGCGTCCCTCCCTGAAGCACGTGGACGCGCTCGCGCGGAATGCCGTGAGCGGCGGCCAGCGCGTGCACGGCCTCGGTATGGTTCTTTTCCATCTCGGCGGTGATCTCGGCGATCGGGAGCGCGAGCGGCGTCATCATGGATTCCGAGGATGCTGCGATGATCGGAGCGACGTCGAAGGAGTGGAATACGTGAGTCTGCCCGCCAAGCGCGGCGGCGAGCTCCTCGGCCGCGGTCAAGATGCGTTCGTCGAGCGACGCGGCCTTGTCTCGCGGGTGCAACGGATCCACCGCGGCCACCACGCACGGCACGTGGCCTACGGTGCGCGGCTTCACTAGGAGCAGCGGGACGGGACAATAGCGGATCAAGCTCCAATCGGTGTTGGAGAAAATCGAGCGGCGCAGAGCCGAGTGATGATGCGTGTCCTTGACGACGAGGTCGGCGCCCCACTCGGTCGCCTTGCGGATGATCCCTTCGTGCAGAGGAGAGTCCCAGCGCACTTCGACGAGGACATCGCGCCCCTGCGCCTCGAGCGGCTTCGCGAGCTCCTTCAAACGATTTCCGTGCCGGAGCAGCACGGACGCGCGCACGCTCGCCACGGCCGCCGGCGCGAGCTCATGCCCGATGCCGAGGTAAGGGTCGTAGTCGCAAATCAGCAGCAGCACCTGGGCGTTCAACGGCCGCGGGAGGTGTGCGATGCGCTCGAGCGCCGGCTGCGTCGTCGCCGTGGGATCGATGACGACCAAGATCTTCTTCGTCGCGGTCATGCTCTTCTCGCTTCTCGGGGTTCGATGTTGCTTTATACTGCCGTACGACGCGCGATGCAGTTGGTCGAATCCGCAACGAGCTCTCGGAAACTACCTATGGCCGCGCTGCGGCGATCTGAGCCTCAATAGCCCATGGCTTCGTCGGAATTGCCGGCGCTTCTCGACGCGGCCGTGGACGCGATGATCGTGATCGATGATCGCGGGCTGATCGTCACCTTCAATGCGGCGTCCGAACGCTTGTTTCGCTACTCCGCCGCCGACGTCGTCGGCAAGCCGGTTGATGTTCTGATGCCCGAGCCGTATCACTCGCAGCATCACAGCTACATCGAGCGCTACCTCGCAACGGGGGAGCCGCGGATCATCGGCATCGGGCGCGACGTCCTCGGCCGACGCGCCGACGGGGAGACGTTTCCAATCGCGCTCTCGGTAGGAGAGGCTCGCGGAGCCAATGATCGACGCTTCGTCGGGATCATCCGCGATCTTTCGGCACAGAGAGCCGCGGAGCAGCGTGCTCGGTCGCTCGAGGCCCGGCTCGCTCAGGTTGGCCGATTCAATCTGATGGGCGAGATGACGGCCGGAATCGCGCATGAGATCAACCAGCCGTTGAGCGCGATCGCGACTTATGCTCAGGCGGCGCGGCGCATCCTCGAGCACGAGCAGCCCGGGATGAAGGTGCTGATCGACGTGTGCCGCAAGATCGACGAGCAAGCGTTACGCGCCGGCCGGGTCATCGAGAATCTGCGCAGATTCATCCGCAAGCAGGACGTGCGGACCGAAGCCGTCGACGTGAACGCAGCGGTGAAGGACGTGATGAACCTTGTCGACGCGGACGCGCGCGCCGACGGCATCCGCGTTACCACGACGTATGCGGAAGGCCTCGCCCCCGTCCGCTGCAACGCGATTCAAATGCAGCAGGTGCTCCTCAATCTAACGCGCAATGCGGTGGATGCGATGCGTGGAACGTTGAATAAGGATCGCGGAATCGAGATCGCGACGGAGCGAAGCGCCGACGGCGGAGTTCGGATCACCGTCACCGATCATGGGGCAGGTGTTTCCCCGCAGCTCGGCGAGCACATCTTTCATCCGTTCGTAAC
>Ga0190274_10001282_pt1 | contig 14765 bp, 12 predicted proteins | sample Popmic531T_FD_133002 | JGI IMG/M metagenome (GOLD analysis project Ga0190274, IMG submission 133002) | Populus adjacent soil microbial communities from riparian zone of Yellowstone River, Montana, USA - 531 T | ecosystem: Environmental > Terrestrial > Soil > Riparian zone | place: USA: Montana...
CCCGGGTCGGCCAGATCGCCCAGGGGCTGGGAGCCGACCCGGCCCGACTTGGTGTAGGCCGAGGGCGGCAGCGGCTTGCCGTCCTTGACCATCCGGAAGGCCGGCACCCGGGGCGCGGTGGTGGCCAGGATGCGGTCGACGTCGTCCAGCGACAGGAGATCGTCGAAGCCGCCGGGCCCGGCCCCGCGGCGCAGCAGCGGGGCCTTGGCCCAGTGATCGCGGACGAACGCCGCCGAGTCGCCGGCGCAGCGCTCGATCGCGGGGAGCTTACTGGTCGACGCTGTCGCCATCGGTCCCGTCGGCGCTGTCACCGTCGGTGCCGTCGGCGTCGCCGTCGCCGCCGCTGTCGCCGTCGGTGCCGTCAACACTGTCGCCGTCGGTCCCGTCGGCGTCCTGCGGGTCGGCCACGGTGGCCGTCGGCGCCGAGCCGGGGCCCTTGGCGTCCTCACGCCAGGTGGTGACGATGTCCTCGTCCTCGACACGCATGCTGGTGTCGCTCATGGCCGGCCTCCTCGGGCTCGCCTGCAGGGGAGGCTACGCTAGCACCACGAGCCCGCGGGCAAACATCGACGCCTCAGGTGAGGGCCGCGACCACCTCGCGGTAGCGCTCCCTAGCCTCCTCCTCGGTGTCGCCGATGCAGGTCACGCCCATCTTGCCGTACTCCCGCAGCGCCCCCAGCAGGTGCATGGTGGTGCCGACGCGGCAGCGGTGGTCGTAGCCGAGGCCCAGGCGGGCCACCCGGTCGATGATCGCCTGGGGCTGGCAGCCGACCAGCGAGCTCGACTTGAGGTTGTCGGTGGCCAGGTACGACTTGGCCCGGCCGCCGGCCACCAGGTGCCCGCCGGCCACGTCGTAGCGGCCCTCGGTGACCAGCGAGGCCATCCCGAAGGGGTGGGTGGTGCCGCCCACCCGGAGGTTGATCTCGGACAGGAAGACCCGCTCGCGGCCGCTCTCGGGGACCACGAAGAAGTCGACCCCGAAATAGCCGATCACCCCGCGGCCGGCCAGCTCGCGGCCGACCCGCTCGGCCGCCTGCCGGATGTCGTCGCGGTAGGCCGCGTCCGCCGGGAAGCGGCAGCCCAGGTAGACCTGGCGGTTGGGGCCGCCCAGGACCTGGCTGTGGGTGGACAGGACCATCGGCTCCCCGCCGGGCAGGATGCGCAGCTGCACGCTCGGCGAGACCATGCCCGGCACGTCCAGCAGCTCCTCCACGACCGCGCCGCCCTCGACGATCTTGGCCGCGAACGAGCTCCAGGACTCCCCCTCGGCGCAGAACACCACCGGCGAGTCCAGCAGCGAGCCGTTGTGGCCGGCCAGGTCGACCACGGCGTTGCCCTGGCCGGAGAAGCCGTCGTTGAGCTTGATGACCACCGACCCGACCGGCGGGGCCGGCCGGCCGCGCAGCCGCCGCGCCGCCGCCTCCACCGCCTCGACCGAGCGTAGGTCCTCGGCCCCGTCCAGCACCGCCACCCCGGCCAGCCGGGCGATCCGGCGCGACCCGGTCTTGGAGCCCAGGCCGGCCAGGGCGGCCGGCGGCCCGTACAGCGGCAGACCGAGGCGCTCCGACAGCTCCTGCTCGCTGGCGGTGACGTTGAACGGCTGCACGAACGCCCCGCCGGGGCCGTCACACAGCTCCCGGACCCGGTCCAGCAGCTCGGGACGGTCCAGCAGCTTGGCCGTGAGCGAGCGCGGGGCCGGGTCGCCGGCGGCCAGCATGTGCAGCCGCGACCGCGCCCCCGCCGGGTCGGGCAGGAAGCTCAGGTAGTAGTCGACCACCGCCTCCTCGACCGGCATCGAGGTCAGGTAGACGACCTTGACCTGTGGCCGGCGCAGCAGCAGCAGCAGGAACAGCAGCCGCTCCTCGTAGTAGCCGATGCCGACGATCTTCCGCAGCTCGGCCGTGGGGAAGCTCAGGCTCGGCAGCACCACCACCGTGCCCTCCCCGAGGTCGAGCGGGTCGCTCGCCGGGTACCGGGCGGCGAAGGTGCGTTGCAACTCCTCGAAGGGAACCATCGGGGGGGCTGACCACATAGCTAAAGATAACCAGTCCATCCGGGTGCGCGCATCCCCCGAATTTCCCGGATCGTCATTTTCTGCGAGTTCGCCGCGATGCGGCTGCCGGTCGGTCCCGTTGCCGGCATCATGGAGCCCATGACACAGGCGGTCTCCTTCTACGAGGCGGTCGGCGGCGAGCCGACCTTCCGGCGGCTGGTCGCCGGTTTCTACCGCCGGGTGGCCGCCGACCCGGTCCTGCGCCCCGTGTATCCCGAGGAGGATCTCTCCGGGGCCGAGGAGCGGCTGCGGCTGTTCCTCATGCAGTACTGGGGCGGCCCCCACACCTACAGCGACCGCCGCGGCCACCCGGCCCTGCGCATGCGCCACGCCCCCTTCGCCATCGGCCCGGCCGAGCGCGACGCCTGGCTTCGCCACATGACCGCCGCCGTCGAGGATCTGGAATTGCCCGAGGAGCTGGCCGCCCCCCTGCTCGAGTACCTCACCATGGCCGCCACCGCCCTGCGCAACCGGGCCTGATTCAGCCCACAACGGCCCAGCCGGCGGGGGGCCCGGTCCTGAAACGGGCCATCGGCAAGGGGCAGCCCACAACGGCCCAGCCGGCGGGGGCCCGGTCCCGAAGCGGACCATCGGCAAGGGGCAGCCCACAACGGCCCAGCCGGCGGGGGCCCGGTCCTGAAACGGGCCATCGGCAAAGGGCAGCCTGCGTCGTCGTCGAGGTGACGACGTGTCCGCCCTCGGGCAGGTTGTCGGTGCCGATCGGGGCGCCGATCCCGGCCAGCTCCCCGGTGCCGGGCGCCTTGGCATGCGAGCCCCCGGCTGGTGGGGCCCCTACCGGGAGGGTAGCCGAACCTGGCATGCGGTAGGTGCGGCTGTCCACAGCCCCCCGGGGGGAGCCGGATCGGCGGGCTCGACCCGTCACCGACAGCAGTGACGGGCGACCGCGTCGGCCAGCATGCGCAGGCCGGCCTGGAGGCCGGCCACCGGGATGCGCTCGTCGTCGCCGTGGAACATGGCCGGGAAGTCGGGGTCTCCCGGCTCCAGGCGGATCGGGGTGAAGCCGTAGCAGGCCGTGCCCAGGGTCGACCAGAACTTGGCGTCGGTGAACCCGGGGGTGACCCCTGGCACGGCCACCGCGCCCGGGTGGTGGTCGGCGACCACCGCGGCCAGGGTGGCGAACAGCTCGTCGCCGGCCGGGCTGACCGTGGGCGGGCGGCTGGGGGCCAGCAGCTCCAGCTCGATCCCGGGGCCGGCCAGGGCGCGCAGCTCGGCCAGCAGCTCGGCCTCGCTGGAGCCGACGGCGATGCGGCCGTCCAGCTCGGCCTCGGCCCGGCCGGGGATGACGTTGACCTTGGCGCCGGCGTGGACCACGGTCGGGCTGACCGTGTTGCGCAGCAGCGCGCTGAGCAGCCGGGCCATCCCGGGGTCGCGGACCCCGCGCCGCAGGAACAGGTTGGACCAGCGCGGGCGCAGCAGCAGGGGCAGGGCGACCCGGCCGCGCCGGCCCGACACGGTGGCCAGCGCCTCCAGGAACCGGCGGACCTCCGGCGAGGGGTGCAGGGGCAGCCGCCGCCGCCCCACCCGGGCCAGGAACTCCGACAGCCGGACCACGGCGTTGTCGTCGCGGGGGATGCTGCCGTGCCCGGTCGCCCCGGTGGCGGTGGCCCGCAGCCAGGCGATGCCCTTCTCGGCCACCTGGACGGGATAGAAGGGCCGGCCGCCGAGGTAGAAGGTGGCCCCGCCGACCTCGCCGAGGGCGTGGCCGGCCCGGACCTTGTCGGGGTGGTGGTCGACCAGCCAGGCGCTGCCGGCGGCGCAGCCGGCCTCCTCGTCGGCCACCGCGGCCAGCTTGAGGTCGCGCCGCAGCGGCAGCCCCAGCCGGGCCAGCAGGCCCACGGTGGCCACGCTCATGGCCACCATCTGCTTCATGTCGACCGTGCCCCGGCCCCAGATGGCGCCGTCGTGGACCTCGCCGGCGAACGGGGGGTGGCGCCAGCGGCCGGCCTCGGCCGCGACCACGTCGACGTGGCCGTTCAGCAGCAGCGGGGCCGCGCCCCCGTCGCCGCCGGGCAGGCGGGCGACCAGGTTGGCCCGGCCCGGGGCCGGCGACAGCACCTCGGGCTCGACCCCGGCCCCGCGCAGGGTATCGGCCAGGAAGGCGATGCACTCGGCCTCGTCGCCGGGCGGGTTGGTGGTGTCGAAGCGCACCAGGGCCTGCAGCAGCTCGACCACCGCCTTGCCCTCCTGGTCCCAGTCGACCTGCTCCAGCGCCGGGTGCATGTGGTCTCCTCTCCGAGGTCTTCGGCCGCCGGCCCGTAGAATGCCCGCCGTGACCAAGTACGTCTACGTGATGCAGCGGGTGCGCAAGGCGCACCAGGACAAGCTCATCCTGGACGACGTGACCCTGGCCTTCCTGCCCGGGGCCAAGATCGGGGTGGTCGGCCCCAACGGCGCCGGCAAGTCGACGGTGCTGAAGATCATGGCCGGGCTGGAGACGATCTCCAACGGCGAGGCCGCCCTGGCTCCCGGGGCCAGCGTCGGCACCCTGCTCCAGGAGCCTTCCCTGGACCCGGCCAAGGACGTGCTCGGCAACGTCGAGGAGGGTGTGGCCGGAACCCGGGCCCTGCTGGCCCGGTTCGAGGAGCTGAGCCTGGCCCTGGGCGAGGTCGGTCCCGACGAGATGGACCGGCTCATGGAGGAGTACGCCCAGGTCCAGGACGCCATCGAGGCGGCCAACGCCTGGGACCTGGACGCCCAGCTGGAGATGGCCATGGACGCCCTGCGGCTGCCGCCGGGCGACGCGGAGGTCACCACCCTGTCCGGTGGGGAGCGGCGCCGGGTCGCGCTCTGCCGGCTGCTGCTGTCCCGGCCGGATCTCCTCCTGCTGGACGAGCCCACCAACCACCTGGACGCCGAGAGCGTGCAGTGGCTGGAGCAGCACCTGGCCGCCTACCCGGGGACGGTCCTGGCCGTCACCCACGACCGCTACTTCCTCGACAACGTGGCCGGCTGGATCCTGGAGCTGGACCGGGGCCGTGCCTACCCGTACGAGGGCAACTACTCGACCTATCTGGAGACCAAGGCGGCCCGGCTGGCCGCCGAGGCGCGGGCCTCGGCCGGCCGCAAGCGGGTGCTCGAGCGGGAGCTGGAGTGGGTCCGGGCCGGCCCCAAGGGCCGCCACGACAAGGGCCGGGCCCGGCTGCGGCGCTACGAGGAGCTGGCCGCCGAGGCCGAGCGTGACCGGCCGATCGACTTCGACGAGATCCAGATCCCGCCCGGTCCCCGCCTCGGCGACGTGGTGGTGGAGGCGGACGGGCTGACCAAGGGCTACGGCGACCGGTTGCTGATCGGCGACCTGTCGTTCGACCTGCCCCGGGGCGGCATCGTCGGGATCATCGGGGCCAACGGCGCCGGCAAGACCACCCTGTTCAAGCTGATCACCGGCGGGGAGCGCCCCGACGGGGGCGAGCTGCGGCTGGGCCCGACCGTGCGCATGGCCTACGTCGACCAGGACCGGGCCCGCCTCGATCCCGCCCAGACGGTGTTCGAGGCCATCTCGGGCGGGCTCGACCACTTCCGGGTCGGGGGGCGCGAGATGCCGACCCGGGCCTATGTCGCCACCTTCGGCTTCAAGGGCACCGACCAGCAGCGGCCGGTCGGGGTCCTCTCCGGCGGCGAGCGCAACCGCCTCAACCTGGCCCTGACCCTGCGCGAGGGCGGTAACCTCCTGCTGCTCGACGAGCCGACCAACGACCTGGACGTCGACACCCTCCGCTCCCTGGAGAGCGCGCTGCTCGACTTCCCCGGCTGCGCCGTCGTGATCAGCCACGACCGCTGGTTCCTGGACCGGATCGCCACCCACATGCTGGCCTTCGAGGGCGACAGCCGGGCGGTCTGGTTCGAGGGCAACTTCGCCGACTACCAGGCCGACAAGGTCCGCCGCCTGGGTCCCGAAGCCACCCGCCCCCACCGCTACACCTACCGCAAGCTGGTTCGGGACTAGGGCTCCAGCTCGGGCACGCCCGGACCCACCCGCCGCTCGACGGTGTTCTCGGGCCCCATGCACTCGCCCGGCACGGTGGTCCCTTCCTCCAGACCGGGCGCGCCGGACCCGACCCACCGTGGGTGCGTGGTTGGGCGATATTGCTCAAGAGGCGGGTGCTGCCGGTCGATCCGGAGAGGGTTGCCTCCACGTCGAGCCCTCGGTCCGGTGCTCATCCGCCGGGGTGGACCTGCCGCGGGTCGCGCGCCACCAGTACGGGGCCGGCAGGCTGGTCTCGCTGAAGTCGCTGCGCGCCGGCGACCTGCTCTTTTACGCCAAGGACACCAGCGACCGGCGGACCATCTACCACGTCGACATGTACCTGGGCTCGGGCCGGATGGTGGAGGCGCCCAACCGGCGGGCGCCGGTCCGGATCGCCTCCATGTGGCGCCCCGGGCTGCTCGGCAGGGCGACCCGGCCGGCGGCCGGCCTGCGCGGGATGCTGGCCGTGCAGCAGGGCGAGCGCAGCCACGCCGTGGCCGCCGTGCAGCAGCGGCTGGCCGCCAACCGGCTGTGCGTGGCCGTGGACGGCGAGTTCGGCCCCCGCACCCGCCGCGCCCTGGTCGCCTTCCAGCGCGCCCGCTGCCTGGCCCCCGACGGGGTGGTCGGCGCCCACACCTGGGGCGCCCTGGTCAGCTCGGGCCGCATGCGCAGCCAGGCCCGCTGCTAGCACCAGCCCTTGGTATCGTCCGCCGCATGCAGAACCGAACCGGCGGCCAGATCGTCCTCAACCAGCTCGCCGCCAACGGGATCGACGCCGCCTTCTGCGTGCCCGGGGAGAGCTTCCTGGCCCTGCTGGATGCCCTGTACGACGCCCCGACCCGGCTGATCACCTGCCGGCACGAGGCCTCGGCGGCCAACATGGCCGTGGCCTACGGCAAGCTCACCGGCCGGCCCGGGGTCTGCCTGGTCACCCGGGGCCCCGGCGCCACCCAGGCCAGCGTCGGGGTCCACACCGCCGCCCAGGACTCGGCTCCCCTGCTGCTGCTGGTCGGTCAGGTGAGCCGGGCCGTCCGCGGCCGCGAGGCCTTCCAGGAGCTGGACGTGCCGGCGGTGTTCGGCCCCATGGCCAAGTGGGCGGCCGAGGCCGGCGACCCCGCCCGGCTACCCGAGCTGCTGTCCAGGGCGGTGCGGGTGGCGACCTCGGGCCGGCCCGGGCCGGTGGTGCTGGCCCTGCCCGAGGACGTGCTGGCCGGCAGTGCTCGGGTGGCCGACGCCCGCCCGGTGCGGCCGGTCGCCCCCGGGGCCGTTCCCGCCGACCTGGCCCGGCTGCGCGAGCTGCTCGGCGGGGCCCGGCGGCCGCTGGTGGTGGCCGGCGGTCCCGGCTGGACCGAGGCGGCCGCGGCCGACCTCAGGGGCGTGGCCGAGGCCAGCCGGCTGCCGGTGGCCGTCTCCTTCCGCTCCCAGGACGTGCTCGACAACCGCTCCCCCAGCTACGTCGGCGACCTCGGCATCAGCCCCAACCCGGCCCTGGCCGAGCGGGTCCGGGCGGCCGACCTGGTGGTGGCCGTCGGCCCCCGGCTGGGCGAGATCACCACCTCCGGCTACCGGCTGCTGGAGGCGCCCCTGCCCCACCAGCGCCTGGTCCACGTCCATCCCGGCCTGGCCGAGCTGGGCCGGCTGTACCAGCCGGAGCTGGCCATCAACGCCGCCGTGGCCCCGTTTCTGGCCGCCTGGCGCTCGGTCCCGCCGGTCCGGGGCGACGCCTGGGCGGCCTGGACCGAGGCGGCCCGGACCAACTACCTGGCCTGGGTGCGCCCCTGGCCGGCGCCCGGGCGGGTTGACCTCGGCCAGGCCATAGTGGCCATGCGCGAGCGCCTGGGCGACGACGCCATCGTGGCCAGCGGGGCCGGCAACTACTCGGCCTGGGTGCACCGCTTCTTCCAGTTCCGTCGGCACGGCACCCAGCTGGCCCCCAAGAGCGGCGCCATGGGCTTCGGCCTGCCGGCCGCCCTGGCCGCCAAGGTCGTCCACCCCGACCGGGCGGTGGTGGCGGTGGCCGGCGACGGCGACTTCCTGATGTGCGGCCAGGAGCTGGCCACGGCCGTCCAGCACGGCCTGGACGTGGTCGTGCTGGTGGTCAACAACGGCCGCTACGGCACCATCCGCATGCACCAGGAGCGGTCGTACCCGGGGCGGGTGATCGCCACCGACCTCGACAACCCCGACTTCCCGGCCCTGGCCGAGGCCTACGGCGCCGCCGGCGAGGCGGTCACCGACACCGAGGCGTTCCCGGAGGCCTTCGAGCGGGCCCTGGCCGCCGGGCGGCCCGCCCTGCTCGACCTCCACGTGGACCCCGAGGCCATCGCCCCCGGCCTCTCCCTGGCGGCGCTGCGGCGCGGATGAGCCTCGCCTCTTGCCGGGTGCGGGACGATCCTGCCAGGATCGGCGGATGAGACGCCTGGATCAGCTCGACCTGAGCCTCAAGCTGAGCCGCGAGGAGGAGGCGGCGCGGCTGGAGGCGGCCTCCAACCGGCTGCTGGAGCTGCGACTCACCCTGGGCGGGCTGCTCGGCGACGGGCGGCTGGGCCCGCCGGTGTGCGTGCTGTTCGAGGGCTGGGACGCCTCCGGCAAGGGCGGGGCCATCCGGCGGCTGGTCCACCCCATGGACCCCCGCCACGTCCGGGTGGCCACCTTCGCCGCCCCGACCTACGACGAGAAGCGCCACCACTTCCTGCTCCGCTTCTGGTCGAGCCTGCCCGGCTGGGGCGGCATGGCCGTGCTCGACCGCTCCTGGTACGGGCGGGTGCTGGTCGAGCGGGTGGAGGGGTTCGCCACCGTCGAGCAGTGGACCCGCGGCTACGACGAGATCGTCGAGTTCGAGCGGTCGCTGGTCATGGAGGGCATGATCCTGCTCAAGTTCTGGATGCACATCTCGGACGAGGAGCAGCTGCGCCGCTTCAAGCGGCGCGAGACCGAGCCCCTGAAGACCTGGAAGCTCACCGACGAGGACTGGCGCAACCGCGAGAAGCGCACCGCCTACGAGCAGGCGGTCGAGGACATGCTGGAGCGGACCGACCACCCGCTGGCCCCCTGGCTGCTGGTCGAGGGCGACTCCAAGCGCTACGCCCGGGTCAAGGTGGTGGAGACGGCCATCACCGAGATCGAGCGCGGGATGCGCGAGCGCGGGTTCGAGCCGCCGGACCCCCGGCCGCGGCCCCCGGGCAAGACCAGGACCAAGGGCAAGGCCAAGCGGCACGACAAGGCGGCCGACGGCGACGCCTGAGCCGGGAGCGCCCGATCGGCGCGAACCTCCCGAAACTTTGAACCAGGTTGGCTTCGCCCTAGCATGCCGCGGATGCTCCGAAACCTGTCGATCCGCTCGAAGCTGTTAGCTCTCCTGGCCGTGCCCGTCGCCGGGACGGCCCTGCTGGGCGCGACCGGCCTGGCCGCCACCGCCGGCGACCGCCTCGGCCTGGTCGTGGTAGCCCGCCTGGCCGCCCGCAACGGCTTCGGGGTCCGCCTCGGCCGCTCCCCCGCCGGCGGCGTCACCGCCGCCGTGCGCCTGCCCACGGCCGCGCTCGAGAGCGGCTCGCCGGTCCCGGCCCGCCTGCCCTGACCGGCCGGGCCGCTGCGCCTGCGGCACGTCGCCCGGCACACTCCGCGAACCCTGTTACTAGTTAGCTCGTCGTAATCGCTGATACGTCGTCCCGCACCCTCCGACTACGGAGGATCCGGTCTGACCAGGCGAAGTGCGGCAGAGTCCCCATTGCGGCGACATTGACAGAGACGATAGCGTCCGGGCGCCTTCCTCTCCCGTCGTACGTAAGGTTGGTCGCAGATGCTTCGTAACTGGCCCATCCGGACCAAGTTGCTCGTCTCCCTGCTGGGCCCGCTGCTGGTGCTGGCCGTCCTCGCCCTGGTCGGCATCCGCCAGAACCAGGCCGAGAGCGACCGGGCCGAGCGCAGCACCGCCTTCGCCCGCCTGGCCGCCGGCCTCGCCCCCCTCATCCACGAGCTCCAGGCCGAGCGCAGCCTCTCGATCAGCTACCTCGACAGCGGCCGCCGGCGGTGGGGGCGGCAGCTGGCCACCCAGCGGCGAGCGGTCGACCAGGAGGCCGCCACCTACCGGGCCAACGCCCAGCGCCTCAGCGCCGACGACGAGCTGCTGGCCGAGAAGATCGAGTACGGCCTGAGCGAGCTGGGCCGGATCGGCGAGCAGCGCCAGGCGATCGACGGCGCCAGGATCGACGCCGCCGAGCTGGCCGTCGGGCCCAGCATCGAGCTGCACGAGGAGGAGGGCGAGGAGGAGCTCGAGCACGCCACCAAGGAGGGCCACGGCCCGCTGGACACCCCCGGCAAGGCGCTCGACCAGTACACCGACACCATCAGCGACCTGCTCGACATCAACGGCGAGATCGCCCCCCGCTCCAACAACGCCGAGCTGCTCAAGGGGGTGGCGGCCTCGGTCGCCCTGGCCAGGGCCAAGGACTTCGCCGACTCCCAGCGCAGCCTGCTCGAGAACGTCTACGCCGCCAACCGCTTCCAGGGCGACGAGCACGCCAGGCTCAGCGCCCTGGTCGCCGCCGAGACCGTCTACACCGCCCAGTTCGACGCCAGCGCCACCGAGGCCCAGCACGAGCTCCTCGAGGAGACGGTGGCCGGGCCCGAGGTCGAGAGGGTCGACACGTTCGTCGAGCGCGCCCTGGACAGCAAGAGCGCGACCGCGCCCAAGCTCGGCATCAAGCCGCAGTACTGGTTCGAGGCCATGAGCGTCAAGCTGGATCGCATGCGGGTGGTCGAGGAGCGCCTCAGCGCCGACGTGATCGCCACCAGCACGGCCGTCAAGCAGGGCGCCGACCGGCGGGCCTGGCTGTACAGCCTGCTGCTGGCGGCCGCCCTGGTCCTGGCCGTGGCCCTGGCCCTGATCACCGCCCGCTCCCTGATCCGGCCCGTGCGCCGGCTGGAGGCGGCGGCCGAGGAGACGGCCGAGCGCCGGCTGCCCGGGGTCGTGCAGCGGCTCCAGGACGGCGAGCAGGTCGACCTGGCGGCCGAGTCGGCCCCGCCGATCGAGGTCCGCTCCAGCGACGAGATCGGCCACCTGGCCGAGGCGTTCAACTCGGTGCACCGGGTGGCGGTCCGGGTCGCCGGCCGCGAGGCGGCCCTGCGCCGCAGCGTCGGCGACATGTTCCTCAACCTGGCCCGGCGCAGCCAGAGCCTGATCGAGCGCCAGCTCGAGGTGATCGACGAGCTGGAGGCGAGCGGCTCCGAGGCCGAGGTCCGGGCCGGGCTGGGCGAGCTCGACCACCTGGCCACCCGGATGCGGCGCAACGCCGAGAACCTGATCATCCTGTCCGGCTCCGAGCCGGCCCGGCGCTGGCGCGGCCCGATCAGCCTGACCGAGGTCGTGCAGGCGTCGATCGAGGAGGTCAAGGAGCACACCCGGGTCGAGCTCCTGCCGGGACCAGGTGGAGGTGGTCGGGCACGCCGCCGCCGACGTGATGCACCTGCTGGCCGAGTTGATCGAGAACGCCGTCACCTTCTCCGCCCCCGGCACCAAGGCGCTGGTCGCCGGCCAGCCGCTGCCCTCCGGGTACCTGCTGGAGATCGAGGACCAGGGCCTCGGCATGACCGACGAGCAGCTGGTCAAGGTCAACCAGCGCCTGGCCAAGCCGCCGGACATCGACTTCGCCCTGGCCAAGATGCTCGGCTTCTTCGTGGTCACCCAGCTGGCCTCCAAGCACGGCATCAAGGTCCAGCTGCGGCACTCCTGGTACGGGGGCATCACCGCCCTGGTGCTGCTGCCGCGGCAGCTGATCGTGACCCCGACCCAGCTGGCCCCCGTGGACGACCGGGCCGGACGCGGGAGCCGGGGCCGGTCGCCGGTGGCGGCCGTGGCCGACCACCCGCCGGCCGACGGCCGGGAGCCGTCCACCGACCCCGGCCTGGACTGGATCGACACCCGGGTGCCGATGGTGCATGTGCCCCTGCGCCGCCCGAGCGGCTACCCGGGCGGCTAGGGGCTGGCCGCGCCGACCAGCTTGCAGCCCACCTTGTAGCGGGCGCAGCGGTACAGGACCAGGAAGGCGTAGGCGTCGAAGCCGGTCTCGCTGTCGGTCGGGCGTAGGCCCAGGTACTCGGGCGGCATGTTGAAGCGGTCGGCCACGGCCTGGGCGACGCCGCCCGGCTTCAGGTAGCGGCGGTCGCGGTTCCAGTAGGAGAGGAAGCCGCCCCGCAGGGCCGGGCGGTAGGCCACCCGGTCGGCGGTCCGGACCACGCCGTCGTCGCCGATCTGGACGCTGAGGGCCAGGCTGGCCACGGCGTCGGCGTACGGCCGGCGGCTGATCTCGCCGCCGCGGTAGCCGAGCACCGTCTCCAGCATGCCGAAGGAGAAGGTCCGCAGGGCGCTGGCCCGCTCCCGGTCGCAGCCGAGCGGGCTGCAGCGCGGGATCCCGAAGCCGAGCCCGTCGAAGTGCCGCTCCAGCTCGTCGGCGGTCTTGTTGGGCGAGGTGGTGGCCAGCGGCAGCAGCGCCGACTGGTCGCGGTAGCTGCTGTCGGGCGACTCGCCGCGGTTCAGGGCCTGCAGCGCCTCGATGGTCGGCAGCAGGGTGTCGTGGCGGGCCGCCAGCAGGTACGGCCGCACGTTGGCCACGCACGCCTTGGACCGGTAGGGGTAGGCCCGGGGAGTGGCCGGCGGCTCCAGCCGGCAGTCGCCGTAGGCGTCCAGGAACGGCTCGTGGCGGTAGCTGAAGTCGCGGGGGGCGTCGCGGCCGCGGCCGAAGATGGCCGCTCGCAGGTCCCGCCCGGGCACGAACCCGGCGGCCAGCATGAAGCGGGCCAGGGCGTTGGCGCGGCGGTCGTCCTCCCGGCCGACCGCGTGCAGCCAGGCCAGCTGGGTGGCGTGGCGCACCGTGTAGCGGAAGCTGCGCAGGTGGCCGACCTCGCGGGCCGGGAAGCTGCGGCGCAGGGCCGGCTGGGCGGCCGCCCCCGGCCCGCCCTGGAAGGTCCCCAGCCGGACGTCGTCCAGCCAGACCTCGGCCTCGGCGGCCGCGTCGTCGAAGGCCAGCGCGGACACGCTCACCCGCCAGCGGCCCCCGCCGACCGCCCAGTCCACGGCCGCCCGCAGCCGCAACCCGTCCGGGGTCGCCGGGGTGGCGTAGGTCAGCTCGTAGGCCTCGGTGTCATAGGAGGACTCCAGGCTGCGGATATGGGTCGGGGCCGGGCAGTCCCCGGTCCGGCAGGCCCCGGCCTCGGGCTGGCCGAGCAGCACCCAGCGGCGGTGGCCGGGGTAGCGGACCCTGATCGGCAGCCCGTAGTGCTCGGACTGGACCGCCCCGGCCCGGCCGAGCGGCTTGTAGAGGCCGTCCAGGAACTCCTCGCCGCGGGCGATGGCCGCGTTCAGGGAGTCGAGGGTCGGCACCACCACCGGCCCGGGCCGCGGCGGCGGGGCCGCCCCCAGGCGGTCCACCATGGCCACCACCGACCCGGCGACCAGGGCCGTGACCACGGTCGCGGCCACCGCCATGAGGGCGATCGGGCGGCGCCGGCGCACCCCGGCGGGCGCGGCCTCCGGGCCCTGGAAACGGGCCGGCGCTGGGTCCCCGACCCAGACCCCGAACGGGGGCCGGCGATCCGTGACCCCGTCGGCAGGCGACCACAACCCCGACATGAACCTCCCCCACCCCGGCCATGCTGCCCAGGTTGCCGGGATTGTCGAGCGGGGGTCGGAGACCGCACATCGAGAGACCTACATAGTGCGGCCAGGGCACCGCAGCCGGCCGACGACCACGCCCGCCGATGGCCCAGATCGGCCGGCGCCGCAGGTCAGAGCCGGTGCCAACCCCGGCCCGGCCTACCGGTGGGACCACGCCCCCGGCCGGCGCCGGCCGGGCCCGGGCGAGGTCACAAACCGGTCACGGCCGGGGACGGCCTGCCGGCTCCCGGCTGAGGGCAATTGGCAGCAGACGGGCTGCCCGCGGCGTTTTGATGGTTTCTCCGTTTGGAGTCGAACAGGCGTATCCCTTAGTATTCGGCCGACCGATCAACCGGGGGGGTGCCATGAGGCGGGTCAGAATCCTGGTGGTGGACGACCATCAGATGCTGCGGGAGGCGCTGGTCGGCATGCTGGCGGCGGCCGGCTTCGAGGTGGTGGGGGCGGTCGGCGACGGCGCCGACGCGACCTCGCTGGCCGTCGAGCTGACCCCCGACGTGGTCCTCATGGACCTGTCCATGCCGGTGCTGAACGGGCTGGACGCGACCCGGCTGCTGCGCGAGGTCGTGCCCGGGGTGGCCATCGTGGTCTTCAGCGCCTTCGACAGCCCGGAGCTGAAGCGCCAGGCGTTCGACGCCGGCGCGGTCGCCTACCTGCCCAAGGGCTGCAGCGCCGAGCGCCTGCGGGCGACCGTGGAGGCCGCCGTCACCCTGGCCAGCGGCCAGCTGCACCGCGCCTGACCCGGCGTCCCGCTCTCGGCCCTGAGCGGAACCGGCCCCCGGCGGCGGCCCGCTGTGGCACGTTGGGCTCGTCGGAGCCCTCGTCGCTGGAGGCAGCATGTCGAACCTCGTGCCCGTCGTCGTCGAGCAGACCAGCCGGGGCGAGCGCTCCTTCGACCTCTACTCGCGGCTGCTGAGCGGCCGCATCGTGTTCCTCGGGACCCCGATCGACGACACCAGCGCCAACCTGATCATGGCCCAGCTCATCCACCTGGAGAGCGAGGACCCGGACAAGGACATCCAGCTGTACATCAACTCGCCCGGCGGGTCGGTCACGGC
>Ga0190274_10001283_pt1 | contig 14758 bp, 11 predicted proteins | sample Popmic531T_FD_133002 | JGI IMG/M metagenome (GOLD analysis project Ga0190274, IMG submission 133002) | Populus adjacent soil microbial communities from riparian zone of Yellowstone River, Montana, USA - 531 T | ecosystem: Environmental > Terrestrial > Soil > Riparian zone | place: USA: Montana...
GAAGCGAGATTCGCGTCCCGATAACGGCTGCCTGCGGAAGGTCAAATCGAACTCCACGGTCGGAACGTCCGGCAACATTCACGAGGTCGAGCCGGTCGAGCCGCAACTTCTGAGGCGGTGAGGGCCTCGCCGGAAGCTGGTAACCGTAACCTAGCAACGGTAACAGGATGACGATCGACGCGAGGTCCGCGGCAAAGGGCTCCCAGCGCTGATACCACTTTTGGCCGCGCTTGTAGACCAACAACCGCAACGCCACGGCGACACCTGCAACAGTAGCGGCGACCACCACCACAAGCCGCCCGACTGTCCATGCCTCGGGAAGGCCAAAGTAAAGGGCAAAGGCAAGAGCGACGGGGATTGGTGTGACCAGCAGCCGCGCCCACCATCGCTTTAGCCACAGCACCGACAAGAATTTCAGAATCAAAATGAGGCCGCCCAATACGAGAGCCACCCGTAGGAGGTCTGCCTGGAGTTTCAGAAAGGATTCACTCAAGAGAGGTAGCAATGGAAGAAACGGCTCTGCCGCTTCGCGACCGATGGCGAGATTGGATGGCAACTCTTCACATAACGTCGCGTCCGTGGCCCGTCCACCATCGAGGCTCAACTTCACGCCGGTGACTTCCGCGCGGTCGAGAATAATCTCTTCTCCCGGCGCAGGTACGTTCCATCCTTCCGCTTGAATGTGCTCGACGGTAATCGGAGGACGTCCCGCCCTTTGGACCTGAATGCGGTTCACAGACACGCGCTTCGCCGCACCATCGAACTCCACGCGCTCGATTTCCGCGGGTGGAGCGCCGGGAGACAATCCGACGCGAAGGCCCGTGACCGCCACTTGGCGCGAGGAAAGATTGGCGTTGAAGCTCTCTGCCGTCACGAGAGGCGGGCGGTCTCCGGAGCGAATCTCCAGGCCAGCGACAGTTATCTGCTCGGAGCGGCGCCACTGCACTCCATTCAGTTGGAGGCGAAAGGGCTCCGCCGTATTGAGTTCGATTTTAAGCGTTCCCGCATTCACGTCGCCCGGACAACTCTTCCTCAGACAACCGATCCGAAGAGAATCCAGACTATAGTGCGCGCCGTAACGTGACGCCAGGCGTTGCGCCACGCGCCAATTAAGGACTGCGTGGGGAACGGTAACGCCATTCCAGTAGATCGCCAGTCCAAAAAGGACAACAGCGGCTCCGGTCACGACGGCGAGGGCGTAGACCAGCGCGCGAACGGTAAAGTGACTTCGCATTCAGAGTCGCGCCTGTGCTCCCGAAATTACTTTTCGATTTCCTACTGTTAGTTAGTTGCGCCGAAAGCGCATCTTGCGAGATCCATCGGCGGGCATTTTTCAAAGGGCGAGTATACCCGACAGGCGTCTCTCTGTATCCATTCTTGACGTTGATCGAGCCATTTCAGTTTTCAGGACAGGAGCAGAGTCTCAGATGCCGAGTTCTGCCATCATCGAACGGGTCCAGCCGACACTGTTGAGGTAGGCGTCGCGGATAGTTTCGTGACCGAGATTGCGGCAAACCGTCTGCTCCCAGTCACTTCGTTCATACGCCATGACGCAATGGAGCGCTGCGCCCAGCAGCCCGGCGTGATCGAGAATCGCATTGTGGACTTCTTCGGCAAGAGGCAGGAGTTCAAGGGCCTCGGACATGGGATGGTCCAATAGGGCATCGAGTACGGAGAACAGTCCGACCGTGAAGTACTGATCGGTATTCTGCTGGTTCATCGCCATACCCAGTTGCTCGCACATGCGCGCCCGGATGATTGCGGTGATCATCAGTTCGCGAGGCTTGTCTTCCATGCCTGCGAACATGATGAGAGTTGCCCAACTCCGAATTCGCTTCGTACCCACAAGCGTGACAGCGTGGCGGATCGATTCGATCTGCCGCTTCACGGCATTCGAGGCGGAGTTCACATAGCGCAGCAGCTTGTAACTCACTGCCACATCCTCTCCGACTGTATGTTCGATCTCGGTTATTGTGGCGTTTGGATCCTGAAGCTTAGCTACCAGTCGAAGCGCGGCTAGACGGTTAAAGGGAATCGTGTCCCCAAAGATGATCTTGGGCTTGCAGAAAAAATACCCCTGGAAATAGTCAAAGCCCAGTTTCCGGCACAGATCAAATTCTTCGTGAGTTTCGACCTTTTCGGCCAGAATTTTGAGGTCGAACTGCCGCAGCGATTCGAGTTGTTTCGGAATGTTCACGCGGGGCTGCGCCTGTACATCGATCTTGATGATGTTTGCAAGTTCCACCAGCGGTCGCAACCGTTCGGAATAAATGAAGTCATCCAGCGCGATCTGGAAGCCTTTCTTCGCCAGCTTGGAGATCGAGCTGATCAACGGCTTATCCGGGATGGAATCTTCCAGGATTTCCAGCACCACTCGGTCTTTGGGAAGCGAGGAGCAATAGTCGCTGAGGAGAAAATTCCGCGGGATATTTACGAACGCCAGGTTCGGCCCGACAACCTGATCGAGGCCGATCTCCAGGAAGGAGTTCAAGAGAACCTGGGCCGTTGCCTGATCACCATTGGTGAAAGCAGCCCGATTGAGGTCGCTGTCCCTGTACAGTAGCTCGTAGGCGAAAACGTCCAAACCGTCACGATAGATCGGTTGGCGTCCCACCAATGCCTGTTCCACTTTAGCCTCGCTGCGAACGTGTATCGGCCACGTCGGAGCGGAACTATAGTACGTACACAGGAATCTTTAAAGCAGCGATTCAGACTAGTTAGCGTTATTTCAGGGCTAGAACAGTCACGCTCGTCCCGCAACCTCACCAGTCTGAGTATTCACGCGGACGCTTTCGCCTTCTTTCATGAAAAGGGGAATCTTAACTTCAAGACCCGTCTGGAGTTTTGCAGCTTTCGTCGCGCCGCCCGCAGCGGTATCGCCGCGCAGGCCTGGTTCACAGTAAGTAATGGTCAGCTCTACGTATTGGGGAAGTTCGAGAGAGACGGGATGGCCGTTGTACTTGAAGAGTTGCAGGTTCAGGCCTTCCTTCAGGTATACGCTATCGTCGCCGACACTCTCCGCAGACAGGGTGAACTGTTCGTAGGAGGCATCGTCCATGAAATGGAACCCGTCACCATCACTATAAAGGAAGGAAACGGGTGCGATCTCGACGTCGGGCTCGGGAAACTTCTCGCTGGTTCTGAAGGTCTTTTCAAGGACCGCCCCATTGAGAAGGTTCTTTAGTTTTGTTCGCACCATCGTGGACGCGCCGCGCGCAGTCGGCGTCGCAAAGAAAACGTCGAGGACATTGAAAGGTTGTCCATCGACTTCGATCATCAGTTTCTTCTTAAGCTCATTGGCTCCAATTAACCCCATCTCTACTCCTATGCTTTTCTTGGTGGCTGCGCCCTATCGGGCTTGCATTCGCAGCCGCTCATCACTTGGTGGCTGCGCCCTATCGGGCTTGCATTCGCAGCCGCTCATCACTTGGTGGCTGCGCCCTATCGGGCTTGCATTCGCAGCCGCTCATCACTCGGCAAAGTAATTCTAAATGTTGCGCCGGGCTCGCCCTTGTTTTCAAGCGTGAGCTGTCCGCCATTGACCTCGACGGCCCAGCGGGCTATCGAAAGCCCAAGTCCGGTGCCGCCGCCGTTTTCCCTCGATCGCGAACGATCCACGCGATAGAAGCGATCGAACACTCGCTGTTGCTGTTCGACTGGTATCCCGGGGCCTGTATCGCTGACGTCCAGCATCGCCACTCCCTCCGAGGATCGGGAAGCATGGACTGTGATCTTGCCTCCAACCGGGCTGTACTTGATGGCGTTGTCCACGAGATTGAGTAATGCCTGGCGCAACACCATGCGATCACCTACGCAGCTGGACGGACCGTCCACCTTTACACTCAACGACTGCTGCTTTTCCTCGGCAAGGACTTCCAGTTGCGCCGTGACCTCCTCGGCGAGTTCCCCGAGGTCCACACGATCCATGGCAAGCATGGATTCGCCGGTATCGGCGCGCGATAGCATCAGCAGGCGATCGACGAGGAGCGACAAACGATCCACCTCTTCGAGCATGCTGCCGATAATCTCGCGGTACTCGGCGGGCTCCCGTTTCGCCCGCAGGCCGATTTCGCCCACGCTGCGCATCGCAGTCAGCGGGGTTCGAAGCTCGTGCGAGGCGTCTGCGGTGAACCGGCGCATCTGATCGAACGACGATTCCAAGCGAGTCAGCGTCTGGTTGAAAACGGTGGCAAGACGCCCGAATTCATCGTTGGGATTATCGACCGGCAGACGTTCCTTAAGCCGCTCTGCGGTGATCGTTCGCGCGCGCTCTGCCATGAGGTCTACCGGAGCGAGCGCGCCGCGGGCGAGCGTATATCCGCCGAAACCGGCGATAACAGCGGCAATCGGCAGCCCAAGCAGCATGACGAAAAGCAGCTCTCGAAGGTAGTCGCGCATCGATTTCTCGGATGCCGCGACCTGGATCACCAGCGTGACCTTGCCGATAGTCTTCTTGCCGGTAAGAATTCGATATGGCGGCGTCATTTCGTCCAGCGTGTGAATCTTTCCGTCCGCCTTCGTAGCCAGGAGTTTGGCTTCGGGAATCGGATTCGTCTTCGCGGCGTAGGTGCTTCCCAGCAACATGTCGCCTTTTTCACTCCACACTTGCAGCCACGGACTACCTTCGCCGGCTGTCTCGTCGAGACTGGACTCACCGCTCAACAAGGAAAGAATCTCCGCCGCCATGAAGTCCGGCCACTTGAAGTCGTCCAGGAGTCTCTCGTCGACCGCTTTAGACAAATTGCTGCGAACCGACATATAGACAACGACGCCGTAAACAGCGATAACCGCCATCAGGGCGCCCGTATAGGCAAGCGTCAACCGAATGCGAACGCTGCGAAGTCTTCGCCCTGTCATGGTTCTCCTTCCTTCAGCATGAAACCGACGCCCCGAACGGTGTGGATCAGTTTCTGGAAAGGTTCAACGTCGACCTTGCGACGCAAACGAGCAATGTGAACGTCGATGACGTTATTCAGCGGCGTTCCTCTCGCCGTTTCTTTCCAGACGTCTCGCGCCAGCATGTCGCGCAGAACGACCTGCCCTTCGTGCCGCATGAGGTATTCGAGCAGTTCGAACTCGCGGGCGGTGAGATCCACGCCGCGGCCGCCGCGCGTGACCTTGCGCGTCACGATATCGATATCCAGATCGGCGATTCCGAGCCTGAGCACATCCACGGCACGTCCACGCCGGAGCAGAGCGCGTATGCGCGCGAGGAGTTCCTCGAACGCAAACGGCTTCACCAGGTAGTCATCGGCCCCGCTATTCAGTCCGCTGACGCGATCTTCAATGGAGTCGCGCGCCGTAAGCAAAAGTACCGGCGTCTCGAGACCACGCTTCCGGATCGTCGTTAGAATCTGAAGACCATCCCGGCCCGGCAACATGAGATCGAGCAAGATCAGATCGAACTTCTCGGTGTTTACGCAGAAAAACGCGTCTTCGCCCGTGGGCGCGACCATCACATCGAAGTGCTCGTCTTCCAGCCCTTGTCTTAGGGCCTTCGCGACTTTCTGTTCGTCCTCGACAACCAGGATTCTCATGGAAAGTTCTAGTTTAGTTCAAGCCCACTCAAAATGCTGGGCCGCCATGCCGGCGATGGCCTTGCCAATGCTGAGCGAGGAAGTTGCAGCCGGAGAGGGCGCGTTGAGAACGTGGATCATGCGCGGAGCGCGCACGACATGGAAATCGTCTACCAGATTCCCCGAGGGGTCCATCGCCTGGGCGCGAACCCCGGAGCCGCCCGGCATCACGTCTTCGTCCTTGAGTTCGGGCAGCAGGCGCTGGAGCGCGGTCACGAAAGCATGTTTGTTGTAAGAACGCCACATCTCACCCATGCCCGTCTTCCAGCACCGCGCAGCCATTCGCCAGAACCCTGAGTAGGTCAGGGTATCCGCAAGGTCCCGAACCTTAATATCGGTTTTCTTATAGCCTTCACGCTTGAACGCGAGCACGGCGTTCGGGCCGGCTTCGACGCCGCCGCCGATCATCCGCGTGAAGTGAACTCCGAGAAACGGGAAGCTCGGATCGGGGACCGGATAGATCAGGTTGCGCACAAGCGATGCACGCGACGGGATCAGTTCGTAGTACTCGCCGCGAAACGGCACGATTCGCACTCCGGGATCGACGCCGCCCATGCGCGCCACACGGTCCGATTGCAGACCGCCACAGTTCACCAGAGCTTTGCAGCGAATTTCATCGGCATATGTTTGCAGAACCATGCCGGAGTCGATGCTTCGAAGGCCGATCAGCCGCGAGGCCACTTGTAGTTTGCAGCCGCGATCCTGAGCGAGTCTCGCCAATCGGCTCGCGACGCCCTTGTAATCCACGATCCCGGTCTCTGGCACGTGCAGCCCGCGAAGCCCCGAAGCGTGCGGCTCGTATTCCTTGATCTCTTCGGCAGTCAGCCAGCGGATTCCTTTAAGTCCATTCGCTTCACCACGCCGATGAAGTTCCTCCAGCCGGGGAAACTCACTTTCGGAAGTGGCAACAACAATCTTGCCGCAACGTTCGTGAGCGATGCTGTGCTCCGCGCAGAAGCGATACATCGCCTCGCGACCTTCCACGCAGTACTGAGCTTTTTTGGAACCGGGCTTGTAGTAAAGGCCGGAGTGAATCACGCCGCTGTTGTGACCGGTCTGATGCGCGGCAAAACGATCTTCTGCTTCGAGAAGGACGAGCTTCAAACCCGGCCGGCTTTCCAGTAACGCGTTAGCCGTGGCCAATCCCACGATGCCCCCGCCTATGACGGCAATGTCGTATGCAGCTTCAGCCATAGTTGAACCGCTAATTCTACACGACGCTCCGGATAGTCGCGGAAATGTCGGAAAAAGAATCGCGTTTTTCGCCGAAAACCTGGCCGAAGTAACGCCTAAACGCTTCGGAATCAGTCGCCCCTAATGGCGCTCAAGATGCTGTAACCGCACGGGCTGGCGCCCTCTAGCGTTGTGCTATATTCGGCAGACCAGCCATGGAAAACGAAGTGTCAACTCAACCCAAACGTCGAATCACGCCGGAAGAGTATCTGGAGATCGAACGAAAGGCTGAAAGACGCAGCGAATATCTCGACGGCGAGATGTTCCTGATGTCAGGAGCTTCGCTGGAGCACACCCGAATCAACAGAAACATTACGGTTGAGCTTGGACTCCAACTAAGGGGCAGCAACTGTGAGATTTTTGCGATCGACCTCAGGACAAAAGTTTCGCCAACAGGCCTATACACCTACCCAGACATCGCGGCTGTGTGCGGCGAACCCCAATGCGAAGACGAGCACGGCGATACTCTTTTAAACCCCATCCTCATCATTGAAGTTCTATCGACATCGACGGAGTCGTACGACCGAGGCAAAAAGTTTGCTCACTATCGAACGCTTACGACGCTCAAAGAATATGTTCTGGTATCACAGTATGAATGCCGCGTCGAGAAGTTCACACTTACGGAAAACGGGGTTTGGAGCTACACGGATTGCGCAGAGCCTTCTGGATTAGTCGAACTCACCTCGATCGGCTGTCACCTCTCTCTTGCGCGCGTCTATGACAAGGTCGATTTCGAACGCGCCAAGCGTCGGCTGGAGCAGAAGAAATCCTGACGGGTTGTTATGGTCACGCTTTGTCTCTGACAATCCGGAAACCATAGTCCGCATACCGAAACGCCGGCGGAAGACTGCTGCGATGCGCAGCCCGCGTCCCCTTGACGAGATGCCTCCATGAGCCGCCGCGAGAGGCGCGGCGCGTGCCGGATTCCGGCCCTTTGGGATTGCGCTCGGGAGAGACAGCGTAGTAACCAGGGTTGTACCAGTCGATGCACCATTCGTGAACGTTGTCGCCCATATGGAAGAGTCCGTAGCCGTGGGCGAGTCCTTCAGTCACGCGCTGGGGGCTGGCCCATTCACATTGATACCGTTCCAGCGACTCGGGCGGTTCGTTCCCCCACGCATATTCGAGATCGTCGTTTCCTCCTCTGCAGGCCTTTTCCCATTCGGCCTCCGACGGCAGTCGATAGGACTCGCCGGTGGCACGGGACAGCCACTCGCAATACGCCGTGGCATCAAACCAATTCACACCGACGACGGGCTGATCTGGATCTGCAAACTCAGGAAGAGCCCAGTCGCGCGGCTCTTCCCTCGGGACTTCGCTCAGGAACCGCGCGTACTCACTTCTCCGAACTGTGGTCGGGGCCATTTCGAACTCATCAATGAATACCCGGTGTCGGGGACTCTCCCAGTCATAACGTCCCTCTGAGCCTATCCAGCACCATCCTGAAGGAATGCGAATCATCGGCTCCCAGATTGCCATGACTTCTTCAGGAATGGCATGACAACTGCACATCCTTAGTCGTGTCGGCAAAATCGGCAGGACTGACCTATGTGTCCGATGCAATGCCCGGATATCGTCGAAAAGGCGTGCCGAAGGCGTTCCGCTATCTCAATAGCAAGGGACAAGTCATCAAATCCCCGGAGACTTTGCGTCGCATTCAGCGTCTTGCGATTCCCCCAGCGTGGACAGATGTTTGGATCTGTCCGTCGGCGGAAGGCCATCTTCAGGCTGTGGGGCGCGACGCGCGAGGGCGAAAACAATATCGTTATCACCCACAATGGCGGGAAGCCCGCGACGAAACGAAATACGACCGGCTCGCCGCCTTTGGTAAAGCGCTGCCAAAGATCCGGCGGCGTGTTGCTCATGACTTGAAAGAAAAGCAGCTCTCGCGCAACAAGGTTCTTGCGACTGTCGTGCGTCTCCTGGAGACCACATTCATTCGGATTGGTAACAAGGAATACACGAAACAGAACGGATCGTTCGGCCTCACGACACTCCGCGATCGACATGTGAACATTCGGGGCCAACAGGTCCGGTTTTACTTTCGCGGCAAAAGCGGAGTGAAACATACCATCGATATCGAGAACGCACTCCTTGCGAGAATCGTGCGGCAGTTGCGAGATTTGCCAGGCTACGAGTTGTTTCAGTACTACGGCGACGACGGTAAACGGCGCACGGTCGGCTCATCAGATGTGAATCAATACGTGCGCGAGGCAGCCGGTGAGGATTTCACCGCCAAGGATTTCCGAACCTGGGCAGGCACAATGCTTGCTGCGGAAGCTTTGGAGAATTGTCCATTCGGCACGGCGAAGGAAGCGCAAAAAAATATCAAGGCGGCGATTGCGAGCGTTTCCAGTCAACTCGGGAATACGGTCGCCGTATGCCGGAAGTCTTACATCCATCCTTCAATCTTTAATGCCTACGTGGAGGGCTCGTTCCCACGCAAGGCGCCTTCGACGCCGATACGCGGTTTGAGTGTGCGTGAGAGCGCAGTTCTTTCGTTCCTTCGCCACCTGACTAAACCAAAAAAATCCGCAAGTCTTGAACGTAGTCTAAGGGATTCCATTCGGCACGTCCGGCAAGCCGCCTAATGTTTTTTTAGCGAATCCTGAACTGCGTCATGGCTCTAACGATTGTTTGAACCTTATCTATCTGAAGAGTATAAGTACGTCCCGGACCTACTGAAATTCAGGGATGAACTACAAAAGCAGGGACGCGCTGAGAATAGTCTCTAATCGCGGTAACCAACTAAGAGGAGAATTATGTCGAAAAAATTGCTACGTCATTTGAGCGGGGTTCTCTTGGGAACATTCCTGCTTTCAGGGTCGGCTTTTGCGGAAAACCAGGCCGCGAACTGTCGCCAACTGCCCTCGTTCGGCGAATTGCAGTCCGCGCTCAAAGCAGCGCAGGCCATGCCCAATGGTGGATTCGGACTGAATATGTGGGCAACCATAGTGAATCGAGACGGCGAAGTTTGTGCCGTGGCCTTTACCGGTAGTGACCGCGGCCAACAGTGGCCGGGCAGCCGCGTGATCTCTGCGCAAAAGGCAAACACCGGCAATGCCTTCAGCTTGCCGGGATTGTCATTATCGACGGCGAATCTTTTTACCGCGGTGCAACCCGGCGGTTCGCTCTTCGGGCTTCAGGAAAGCAACCCCGTCGATACTTCCGTTGCCTACAAAGGCAATTCGGCCAATTACGGACAGAGCAATGATCCGATGACCGGCGAAAAAATCGGCGGCATCAATGTGTTCGGCGGTGGACTCGCCCTTTACGCAAATCAGGGCGGACAGCGCGTCCTGGTTGGAGCAATCGGGGTTAGCGGGGACAGTTCCTGCGCCGATCACAACATCGCCTGGAGAACAAGAAACACCCTCAAGCTGGACTACGTCCCGGGCGGCGTTTCGGTGGACCCAGCTCGACCCGATAATGTCGTTTACGACATTACTCCGCAACCGGGCCAAATGCCGGGCATAAGTGCTAGTGGCTGGGGTCACCCGTCATGCTCAGCCGCTGCCACGGCCATCAGTACAGCGTTGCCTCCTGTGAGAACCATTCCGTAATCGTCCGGACTTACTTCCGGGGGAAGGGGTGCTTTGAAATTGCGAAATGCAAATTTGAAATTTGAAATTTGAGGATGCTTCGCGCCATCACTTACTAATAAAAGGTGCGAAGCCACCTCAGATTTCAAATTTGCATTTTGCAATTTCAAAGCACCCCTTCCCTCTGTTTTCCTGAAACTAATCCCACCCGCCAACCGTATCTTCTATGTCACCGTCAATCGATTCAAACAATTGAACTTGACACCCCTCGGAGGGGTCTGATATCCGACTGAGACTCTGATTTGACAGTAAGGGAGCAGTATGACGTTACAGCGAATGAAATGGGTTCTCCTGGGAGTCCCCGGGATCGTTCTTTTTACATGGATGAGTTTGGCCGTCCAGCAACAGGTTAAGAAGGTTGATGACAAGGCGTTGAAGGACGCACCGAAGGGCACCGAGTGGATTAGCCACGGAATGGGATGGTCCGAGCAACGCTATAGCACGATGACTCAGATCAACCCGCAGAACGTCAAGAACCTGAAGCTCGACTGGTCGTATGAAGTCGGTCCCGGCAACGGCGCAGGCCAGAAGACCAACCCGCTGTACTCGAATGGCGTGCTGTACGGCGTCACCAATTGGAGCGTTGTTTATGCCGTCGATGCAAAGACCGGCAAACGACTCTGGGAGTATGACCCGGTAGTAGACGCTGCGATGAAGGCGAACCCGGGACAACGTCTTTGCTGCGGTGTCAACAGTCGAGGAATCGCTCTCTACGAAGGCAAGGTGTTTGTCGCCGTCCTCGACGGGCGACTTCAAGCGCTCGACGCCGCCACCGGAAAAATGCTGTGGTCGTCATGGGCGATCCCCGAACCCAAACCCGGCGACCCGATCTCCCCTTACTCCCTCACGATGGCGCCTCGCGCCGCAAACGGCAAAGTCTTCATCGGCAATGCCGGCGCGGAGTTTCCTCCATTTCGCGGCTACCTCTCGGCGTTCGACGTGAACACCGGCAAAGAGCTCTGGAAGTTCTACATCACGCCTGGCGATCCGGCAAAAGGCTTTGAGCAAAAGGCCATGGCGGACGCTGCGAAAACCTGGGCCGGCAAATGGTGGGAACAGGGCGGCGGCGGATCCATGTGGGACGGCATGGCCTACGATCCGGATGAAGACCTGGTCTACGTCGGAACTGGAAACGGGGCAACCTGGGCGGCGGATGTTCGCAACGGCGGCAGGCAACCGAAGTTCCTCGACAATCTTTACATTGCGTCCATTGTCGCCATCAACGCCAAGAACGGTCAGTACAAGTGGCACTATCAGACGACGCCGGGTGACCAGTGGGACTACGATGCCATTCAGCATTTGATGCTCGCCGACGTTCGCATCAATAATCGGACCCGCAAGGTCATCATGCAGGCGAACAAAAATGGCTATTTCTACGTGATCGACCGCACGAGCGGCGAGTTCATCTCCGCCTCAGAAATGGCGCCCGTGAGTTGGACCACGAGTATCGATCCAAAGACGGGAAAAGTTAATTTCCACCCGGACGCGCTCTATTCCGCGGAGAAGGGTGTGACGGTGCATCCCGTACAAATGCACACCACGTCGCAGATGTCGTTCAATCCCGCTACCGGATTGGTTTATGTGCCGATCGCGGCTGACGGCAGCTTCAGCTTCTCAGCGTCTGCAACGCCTTACGTCGCGACGCCGGGGCGTCAGAACTTCGGCATGGCAGCACGCGGCGCCACCCCGCCGATGGCAGTTCCACCCACTCATGGCCCCGTCCGCAAGGATGCGAACGGCGCCGACGTGCGAGGCGGCATCCTCAGCGCCTGGGATCCGGCCACACAGACCGAGAAATGGTTTGCTCTCGGCGGCGGCAATACGAGCGGCGGCACCCTGTCGACGGCTTCGAACCTCGTTATCCAAACGCTGACCGCCGGCCGTCTGAAAGCATTCACTGCAGACAAGGGCGAGCTGCTTCTCGACATGGCCTTGCCGCTGCCTGGCGGTTTCGGCTCGCCGATAACGTACATGCTCGACGGTAAGCAGTACATCGCCTTCGTCGGCGGAACAACCGGCGCAGCCGGAGGTGGTGGTCGCGGTGGTGCTGGAGGAGGTGGTGGCGGTCGTGGCGGTGCCGCGGGCGCGCCTGGTGGTCGAGGCGCCCCTGGCGCTCCGGGTGTTCCACCGCCTCCCGCAGCGCAACAGGAAGCGACTGCAGCAGCAGCTCAAGCCGGCAATACCCCGGCAGCGCCTGCGGCACCTGCAGCGCCGGCAACGAACAACAATCCGAAGTTGTTCGTGTACTCGTTGCCCTAAAACTGATGCGAATCCAACCGAAGTGGCTTCTTCCGGGGGTCGTCGGCATTCTGCTGACGACCTGGATTGCCGTCGGCCTGCAAACCCGCAAGGTGGACGACAACGCCCTGAAGAATGCCGCGAAAGGTACAGAGTGGCTGAACTACGGTATGGGGCAGAATGAGCAGCGCTTCAGCACGCTGACCCAAATCACTCCCACCAACATCAACAAACTCGGGCTGGCCTGGTCTTATGAGATCGGGCCCGCCGTACAAAATGGCCCGCAGGAAGCAACGCCGCTGTTCGCGAATGGCGTCCTCTATGGCATTACCAACTGGAGCATCACGTTCGCCGTCGATGCGAAAACCGGTAAGGAGATCTGGCGCTACGATCCGCAGGCCGATCGCACGATGGTCGGAACGCCGGGAAAGGCCCGGCTTTGCTGCGGCATCATCAACCGCGGCATCGCCCTCTATGAAGGCAAAGTTATCGTTCCTGTCGTAGACGGACCCATTCAGGCTCTCGATGCCGCAACGGGCAAGCTGATCTGGTCGTCGTGGGCGATACCGCAACCCAAGGAAGGCGAGTGGACCCCCTACTCGATCACGATGGCGCCTCGCGTCGCCAAGGGAAAAGTTTTCATCGGCAATGCCGGTGGCGAATACCCCCCGTTCCGCGGCTATGTGGCTGCATTCGACGTCAACACCGGCAAGGAGCTTTGGAAGTTCTGGACCGTTCCCGGCGACCCTTCCAAGCCCTTCGAGGACAAAGCCATGGAAGCCGCAGCCAAGACGTGGACCGGCGAATGGTGGAAGATGGGCGGCGCCGGATCCATCTGGGACGGCATGGCCGTCGATACAGACGAGAACCTGCTTTACGTCGGAACCGGCAACGGTCTGCCGTGGCCTACGGACATTCGCATGGGAAAGGGTTCCGCTGACCTCGACAACCTCTATGTCGCCTCGATCATCGCGATCGACACAAATAGCGGCCAGTTGAAGTGGCACTACCAATGCACTCCTGGCGACGAGTGGGACTATGACGCGATCCAGGCTCTGACTCTTGCCGACATCCGGATCAACAACCGCAACCGCAAAGTCATCATGCAGGCCAACAAGAACGGCTATTTCTACGTCATCGATCGGACTAACGGCGAATTCATTTCCGCCGGCGAGATGTCGCAGATCAGCTGGTCGCGAGGTATGGACTCGAAAGGCCGGCCGATGGTGAATCCAGAAGCACGCTACACTGCCGAGCGCGGTGTCACCGTCTATCCCTTACAGATGCACAATGCGTCGCAGCAGGCGTTCAATCCGATGACCGGTTTGATTTACGTTCCGATCGCCTCATCGGGCACGTTCAGCTTCACCGCAGCACAGACGTATACGCCGACACCTGGCGCCGCAAATATCGCACTCGCTGGACGCGGAGGACCCGCGGCTCCTCTGGCTACGCCCGCTCCCTATGGCCCAGTTCGTCGAGGCGCGGATGGCAATCCGATTCGCGGAGGCATCCTGACCGCGTGGAATCCCGCGACACAGAAAGAAGTCTGGTACGGCATGGGCGGAGGTCAGACCGGCGGCGGTGCCCTGTCGACAGCAGCCAATCTTGTCGTTCAATCAACGCCGAACGGACACTTGCTGGCGTACACGGCAGACAAAGGCGAGAGAGTTCTCGACCTCACCCTTCCGAACACTTCTGGCGTCGGCCCTCCGATGACCTACCAACTCGATGGCAAACAATACATCGCCCTGCTGGCCGGCACGGCTGTAGCAGCCGGGCGCGGCCGCGGCGCGCCTGCGGCACCCGCCCAGGAGCCAACCGCCGCTGCCGCAGCGGGTCAGACCCGTGGTAACGCTCCGGCGACGCCACCGTCGAATCCGAAACTATTCGTCTACACGCTTATGAACTGATCAGCGGTAAAGAAAAGGACAGTATGCAAAAAAGAAAACTGAAATGGTTGCTTCTTCCGATCACCGGAATCTTTCTCACGACTTGGATTGCCGTCGGCCTGCAGAATCAGGCGCGCAAGGTTGACGACAATGCCCTGAAGAACGCGGGCAAGGCCGGCAATTCAGAAGACTGGCTGACATACGGCCTCAACCAGCA
>Ga0190274_10001284_pt1 | contig 14757 bp, 13 predicted proteins | sample Popmic531T_FD_133002 | JGI IMG/M metagenome (GOLD analysis project Ga0190274, IMG submission 133002) | Populus adjacent soil microbial communities from riparian zone of Yellowstone River, Montana, USA - 531 T | ecosystem: Environmental > Terrestrial > Soil > Riparian zone | place: USA: Montana...
CCCGCGATCGTCCTGTCCGGCGGACCGATGCTGAACGGCTGGTGGAAGGGCGAACGCTGCGGCTCCGGCATGGCGGTGTGGAAGGCGCGCGAAGAACTCGCCGCCGGCCGCATCGACGACAATCAGTTCATGGAAATCGCGATGGCTTCGGCGCCGTCGATCGGCCACTGCAACACCATGGGCACCGCCTCGACCATGAATGCGCTGGCCGAGGCGCTGGGCATGTCGCTACCCGGCTGCGCCGCGATCCCGGCGCCGTACCGCGAGCGCGGCCAGATCGCCTATGAGACCGGCGTGCGCGCGGTCGAGATCGTGCACGAGGACCTGAAGCCGTCGGACATCCTGACCCGCAAGGCGTTCGAGAACACTATCGTCGCCAACTCGGCGATCGGCGGCTCGACCAACGCGCCGATCCACATCAACGCCATCGCGCGCCATGTCGGCGTCAAGCTCGACATCGAGGACTGGGAGAAATTCGGCTACGACGTGCCGCTCTTGGTCAACATGCAGCCAGCCGGGAAATATCTCGGTGAGGAGTATTTTCGCGCCGGCGGCCTGCCGGCGGTAATGCATGAATTGCTCAAGGCGAAGCGCATCCACGGCGACGCGCTCACCATCAACGGCAAAACGATGGGTGAGAACGTCAAACGAACGGCATCGCAGGATGTCGACGTCATCAAGCCGTATGCCAAGCCGCTGAAGAAGCAGGCCGGCTTCCTGGTGCTCAAGGGCAACCTGTTCGACTCGGCGATCATGAAGACCAGCGTGATCTCGGAGGAGTTCCGCAAGCGGTACCTGTCCAACCCGAAGGACAAGAACGCGTTCGAGGGCCGCGCCGTGGTGTTCGACGGGCCGGAGGATTATCACCACCGCATCGACGACCGCTCGCTGAAGATCGACGAGCACTGCATGCTGTTCGTGCGCGGCGTCGGTGCCATCGGCTATCCGGGCTCCGCCGAGGTGGTGAACATGCAGCCGCCGGCGGCGCTAATCAAAAAGGGCATCACCTCGCTGCCCTGCATCGGCGACGGCCGGCAGTCCGGCACTTCGGGCTCGCCATCGATCCTGAATGCTTCGCCCGAGGCGGCGGCGGGCGGCGGGCTGGCTTTGCTCAAGACCGGCGACCGCGTGCGCATCGACCTCAACAAGGGCACCGCGAATATTTTGATCTCGAAGGCAGAGTATGATTCACGCCGCGCGGCGCTGCAGAAGCGCGGCGGCTACCAGTACCCAGCGAGTCAGACGCCGTGGCAGGAAATCCAGCGCGGCATGGTGGACCAGCTTGCCGGCGGCATGGTGCTGAAACCGGCGGTGAAGTATCAGCGCGTCGCGCAGAAGGGCGGCGTGCCGCGGGACAATCACTAGCAGTTGACTCCCCCGGCGCCCGCGGCGGATGCTTGCCCACCATAAGAAAGCCGCCGCCAGGCGGCGTTGGGGAGGGACATCCATGACTATCCGCAGCCTGTTGAAGGCGCTCGCCTGCGCGGCGCTCGTTGCATCGGCCACCTCGGCCGGCGCGCAGGAGGTCATTCGCCTGCGCATCGCTTCAGGGCATCCGCCCGCGAACACCTATGTCAACCTGATGCAGAACTTCTTCGTGCCGGAGGTGACCAAACGCGTCGCCGCCAAGACCAAATACAAGATTGAGTTCGTCGAAGGCTATGGCGGCGCGATGGTGAAGGTTGCGGACACGCTGGAAGGCGTGCAGTCGGGCATCATCGACATCGGCGGCTTCTGCTTCTGCTTCGAGCCGTCCAACTTGCCGCTGCATGCGTTCCAGGTCATGCTGCCGTTCGGCACCATGGACCCTGAAACCAGCCTGAAGGTCGCGCGCGCCGTGTACGACAAGGTGCCGTACATGTCGAAAGTGTTCGAGGACAAGTTCCGCCAGAAGCTGATCGCGCTGATCGCGGACAACGGCTACAACCTCGGCACCAATTTCGAATGGAATTCTGTCGCCGACATCAAGGGCCAGAAGATCGCGGGCGCGGGCCTCAACCTGAAATGGCTGGAGTACGCAGGCGCGACCCCGGTGCAGTCCTCGCTGGTCGACGCCTACACTTCGATGCAGACCGGCGTCTATAACGGCTGGATCATGTTCCCGTCGGGCTGGGTCAACTTCAAGCTCTACGAAGTCGGCAAGTTCTATACCGAAATCGGCTTCGGCGCGATCACCTGGCACGGCCTGACGATCAACTCCGCGCGCTGGGCGCGGCTGCCGAAGGAAGTGCAGGACGTCATCCTGGAGGTCGCCAAGGAATACGAGGCCAAAACCGGCTCACAGAACCTGGCGGACTATCCGAAACAGGTCGCCGAGCTCAAGAAGCACGGCGTCAATGTCCGCCAGCTGCCGGACAAGGTGCGGCAGGACTGGGCGCAGTCGCTCGCCAAGTGGCCGGCCGAGAAAGCCAAGGAACTCGACGCCGCGGGCTTGCCCGGCACGCAGGTGCTCGACATCGCGCTTAAAGCGGCGGAAGACAACGGCCACAAGTGGCCGTTGCGCTATAACCTGAAGTAATCAAGAGCGCGGACGGGGCCATTTTCAACGCCTCGTCCGCGCGTCTCTCACTCGCGAAGGCCCCTCGTGCACAGAATCGAAGCGCTCAACGCCTGGGCGGTCCGGCTGCTGCTGGCTGCCGCCGCCGCAATCATTTTCCTGCTCGGCTTCCTGGTTTGCGCCGACATTTTCGGCCGCGCCCTCTTCAACTCGCCGGTGAAGGGCACACCGGAAATCGTCTCGATGTCGATCGTCATCATCTGCTTCCTGCTCGCGGGCTACTCGGTACAGAGCAACAGCATGATCTCGACCGACGTGTTCTCCAGCATGTTCGGCGTGCGCGGACACGCGGCGGCCAATCTGCTCTCCGCCATCCTCGGCATCATGTTTTTCGGCTTCATCGTCTGGGGCAGCTATGAGCCGATGCTGCACGCCGTCGCCAGCGGCGAATATGAAGGCGAAGGCGCGCTGCGGGTGCCAGTCTGGCCGGCCCGATTCGTGGTTTTGATTGGCTCTTTCCTGGTTGTGGTGAGCTATGCGCTCTATGGCGCCGTCGCCTTCAAGGCGCTGATGTCCGGCCGCGCCGCGGACGACATCGCGCCGCCCGCGCCTCTGGCCTGAAGGACGACAACCGTGCTCGGCAATTTCGACATGATCGTGATCGTGGTGGTGCTGCTCGGCCTGGTGTTTGCCGGCGCGCATATCGCCATCGCGCTCGGCATCACCGCCGCGCTCGGCCTCTATCTGATGACAGGCGATATCGAGGTGGTTCGCACCTTCACCGCCAATACCGCCTATGAGGCGCTGCGCGACTACGTGTTCGCGGTGATCCCGCTGTTCATGCTGATGGGCGACTTCCTGGCGAAATGCGGGGCGGCGCGCGACCTTTACGCGCTCGGCAATCGCGCCAGCAAATGGCTGCCCGGCAGGCTCGCCGCCGCGACCATCGTCGCCAATGCACTGTTCGGCTTCGTCACCGGCGTGAGCATCGCGGCCGCGGCGGCGTTCTCGCGCATCGCTTATCCCGAGATGCGGCGCTTCGGCTATCGCAAGGATTTCGCGCTCGGCTGCGTGGCCGGCAGCGCCTGCCTCGGCATGCTGATCCCGCCCTCCGTGCTCATGATCGTCTGGGCGGTGCTGACCGAATTGTCGATCGGAAAGCTGTTCCTCGCCGGCGTCATTCCCGGCCTGCTCGCAGCGGCCGGCATGATCGTCTACGTGGTGATCGCGGCCAAGCTCAATCCGGCACTGGTCGGCGAAACGCGAGACGGCCACCCGATACCCCGCTCGGTTGGCGCCGCGGCGACGTCCGTCGCCGCCGACGTAAGCAAAGAAGAATTCCGCAAGATGCTGTTCTCGACGATGCTGGTGGTCGCGCTGATCCTCGGGACGCTTGGCTCGATCTGGCTCGGCCTGTGCACGCCGACCGAGGGCGCCGGCATCGGCGCGGTCGGCGCGCTGATCCTCGCGATGATCAAGGGTATCAGCCCGCGCGAGGTCTGGCAGGTCGTGCTCGACGTCGGCCGGACATCGGGGCCGCTGCTGCTGCTATTGTTCTGCGCGCAACTCTATTCGCGCGTGCTGTCGATGACCGGCTTCACCGAGGCCGCCAAAGCGTTCCTGCTCAGCACCGGCGCGGGCCCGTGGGGCATCTTGCTGGTGATGGTGGGGATCTGGTTCGTGCTCGGCTGCCTGATCGATTCGATCTCGATCATCCTGCTGACCGTGCCCATCTTCGCGCCGATCGCGGTGGCGCTCGGCTTCGACCCGCTCGCTTTCGCCATCATCGGCATCTTGGCGATCGAGACGGGGCTGCTGACGCCGCCCTTTGGCATTTTGGTTTTCACGGTGAAGGCGGCGGTGCCCGACCGTGCCGTGACGCTGGGGGAAATCTTCCGCGGCTCGATCCCCTACTGGATCGTGCTGCTGGTGATCGTCGCGCTGGTGGCGGTGTTCCCGCATACCGCCACGTTCCTCCCCAATCTCGGCACCAAGGCCGGCTAGGGCGCGACCTCCAGCGCCTGCATGCCGGCGCGATCCATCGCCGCGCGGACCACACCGGACTTTTTCGCGCGGTTCATGAATTCCGTCACGTAAGCCAGCGCCTGCGGACGTCCCTTCGGCACCGCGATGGCGATGCCGGTCTGCTGGAAACCGCCATCGACGATGCGCGCTCCCGGGAAATCCTTGACCACCTCCGGCAACGCATCACGCCCCATCGCATAGGCGTCGGCCTTGCCCGAATGCAGCATCGCCATCGCGTCGCCGATCGAGGTCGCGGCGATCGGCTGCGTGTTCTTCAGCGCGCGCGCCGACGCGCGGATGGTCGTGGTGTTGGCGATGCCGACGACGCGCACATGCTTCTGGTCAACCTCGGCCAACGTCTTCAGGCCGGACGCGCCGGTCACCATGTAAGTGCTTTCGATCATGCAATAATACGGGCCGAAATCGAGGCGCTGCTTGCGCTCCTCATCGACCGGCATGAACGACACATCGATCTCGCCCGCGGCGAGCAGGTCCGTCACCAGCCCGGAGTTCGGCGCGATGCTGAACTCCACCGCAACGCCAAGCTCCCTGGCGAGCTCGCGGGACAGATCGGCGGTGATACCCCGCGGATCGCCGTTCGCGTCCTTGATCACGAACAGCCCGGACATTTTCGGCGCGAACACGATGCCGGCGCGCAGCTTGCCGGTGGGGATGAGCTCGTTCATGCCTTCACCAAATCCGGCGTCGCGTCCGCCAGCGTCGGCGTACCCGTGAGCTGCATGGCGCGGACCAGCTCGTCCTGCAGATGCTCCATCACCGCCTGCACGCCGGCGGCACCGTCCACCGCGAGACCCCACAGCGGCGGCCGGCCGACCAGCACGGCGCGCGCGCCGAGCGCCAGCGCCTTGAGGATGTCGGTGCCGCGCCGGATGCCGCCGTCAACATAAACCTCGGCGTTGCGGCCGACGGCGGAGGCGATCTCCCCGATGACTTCGGCAGTCGTGACTGTGGTGTCGAGGTGCCGGCCGCCGTGGTTCGATACCATGATGCCCTTCACGCCAACATCTACGCAGCGCATCGCATCGTCGGCGCGGAGAATGCCCTTCACGACAACCGGCATGGCGCAGCGATTCACCAGCCATTCCAGGTCGCGGTACGTGGTCGGGAACATCACCACGCCCTTGCGCGCCGGATCGTAGGCGGTGCGGGCGACCGGCTGGCCGACCATGTTGACGCTGCGCACGTCGTCGCGTGCCACCACCGGCGTGCGATAGGCCCGCGGGCTCCAGCCCGGCGCCGGTTGGTCGGCGGTGAGCACCAGCGCCTTGAAGCCGGCGGCGACGCAACGGTCCAGCAGCGCGGCGGTGTGCTCGCGATCGGGCTGCATGTAGAGCTGGAACCACTGCGGCGCGCCGCCGCCCGCGTTGGCGACGCTCTCCACCGTGTTCATTCCGCTGGTCGACATCACATACAGCGCACCGGCCGCGGCGGAGCCGCGCGCGGTCGCAAGCTCGCCCTCGCTGTGAAACAGGTTATGCCGGCCGGTCGGCGCCACCATGACAGGCGTTGTCACCCGCGCGCCCAGCAGAGTGACGCCGGTGTCGATGTTGACGATGTCGCGCAGCATGCGCGGGCGCAGCTTGAGTTTGCGCCACGCGACGATATTCTCCTTCACGGTGATCTCGTCGTCGGCGCCGGCGTCGCAGAACACCCAGGACTCCGGCCTCATCACCCGCCGCGCGTTCTGCTCCAGCGCATCGAGATCGACACAATCCTGCAACACCATTCCATACCCCTGCCCGTCATCAACGCGGGTCATACCACCGATCACCGAAATGCGCTGTCCCGGCGCGGGCCGCCGTGGCAGGCTTGGCGTTCCTCATTGCCGGGGAGTTTTCCATGGCCGCATCCCGCCCGTCTACCGCCGACAAGCGCCGCGCCTTCCGCAAGCTGCACGAGAGCGGCTGCTTCGTCATTCCGAATCCATGGAACGTGGGCAGCGCGCGGTATCTGCAGGGGCTTGGATTCAAGGCCATCGCCTCGACCAGCTCCGGCCACGCGCATTCGCTTGGCTATCCCGACGGCGCGCAATCATTGGACGCGGTGCTCGCGCATTACCGCGAGCTGGCCGACGCAACCGACATTCCGCTGAATGCCGATTTCGAGGACGGCTTCGGCAAGACACCCGACGAGGTCGCCGCGAACGTCACCCAATGCATCGCAACCGGCGTGTCCGGACTTTCGATCGAGGACTCGCCGCAAGGCGGCCCGCCCCGGCTGTACGACTTCGACACCGCGCTGGCGCGCGTGAAGACGGCGCGCGCCGCGATCGACAAGGCCGGCGGCGACGTGGTGTTCACCGCCCGCAGCGAAGGCTTCATCCGTGGTGCCCCCGACATCGACGAGACCATCCGCCGCATCAAGGCGTTCGTCGCGGCCGGCGCCGACTGCATCTACACGCCGGGCATCAAGACCCGCGAGCACATCGAGGCGACGGTGAAGGCGGCCGCGCCCAAGGCGGTGAACTTCCTCAACAGCGGCGCATTCGGCTTCACGGTCAGCGACCTCGCCGGCATGGGCGTGCGCCGGATCAGCGTCGGCGGCTCGCTCGCCCGCGTCGCCATGCATGCCTTCATCAAGACCGCGACCGAGATCGCCAAGGACGGCAAGTTCGACGGCTTCGCCGACCTGATATCCAACGCCGAGTTGAACAAGTTCTTCGACGAAGATCGCAAGCACCTCTCGTGACGGTACAATCGGAAATCGACCCGAACACCGGCCAGCCGGTCGGGCTGCCGGTCGCCAACCCGGCGGCGGGGCCGCGGCCCGGTCCGGTGACGCTCCAAGGCCGCTACGGCCGCGTCGAGCGTCTGGCGCAGCACCACGACGAGGATCTGTGGGAGGCGGTGCAGGGCCATGACGCGCTGTGGACCTACATGTCGAGTTACGGCCCTTTCCCGGACTTTCCGACATTCTCGGAGTGGGTCGGCAGCCGGCCGCCGCTCGAGGACCCCTATTCCTATGCGATCGTGGAGCCGTCCGGCCGCGCCGTGGGCATCTCGACGCTCATGGAGATCAAGCCGGCGATGCGCTCCATCGAGGTCGGCCACATCGTCTATACACCGCGCCTGCAGCGCACCCGGCTCGCCACCGAGGCGCAATACCTGCTCGCCAAATACGTGTTCGACGCGCTCGGTTACCGCCGTTACGAATGGAAGTGCAACGCGCTCAACGCACCGTCCTGGCGCGCCGCGCTGCGCTATGGCTTCGTGTACGAAGGCATCCTCCGGCAGGCCATGATCGCCAAGGGCCGCAACCGCGACACCGCCTATTTCTCCATGCTCGACAGCGAGTGGCCGGTGCGCAAAGCGGCTTTTGAACAATGGCTGGCGCCTGAGAATTTCGACGCTGGCGGGAAGCAGAAGACAAGCTTGACCTCGTCGAACGGACAAGCCACCTAACTGGCTGTCATGCCCGCGAAAGCGGGCATCCAGTACTCACCGACCTTTCGACGCCGCCGCGTCCAGTTATACTCATCCACCTTGGGTGCTGGATCATCCGCTCCCGCGGATGACGACATCTGAATTCGGGGAGACACCGAGGAATGGCCGGGCGGATGAAGGGCAAGGTGGCGCTGGTCACCGCCGCGGGCCAGGGCATCGGCCGCGCCATCGCCACGGCCTTCATCACCGAAGGCGCGATGGTGATCGCGACCGACGTCGACGACGGCAAACTCAAGGGCCTCAAAGCAAAGCAACGCGTCAAGCTTGACGTGCTCAAGCCGAAAGAGATCGAGGCGCTGGCGAAGGCGGTGAACAAGGAGTTCGGAGGCCTCGACGCGCTCGCCAACGTGGCCGGCGTGGTGCACCACGGCAGCGTACTCGACGCCACCGATGCCGAATGGGACTTCGCCTTCGACCTCAACGTGCGCTCGATGCACCGCATGATCCAGGCGTTCCTGCCGGGCATGCTGAAAAAGGGCGGCGGCGCGATCGTCAACATGTCATCGGCCGCGTCCTCGGTGCGCGGCGTGCCGACACGTTACATCTACGGCACCACCAAGGCTGCGGTGATCGGGCTGACCAAATCGGTCGCCATGGACTTCATCAAGCAGGGCGTGCGCGTCAACGCGATCTGCCCGGGCACCATCGAGTCGCCGTCGTTCCGCGACCGGGTCGCGGCGCATTCCAAGCGCAGCGGCAAGTCGGCGAAGGCCGCCTTGCAGGACTTCATCGACCGCCAGCCGATGGGCCGCATCGGCACCGCCGAGGAAGTCGCCTCGCTCGCGGTGTTCCTCGCCTGCGACGAATCCAAATTCATCTCCGGCCACATCCATCTGATCGACGGCGGCTGGGCCTTGTAAGGGAGCGTTCATGCACATTCTCATCACCGGCGCGGCGGGCATGATCGGCCGCAAATTGACCGAGCGGCTGATCGTCGACCGCGCGCTGGGCGGCCAGCCGATCGAGAAGCTCACCCTGATCGATATCGTCGCGCCGGCGCGGCCGGCGGGCTTTTCCGACCACATCAAGACGCGCGCGGCCGATCTCAACGAGCCGGGCGTCGCGGCCAAGGCGGTGTCGGAGCGGCCGGACGTGATCTTTCATCTCGCCGGCGTGGTGTCCGGCGAGGCCGAGCTCGACATGGACAAGGGCTACCGCGTCAATCTCGACGGCTCGCGCGCGCTGCTGGAGGCGATCCGCGCCACCGGCGACGGCTACAAGCCGCGCGTCGTGTTCACCTCGTCGATGGCGGTGTTCGGCGCGCCGTTCCCCAATGCGATCCCCGACGACTTTCATCTGACGCCGCTCACCTCGTACGGCACGCAGAAGGCGATGGTCGAATTGATGCTCGCCGACTACACGCGGCGCGGCATCCTCGAAGGCACCGCGATCCGGCTGCCGTCGATCGTGGTGCGGCCCGGCAAGCCCAACAAGGCGGCGTCCGGATTCTTCTCCGGCATCATCCGCGAGCCGCTGGCCGGCGCCGAAGCAATCCTTCCGGTGAAGGAGACGGTGGTGCACACCCATGCCAGCCCGCGCGCCGCCGTCGGATTCCTGGCGCACGCTGCAAGCCTCGATCGCGCCAAGCTCGGCCCACGCATCGCGCTCAACATGCCGGGCGTGACCTGCACGGTCGGCGAGCAGATCGAGGCGCTGCGCCGCGTCGCCGGCGACAAGGTCGCGGCGCGCATCCGCCGCGAGCCGGACGCGCTGATCGTGCGCATCGTCGACGGCTGGCCGCACCGCTTCGATCCGCAGCGCGCCATCGAGCTCGGTTTCCAGGCCGAGAGTTCGTTCGACGAAATTATCCGGATTCACATCGACGAGGACCTGGGTGGTAAAATCGCGGCGTGATGCGCTTCCCCACTCCCCTCATCCCCGCCACGCTGGTCAAACGCTACAAGCGCTTTCTCGCCGACGTCGTGCTGCCGGACGGCACGACGATCACCGCGCATGTCGCCAACCCCGGCGCGATGACCGGGCTGGCCGCGCCAGGGTCGCGGGTGTGGCTGTCGAAGTCGGACAGCAAGACCCGCAAGCTGCCGCATAGCTGGGAGCTGATCGAGGTCGATCTCGGCGCCGGCATCGAGCTGGTCGGCGTCAACACCGGTCATCCCAATCCGCTGATCGGCGCGGCGCTCGCCGCCGGCGCGATACCGGAACTGGCGGGCTATTCCAACATCCGCCGCGAGGTGAAGTACGGCAAGAACTCGCGGGTCGATTTCCTGCTCGAAGACCCGGCGCGGCCGGCGTGCTATGTCGAGATCAAGAACGTGCATCTGATGAGGAAGCCCGGTCTCGCCGAATTCCCCGACGCCAAGACCGAGCGCGGCGCCAAGCATCTCGACGAACTGGGCGACATGGTCGAGGCCGGACATCGCGCGGTGATGCTCTACCTGATCCAGATCGGCTCGGCGTCGCGCTTCGCGCTGGCTCGCGACATCGATCCGAAATATGGCGCGGCCTACGACCGCGCGCGGGTGCGCGGGGTCGAAGCGATCGCTTGGCGCTGCACGCTGTCGCGCGACCTGATCGCGCTGGATTCCCCGGTTCCGGTGCTGGGCTGACGGCCTCTTACGGGCGCGTTGTCGGCACCGGAAAGGTGTGCTGTTAATGGCCCCGATGCGCGTCCCAGCCCCGGAAGATCTGGCGTGAGGCCCCCTTATCGCGGCGATATCGACGGCCTGCGCGCGGTTGCCGTCCTGTTGGTCGTGGCGTTTCACGCCTTCCCGCGCAAGGTGCCTGGCGGCTTCACCGGCGTCGACATCTTCTTCGTCATCTCCGGTTTCCTGATCACCAGCCTGATTCTCCGCTCCAAGCAGAACGGCGATTTCAGCTTCATGGATTTCTATGCGCGGCGCATCAAGCGCATTTTCCCCGCGCTGATCGTGATGATCGCCGCCTGCCTGGCAGTGAGCTGGATCGTGATGTTTCCCGGCGAGTATCGCGACCTTGGCAAGCACGCTGCCGCGGGCGCCGGCTTCGTTGCGAACTTTTCGCTCCTGCAGGAAGCCGGCTACTTCGACGCTACGGCGGATCACAAGCCGCTGCTGCATCTATGGTCGCTCGGCATCGAAGAGCAGTTCTACATCGTCTGGCCGGCGCTGATCGTTCTGGTGTGGCGATGGCGGAACGGCCCGCTGCTGATGGCGACGCTGATCTGCCTCGGCTCGTTCGTCTGGAACGTGATGCTGACCAAGACCGACCCGTCGCGGGCGTTCTACCTTCCCTTCACGCGCTTCTGGGAACTGATGATCGGCTGCATCGTCGCGTTCGCGACGGCGCAAAACACGTTCGCCGAATTGTCGCCGCCAGGTCTCACCGCGCTCTATGAGCGGCACCGACAGAAAATCCACGGCACGGCAGGTTGGCTCGGTCTCGTCCTCATCATTGTGGCGGCGGCGACGCTCAAGCCCACGCGCGCATTCCCCGGCTGGTGGGTGCTGTTGCCGACGCTCGGCGCCGCACTCATCATCCTCGCCGGCCCGGAATCCATGATCAACCGCTGGGTGCTGTCGAATCGCACGATGATCTACATCGGGCTGATCAGTTACCCGCTCTACCTATGGCACTGGCCGATTCTCAGCTATGCGCGGCTGCTGCACTTCAAGGAGCCGACCGACCTGGTGAAAGGGCTCTGCATCGTGCTGGCCTTGGTCCTCGCCCACCTGACCTATCGTTACATCGAGCGGCCGATCCGGTTCGGCACGCCGACCCCGCGCAAGCCGATCATGGCGTCGGCGGCGCTGACAGCCGCCGGTTGTCTCGGCCTGCTGATCTACGCGGGCAGCGGAATCCCGTCGCGGTTCCCGAAAGAGCTGCAGAACGTGGTCGCTGATTTCCGCAACAATGCGGCGGAAGACGCCAGGCAATACCGTTGTCTCGACAAAGGCAGGGGCCAAATGAGTTTCGCGGCAGTCTGCGACGGCATGGACCAGCCGGGAACGAGGCGCGTGCTGCTGTGGGGCGATTCACACTCGGCGCATCTCGGGCCCGGGCTGGAAGAGCTCAGCGAGAAAGAAAAATTCAAGCTGACGCAATACGCGTCGGCGGGATGCCCGCCGATCCGCGAATTTTCCAGCAACCACAACAAGACTTGCCAGGATTTCAACGAATTCGTTCTGCGCAAGATCGCCGAACTCAAGCCCGATGTCGTCGTCATGGCCGGGCGATGGGATATCTATGACGGCAAACTGCACTTTGGTCATGTTCAGGCGAAAGACGTTCAGGCCACCATCGCGCATGTAAAGTCACTCGGCGTCAAACGCGTCACCGTGATGGGGCAATTTCCAACATGGGGCGCGCAAGTGCCTCCGCTGCGCGCCCGCAACTACCGCTTTTCCGCGCTGGGTCTTTCCGACGGAACGAAGGACCTAGAGCGGGACAAGTCGTTCCTGACGCCAACCGTCTACCCGACAGACGAAAAGATGAGGCAAATGGTGGCGGGCACCGGCGCGACATTTCTTTCGCCGCTCACCACGCTTTGCAACGATCAGGGCTGCCTGCTCGTCGTTCCCGATAGCGACGGCAAGCCGATATACTGGGATGACAATCATTTCACGCGCACCGGTTCGGTCTATTTCATCAAGCAAAACCGCGCGGCATTCCTTGGAACATGACCGTGTGATCGCATGATCCGTTTCAAACACGACGCCAAAGGTCCGCTCCACGGCATTCGCGTGCTCGACCTGTCGCGGCTCGTCGCCGGCAATATGCTCTCGCTGCAGCTCGGCGACTTCGGCGCCGACGTCATCAAGATCGAGCCGCCGGAGGGCGATCCATTGCGCGAGTGGCGAGACGACGGCAAGTCGCTGCACTGGAAGACCTACTGCCGCAACAAGCGCTCCATTGTGCTCAATCTGCGCCACGCAGCCGCGAAGAACGCGCTATTGCGTCTCGTCGCCAAGGCCGATGTGCTGATCGAGAACTACCGGCCCGGCACGCTGGAAGAGATGGGGCTCGCGCCCAACATTCTGCACAAAGCCAACCCCAATCTCGTCATCGTACGTGTGTCCGGCTTCGGCCAGACCGGACCTTATGCGCCACATCCCGGCTTCGGCACGCTGGTCGAGGCGATGAGCGGCTTCGCCTCACGCACAGGCTTTCCCGACCGCGAGCCGGTGCTGCCGCCGCTCGCGCTTGCCGACATGATGGCGGGACTTTATGGCGCGTTCGCCACGGTCACCGCGTTGCGCGCGCGCGACAATGGCGCCACCAAAGGTCAGGTGATCGACCTGTCGCTGCTGGAATCGGTGTTCTCGGTGCTCGGCCCCGAAGCCGGCATCTACGCGGTGACCGGCAAGGTCAAGGAACGCTCCGGCAGTGCGTCGAACACGTCGTCGCCGCGCAACGTCTACCGGTGCAGCGACGGCAACTACGTCGCCGTGTCCGCCTCGATCCAGGCGATGGCGAAACGGCTGTTCGAGACCATCGGCCGGCCGGAGATGATCGAGGATGCGCGGTTTCGCACCAACACCGATCGCGTGAAGAACCGCACGGCCGTGGACGAGACTGTCGGCGCGTGGTTCGCCACCAAGACCCGAGAGGAGGCACTGCGCATCATGCGCGATGCAAGCGTGACCGTCAGTCCGGTGTATTCCATCGCCGACGCGATGCAGGACGCACACTTCCGCGAGCGCGAGATCATCGTCGACGTGGAGGATACCGAGCTTGGCAAGCTGCCGATGCACAACATCGTGCCACGGCTCTCGGAGACGCCGGGCGTATGGCAGAAGCCCGCGCCGGGACTGGGCGAGCACACCGACGCCGTGCTGGCAGAAGCCGGATTCAGCGCCGCCGACATCGCGCGGCTGCGCAAGGACGGCGCAGCCGCTTAGTCGATTGCTTAGTTCTTGATGAACGTGCCGTTGCGCAGCTCAGCCACCGCCTGCTGCAGTTCGGCCTGGGTGTTCATCACGATCGGTCCGTGCCAGGCGACCGGTTCCTCGATCGGCTTGCCGGACACCAGCAGAAAACGCACACCCTGCTCGCCGGCCTGTACGGTCACCTCGTCTCCGCTGTCGAATAGCACCAGCGAACGGTCGCCGGCTTTCTCGCGAACGACGATCTCCTCGCCGTCGATCTCCTTCTCGACCAGCACGCCGAACGGTTTCGACGAACTCGCAAAGGTGCCAGAGCCTTCGAACACATACGCGAAGGCATGGCGCTCGGTCTCGACTTTGAGCATCTTGCGCTGGCCCGGCGGCACGAACACGTCGAGATAACGCGGATCGGCCGCGACGCCTTCGACGGGACCCTTCTTGCCCCAGAACTCGCCGGTAATGACGCGCACCTTGGTGCCGTCGTCATCGACGATCTCCGGGATCTCGGCGCCTTTCACGTCCTGATAGCGTGGCGCGATCATCTTCTGCGACGACGGCAGATTGGCCCAAAGCTGGAAGCCGTGCATGCGGCCCTTGGCGTCGCCGTGCGGCATCTCCTGATGGAGGATGCCACGGCCCGCCGTCATCCACTGCACGTCACCGGCGCCGAGGGTGCCGCGGTTGCCCAGGCTGTCGCCGTGGTCGACCGTGCCTGCCAAGACGTATGTGATGGTCTCGATGCCGCGATGCGGATGCCACGGGAAGCCAGCGCGGTAGTCGGCCGGATTGTCATTGCGGAAATCGTCGAACAGCAGGAACGGGTCGAACTCGCTGGTGTTGCCAAAGCCGAAGGCCCGCTGAAGCCGAACGCCTGCGCCCTCCAGAGTGGGTTTGGGATGAGACAGCTGCTTGATGGCGCGGATGGACATGTGGGGTTCCTTTCGACCGG
>Ga0190274_10001285_pt1 | contig 14756 bp, 13 predicted proteins | sample Popmic531T_FD_133002 | JGI IMG/M metagenome (GOLD analysis project Ga0190274, IMG submission 133002) | Populus adjacent soil microbial communities from riparian zone of Yellowstone River, Montana, USA - 531 T | ecosystem: Environmental > Terrestrial > Soil > Riparian zone | place: USA: Montana...
ACTGGGTCATCGTGCCGATTCCGGTGGCCAACCCGACGATCGGCACCGGCCTGCAGCTGGCGGCGCTCTACCTCCACGCTAAGCGGCCCGGCCAGGAAGACGCGCCGGCAGGCACTTCCGGGCTGGTCGCGGTAGGCACCGACCGGGGCACAAGGGTATTCGGCGCCTTTCACGACAACAGCTTCGACCACGACCGCTTCCGCCTCAATGCATTCGTCGGTTCCGCTCGGTTCAACCTGAAGTTCTACGGCATCGGCGAGAACTCGCCGCTCGCCGGCAATCCGGTCTCCTACGAGATGGACGGCGGCCTGACCCAGCTGCGCGGCGGTGTGCGGATCGCCGGCACCGAGCACCTGTACGCCGGCCTGACCTACCAGTACCTGCATTCCACGCTGACCTTCAAGGTATCGGAGATCTCGCCGGAGCTGCCCGACGTGCCGACGAGCTTCGACAGTGCCGCCCTCGGCCCGCAGCTGACCTGGGACAGCCGCGACAGCAACTACTACCCGACCCGCGGCCAGTATGCCCGGACATCCTGGCTGAACTACGGCAAGCGCTGGGGCGGGGATTTCGAGTTCGACAAGTTCGACAGCTTCTACAACCACTATCTGCCGCTGGCGGTCGATTCGCTGCTCGCCCTTCGCATCCGGCACCAGGCGGCGAGCGAGGGCACGCCGTTCTTCGCCCTGCCGACGCTCGACATGCGGGGCTTTTCGATCGACCGCTATCGCGACAACCACACGCTCTCGCTCACCGCGGAGTTGCGCCACAAGTTCACAGATCGCTGGGGCATGGTGGCCTATGCCGAGGCCGGGCGCTTCGCCTCGACCTTCAAGCAGCTGTCCGACGGGCGAACGATCAAGACCGTCGGCGGCGGCGTGCGCTGGCGCGTGACGCAGGAGCGCGACATGAACATCGGCCTCGACTACGCGGTCAGCAGCGACGACCGGGCCCTGTTCATCCAGATCGCCGAGCGATTCTGAGCGGGCGCCTGTGGTCCACTCCGGGCATCGATCCATGAACAGTCATCGAACCTCGGCCGCCCGGGGCTGTCTGGCCGCGTTCGCGTTCGCCCTCGCCGGCTGCGCCCCCTTGCCTCCGCTCGAAGGCAACCGGACCGCGTCGCATGCCCTGCAGGACACGGCGAGCACCCCGCTCGGGCAGGCCATCGCGCCGGAGGCGGCGCGCCATCCCGGCCTCACCGGCATCGAGCCGATCGGCGACGGCCGGGTCGCGCTCGGCATGCGCCTCGCCCTGTTGCGCGCCGCCACCCGATCGGTCGACATCCAGACCTTCATCTGGCGCGATGACCATAGCGGCATCCTGCTCTACGAGGAGATCGTGCGCGCCGCCGAGCGGGGCGTGCGCGTGCGCCTGCTGCTTGACGACGTCAACGCCCAGGGCCTCGATCCGATCTTCTCCCTGCTCGACGCGCAGCCGAACGTCGAGCTCAGGCTCTACAACCCGTTCACCAGCCGGGGTTCGCGCGGCCTCGGCTTCCTCGGCGACTTCGCACGCCTCAACCGGCGCATGCACAACAAATCGTTCACGGTTGACAACCAGGCGGCGATCGTCGGCGGCCGCAACATCGCCGACGAGTATTTCGAGGCGGGCGATGGGCTCAGCTTCGCCGACTTCGACCTCCTCGCCGTCGGCGCCGCGGTGGCCGAGGTCTCGAAGCAGTTCGATCTCTACTGGAACAGCGCCTCGTCCTATCCGGCCCGCCTCATCATCGATCGGCAGCCGGCCGTCGGCCGGGCCGAGCTCGCGGCGCGGGCGCAGGCCATCCACGACAGTCCGAACGTCCGCAAGTACGCGGAGGCGATGAACCGAACGCCGCAGGCCCAGGCCCTGCTCGGCCGGACGCTGCAGTTCGAGTGGACCACCGCCCGGGTCGTGCACGACGACCCGGCGAAAACGCTCGATCCGGGCGAGGACGAGGGGCTGCAGCTGCTGCCCCGGCTGTTCCAGGAGTTCGGCGAGCCGGTCTCCGACTTCGATCTGGTGTCGCCGTACTTCGTGCCCGGACAACAAGGCACCGAGTCGCTGGCTGCCATGTCCCGGCGCGGGGTAAGGGTGCGCGTGCTGACCAACTCGCTGGCCGGCACGGACGAGGTGTCGGTGCACTCCGGCTACGCCAAGCGGCGAAAGGATCTGCTGCACGCCGGCGTGCAGCTGCTCGAGATCAAGCCGAGCGCCGCGCCGATCCTGCAGCGCGGTGAGGAGATCGGCAAGCATTCGACCGCCGGACTGCATGCGAAGACCTTCGCCGTCGACCACAAGAAGATCTTCGTCGGCTCGTTCAACTTCGATCCGCGCTCGGCCAAGCTGAACACGGAGATGGGCCTCGTGATCGAAAGCCCTTCGCTCGCGAGGCGCCTGTCAGCCGTGCTGGACGGCGCCTCCCCTGCGCTGGCCTACCGGGTGACGCTGGAGCCCGACGGGTCCCTGCGTTGGCACGACGGCCTCGGTGCGACGCTGGACGACGAGCCCGAAACCAGCTGGGCCCGCCGGCTCAAGGTCCGGATCTTCTCCTGGCTTCCGATTGAATGGCTGCTTTGAGACCGCCTAGAAGGTGACCGCCAGGCTGATACCGAAGCCGGAGACGTTGTTGCCGAAGCGGTAGCGGCCAACCAGGCGGGTACGGGTGATAAAGATGTCGTGGCCGCTGGAATCCAGCTCGAGTCCTGCGCCGATCGAATGCAGGTTGCTGAAGCCGAGCGAAGGCTGGTCGCCGAGGTAGCGGGTGTAGGCGTACTCGAGGACGTAGCGCACCGGCCGGTCGAGCGCGGTCATGCCGGTGGGCGCCCGATAGCGTGTGTAGAGGCTGGCGGCAATCGCGTCGGCGCTGCCCTTGACCGCCTTGGAACTTTCGCCGAAGCTCTTCAGGCGCATCGCGGTATAGCGCAGCTCGACGTCGATCTCCTGGTCCGGGCGGACCATCTCGTAGTCGAGCATCAGCGAGCCGCCGAGGCCGTAGGAGTCGAGGTGGCCCTTGTCGAGGAAGTCGAGGTCGGTGCCCTTCCGGTAGTCGATCGCCAGGCTGGCGAGCCGCAGGTCGCTGGTGACCCTGCCGAGCGAGAAGTTGAAGATCGGCCGGAAGTAGAGATCCTGGGCGATCGGAAAGTCCCAGCCGACGCCGCCGGTGAGGGCCAAGGTGACCCACTTGACCGGAACGGTCCGCTCCTCCTGGCCGTTGCTGAACACGAACTCCGGGTCGTAGCGGCTGTAGGCGATGCCGCCTTCGACGTAGACCGGCGTCTTCCGGCTGGGGGTGAAGCCGCCGGCAAGCTGCGACAGGATGATCTGCGGGTTGCCGTCGCCGCCGCTGTCGATCGACAGCGAGCTCGCGGTCAGGTCGGGCACCACCGAGTAGCCGGTCAGGCCGAGGACGCCGTTGACCAGCTGCTGGATGCGATCGCCCTGGGCGCTAAAGGACGGCTGCCCCCCCTGTGCCTGCGCCCAGGTGGCGCAGGCCATGAGAGCGATTCCGCCGATGAGACGCGGCAGCGCCCGGCTCACCGTCATCGACGATTCCCGGCGCTCAGGCGGTGAGCCGACGGATCGTCTCCAGCACGTCCGCTCCGGAGTCGTTCTTGCGGAAGTAGGCGGCGCAGCCGGCGGCCACGGCACTGGCGCGGGTCTCCGGGTCGTCGTGCGCGGTGATGAAGATGACCGGCGCCTGACGGATGTCGGTGGCGGCCAGCGTCTGGGCCAGCTCGATGCCCGACATGCCTCCGAGCTGGACGTCGAACACCATGCAGTCGAACTGCGGCCGCTTCAAGTCGGTCAGGAAGGCCTCGGCGGAGGCGTAGGTGATCGGCTGGATCCCGGCCGAGCGGAGCAGGCGTGCGAACGAACGGCAGACGCTCTGATCGTCATCGACCACGGCGACATAGGTGGTGGAGGTGCTGCTCATCGAGACGACCTTGCAGCACTTTCCGCGACGGGCCCCGCTCCGTCTATTGCACCTAGGTGCAGGTCGCTCAGACCGGGTCGGGGACGCCCGCTTCCTGGGCCAGGCGGGTGAGCGCGGCCACCGAACGGACGCCGAGCTTGGTCATGATCGACTTGCGATGAACCTTGACGGTCCGCTCGTGGATGCCGAGGTCGCCGGCGATCTGCTTGTTGAGCCGGCCCTGCAGCACCAAGCCGAGCACCTCGCGCTCGCGCGGGCTGATCGTCTCGAAGCGCTGGCGGATCTCGTTGTGCCGGCTGCGCTCGACCCGCTCGCGCGCATCTCGTTCCAGCGCTCGCTGCACCGCCTCGAGCAGATGCTCCTTCGGAGCGCGCTTCTCCAGGAAGTCCTCGGCGCCGCCGCGCATCGCTCGCACCGTCGAGACCGTATCGGCATGGCCGGAAAGGAATAGCAGCGGCAGCGGGTTGCGCGCCCGCGCCAAGGCGGCCTGCAGGTCGAGCCCGCCGACGTCCGGCATCTGCAGGTCGGCCACGACGCAGCCGGGCGCATCCTCCTCGCGCTGGGCGAGGAAATCCGTGGCCGAGACGTAAGTCCGGACGGAGAAGCCGCTGGCGCGCAGCAGGCGCGACATCGCGAGGAGGAACGGGCCGTCGTCGTCGACGACATGGACGGTGGGTTCGGTCATGTCGCGGGAGCGTGGTTCGACAAGTCGCCGGAGAGCGGGTTTTCCCGATTTAATCACGCTCTGGCGTCCCGCGTTGCGGGCGGCCCGGCGCGTCAGGAAACGGCGGCGGGATCGATCCTGACGCTGAAGCGGAAGGTCGCTCCGCCCTCGGCGTTGTTCTCCGCCCAGAGATGGCCGTCGTGGGCCTCGACGATGCTGCGCGAGATCGACAGGCCCATGCCGATGCCGCTCGTCTTGGTGGTGAAGAACGGGTCGAAGATCCGCTCGATCTGCCCGGCCGGAATCCCGCTGCCGGTGTCGGCAACGCTGAATTCGAGCGCATGAGTGCCCAGGCGACGTGCGGTCACGGCGACCTTGCGCAGGCCGCCTGTCCCGGCGCCGAGGGCATCCATGCCGTTGAGGATCAGGTTGAGCAGCACCTGCTGGAGCTGCACCCGGTCACCGAGCAGCCGGGGCGGATCGGGCGGCAGGTCGATCTCGAGCGAGACGTGGCGGGCGGCTGCATCCGGGCGCAGCAGCGCGGCGACGTCGTCGAGCATCTGCGCCACGTCGACCGGCTGCATCTCGGCCTCGTCGCGCCGCAGCAACGCGCGCATCCGGTCGATCACGGCGCCGGCCCGCTGGTCGTCCTTGCGGATGTCCTCGAGGATGGCGTTGATCTCGTTCAGGTCGGGCGAGGGATCCTGCATGAACAGCAGCGCCGCCTCGGCGTTGCGCAGGATGGCGCCCAGCGGCTGGTTGATTTCGTGCGCCAGCGCCGACGCCAGCTGCCCCATCACCGAGACCCGGCCGACGTGGGCGATGTCCTGGCGCAGGCGCAGCATCTCCTGCTCGGCCTGCTTGCGGGCGCTGATGTCGATGCAGACGCCGCGGCTGCGGACCGGTCGGCCGCGCAGGTCGAACTCGACCCGGCCGATGGCGGCGATCCAGCGGATCCGACCGTCGCCCGGCTGCACCCGGAACTCGACGTGCTGGGTTCGGCGCTCGCGGATCGACGCCGCCGTGCTGTCGGCGAATGCCGCTCGATCGTCGACGTGGATCCTCTGCACCAGGTCGTCCAGCGCGAGCGGCTGACCGGGCACGAAGCCGAACAGCTCGCGCCACTTGTCGCTGGCATCGATGACGTTGCGCGTCATGTCGCGGCTGAAGGTGCCGAAGTCGGCGGCCTCGGCCGCCAGGGCTGCTTCCTGCTCCTTGACGCTCAGGTCGCCGACCAGCTGCTTGGCCCGCAGCAGGTCGGTGCTCAGGGCGTAGGCCATGACGGCGACGATGCCGAGGCAGAACAGGCTGAGGACGTGGGGCGCCTGGAACTTGCCCCAGAACAAAGCGACCGCCAGAACACCGCCGGAAAGCATGAGCAAGGTCAGGATGCCGCCGACGACGAGAGCGGCCGCGCGTCGACCCCGTCGCCAGGCGGTCACGCTGGCGTCGACGAAGAAAACGGTCAGCAGCAGCACGCTCAGCTGGCCGATCGCCATCCAAGGGTTGCTGACGCCGATCGGGACCCGCACCACGTCGCCGAGGAACATGACGTCGCGCAGGCCCTGGACTTCGAGCCAGTTGAGGTTCTGGCCGACGCTGAAGTTGATGACCAGCGACAGCAACCGCAGGCCGATCGCGGCGATCGCCAGCCAGGCCCGGCCAGCGCCGAGGTGGTGGAAGGCGAAGCCGGCCAGTGCGACCATGAGGACCACGATCGGTACGTGAGCCCAGCGGACGGCGGTCGCGTAGGTCTCGGGTGTCGCGGCCTTGAGCATGACCAGCTCGGCGAAGGCGATCGCGGCGGTCGAGGCCGCCGCGATCCCGAACGCCAGCGTCGCCCGGGCCTCGCGATTGCGCCACCAGACCGGCAGGTGAACCGCGGCGAGCGTCAGGCATGCCGCGGCGATCATCGACCAGACGACGGTGACCAGACTCATCCGGCGCGCATGACTTTCGAGTCCACGGGCCGAGTCTATCTGCCGTCCGTGATGGACGAGACGACCCGCGCCGCGCGGCCGAAGGGCCAGCGGCCGGGTCGCAGAGAGCGGGCGACGTCGGCCCGCCCGGACTAGCCTACTTCTTGGCGGCCTCGACGGTGATGGCGACCGCCTGCGTGTACTCGGCTTCGATCTGGTCGCCGACCTTGATCAGCTTGAGCTGGGCCGGATCGCTGACGTAGAGATCGACTTCCTGCTTGGGTCCGCGCAGGGTGACCATGTGCGTCTTCTGGTCCACCGCGATCACGTCGGCGATGACCTTGACCTGCTCGGCGACGGCGCCGCCGGGCTTGGCGCCTGGCGCGGCCCGCACGCTGTCGGACTTGGAGTTCGCGGCGCGCAGCTCCTTGCCGTCCTTCTTCAGCGTGAGCGACAAGGCCTCGACGTAGGTCACCTTGAGGCTGTCGCCGACCTTGACCTGCTCGAGGTTGCGCACCTCGGGCGACACCGACAGCGGTACCACCTTGCCCTTGGGTCCCTTGAGCGTGATCTCGCGCTTGGCCACGTCGACCGCCTCGACCGTGGCGACGACGCTGCGCTTCTGGGCGATCGTCGCCTGGCCCGGCGACGAGGTCATGACCGCCTTGTCCTCGGCTTGCGCCGCGGTCGGCAGGCCGCAGGCGACGATCAGCGACGCGGCGGCGACGATCAGAGTGGACTGTTTCATTCTTGCTCCTTGAAAGCTACGAGAGGGTTGAAATGGGAACCTGGAATCACGGCTGGGTCGCCTTCCAGGCGGGGCCGGGGTCGAACGCGGTCATCTTCTGGGCGGTCGCGGCCGTGCCCGGCCCGAGATCCTTCTCGAAGATGGTGCCATTCTGATTGACGATGAACGTCATGACGCCGCTCTCGCCGTACTGGGCCGGGTAGGCGACCATCGCGAAGCCCGCCACCATGCGGCCGTTGATCACGTAGTTGTAGGCGCCGCCGGCCGCGCCCGGACCCTGGCGGGTGAGGATCCGGAAGTGATAGCCGTGGTAAGCGTCGCCCTTGGTATGCCCGGCGAGATGGGTGGCGCTCTCCGCGATCAGCGGGCCGAACGGGCTCTGCTCCTCGTTGCGTCCCGCCGGCCAGTACAGGCCGTCGAACTTGCCCGGGCTGCTGCCGAGCCGGGCGGCGTACTGCAGGACGCCGTCGCCGTCGCGGTCGCGCGAGGCGTACCGGCGCTGAGCGTCGACGTATTGCTGCAGCACGTAGAGGGCGTTGCGCTCGTTGCGGCCGACGCGCCGGTTGAGGATCTCGTCGACGCCGCGCTCGGTGGCGAAGCGCCAGGCGTTGCCTTCGCGGACGATCGGAATCGGGAACGGCCATGCCTTCTCGCCGACGAGGAGCACGCGCCGGTCCGGGCCGCTCTCCTCGAGCGCGCGGAACGCGGCGATCCACGCCGACGCCTGGGCCCGCCGTCCGGCATCGTCCGCGGGCGATCCGGTCGAGAGGAGGTGCTTGTACTTGGCGCCGAACAACTCGACCAGCGCAGCCTCGTCGTTGGCCTTCAGCGCGCCGGCGAGGGCGTCGACCGCTGCTTCGGGCGTCGGGAAGCTGCGCTGATCGGCGGCCGCCGCCGTCATCGGCAGGGCGAGCAGGAGGGCCAGGGAGGCATGGCGCAGCCGGGCTCGCAGTGATGCAACGGAGTTCATGATCGTCGTCACCTTTGTCTTGGTATAGGGGTGCACGGCGTATCTGCCGCGCGGGTCAGCGCCGGCCGCCGCCGCCCCGGCCGCCACCACCGCCACCGCCGCGGCCACCGCCACCGCCGCCGCCGCGACTTGACGCCGAGGGCGACGCGCCGCGGCTCGAGGCGCCGCGCGAGCTGTCCATCTGCGTGCTGCGGCCGGAGCCGTAGCCGTCGAACGCGCCACCGCCGCCGCCGCCGCCTCCTCCTCCTCCTCCGCCGCCGCGGTCCATGGTTCCTGCGCTGGCGCCGCCGCCGCGCGAGCCGCCACCGGCGCCGCCGGCCCCGCCGCCGCCGCGGTCCATCGAGCCTGCGGAGGCGCCGCCGCCTCCGCGCGAGCCGCCGCCCCGGTCCATCGAGCCGGCGCTGGCCCCGCCGCGACCCCCGCCTGCATCACCGACGCGCGACGATGATCCGCTCGAGCCGACCGAGCGGCCGACCTCGCCCTTCTGCTTGCCCGACTGCCACTTGGTGCTGTTGTTCTGGGTCGGCCGGTTGCCGCCGCCGCGGTTCCCGCTGCCGATGTCGCCGGTATTGATGTTGGTGTTGCGGTTGATGTTGATGTCGCCGCCGCCCCAGTTGGAGCCGTAGATCGCTCCGCCCCAGATCGCGCCCATCGCGGCGCCCCAGACCAGCCCGGTCGCGAAGGCCGCGCCCGGGGCGTACGGGTAGTAGTAGGACGGGTAGGGAGTCGGGTAGTAACCCCAGCCGGCGTAACCGCTCACGACCACTGTGGTCGGGTTGTACTGCGGCACGTAGACCACCTGCGGATCGGTCGGAACGATCTTGATCACTTCCTTCTCGACCACGACCGTCTGCTTCTGATCGGTCTTGAGATTGCCGGCCGACTGGGTGCGCTTGCGGAAATCCTGAATCGCCGCCAGCACCGCGCTCTGGTCGGCGACGACCGCCTCGCCGAGCGCGGCAGTCCAGTCGAGGTCGCCGCTCATCATCGTGATGACCTCGGGATAGTTGAGCAGCGACTTGACCGCGTCGTCCCACTTCTCGTCGACCGGCGCTTTCGGATCGGTCTTGCGCTTGGCGAGGAAGCGCTCGGCCTGGACGAGCTGCAGCGGATTCGTCGAAGCAGGCAGGATGAGCGAAACCAGGTCGTCGGGATAGAGCGCGATGCGCGGAATCAGCGACGCCGGATCGTCGGGGTTGTATGCGGCCGCTGCGCCACCCGCGGGGGGCGCCTGCGTCGACGGCGGGGGTGGGGTCTGGCCGAACACTTGCGGCGGCGGCAGCGCGACGAGGAAGGCCGCAAGCACGGCGACGCCGCGTCGGGCGAAGGCGCCGGCGCGACGTTTCTGCGAAGCGGGTGGTCGAATCTTCACGGCGTCTCCCGTCGGTATCCGTTGTTCATTCAGGCCGCGTTCACTTGACCGTGTAGCCCTTGCCCTCGAGGCACGCCGCGCGCGCCTTGGCGAAGTTGGCTTGCCCCTGGCTGGTGGTGGACTGCTGCTGCTGTTGCGCGGTCGCGGCCTGCTGTTTGTTCTCCCGCCGGCTCTGGCCGCGCGCGGCGGCCGCACCGACCGCCGCACCCGTGCTCGCGTCGTCGGCGATGACCTCGCCGACCACGGCGCCCCTGGCCGCGCCGCGCGCGCCGGAGCCTCGATCCGCGCCGGTCGCCGTCGTCGGCGGCGGCGCTGCGGGTGGCGGCGGCGGCTTCGCCGGATCGAACCCGGACTGCTGGACCGCCCAGGTCTGGCAAGCCGCTTCGTCGGCCTTCTGCTGCTCGGGCTTTTGCCCCTTGGCCGGATAGACGACCTGCTGAGCGCCAGCGGGCCAGGCAAGCGCTGCTGCGAGCGTGATGAGAGTCAGGTGACGTGCGACCATCGCGGGCTCCTCAAAGCCGGTACTTTCGATTCGGATCACGGCAGCGTCTACTGCACCTAGGGGCAGGTCTCGGGTGGAGGTATCGAGGCGGCTGTTGCGCGGATGGCAAGGCGCCTGCATGCGAGAGGCAGCTTCTCTTGCCCAAAGAGGCAGGTTCGTGCGAGCATAGATCGGCGATGGCCTTCGGCCCACGACCAGCGCCGATGACGCCTGGATTAAGAACACGGGAGTACTTGATGAAGGCAAAGAGGGCTGTCCCTTTTGTTTCCCTGGCCGTGTGCGCGCTGCTCGCCGCGGCCTTCTCGAGCGGCGCGCAGGCCCAGGCCGGGCCGGCGCAGACCCTGCTCGATGGCAAGTTGGTCGGCAACCTCGGTGGCTTCATCGTCGGCACGGACACCAAGGCGAATCTCAACGGCTCGACGGCGAACAATCCCGACGTCGATTTCGACAGGACCTTCGGCGACAGCGACAACACACGGATTCGCGCCGACCTGCTGTGGCGGGTCACCCCGTCGCATCACCTGCGCTTCCTCTACTTCGACGACTCCACTTCGCGCCGGCGGGTGATCGACGAGGACATCGCCTGGGGCGACCACACCTTCACCGCCGGCGGCGAGGTGCGCTCGAAGAACAGCTTCAAGATCTACGAGCTGGCCTACGAGTACGCCTTCATCCGCCAGCCCAGCTTCGAGCTGAACGGCACCTTCGGCGTGCACTGGATGGACATGTCGATCAAGCTCAGCGGCGACGCGATCATCACCGACGAGGACGGCAACACCACGTCGGTCTCGGGCTCGGGCAAGAAGGGCTCGGTCTCGGCGCCGCTGCCGGTGCTCGGCCTGCGCGCCGGTTGGGTGGTCGCGCCGAACGTGTACCTGGACGCGCAGGCGCAGTACTTCAAGGCCAAGGTCAACGGTTACGACGGGCGCGTCACCGACCTGCGCGCCGGCGCGACCTACATGTTCACCCCGAACCTGGGCCTGGGCATCGGCTACAACCGCTTCACCACCCGCATCGAGTCCGACAAGGAGAAGTTCGACGGGCGGCTCCGCTTCGCCTACTCGGGCTTCCAGGCCTACATCACCGGCGCCTTCTGAGCGACCGGCAGGCCGCGGGCGTCGCGGCCGGGTGTTTCCTTGCGTCGCGCCGGGGTGACGGGTCATGAAGGAGTTCATGTACGACATCGACGTTGGCCTGATCTCGATCATCCTGCTGGCGTCGACCGCGCTCGCCCTCGAGCTCGGCTACAGGGTCGGATTCCGGTTCCGGGAAAAGACGGACGCGCCTTCGCGCGAGCACATCCATCAGACCGAGACGGCCACCGTCGGCCTGCTCGCCCTGCTGCTCGCCTTCACCCTCTCCCAGTCGCTGCAGCGCTATGACAGCCGCAGCGACCAGGTGGTCGATGAAGCCAACGCCATCGGCACCGCCTGGCTCCGCATCGACCTCCTGCCGCCTTCCCTGCGCGACGAGGTTCGAAGTCGCATGCGCGAGTACATAGATCTGAAGGTCAAGGCAGGCACCGTATCGACGGTGCAGGTAGACGAGACCCGTGCGATCGTCGCCGAGACCGGCCGCCTGCAGACGGACCTCTGGTCTTACGCGGGACGCGCCGCCGAGCTCGATCCAAGCCCCGTCCGCTCGGGTCTTTTCGTGCAGGCGCTCAACGACATGATCGACAGCCACGGCCGCCGCGACGCCGGCCTCGCCCGGCACGTGCCGGAGGTCGTGCTGCTGTTGCTCTATGGCGTTTTCCTGATCACTTCGACGATCGTCGGCTTTGCCTCTGGCGTGGCCGGACATCGCCCCTCGTCCGTGAGCCTCGTGATGGTGGCCCTGATCGTCGCCCTGATCTTCGTCATCCTCGACCTCGACCGGCCTCGCCGCGGCCTGATCGAGGTCAGCAAGAAGAGCCTCTACGACCTGCAGGCGTCGATCGGGCCGGCGCCCCGGGCGCCGGCACTGTCGGGGCCCCTGCCGGCGTCAGCCGCCCGGCCGGGCAGCGGCGCCAGTCGCTGACGGCCCGGCGCTGGCGGCGCCGCAGCGCTTCGACGGCGCGATCCGATGGCGTCACGCCGGGCGGCGAGAATCGGCTCGTCCCTCATGTCGTTCGAGCCCTCGCCCAAGAAAGCCGCCGCCTGGATGTCGGGCTGGCTCGTCGCCATGGTGGTGATGGTCGTCGCCGGCCGCGAAGCGACCCGCACCCTGCACGTCTTCCAGATCATGGAGATGCGCTCGCTGCTTGGCCTGGTGCTCCTCTATCCGCTGATTCGAGCCAGCGGCGGCTTCGCGGCGATGCGCACCGGCCGTTTCGGCCTGTACGTCGCCCGCAACACCTTCCACTACGGTGCCCAGTTCGCCTGGTTCCTGGCCCTGACCATGATCCCGATCGCCCAGGTCGTGGCGCTCGAGTTCACGATGCCGATCTGGACCGCGCTGCTCGCGGTCTCCTTCCTCGGCGAGCGGCTGAGCGGCCCGCGCATCGCAGCCATCGTCCTCGGCCTGGTCGGCGTCGCGACGATCGTGCGGCCGGCGACCGACCATCTCGAGCCCGGTCAGCTGGTCGCTCTCGCCGCGGCGGTGGGCTTCGCGATCGCGGTGATCATGGTCAAGTCGCTGACCAGTAGCGAAAGCGCCGTCGCGATCATCTTCTGGATGCTGGTGGTGCAGTCGGCGATCGGACTGGTGCCTGCGATCTGGGTCTGGCGCCAGCCGTCGCTCGGGGTGCTGCCCTGGATCGTCGTCATCGCGATCTGCGGCACCTACTCCCACTACTGCATGACGCGGGCCCTGCAGCATGCGGGGACGACGACGATCGTGCCGATGGACTTCCTGCGCGTGCCGCTCAGCGCTGCCGCCGGGTGGCTGGTCTACGACGAGCGGATCGACGTCTTCATGGCGCTCGGCGCGGTGCTGATCCTGGCCGGCAACGTGCTCAACCTGCGCGCGCCGGTCGCGCCGGCGCGGGCCGCCGCGAGGCCGGCACCCGGGCCGACGCCCTAGGGCCTGTTGACGCTCTAGCGGCCGGCCACCGGAACGCGTGCGGCGTAGTAGGCGAGCAGGTCGAGCTCCGCCGGCGGGATGTGGCTCACGGCTTCGACCATGGCCATGGAGTAGCCGGGTCGCTTCCCCGAGCGAAACCCATGCAGCGTGTCGCGCATGTAGTCCTCGCGCTGCCCGCCGATGCGCGGCACCTGCTGGCCGCCGGCGAAATCGGCGCCGTGGCAGAACACGCACTTGTATTGCTGCGCGAGCGCCTGGCCCTGCTTCATCTTCGCCGCATCGGGCGGCGCCGAGGCCGCCGGGGCAGGCACCGGCGGAAGGGTGCCGATGTAGTCGGCGAAGCCGCGCATGTCGGCATCGCTGAAGCCCTTGGCCACCGCCGTCATCGCCGGGTTGTCGCGCCGGCCCTCGCGGAACAGGAAGAGCTGCGTGATGGCGTAGAACGAGTGCTGGCCGGCGAGCACCGGCGTGCCGGGCATGTCGCTGCGGCCGTTGGCGCCGTGGCAGGCGGCGCAGAGCGTGGCGAAGCGCTGCGCGTACTCTGCCGGACCCGCCTTCGCCGCCGACGCGGCCCCGGTCGCTTTCGCGGCGCTCGCCGCGCGTGCCGGCTTCGCGGCGGGCTGCGGCAACGCCTGCGCCTGGGCCTGCGAAGCGGTCGCTACGAGCAGGGTCGCCGCGACCGCCGCGAGGGCCCGCCGCCCCTTTGGCGGGCGCCTCGAGCCTTCACTTGCCGCCGTAGCTGATGCGATAGATCGCTCCGGCATGGTCGTCGCTCACCAGCAGCGAGCCGTCCTTCATGACGTGGAAATCGACCGGCCGGCCGAGGTAGCCGTTGTTCTCGACGAAGCCGGTCATGAACGGCTCGACCCTCGCACCGCCTTTGCCGTCGGGCCAGGCGACCGAGACGTCGGCGTACTTCTTGGTCCGGTTCCAGGGGCCGTGGCGGGCGATGAACATCGCGCCCTGGTACTTCGCCGGGAACATCTTGCCGGTGTAGAACTTCAGGCCCAGCGAGCCGGCGTGCGGCCCGAGGAGCGCCGCCGGCTTGACATAGTCGTCGCACGACTTGCCCCAGCCGAACTCCGGATCGGGAAGGTTGCCCTGGTGGCAGTACGGATAGCCGAAGTGCTGCTTGCCAGGTTGGGTGATGACGTTCAGCTCGTCGTTCGGCAGCTCCTCGCTGAGCCAGTCACGCCCGTTGTCGGTGAACCAGAGATTGCCGGTCTTCGGGTCGAAGTCGAAGCCGACCGTGTTGCGCACACCCGAGGCCAGCGTCTCGAGGCCAGTCCCGTCGAGGTTCATCCGGTAGATCTTGGCGTACTCGCCCGGGTCGCAGATGTTGCAGGGCGCGCCGGTGGCGAAGTAGAGCTTGTCGTCCTTGATGCGGAAGTACTTCCAGCTGTGGTCGCCGCCGCCCGGCAGCTTGTCGTAGACCACTTTGCCTTCGCCGGGCTTGTCGAGGTTGGCTTCGATGTTGTCGTAGCGATAGAACTTCACGTTCGTGCCGAGGTACAGGTTGCCCTTGCTGTCGAAGGCGATGCCGGCGGCCATCGGCATCTTGTCGACGATGACCTTCGGCTCGCGCTTGCCCGGCGGGAACGCGTAGACCTTGTTGCCGACGAAAAGGGTGCTGACGACGATCGTGCCGTTCGGACCTTC
>Ga0190274_10001286_pt1 | contig 14748 bp, 14 predicted proteins | sample Popmic531T_FD_133002 | JGI IMG/M metagenome (GOLD analysis project Ga0190274, IMG submission 133002) | Populus adjacent soil microbial communities from riparian zone of Yellowstone River, Montana, USA - 531 T | ecosystem: Environmental > Terrestrial > Soil > Riparian zone | place: USA: Montana...
AGATTGCGCATGCCGGCAAACACGCGATAGCCGCTGCGCGCCAGGCGGAGCGAGGTGGCCTTGCCGATTCCGCTGCTCGTCCCGGTGACCACGGCAATCGCTGCACTGGCGGCGTCCTGCACTACACATCTCCTGCGGCATCTGCCCGCGACCCGATCTTCGCCCGAGCGCTCCTGGACCGCTAGACTCGAGATGCGCTCGCCGAGGAGGTTTCGGGATGCTGCGCGCGATCCAGCGGATCCGCGGAACTCTGCAGCCGCGAGCGGCGGCGCGCGTCGACTTCACGCGCCCCGCGGGCGAGCCCGCGCTGATCCCGGCCGGCTCGATTTCGTGGAGCGTCTTCAAGAATCCTCTCGCTCTCTTCATTGGCGGGAGCGCAGCGGTGCTGCTGGAGCTGGCCGAGCCGCGCGTGCGCTCCGGTGTCTGGGACCACACGAGCTTCCGCACGAACCCGCTCGAGCGCATGGAGCGCACGGGCCTGGCCGCCCTGGTCACGGTGTACGCGGCGCACAGCACGGCCGAGGCGATGATCCGAGGCGTGAACGCGCTGCACGCGCGCGTGCACGGGGTTACACCCAGGGGTGACGCCTACCGCGCGGACGACCCTGTGCTGCTCGACTGGGTCCAGGCCACCGCCAGCTTCGGCTTCCTGGAAGCCTACGCGCGCTTCGTGCGCCCGCTCGACCGGGACGAGCGCGACCGCTTCTACGCGGAGGGCGCCGCGGCCGGCCGGCTGTACGGAGCGCTCCGCGCTCCGCGCTCGAGCGCCGAGCTCGAGGCTCAGTTCGAGGCCATGCGACCGCACCTCGAAGCCTCGCCGATCGTCTTCGAGTTCCTCGAGATCATGCGGCGCGCGGAGATCCTGCCGAGGGTGCTGCGCCCGCTCCAGCACCTGCTGCTGCGCGCGTCCGTCGAGATCACGCCGGACTGGCTGCGCCAGCGGCTCGGGCTCGGGCCGGAGCACGGGCTGCGGCCGTGGGAGGTCCGCCTCGTGCGCGCGCTCGGCCGACTGGCCGACCGCGCGACGCTGCCGGGCAGCCCGCCGGTCCTGGCCTGTCAGCGGCTGGGGCTGTCGCCGCGCTCGCTCAGACGCTGACTCCGACTCTGACCGGCGTCCCGCCTAGGCGGCGTCCCGCCTGAGGCCGTCCGGCTCAGCGCGTGTCGGCCGGCGGCTCGCGCAGCTCGTACACCAGGCCGACGGCCGCGAGCCCGCGCAGCACGTAGTACGTGATGTCGATCTCCCACCACTTGAAGCCGTTGCGCGTGGAGCTCTGGTAGTGGTGGTGATTGTTGTGCCAGCCCTCGCCCAGCGTGATCAGCGCGAGCAGCAGGTTGTTGCGGCTGTCGTCGCCGGTGGCGTACGGACGGCTGCCCCAGATGTGCGCCAGCGAGTTGATCGAGTAGGTGAAGTGCCAGAGGATCACGGTCGAGATCACGAAGCCCCAGACCAGACCGCTCCAGCCGCCGTACAGGAAGCAGCCGACGCCGAGCGCCACCACCGGCACGAGGTGCCAACGGTTGAGCCACACCAGCTCCGGGAACTTGGCGAGGTCGCGCACCTTGTCGAGCTCGGTCGGCTGCCAGCGCGGCGCGAAGATCCACTGGTAGTGCGACCAGGCGAAGCCGCGCATCGACGAGTGCGGATCCTCGGGCGTGTCCGAGTGCTTGTGGTGGCGGCGGTGGATGGCAGCCCACCACAGCGGACCCTTCTGCACCGCGCTGCACCCGAGCACCGCCAGCAGGAACTGCATCACGCGGCCCGTGCGGTAGGTGCGGTGCGAGAAGTAGCGGTGGTAGCCCCCCGTGATCCCGAACATGCGCACCACCAGGAGGCTCGCGCACAGCACCAGGTCGGACACCGACACGCCCGTCGCGAATGCGAACAGGCAGCAGGCGTGCAGGCTCCAGTAGGCCCAGGTAGTGATGTTCGACGACCGGAGGTCCACCTCTTCCTCTTCGGCCGGAATCGTCTGTGCGGGCGAAGCCAAGCGTGCAGTCTCCAAGTGGCGTGGTACGCGACCACGATACGTTGTCGATCGGCAGGATGCTTTCGCATAGCTGTGAAAGTTGTGCAAATTCGCTGACCTGGACCCGGGTGGAAAACGCAAGCGACCCTCAATCGCTAGCGTGCCAGCGGCAGAAAGGGCACTCCCCGGGCCCTCGCGCCGCTCCAGTTCCACGAAAGCCGCTCCGATCAGAAGGGCCGGACATCCACAGCGGGGCACCGATGCTCAAGAAGGACAGCGAGCTCTTCTTCCAGATCCCGGACAGCCTGGGCCGGCGCGTGCTCCATCCCTGCAAGGTGCAGGAGATCCAGGGGAGCGCGCACCGACTCGAGTTCCCGGAGACGCCGGAGAACCTCGTGGCCGAGATGGACAGCCTGATCTACTTCGAGCGGCGGCGCGAGTTCATGCAGCAGGCCGTGCACGTGGGCTCGATCGTCCAGGCCGGGCCCCCGCTGATCATCGAGCTCGAGCTGAGCGGCGATCCGGTCTCGGCCGAGAGCCGCCAGTACTACCGCGTCTCCTGCATGGCGGCCGAGATCAAGGCGACCGTCGGCAAGGAGCCCGCCTGCACGGTGCTCGACGTCAGCGCCACGGGCTTCGCGGTCTACGCGGCCGAGGCCTACAAGGTCGGCGACAACCTCGAGGTGGTGCTCCACTACGGCGGACGAGAGTACGCCGGACGGGCCGTGGTGCAGAGCGCGCGACCGCTTTCGCGCAACCGCATCCGCTACGGCATGCAGAGCCTGCCCGGACGCGACGGCCGCGCCAACGACCTGCACGGCTCGCTGAATCAGATCAATCTCGCCATCCAGCGCGAGCAGCTGCAGCGCCTGTCTGGAGTGCGCAGCTAGCCCCACAGCTCCGCGACGCCTCTGAAAGGCCGCTTCTCGGCGCCCCTTGCCGTGCGCTAGGCTTGGCTCGTGGCGCGTGCGAAGGCCCTCTCGAGGCGTGCCCTGCTCCGGGCTGCGCTCCGGACCGCGGGGCACGGTGCCGTCGGGCTCGCCGCTCTGGGCGCGAGCGGACTGGTCCTGCGCCCCGGCGTGGCCGCCACGCCTGCGTCCGGCACCGAGCTGGCCCCGGGTCGCGAGTCGACCGAGAGCAGCGCGGAGGGCCCGTTCTACAGCGCGGGGGCGCCCTTCCGGGCCAAGCTCTCGCCGCCGCTGGCCACCGGGACGGTGCTCGTCGTGTCCGGTCGGGTCTGGGGCGAGGACACCCGCCGGCCGCTGGCCGGCGCCGTGCTCGACCTCTGGCAGGCCGACCACTCGGGTCAGTACGACAACGCCGGCTTCCTGTACCGCGCGCGCCTGCACACGGACGACACGGGCAGCTACGAAGTGGAGACCGTCCACCCCGGGATCTACGGCGCCGGGCCCGGACAGTTCAGGCCGAGCCACATCCACTACCGCATCTCGCAGCCCGGCTACCGCACGCTCACGACGCAGCTCTACTTCGCCGGCGATCCTCACTTGAAGGGCGATTCATTGGTTCGCAGCTCGCTCGTGATCGAGCTGCAGAGCCTCCAGGTCGGTGCGGGCAGCTACGAGCGCGGGGCGTTCGACATCGTGCTGGCGCGCCACCCGGCATGACGATCACGCTCGACGACGTCCGGCGGGCCGCCGAGAAGATCCGCGGCTCGGTGATCGCGACCCCGGCGACGCACTCGCGCACGCTCTCGGAGATCAGCGGCGCGCACATCGTGCTGAAGTTCGAGAACCTGCAGTTCACGGCGTCGTTCAAGGAGCGCGGGGCGCTGCACAAGCTGCTCTCGCTCGACGCGTCGGAGCGCGCGCGCGGCGTGATCGCGATGTCGGCGGGCAACCACGCGCAGGCCGTGGCCTACCACGCCCAGCGCCTCGGCATCCCCGCCACGATCGTGATGCCGCGCGCCACCCCCAACGTGAAGGTCGAGCAGACCGCGGCCTTCGGCGCCGAGGTGATCCTGCAGGGCGCGGACCTCGAGGAGGCGAGCGACTGGGCGCGCAAGATCGAGCGCGAGCGCGGCAGCGTGTTCGTGCACCCGTACGACGATCCCCGCGTGATCGCGGGTGCGGGCACGGCGGCGCTCGAGCTGCTCGAGGCGCACCCCGACCTCGAGATGCTGGTCGTCCCGGTCGGCGGCGGCAGCCTGATCTCGGGCTGCGCGATCGCGGCGCGCGCGCTCTCGCCGAACATCGAGATCATCGGCGTCGAGGCGTCGCGCTACCCGGCCATCCAGCGCGCGCTCGAGAACAAGCCCGCCGAGTTCGGCGGCGCCACGATCGCCGAGGGCATCGCCGTCAAGGCGCCCGGCAAGTTCACGCTGCCGCTCGTGCGCGAGCTCGTGGACGAGATCCTGCTCGTCGACGAGGCCCCGCTCGAGGAGGCCGTGCGACTCCTGCTCGAGGTCGAGAAGACGGTCGTCGAGGGCGCGGGCGCCGCGGCGCTGGCCGCCGTGCTCGCCCACCGCGCGCGCTTCGAGGGGCGACGCGCGGGTCTGATCCTGTCGGGCGGAAACATCGACCTGCTGTCGCTGTCGTCGATCATCCAGCGCGGGCTGGCGCGCTCGCGCCGCCTGGTGCGCATGTGTGTCGAGGTGCGCGACGTGCCGGGACAGCTCGCCGAGGTCTCGCAGCTGCTCGGGTCGGTCGACGCCAACATCGTCGAGGTCCACCACCAGCGGGCCTTCTCGAACCTGCCGCTCAAGACGGCCGAGGTCGAGTTCGTGCTCCAGACGCGCGGCAACGCCCACTGCGAAGAGATCCTGCGCAAGCTCGAAGCCGCGGGCTACTCCGCGCACTGCACCTGATCAGACTTCGCTCGCCTGCGGCTCGCTGCGCGCAGCTTGCCAGACTTCGCTCGCCTGCAGTCCTGGCGGGTTATCGGCGAGCTGACGCTCGCCTGCCCGCACGGCGCGTCATGCCGCGCCTCATGCTGCGCGCAGCTTGCTCAGAGGGCGGCGCCGAGCTCCCGCTGCAGGTAGCGCCGCGTGGCGGCCTCGAATGCGTCCGGCCACTCCGCGCCGAGCTTCGCCGCGAGCGGCCGCGCGACTGCGAAGAACGCGCGCGAAACGGCGACGTGCGCCTGCGCGATCGACTCGCGGTCGCAGGCGAGCGCGGGCAGGTTCTCGAGCAGCGCGAGCCGCTCGGGCGCGAGCAGGCGGTTCAGGTGCAGGGCACCGCCGCGCTCGGCGACCTCGGCCTCCTCGAGCAGCAGGCTGATCAAGTGGCCGCGCAGCACGCCGGCTCCGCTCACGCCGACGGCGAGCTCGTTGCGCCCCAGCACGACGGGCAGCAGGCCCAGCACGCGCAGGAACTCGTTCACCAGGCCGCGCACGCGCTGTGGGCTGGGCCGCGCGGGCTCGCCGCGCTGGGACAGCCGGGCGTGCAGGCCGTGCCGGTCGATCAGCGGTGCGAGCGACGTCCGCGCACGCCCCGTCAGCTCGTCCTCGCCGACGACCACGAGGTCGCAGCGCAGCCAGGAGTCGGTGATCACGTGCACGAGCCCCTCGCCAGGGCGCTGCACGAGCACGAGCGGCGCAATGCGGCGCAGCTCGTCGAGCCAGGTCTCGACGAACGCCTCGCGCTGCTCCGGAGCGACGACGGCCACGAAGTCGATGTCGCTGTGCGCGTCCGGCGTGCGGCTGGCAAAGCTCCCCGCCAGGCACAGAGCCGCGACGCGCTCGTCGTCCGCGAAGGCTTTCGCCAGGCTGCGGATCAGCTCTGCCTGCGGTGTGCTCGGCTCGTGGGGTGTCGCGGGCATGGGGTCAGGCGGAGTGCGCGACGCGCCGCTCGAGGATCGAGGCCAGCTCGTCGAGGCCGCCGAGGATGCTGTCGGCATCGCCCTCGGCCGCGAGCTCGTCCACGACGTGGCCGAGATGCGCCTCCGCCCGGTCGAGCAGCGCGAGCCCGCGCGGCGTGAGCTCCAGGCGGATGCCGCGGCGATCGCCCTCGACGGACCGCCGCTCGAGCAGGCCCTCCTTCTCGAGACCATCGACCAAGGCCGTGAGCGTGGGCCGGCGCACGGCCGCGCTCGCCGCCAGCTGAGCCGCGCGCTGCGGCCCGCGCCGCACGTAGAGCAGCAGGCGGTACTGGGGCAGGCTCAGACCGATCTCGAGGCAGCTGCGCTCGAACTGGCGACTGAGGATGGCGACTGCGCGCACGGCGCGGTCGAGGCGATCCGATGTGCCCGACATGACGTGTTAGCTTACCTGATGGTCAGAGGCTCGACCCACGAGCAGCGCTCCGGCACGACCGACGCCCCCGGGGCAGGCATGGAACTGTTGATCCTCGGCATCGTCAACACCACGCCGGACTCGTTCTCCGACGGCGGGCGTTTTCTCGATCCGGAGAGCGGGGTGAAGCACGCGCACGAGCTCGTCGCGAATGGCGCGGACGCGATCGACCTCGGCGCGGCTTCGAGCCATCCTGATGCAGGGCCCGTGCCGCCGGCCAACGAGATTTCGCGCCTCGCGCCCGTGCTCGACGCGCTCGTGGCAGAGGGGATCGCGGTCTCGGTCGACTCGTGCAGCCCCGAAGTGCAGCGCTTCGCCCTGGCGCGCGGCGCCCGCTACCTGAACGACATCCGCGGCTTCCCCGAGCCGGAGCTGTATCCCGTGCTGGCGCGCGCGAGCGCGCAGCTGATCGTCATGCACTCGATCCAGCGCGGACCCGCCACGCGCAGCGCGGGCGACGCGGCGACCCTGCTCGACGACATCGACGCGTTCTTCGCCGCGCGCATCGCCGCGCTCGAGTCCGCAGGCGTGGCCCGCGAGCGGCTGATCCTGGATCCCGGCATGGGCTTCTTCCTCGGCAGCGGCGCCGAGCCGTCGCTGCGCGTGCTGCGCGCCCTGCCCGACCTGCGCACGCGCTTCGGCCTGCCCGTGCTGGTCTCGGTCTCGCGCAAGTCGTTCCTGGGAGCGCTGACCGGCGCGGCCGTCGGCGCGCGCGGCGCCGCCACGCTGGCTGCCGAGCTCTTCGCCGTGCAGCGCGGCGCGGACTACATTCGCACGCACGACGTGCGCGCGCTGCGCGACGGGCTGGCCGTGCTGCACGCACTGGGCAGCTCCGGAGGCAGCGGAGGCAGCGGACAGGGGGGGGACGCAGCGTGATCAAAGCGGTGAAGGACCGCGTCTGGGCCTTCGACATCGAGTGGGTGCCGGATCCCGTGGCCGGCAGGGTCCTGCACGGCCTGCCCCACGCCTCCGACCGCGAGGCCATGGAGGCGCTGTGGCGCGCGGGCGGCGCGAGCGAGCAGGATCCGCAGCCGTTCCTCAAGACCGTGCTGTGCCGGATCGTGTCGATCGCAGCCGTGGAGCGGCGCGCCCGCGCGAGCGGCGACGTGTCGATCAACCTGATGTCGCTGCCGCGCGACGTCGAGAGCCCGCACGCACGCCGCGAGGCCAACGTGATCGGCACCTTCCTCGAGGCGCTCGGCGAGCACAGCCCGCAGCTCGTGGGCTTCAACTCGCTCGACTCCGACGTCAAGATCCTGATCCAGCGCGGCGTCGCGCTCGGCGTCCAGGCCACCGGCTTCTGCGCGCGCCCCGAGAAGCCCTGGGAGGGCGTCGACTACTTCGCGCGCGGCAGCGACTTCAACATCGACCTGAAGGACGTGCTGGGCGGCTGGGGCAAGTCCGTGCCGTCGCTGCACGAGATCGCGACGCTCTCCGGCATCCCCGGCAAGATGGACGTCGACGGCAACCAGGTCGCACGGCTCTGGCTCGAGGGCCGGCTCGACGAGATCGTGCGCTACAACGAGTACGACGCGCTCACGACCTACCTGCTGTGGCTGCGCCTCGCGCACTTCGCCGGCCACTTCAGCGCCGAGGACTACGCCACCGAGCAGGCCCGCGTGCGCGAGCTGCTCGAGGTGCGCAGCCAGAAGCCCGAGGGCGCCCACCTCGCCCGCTACCTGACCGAGTGGGACCGCCTGCGCATCGCGTCGCGACCCCTCACCTAGTTCGCTAGCCGCGGCACATCATGCTCGAGTGCGGCAGCGTCCGGCTCTGATACTGGCTCAACGGCAAAGCTGCGCGCCCGCCCCGACCTCTTTGCTCAGTCCTCGAGGGCTTTGCGCAGGCGCTCGAGCTCGGCGGAGTCGGCGGCGACGAGGACGCCGCGCACGCCGGGCGTGAAGCACTCGGGCAGCGGGCCGTCGAGGGCTTCGACCAGGCCGCCGGCCTCGCGCGTCACCAGGGCTGACACCCAAGTGCGTCGCGACAGGCCGACCGGCTCGGCGCTGATGCGCACGCCGCCGCGCGTGCCGACGAGCAGCGGCGACACGCCGATCGCGCCGCCTGCGGCGGTGAGCAGCTCGAGGTCGCGGCGCTCCAGGCGTTCCACCGCGCGGCGCGGCAGGTCGTACGACACCAGCAGGCGATTGCCGCCACCGCCCAGGTCCACGCGCGAGAAGGGCCCGCCGTCGAATGCGATCTCGGCACCCGCGCCGCGCACGGCGCGCAGCACCAGGTCCAGCTGCGGGATCGACACGAGCGCGGCCTCGACCTGGCCCTCGCGCTCGAGGCCCACCAGGATCGCGTACAGCCCGTCGCGCTGCAGGTAGCGCAGCGTGCCATCGATCGGATCGATCACGACGCGGTACTCGCTCGTGTTGCCGGCGAACGCGCGCGCCGTGGGCGTGTCCTCCTCGGCGTCGATGGACATCCACGGGAAGTGCGCGCGCAGGGCGGTGAGCAGGATCTCCTGCGACACACAATCGCCATAGGTCAGCGCAGCCTTCACCGGCGTGGCTTCGTGGGGCTTGGGGAGGTTCTCGACCCGTCCCTCCAGCCAGCGCACGACCGACGCCGCCTGCCAGACGGGGAGCGTCAGCGCCTGGATGAAGTCACGGGCCAGCTCGAGAGGGGCGCGCTGCGTCATCGAGAGACCCGGATTCTAGCCCAGGCGCGCCCGACTGCCCTGACCCGGAGCGGCGTGATGCGCGGGATCTCCACGCTTTTCCGATCGGTGGAATCTCGCTCGGCGTGAGCGATTCTTCGCAGACCGACCGTTCGGCGGCGCCATCCCGGTCAGGTGCGGACGCCCCGGACGGGCAGGTTGCCGGGCGACTGGCCTCACTTCGGGGCGGGGCCCGGGAAGCGCTCGCGCAGCAGGCGCTTGAGCACCTTGCCCGTGGGATTGCGCGGGATGACGTCGATGAACTCCACGGCCCGCGGCTGCTTGTAGCGCGCCAGCTTGCCCTGCGTGTGCGCGATGACGTCAGCCGCCGTCAGGCCGCCCGGCTCCGCGGCCACCACCACGGCGAGCGGGGACTCGCCCCACTTCGCGCACGGCTGGCCGATCACCGCCACGTCGCGAACGCCTGGACAGGTCAGGATCACGTTCTCGATCTCGGCCGGGTACACGTTCTCGCCGCCCGAGATGATCATGTCCTTCTTCCGGTCCTGGATGTAGACGAAGCCTTCCGCATCCCGCGTGCCGAGATCGCCCGAGTAGAGCCAGCCATCGCGCAGCGCGTCGGCCGTGGCATCGGGCCGGTTCCAGTAGCCCTTCATGATGTGGCGGCCGCGAATGATCACCTCGCCCGTGGCGCCGGCAACGACGTCCTTGCCGTCCTCGTCGACCACGCGCACCTCCGTGTGGAAGAACGCCTTGCCCGTCGAGCCCGCCTTGCGCAGCGCGTCCTCCGGACTGGTGAGACACGCCGGACCGCACGACTCGGTCAGTCCGTAGACCTGGTGGATCTCGATGCCGAGCTTCGCGTACGCCTCGATCAGACTGACCGGCACCGGCGACGCGCCGCTCATGCACCAGCGCAGGCGCGAGAAATCCACCTGCTCGCGCTCGGGCACCTGGAGCATGAAGTTCAGCATGGCGGGCACCGCGAGCATGCAGTCGATCTTCTCGCTCTCGATCAGGCGCCAGGTCTGCGCCGGGTCGAACGCGCGCATCACGACGTTGGTGATGCCCTGGTACACGTTGGCGGTGATCGGCGTGAGCGCGCCGACGTGGAACAGCGGCAGCGCCACCAGGTAGCGGTCGCGGTAGCGCGACTCCGACGTGGCGCTGATCGTGAGACACGCCCACATCGCAGTGTCGTGGCTGTGCACCACGCCCTTCGGCAGACCGGTCGTGCCCGACGTGTACATGATGTAGAGGTCGTCGTCGCCGCTCGCGCCGATCTCGGGCTCGCGGTCCGACGCCGCGGCCTGCAGGTCGGCGTAGGACTCCGCAAAGGGGGTGCGGCCGGCGTCCTCGCCGACGCGCAGCCAGCGCTCGAGCGCCGTGCCCGCGCGGCCGCGCGCCTGCAGGTCGGCGACGGCGCTCGCGAACTCGGCGCCGAAGATCAGCGTGCGCGCTCCGCTGTCGCCCAGGATGAACGCGAGCTCGTCGGGCACGAGCCGCCAGTTGAGCGGCACGGCGATGGCGCCGAGCTTGGCCAGCGCGAAGAAGCTCTCGAGATACTCCGGACTGTTCATGAGCAGGAGCGCGACCCGGTCGCCCTTGCGCACGCCCTGCCGCCGCAGCACGTCCGCGGTGCGGTTGCAGCGCGCATCGAGCTCGGCATACGTGAGCCGGCGGCCGCTGGCCACGTCCACGAAGGCTTCGACACCCGGGCTCAGCTGCGCGCGCTTGCCCAGAAACAGTCCGATGTTGTTCTGCATGACAAGAATGCTGGCACGGAGACTCTCGCCTGGGCTAGAAGAAGACACATGTCGCAAGCGCATCGCAGCTTCCGCGCATCTGGCCTCGCCCTCCTCGTAAGCCTTGTAAGAGTCGCCGCTCTCACGTGCAGCGCTGCGCTCGGCGCGGCCTGCACGTCCGGCGCCCCACCGATCGCCGACTGCGAAGCGCGCGACGGCATCGAGCCGTTGTGCGGCTTCCAGAATCCAGAGGATCTCGCGAGGCTCCCCGGCACGGACTGGCTGGTCGTGAGCCAGATGCACCGCGCGAGCTCGGCGGGCGGGCTCGTGCTGTGGAACGCGACGACCGGCGCACGCATGGCAGGCTACCCGGGAGATCGGCCGAACGATCAGCCCGACACGGCGTGGGGCGACGCGGCCTGTCCGGGCCCGATCGGCAGCGCGCTCGATCCGCACGGGATCGACCTGCGGGCCACCGTCGACGGCTCCCGCCTGCTCGTCGTGAACCACGGCGGACGCGAGTCGATCGAGTGGTTCGCGATCGACACGAGCCAGGAGGCGCCCCAGCTCATCTGGAAGGGCTGCGCGGTCGCACCCGACGGAACCTCGCTCAACGACGTGGCAGCGCTCGACGGCGACGACCTGGTCGCGACGCACATGGTCACGCCGAACCGCGCGGGTCAGGTCTTCGCGCTCGTGAAGTCCCTGCTCGGCTTCTCCACCGGCCACGTCCTGCAGTGGAGCCGCGAGGGCGGCTTTGCCATCCTGCCCGGCTCGAGCGCCAACCTGCCGAACGGCATCGCCACCTCGGAGCGCTGGATCTTCGTGAACGCCTACGGCGGCGGCGAGCTGCTGCGCTTCGCGCGCCCGAGCGGCGAACTCACGCGCGTGCCGCTGCCCGCGGGCGACAACCTGAGCTGGGCCGACGACGGGCGCCTGCTGGCTGCCTCGCACCGCGCGGGTGTGAACCAGGTGCTGGCCTGCGGATCGCTCGAGTCCGGCTCGTGTCCCTTCGCCTTCGCGGTCGTGGCGATCGACCCCGAATCACTCGCGACCCAGGTCGTGCTCGAGCACGCCGGCGCGCCCATGGGCGGGGTCACCGTGGCGCTCCAGCTCGGCAACGATCTGTACCTGGGCACCTTCGCCGGCGATCGCATCGCGCGCGTGCCCGGAGCGTGGCCACCGCCCGCCCCGGCTCCCTGAGCCTCGCCCGCCGTCCGGTCCGCGGACGCGCCGCTCAGCGCGGCTCGACGACGACCTTGATCGCGCCGGTGTGCTTGTCGGCCGCGGTGGCGAAGGCCTCGCGCACCTGCGCCAGCTCGAAGCGGTGCGTGAGCAGGGTCGCGAGCTCGGCGCGGTAGCGCGGCAGCAACGCGACGGCGGCCGCGAACTCGGAGCCGCGCGCGTCGGTCCCGTAGGTGTTCGAGCCGAGCACGTGGAGCTCGCGCAGGGCCAGCGTGCGCGCGTCGAGCGGCGGCGCGCCCGGCGCGAACAGGCCGAGCACGGCGATGCGCCCGGCGGGCGCACAGCAGTCGACGGCGCGGGCGAGCGTGTCGGCGCGACCGCCCACCGTCTCGATCACGACGTCGGGTGCGCGCTCGCGCGCCCAGGCGGCCACGTCGCTCTCCGCGAGCGCCGTCACGCCGAAGCCGCGGGCCGCCTCGCGTTGGTGCGCATGGCGCACGGACACTGCGGTCTCAGCGGCGCCGTCGCGCGCCAGCAGCCCGGCGAGCAGGCCGAGGCTACCGCCCCCGAGCACGAGCACGCGGCTCGTGGGCACCACCTGCGCGCGCCGCAGGGCGCGCACACAGACGGCCAGCGGCTCGGCCAGGGCTGCCACGGCCGCGTCGATGCCGGGCGCTACGGCGTGCACGCACTCGGGCGGGGCGTCGACGAAATCGGCGAAGCCGCCGGGCTCGTCCACGCCGAGCAGCCGGCCCTCGCGGCACAGCTGTCGCTCGCCAGCGCGACAGTACGCGCAGGCCCCGCACCACAGGCGCGGCTCCACCGCGCACAGTGCGCTGGCGGAGTCGTCCCGCGCGCCCGCGATCTCGTGACCGGGCACGAGACCGAGCGACACGCGGGCATCCCCGCGCAGCGCGTGCAGATCGCTGCCGCAGACCCCGCAGGCGAGCACGCGCAGGCGCAGCCAGCCCGGGCGCAGCGGCGGCGCCTCTCGGAGTTCGACCAGCTCGAGCCCGTTCGCTCCCCAGTGCGCCTGGCGCACGCGGGGCCCCGCGTCAGCCGCGGTCGTCGACGGGCACGTAAGCGCGCTTGCGGCTGCCCATGTAGATCTGGCGCGGACGCCCGATCGCCTGGCCCTCGCGCATCATCTCGAGCCACTGTGCGATCCAGCCCGGCAGCCGGCCCATGGCGAACACGGCCGTGAAGCTCTGCACCGGGATGCCCAGCGCCTTGAAGATGATGCCCGAGTAGAAGTCGACGTTCGGGTACAGCCGGCGCGAGATGAAGTAATCGTCCGACAGGGCGATCTCGGCCAGCTCGAGCGCGATCTCGAGCAGGCGCGTGTTCACACCCAGGCTGGCGAGCACGTCGTTGGCGGCCTGCTGGATGATCTTGGCCCGCGGGTCGAAGTTGCGGTACACGCGGTGGCCGAAGCCCATGAGCCGCGACGTGTCGTTGCGGTCCTTGGCGCGGTCGACGAACTGGCGCGCCGTCAGACCCTCGCCGGCGATCTTCTCCAGCATGTCGATGACCTGCTGGTTTGCACCGCCGTGGCGCGGACCCCAGAGCGCCTGGATGCCGGACGACACCGAGGCGAACAGGTTGGCGTGGGAGCTTCCCACGAGCCGCACCGTGCTGGTCGAGCAGTTCTGCTCGTGGTCGGCGTGGAGGATCAGCAGGATCTCCATCGCGCGCACCACGACCGGGTCGGCGACGAACTCCTCGCACGGCGTGCCGAACATGAGCCGCAGGAAGTTCGACACGTAGCCGATGCGGTTGTCCGGGTACAGGAAGGGCTGCCCGACCGAGTGCTTGTGCGAGTACCCCATGATCGTGGGGAACTTGGCCAGGATGCGCTCGATCGAGTTGAAGACCTGCTTCTCGTCGTTGGGATCGAGGTCCTCGGGGTAGAACGTGGACAGCGCCGACACCACCGCACCGCACACGGCCATGGGGTGCGCGTCCTTGGGGAACGCGTTGAAAAGGCGCTTGAGATCCTCGTGGAGCATCGTGTGGTACGTGAGCGTCTGGGTCCACTCCTCGTACTGCGTGCGCGTCGGCAGCTCGCCGTGGATCAGCAGGTACGCCACCTCGAGGAACGTGCTCTGCTCCGCCAGCTGCTCGATCGGGTAGCCGCGGTAGTGCAGGATGCCGTTCTCGCCGTCGATGAACGTGATCGAGCTCTGGCAGCTGCCCGTGTTCTTGTAGGCCGGGTCGATCGTGATCAGACCCGTCTCGGCGCGCAGATCGCCGATGTCGATCGCGCGCTCACCTTCCGTTCCGGTCACGATGGGTAGCTCGTACGTCTTCCCGTCGACCTCGAGCCGTGCGATCTCCGTCACCTTCTTTCCTCCCTCTCCCTCTAGCACCATCGCGCCGTTCCCCGCAGATCCGTGTCACATTTCCGTTGTCGAGATACGTATAGCGTTCCGCAATCCCCGCGCACCTCGCCCCCGCACCGCCCTGCACCCGCCCGGGGTGCCGCCTGCCCGGCCTGGACCGGCCGTGCCAGACCGTCGCGGACTGACGCAGAAAGGTGTGAATGCGCCCCGCGCGGGCCGCCCCGGACGCTCGCAATCCAGAGCCGTTCGTTCTTCAATTTTTCGAACCTCGCTCTTTGGGTGGATCGTGGGCGGTCTGGGTGCCGGGCGGATCGGAGATCCCGACCCGGCAATTGTACCTCACACGCGTGCAACGGATGGTCGAGCCTCGCGTGGAACAACGCTCGGCGGCCGGCGGCGCTCCGGGCGGGGGGTGTCAACTTCGGGGGCGCCCGGGCCGAGACGGACAGGGGGACAGCCGCAAGGGAGTAGCGTGAGGCTCGGGGTCGCGACGTTCACAGCGGTAGCCGTGGGGGCCGCCTGCCTCTGGGGATCCGGCCAGGGCGGGTCCCTGTTCCCTGCCCTGGCGAAGATCATGCAGCAGGGCGCGGCGGGAACCGAGTCCGCCTCGCCCGAGCCGACCAGCGCGGACGCG
>Ga0190274_10001287_pt1 | contig 14743 bp, 13 predicted proteins | sample Popmic531T_FD_133002 | JGI IMG/M metagenome (GOLD analysis project Ga0190274, IMG submission 133002) | Populus adjacent soil microbial communities from riparian zone of Yellowstone River, Montana, USA - 531 T | ecosystem: Environmental > Terrestrial > Soil > Riparian zone | place: USA: Montana...
AAGGCATTGTCGCCTTCGGTCAGAATCCCACCCTGCTACTGCAATTTCATGGTGGGGTCGCCAAACAGAATCCAGGTTCTACGAACATCGAGCTCCACACTGCTCTGTTTAGCGTTCTTTGCCGCCTCTCCCAGCGTTATGCCGGGATTGCTGAAGAACTGAAGGTAAAGCTGTTTATTCAACTTCAGTTGCGACAACACATCGGTCATACCCGAAGAAGCCCAGACGGCCGCGGCTCCGCCGGGATTTCTCCTAATCAGTGCCTCGGCCAAGCTGGTCCTGTTGGCGTTATGAAAGTAGCCGTTCAGGCAGGTCATCATCAGCCAGACCGGCAAAGAGTCGTTATCGAGCGCAGGCATGTCACCAGTATTGAAGACTGCCGCATTGGCCCAGATTTCGACCGACCCATGTCCGAAGTAATTGACCACCAGTGGCTTCTGAGCAATTGCGTTCAGAATGAGGGTGCGCAACACGCCATCCGTATTAAGGGTACGGTCAAGCGTATCAACCGAGAGTGAAAACGGTAGCGTGACGGCTGCATCCTGGGACACCTGAAGAAACGTGAAGCCGTCGCCCACATTGTTCCTATCGATGACGAATAACACCTTCTGGACGTTTGCGGCAGGGTTATATCCGACTATCTTGGCAACGAGCTGACTCGTTTCGGTAGCGCTGTTCACCGGCAGCCGGCCGATGGCCATGTCCGGTAGTCCGTCGTTATTGAAATCCACCAGCCAATCGTCGGAACCCGCCTCAAGGAAGGCAGTATCGATCAGTTTTGAGGGCACATAATCGGTATTGCCGAAACCCAGATAGTTACGAGGGTCGAGGCTGGCGTCCCCCGCCATAAGCGCAAACGTTGGAGCTCCCTGCCAGTTTTCCTTCGCAAACTTGAGGAAATCTCTTAACGCGAATGGACTGTGCTCGCCGTCGCTGAATTCGTCGTAGACATCCTGCACATCAACGACCTTCACAGTCAGACCCTGTGATTGTCTGAGAGTTACCAACGGGGCCAGGCTGCTACTAAACGCGGCGTAAGAGATCACTACCAAATTCGCGCTATTGGTCAGGCTATGTAGATTAGAAACGGTATCCAGTTCAAGCAAGAAAGGACTCTGGGCCGCGTCGGACGTAAAGGCCACAAAGTATCCTGGGTTACCGGTGTGGACGACTGTTTTGAAGCCTAACGTGGATGCTCCCACGGCGTGCGAGATCTCTTTTACGTTCAGCGGGTCAGTGATCTCCATGACCTTGATATTGGCGTTGGTAAAGCCATCAATCATTACGTTCTGTTGCGCCGAAAAGAACAGGATGTTCCCAGTGGCAATATAACTGCGTTCGTAGGTCAACCGGGCAAAGTCAACCAGGCTGACGTCCGCAGGGCCACCAAGCTTCTGGAAGGTGAGAGTATTCAGGCCTTCGCTTAGAAGTGAGTACGGAACCGCAAGCTGTGCCGTCTTGTATTCCTGATTGGCAAAGTTCAGAGTGCCGAGATCCTGACCGTTGAGCTTAACTTTGACCGAATGATTGACGAAGTTGTAACCCTGAAGCGCTACTTCGAGGAGGGCCGTTCCAGTCGCCGGCGGACTCAGTTTCTCGACGAAGAGATTCTGGTTGACGTCTGCGAAGATTACCCGACCAAAGAAGTTCTCCTTCTCACCGTTGAGGACAGTCGGAACGTGGAACAGTCGCTCTTCCAATTCAAGGGTGTAAGGGAAGCTGGTGGCTTTGGTTGATGCATTAATCGAATTGTTGGCAAAGTTGATGCGCAGACCCTTGGTCACTCCGCCAACAAGCCAGTAAACGTTGGTGTCGGTGGAAGGTGTATCAAGGCCGTGCCCGTAAAACTCGAAGGAATCGCCGGGCGCAAATACGTTTTTGTTCACCTGGTTTAGCAGGATAGGAACCTCCTCTCCATTGTCGAAGAGTTGGATTGTCTTCGGGTCAACGCTGGTGTCGAACCCAATGCCTGTCAGATCTGCATGGGTGACCCGATACCATGCGGCTGTCTTTACCGAAATCCTGGCGGCCCCAGGAGGGGGAATGAATTCTTTGAGATTGGATTTTGCCGTTTCACCGGCCGGGCTAAAGGACGCTTCGCCGGCGCCAAAGTCCGCTGCCAATCCGCGCTGTGCTGGAGAAGGCCCCTTTTGGGTCGCCTTCGCCTTGTCTTCAGTGAGAAATTCATTAATTTCACTCAGCATCATTGCCCGCTTCCGTGAAGGCTTGATATCCCTCGAGGAAGAGCTAACGGGCACAATCGGGCCATGAAGCGTACGCGTGCCTCTTAGATCAATGGATTCGAGATAGTAGATCGAAGTAGTCTTCGTGGTTGGGTCGATCCAGGAGTAAATATCTCCGGCCGTCATTGGCATGTTTGGACCTACCAGAAAACTCGAGCCGGCAATGAGGGAAGGATTAATCTGAACGCGCTTTCCTTTTTGTTGGCGATAGATATTGAAGCCCAGGTTTTCGACCTCAAATCCCGTGTGCCATTCGAGGACTGTGTTGCCGTCCACATTGGTGGCTTTGAAATCGCTCACCGTGGCCTCAGTTACGAGGCTGGTGGCGCCCGCAATTGCCAAATCATTTCCAGCTAGCAACCCAAAGGCGCCATCGCCACCGTTGCCGAGAGCACCGTATCCATATAGCCTCATGGTAATAGTTGTTCCGCTGGGAACATTCTGTAGTGCGCTAATCCCGGCAAGGCTAATCGAAGGTGTAGCTGTCCCTGAGGCCGGATTCGTTGTGATAACAATCTCACTTCCAATATTCACGCCCGCGGTGGCAAATCCATTGAGGCTGTACTGCCACTGAAACCTCTGCGGGCCGTTGCCATCTCTGAAGAGGTTTGCGTCCAAAGTGCCCATAGAAACCTTAAATCCACTTTGCGCGCTAACAGTGAATTGGTAATAGTCGTTGTTTGTGATTGCATCGGCTAAGAGTGTCGTCAAAGTAAAATTTTCCGAGTTGTAGGTATTTGCACGCGATTTGCCCTGCAGACCTGCACCTCGGCTTAATACCGATGGATTCAAGTTCGCATTAGTCGTCGTGGAATTGAAGGTACCTATACCCCCATTCACTCCCTGAGTGTCCCATGCGAGAATCTGCGCGCTTGATGTCGCGCTTATGGCCAAAATGAAAAATGTGATTGCGAAGAAGGGGCCTAATCTTTTCATAAAATTCTCCACCCAAGCCTTGCTTGGCGAATTCGGAGCATGGGTTAGCCATGCGTTTGTGAGACAGAGCATCAGTCAATGCTCTGGAATGAAATCCAGTCCGTGCGTCAGAATTCGCAGTCCGGATAAAAAGCGTCTACGTGCAAAAGCGGTTTAGGTAGTTGCCTTGATGAGTCATTTATTCCGAGCGTGGCTTCAGTCAGGTTCACCCGACATTTGCATTTCAGGAGGTCAAGACGCCGGGAATGACTGAGTGATGGCATAAATAATCTTGCGATGGCCCTACTTAATAAGCCGCGATCAGCACACGTTTTTGCAGAAGTTGTCTGGGCAGCAGACACAACCTACCGCACAAGACTGGGTCGGGAAAACACAGGTTCCCGTACAATTGGCTTGACCGCCTCCACTGACTTGAGCAGAGGCAGTGGGTGCGAGAATGGTGGTCACCGCCGGCAAAAGCACAGCGGCCAGGGCCACTCTGCGAACCAGGGTCCTGCGGGAGATTTGCATTGTGCTGGTTGGCCATACCATGGACTTTTCAAGGAGGTGGTCTTTTTTGAGCTGATTGAGGGCGCACCAGACCACGTCTTGATGAATCGGAACCTTCAGGGAGTTTTCCAAAAGGCCCTTCATTTCGCTGACAGTTGTGTGCCCGTCGCAGTGTTTCCAGATGAAGGCGGCGGTCTGGTTAAGGCAGTGGGCTTTGTCGCGTTCTAAATCGTAGACCAGCACTTCGTCGGGTAGTTCCCGAATCACGAGTCCCTCATTACGGGCCAGTGGCGCCTGAGGCAAAGGTTTTTGCTCCACATCCCCTCCAAACTTAAGAATGTTCATGGGCGACCGTTTCTTACATTGAGTTTTTCATCCGCCAGAACCCCAAACAATCAACTACCACGCACTTCTCCGCCGTTTCTTCAGGATCTGGCCGACGCCGATCCGTGTTTGCCAGTCCTAAATTGCAGCCTGGAAACAGTGAAGTCCGATGTAAAACAATGGACAACCACAATAGAAAAAGAATGGAGCAGGGGTACCTGTCAAAAGTGACAGGTAGTAGTTCTTGGTGGATTGGGCAATAGGGGAGAAGCGGGGCGAGGGAAGAAGGCCTCATGGCCTTGCACAAAAAGTCCGAAGCCAGTACCGCGATGAGGGCAACCGCGAATTGTCATCGCGCGGAGCGATCTCATTAACACCGTGGCTTTAGCCCGCTGGACAGCGAACGATCTTAAATCCCTTAACCATTTCGAATGGTTTGCCGTAACTAAAGAAACCGTTTGAAACGGTTAGCGGTTGTTGGTTACCTGCCCCGACACCGGGCTAAAGCCACGGTGTGAATGAGATCGCTCCGCGTTACTTATACATTGGACTTTTTGTGGAAAGACCTGGGCCTCTCGTCAAGACAGAGGTGTTTAGGTTGGGATTGGTCGTCGTCGAGGAAAAGATAAGCTCATCACCCGCCAAACCATTAGTGTCCCACGCGAGAATCTGCGCAGTTGCGGTTGTGCCGAGGGCAATCAAAGAAGTGATTGCGAGAAAGGGAGCTAATCGCTTCATAACTTCTCCACCCAAGCCTTGCTTGACGAATTCGGCGCATGAGTGAGCAATGCGCTGCGCTTGTGAGACAGAGCATCATTCAATTCTCTCGAATAAATGAAGGTAGTGCTGCGATCAGCACACGACTTTGCAGAGGTTGTCAGGGCAGCAGACACAACCTACCGAACAAGACCCGCCCGGGAACACACAGGTTCCCGAACAACTGCCGGCGGCAGAGGCAGTGGGTGCGATGATGGTGGTCACCGCCGGCAAAAGAACCGCGGCCAGAGCTACTCTGCGAACCAGGGTCCTGCGTGAGAACTGCATTGTGCCGGTTGGCCAGACGATGGAGTTTTCAGGATTTTCAAGGAGATGATCTCTTTTGAGCTGACTCAGGGCACACCACACCACGTCTTCATGAATTGGAACTTTTAGCGAGTTTTCCAGAAGGCCCGTCATTTTGCTGACCGTTGTGTGCCCATCGCAGTGTTTCCAGATGAAGGCGGCGGTCTGGTTTAGGCAGTGGGCTTTGTCGCGCTCTAAATCGTAGACCAGCACTTCGTCGGGTAGTTCCCGAATCACGAGTCCCTCATTACGGGCCAGTGGTGCCTGACGCGCTCGTTTTTGCTTCACGTCCCCTCCAGACTTGAGAGTTATTCACGGGCGACCGCTTCTTACATTGAGTTTTTGTTCACCAGCCAGAGCCCCAAACAAATCAACTACCCACACGTTTCTTCAGGATCCGGGCCGACGCTAATCCCTGTCCGCCAGTCCCCGATTGCGGCCTGGAAAACAGTGGAAACCCAATACAAGATGCTGGAATCAGAATAGAAAAGGAATGGAGAGGGGATACCTGTCAAAGTTGACAGGTAGCAGTTCCTGGGGGGCGGAGTTAGGCGGATATCAAGGCTTGATCTGAGTTTTCCAGAGCGGGCCTTTAGTTCTGTCAATGGATCTCAGAACGGCTCGGCGGCTCGCTATTGACATTCTAAGAGCAGCCTTCTTATTGTGTTGCCGCAATCTCTCACTAACTCCCAGAGAAGCGAGAACCTGGCCCTCGCTTGCCGAAACAGAATTACATCACGTTTGGACGGGCGGCCGGGCCCTCTTTCCCACGGTGTTTCGACCACCATATGCAAATCGGAGACTCTTAATGCCGGACTATCACATCAACATTTTCTACAGTGAACTGGAAAAGGGCTATGTTGCGGATATTCCCGATCTTGCAGGATGTAGGGCCTCGGGCGACAACCCTGGCGAGGCCCTCGCCAAAGTTGAACAGGAAAAAGAACGATGGCTGGAAGCGGCACGCGCGGACCAGCGGAATATCCCTATGCCTCAGTATCGGCCAAATATCTACGATTCTCCGAGAGTCTCGGGTCCAGGCGAGCCCTCGGAAGCCGTTATTGTTGGGGCCGGTCAACCTTCATTCGAAGGAGACCTGGAATACATCAAAGGAAAGATAGCCGAACATCAGTGCATCCTCTTTCTCGGTTCTGCCGTCCATTCTACGCCACCACCGGAACTAACGCAGTACAACTATCCGGAAGAGAAAGCCCCTCCGATTGGCAACCAGTTGTCTAAATACCTGGCGCAGAAAGCGAAGTATCCCGGTGAAGACTGGTGGAACCTACAGAGGGTTGCCCAGCATTATGAAAAAGAGAACCAGCGGTTCGGGCTGGTGGAGACAACCACTGAGCTGGTCACCAAAGATCGTGAGCCATCTCCGATTCTCCGCATGCTTGCAGATATGGAGTTTCCAATCGTCATCACCACTAACTACGATCACCTCTACGAGCAGGCCCTTGAGCAAAAGGCGGTTGCGGAAGGGGCCGCTGAGACTGAGAAGACATATGACGTTAGCGTCTATAGCCCGAATAAGAAGAAGAAGTCTAAAACCATTGACTGCTCGAACGCTCCGACTCCTAAGCGACCCTACATTCTTAAAATACACGGAGATGTAGACAAGCCCGAGTCGATAGTCCTGACCGACGAGGATTACATTCAATTCGTCCTGCGCATGAGTGATAAACATCCCTTCAATCCTTTTGGGAACAATGTGCTGGCCCACCTCACCAAGTGGTCAACCCTTTTCGTAGGCTACAGCCTGATGGACTACAACCTGCGACTACTGTTTAAGACGCTTCGCTGGAAACTGGACGAAGCGTCTATACCCAGGACTTTCTCAGTAGACAAAAAGCCCGATGACCTTATTCGTTATTTCTGGGAAAGCAAGCAGGACTATGTCAACTTTATCGTGCTGAACCTCTGGGACTGCATCCCCAAGCTTCATGCCGAGCTCGGAAAGGAGCCATTGTTGTGACCACACTCACGCAGGCTCTTCCGCTGCCGGAAGCTCCCTACAGAGGCATAGAGCCGTTTCGTTACATCGACCAGAAAATTTTCTCAGTAAGAGAAGATGAGACGTGGGACCTGTTGAGCAAGATCCTCATCTATCGGGGCGTGTTGCTCTACGGAGATTCAGGCTCAGGTAAGTCTTCCTTAATCAACGCCGGATTGATTCCCGGCACCGCAGATGAAAACCTGATAGCCCACCGGCTTCGCATTCAGCCTCGAAAAGGCGCGGAGATCAAGCTCGAGCGCATTCCGATCGCGTCAGGCGATGGTCCTCCTTTCCTGCCTACCGTTTTTCTCGAAGAAGGCTCCGCTAAGAGCGAGGCGCTGAGTCTTGAGTTGTCGCTCGAAGAGTTTTATGAGCGTTTGAACGACGTGCGCGAAAATGCCGGCGGTAAGGCTCGCCCGCTGCTAATCTTCGACCAGTTTGAAGAGTTCATTACGCTTTTTGACGAGGCGTTGCACGGCGGTGAAACGGAGCAAGCCAAGCGCGCGCAGAAAGAAGCGCCGGAGGTTCAGAACGCGATTCTGGCCATGCTCACTATGCTCATTGAAGATAGTGATTTGCCGGTCAAGGTCCTGTTTGTTTTCCGCGAGGAGTATCTGGCGAAGCTGGATCTTCTTTTCAAAGCTTGCCCGCAGTTGCTGGACCAGTATGTGAGACTCCTGCCTCCCCGCGTGGATTTGGCGCACCAAATCATTCGCGCTCCGTTTCTTGACGACGAACAAGGAGCGAAGTTTGTCGGAAAAAGGGAAGCGCAGGAGCTATCAGACGCGTTAGCAGGGGCCATCGCGTTACAGCTGCAAAAGCGCAGCGAGAGCGGCTATGTAAATCTCACCGAACTACAGATCATTTGCCGCAAACTCTGGGAGTCGCCTGATGCGGACAAGCTCTTCCAGAAGATGGACGGGGAGATACAGAAGATAGTTGAGGATTACTACCTCGACGTGTTGAAGAAGTTAGGAGACTTATATGACCCCGCTATCGCGCTGCTGGGCCAAATGGTGACTTCTTCGAATACTCGCAACATAATCTCCCAACCCGATCTACTGCACTTGGAGAAAGACAGTTTCTCGCCTGAGGTGATCGAATCGGCCTTGGCCGCGTTGGTCAAACGGAGACTCATTCGCTGTGAACCGCGTCATAAAACAGACTTTTACGAAATTGCGAGCGAGTTTCTGGTCCCCTGGATACTGCAAAAGAAGGGTGAGCGCATCGCGCAGATCGAGGCAGGGAAATTGGCCGCCGAGACCGAGCAGAAGCTCAAGCAGGCTGAGAGTGAGCAAAGATTGAAACAGGCTTACCGAGAGAGGCGAAACCTACTAATCGGTGCGACTGTGCTCGGTTTGCTTCTTATCGTCGCGGTCCTTCTAATCATTAAGGCGTTTCGGCTGCAAAGAGAGACCGATCAAGCGCGAGATGTCGCGATTAAGGCGCAGGCTCAGACTAAACGGGAGAAAGAGTTCTCTGAGAATGTCGTTCGACTTATGAAGGATCTGACAAGCCCCGCCGCTGAGCTTCGCCTGGCTGCCGTCAGAGATCTGGTTGTCCTGCATCAGTCAGGGGATTTGCCGCGAGAACTAACAAGGACAGTACTTTCAACCATACAGGATGAAAAGAACGAGGAAATAATTAGAGCGGCTTTGCCCTTCTACTCTTCAATAGTCGCGGAGAGCGAGATAAATCCCGAACACCTGGACCTAACTGATCCCCTTCTCCTGACGGCGAAACAGAAGAGCGCTGAATTAGCCGGTGCCCAATCCGCTAAGGTGCCTCCGCGCGTTTATATTCAGATCGCTAGTAACGATCAGCGCGCGCGCGCAGACAAAATCGCCGCAGCTTTGAGGAGTCTTTCATTTACCGTTCCCGATTATGAAGTGGCCGGAAGCCGCGCACCCAAAAACAATCAATTGCGCTATTACAAATCAGATGACGCCGCGTCTTCCTACCGTAATGATCTGCTTCGCAAGCTTAGGGAAGTTGATGGCGAAACCTGGTCTGGTATTCAACTAGAACGTTCTTCCTCTGCTCGCCCAGGACATTTTGAGCTTTGGTTTGCCAGCCAACCAGCAGCGACAGCGACGCCTATACCTAGTCCAACATCCGAACAACGTGTAGCGCTGACGCTCAAATTCCAGGATGAACAGGGCAATCCAGTGCGAGTCCAGGGGTTAACCGTATCTATCGAAGAGATTCCCTTTTCAGGCACAGAGATCAAAAACACACCCACCTTCACGCTTCGGCCCGGCAGATATTTGATGTTCGTTCAGGTTGAAGGTCATCCAGTGTACCGGCGTGAGATCAACATTCAGCAGTCACAGATTCACACGGTCACGTTAGAACCTGGACGGCGTGCCGCGCAATCGCTAACCGAGCCGCGCCCCTGAAGCCATGCACTTTGGAACAGGTCGAGTGAACTTTGCTCGCTGCTGACGTTATGTTCGCCAGGTGGCATGAATTCAAGGAGTCGAATATGAAGCTAATCAGTCTCTCGGTGATGATCTGCTGGTTGGTTTTCTTCCTCGGCACGACTCAGGTTCTGACTGCGGGAAACGCGCAGAATCAGAAGAAGTCAAAGAAAGACACAGGCACGCTTGAACGCATTCCAGATCCGAAGATGGAAGAGATACGCCGGATTCGGACTGCCGAGGACTGGCCCAATCCGATCGTCATTGTCAATGCTGAGACGGTTTACCTAATCATGTACATTGATGGCCGGCGGGTCCAGGAAGAATTGAGCCTTGCTGATCTCGAGAAAGCGTTGAAGGAGCTAAAACTCGAACGGTGGTCTCTGGGGCGAGTCGTCGCCGTCGAGGAGAACGGTTTGAGGAGTCCCGGAGATAACGAAAAGATCTCCGCGAAAGCCAAAGAAGTAATACAGATGTTGGAATCACACAAAGTGATGGTCGAGCGTTGGCCTGCGGGCTAGTTGCGCAAGGCGGCATCCAGCCAGCTCTTGCAGCGGATCGGGTAAATTAGAAACACAGCATCCGTATCTGACACTCTCAACAGCAACCCTCCGATTCCTGAATTCACATTGCGTTAGACCTATTCAGTCCGCAGAGCGACGATCGGGTCCACTCGTGCAGCACGGCTGGCAGGAACCACGCATGCGAGCAGGCCAACGACAATTATGGCTCCAGCAGCGAAGGCAAGAGAGAGCAGACTCTCCGGCCGCAGATCCCGCACCACACTGGATGCCAACGGCCTGGCCCAGAACGCGAGCGGTCCTCCTGCGAGGAGCCCGCCAATTCGGATAAACGCTGTGAGTACCGATTTCGCTGATTGTCCTTTGACCTTTGATCGCTCACAAGGCGACCTTCACTTTGAATTGTGTAGTGTAAGTTTCCGCTTCGCTTTTTCATTGGGAGCGCCAAGATCAGCAGCGATTCACACTTTATTCACTGGCCCAGTTTTGGGGAGTATCATATGCTTGAACAAAACAATCATGAAGCTGCCAAACACAGTTGAGATCCTTTTGATTCTCGTCATCGTTAGTTTCACGAGTTGCCGCACCCAATCTCCGGTCATCCAGGTAATGCAGTCAAACGAAACTACTCTTCAACATTGGCAAACGTTTTCTGCTCCCGATGGCGCGTTCAGCATCGACTTTCCGGCGAAGCCTGTCGAACAGCGATACTCGATTGGCAGCCCGAGTGGAAAGTTGGAGGTTTACAGTAATAAATATACGGGCTCGGCTTCGTACTTTATTTCTTATACCGACTATCCGTTGGCCATCGATGGGGCCGATGTCGCGCGTGCGGCTCTCGAACACGCCCGGGACGGCGGCTTGAAGCAAGTCAATGGTCGGCTTGTCAAAGAGTCTGCGATTTCCATTCAAGGGCATCCAGGTACATTGCTGGTGGTCGATTCGCCGAATGGTGGCCCACAGGGGAGCACGATAAAGAACAAGGTTTATTTGGTGGGATGTCGGCTCTATTCTATGCAGGTGGCGATTCCCAAGGATACGCCTGAACCACAGTCTCTTGATGCAGCAGCGGAAAAATTCCTGGATTCATTCAAACTGGCCGCCACTGCGAAGAATTGATTCTGTCGGACCAGTATGTTGAAGAAAGCCTTAAAGTCGACGGTGGGATGGCATGGTTTCTCAAATAACGTTTTCTTCCAGCTTAAGGGCTTTGTATGTTGGGCACAATTATGACCGTGCCCTAATGTTGAGTGAGGCTTTGCACAAAAAGTCCAATCTATGGGGTGACGCGGAGCGATCTCATTAACACCGTGGCTTTAGCCCGGTGAAAGAGCGTAGTTACCAGCGACCGCCAACCGTTTCAAACGGTTTCCCGAGTTACCCAAACCGTTAGAAACGGTTAAGAGATTGGAGTTCCTTCGCTTGTCCACCGGGCTAAAGCCACGGTGTTAATGAGATCGCTCCGCGTGATTCACCAAGCGATACATTTCAACCAACCATCAAAACGGAGAACAACCATGACGTCGATTACCGAAGTTGCCAAGAAATTTTTTGAAGCTTGCGAAGCCGGAAAAGGATGGCAAGAATGCAGGGTCTATTGTGAGGCGGACGCTACTTTTTCGGCCCAGGCTGAGCCGCTTGTTGGCGTGAAGAACCTCCAGGAATACACAGATTGGATGAAGGGTTTGTTTACTTTCGTTCCTGACGCTCGATATGAACTACGGTCCTTCGGAACTGATGATGAGCGGAAGAGTGTCTGCGCGTATGGCGTCTTCTATGGTACACACACCGGCCCGGGTGGGCCGTGCCCGCCAACTGGCAAGAGTGTGGAAACGGACTATGTGTATGTGATGGATTTTGAAGGTGAGAAGATCCGGCACATGACTAAGATTTGGAACGCGGGAATAGCCATGAAGCAGCTGGGATGGGTATAGAGATGCCGGGCGTTAGGCGGATATCCTTAAAGCTGCGAATCGCGGCTGCCGTGGCGGGTTTTGTGTTGTGTGCTTCGACGGGTACTGCGGTGCTGGCGTGGAAATACCGCGCACCTCAATGGCACCGCCAACAGTCGCCAAAGGAAACCCGGGAGTATCGTGACGGCAAACGCGAGGCCGAACAGGATCTAGCGAACGGTTATCTGAGTTACCGCATCTACGGCATGCCCGAAGAGTGGGATGGTCCTAATCTTTTCGCGGAGCATCTGCGCCATGACTATGATATTGAACTCATTCGCGTGGCAGGATGCGTTGTAACGACGCAACTGGAAAATCGAACGGCCGGCTACAACGATGTTATGTTGCCGGTCATCGAGACTCTCTACGGTGTGGGGATTCTTGAGCGGGTGGAAAAACAAGCGGTCGAAGAATGGAAACGAACGCACAAACGAAAATAGCGCCTCCAAATATGCATATCGTTTAAGAATCAAATTCGTTCGTTTAGAGGTGGGCACCGCTCACCAGTGCGACGTTAGTGATTCAGGGCGCGGCGGTGATTATCTGCAATCCTGCTGTAGGTATGGTTAGGTATGTTAATGGTCTAATCCCACTCGCGCCGGTGGGCGGTGCCCACCTCTAAACGAACGCTTGTCTAAAACCATCGCGCTTTAGTTGGTCTCAGGAGATTGTTGGATGAAGCACAGCTACAGATGATTGCTCGTTGATTCTGGTATTTCTTATCGTTGCTAATGACAAGTTCAAAATGCCGGCAATGTGGGCTAGTCAATCCTCTCAGCGCAGCAAAGTGTAAGCGCTGTGGATTTACTTTGATCGATAGAAACGATCCGGATGCGCCGCAAGGTGCTGATCAACCAGCCCCACAAGAAATCGGCGAACGGCTCGGAAAACCGCAGGCAGAGCATCAGGTTTGCAGCATCTGCGGAACGAGTGATGGCGTGGATGTGCGCAACTTTACCAGAACCTACACGCCTAACTGGGTGTGGCTCTTTCTGCCACTCGGAATTCTTCCCGCTGGGATTATCGGCCTAATCGTGCAAGTCAAACACTCTCTTTCCCTTCCGACCTGCTCGCGATGCTTTCAGCGGCGCTCATGGGCGGGCGCGGTTTCGTGGCTTTCAATCATCGTTTGTATTTTCCTGATATTCGTGGCGGTCGGCCTTGGTATCTCCCTCAAGTCCTGGCTTGTCTTCCTCGTCATCTCAGGATTCATCGCTGCAATCGCATACCTCTCAGGTAGGTACGACAGAAGTGTGAACCCCCGTTACACTCAGTTCACGAAGGAGCGGGTAGAAATTGATGTTCCCGGGAGAGGACGAATCCTGGTGTTCGATCGAGCGAACCAGCCGTCTGATCAACGGCGCTAACCGAAAACTAACGACGCGTTGGACTGGAGCGAGGGGAGCATGTTTCGCGATGTGATTCGTCCGGCGAAGATCGTTTGTAATCGGCGCGCCCGGTCAACCCTGGCGTTGGGCATCTTCTTCTATGACTACGCAACAGATTTGCGCGATTAAGTGGTTGACCTTACTGGGCGCCGCGTTTTTGTCCATCGCTGTTCCGATGCTGCTGGTTAGTTACGATCTGGGTGGGGACTTTACTCTGGCAATCTTTGCTCCTGGGATGCTCGTGATATCTCCGGTTCATAATTTTCTTCCGGCACTTATTGTGACGGTGGTCGTTGATGCTATTGTTTATTGTCTAGTCGCGTATTCTATCGTCCGGTTGGTCCTGCGGTTCCTGCAAGTTAAGCAGCGTCCCTAGTATTGCGGTCGCGCAAATCTATCGCGATGCCCGCGTTAACCTATAAGCCTTGCAGCTGACGGCGTTTTAAGCGGATTCCGACATCAGCAGGGTTATCTCTGCGCCGGGACTTTCCTCCTAATCCCGGTTCCTAGGAATTATCGTCCAGCTCCGCGGTGCACAATGCTGGCATGAGCATTGCTCCTGGTGTTGCATTACTGGCGAAGACATCATTAGGGATTTGGAGCTTCATTCGTGCACGTATACTCGCCTCGTTCTATGAGGCATGCCTTCGGGCTAATCTTTCTTCTGATACTGCCGGCTGTCGCAGTTGCCGATGAGATTCAGGAATCTCAAAGTACGCAACAGGCACAGACACTTTGGGAGCAGGCGGTCGAGGCCAAAGGCGGGCGAGAACAGCTCTACCGCGTCAACAGCCTGCTGATCTTCTACCGGGAGACTGCACGTAATTTTCTCGGGTTCGTGGTGCACCGCGGTGACGTGGAGCGCCTGTACGTTTTTCCTGACAAGATGTGGGGATGGGATGACGGACTTCCCCCACCCTTCGATCTGACGGTTAACCTGCTTGATATCGGACGCGACCGCCGTTGCACGCTCTATAAGGGGGCGGCGGCACCCATCTGCGGCCCCGTCCGGCAACGGAACACGCCGCCCGACGAGGGTCTCGTTCAGGTGCAACTCCTCTACCTGCTGGAGACGAAGTGGGTGAAACCTAAGCCCGTCAGCGTCACGAAAGAGAGGATCGGCACTAAGAAGGTCGACGTCCTTCATACGCTTTTCCGAGACAAGAGAGTCGACTATTTCCTTGACGGGAAGACACACCTGCCCGTCCGCGTATCCATCTTCTACGGCGCGGGTGCGCGGCCCACGATCTCAATTGATCTCTCCGACTATGCGCCGGTCGGTGGCGTACTGATGCCGGGTAAGCAGAAGAGTACGAAGATCAATTTCCAGATCAACCCGACTTACGACGAGCGCGTTTTCACGCGCCCACCCTCCATCGAAGCCGGCCCGAAGGCCTGGCGGGCCCTCG
>Ga0190274_10001288_pt1 | contig 14735 bp, 9 predicted proteins | sample Popmic531T_FD_133002 | JGI IMG/M metagenome (GOLD analysis project Ga0190274, IMG submission 133002) | Populus adjacent soil microbial communities from riparian zone of Yellowstone River, Montana, USA - 531 T | ecosystem: Environmental > Terrestrial > Soil > Riparian zone | place: USA: Montana...
CAGGCAGACCATTGAACGGCTGGTTTACTGTAATTGCTTTTCCGGCATCCAAAACCAATACCTGTGCACCTTGCATTGCTTTAATGTAAAACATGCCGGCTGATTTGATAGGGCCCCCCATCAGCATATTCGTTGACAAATCACTAAACAACATCTCACTTTTTTTATAAACATCTTTAAATGTGATAACTACATTTCCAGTTACAGGGCTGCCACTTTGAGTTAAAAATGCATTTGGCGGAATAGAAACTAAAGTACCCTGGGTAGTGGTAAAATTGCCACCTGTTACTGCATTCACACTATGACTTTGTATTGGAGAGGCATTTGCTATGAGGAATGCGGAAGTAGATGCATATGTTGGCAATGCATTGTCGTCGGAATCGTCTTTGTCGCAGGCTATGATGAAAGTCAGCATTGCAATCACACTGAATATTTTAAAAATGTTTTTCATGTTTTGAAGTGTTATAAAATTTATAAAATCAATTAAAAATCATTTTGGTGAAATAAAAAAACAAGAGAACTCCAAAAGGGGTTGCCAAATCTTTAAAATCAATAGTGATTTAAATATTATTGTTTGGTCCGGGTATCAGGAAATTCGGTTAATTCCTCACAAATCTGATTCGATCCAATTTGCCATCAATTTCGGTTTCAAGAACGTATACACCGTTGCTTAAATTGCTGATATCAATAAAATCGTCAGTAAAATTTTTCCGTATATATACAATGCGTCCTTCCATGGTGTAAATTCTTACGTATTCAACCTTCAATTCAGTGTTCAGCTTAAGGTGCAGTGTCTCTTTGGCAGGCACCGGATAAATTTTGAAAGCCGGTTCCGTCAAATCAATGCTTCCAAGGCTGCTGAGCGGTATGAAATACACATTTGTTATAAGTGAATCAATCGGAACCACCAAGCCACTCACAACCGGCCATACAACAACAATGTTGTTACCCATTTTAAACTGGGGCTGGTTGAAACTATATTGTGTAACAGTTAATGTAACGGAATCGCCGGCAGGAATTGAAAGTGCCGGATTTAACAAAAACGGGGTAATAATGGAATCAACCCTCATATTAAACGTCACGTTTGCTCCATTGATATTTGTGCTGGAATTGTTAACGATAAATAAATCAAAAACGTAAGTCTGCCCTTCATATGCCGAATCAGCAGGCAAGTCAGGGAAACCTGGCATAGCCGCTACACGTAATGTTGCGGTACCCTGTGCGCTGCTTTGCAACGAATAACAGAGTGAAAGAACCAGGCACAATGCGGTAAAAATGAAGCGGATTTTCATGACTATTTTATTTATGATTTCAAAAGTACGTAATACTTAAGCAAACTGTATCCTTCATTTTTTTTGTATCTTACGCGCTCAAAACACAAAAAATGGATACTGTCGGCGCCATTATAACCCACCTGAACAAGGAAGAGGTGCGGTTTTTCAAGCTTTATCACTCCCGGATGCAGACCGGAGAAAGGAAGGATATCTTACTGTTTGACTACATCCGAAAAAACGGAGCTGAGTATGATGAGGACAAGATATTCCAGAAATTGTATGGCGATAAAGATAAAAATGCCTTTTACCGGCTGAGAAACCGGCTCATGACCGACCTGAATAAATGTTTGCTGCTGCAGCATTTTAATGAAGAAGAAACTCTGGTTGCAATAAACCAGCTGGCGCTTTCGCGTTTTTACAGTGCACGCAGCAATACTACTCTGGCGGCATACTTTCTGCGCAAAGCAGAATCAAAAGCGCAGTCGATTGAAAATTTTGAATTGCTCGATCTTATCTTCGGTGAATTCATCCGCTTGTCACACGAACTGCTTGAAATTAATCCCGAAACTTACATCCGCAAACGACAGGATAACCAGGAGAAAATACGACAACTCCGCTCTATTGAAGATGTGGTTGCCGTGTTGAGTTACCGTCTGAAAATCACACAAAATTTCTCGAAGAGTGATCAACCGGTTGTAGTACTATTACAAAAGACTGTAGATGACTTTTTGCACGATCCCGAAATCAGAAAGAGTCCCAAATTTCGTTTTCGTATATATACAGCCGTTAGTCAGATTCTTTTGCAGAATCGCGACTATCCTGCATTGGAAGAATACCTTCTTAAAACATATAAAGAGTTTACCAAACTCGAACTGTTCAACAAAAATAACCACGACACCAAACTCCAGATGCTTACTTACCTGGTGAACTCGCTTTTCAAAAACGACAAGCTTAAGCAATCGCTTCAATTTACCGAACAATTGAAGGATGCGATGGAGGAGCATGGAAAACTACTTTATGACAAGTATGCCTTCTTTTACTACAACTCACTGGTTATCAATTATTCTAAATTAGATAAAGAGAAGGCCATTGAGGTCCTGGAGGACATTCGCGAAAACCGGAAAATAACCGCCACACCGTTTTACGAAATCTTTATTTATCTTAACTTAGCCGTATTGCATTTCGACCTTCAGAAATACAGGGAAGCATTGCGATTTCAAACGAAGCTTTATCAGCTCGACAGTTACAGGAATGCCGACCGCTCTCTGCAGTTGAAGATTGCAGTCACGGAACTCATGGTCCGCTATGAATTGCGCGATTTGGAGTACCTGGAGTACAGAATCCTGAAAATTCGTAAAGATTTCAAAGATTTATTACGCAAGGAAGAGTTCCTGAAAGAGAAAGAATTTATGACCCTGGTTACTGGATTAGAAATGGCGGGCGGCGAACCGAAATTGTTGAAGAAAATACACCAATTCATTGATAATTACGGAGTTTCAAGCGATAGCGACAACGAAATCATCAATTATGGTAATTGGTTGAAAGATAAAATAAAGAAGAAAAGAACAATTTGAGCACGTAAGAATAGCTCAATTTAACACTTGGAGTGCGTACAGAGTGAAGGTACTTTTGACATCATAATTGAACCCGAACCCTGAAAAAAATTAAAAACCAAAAAAATGAATATGAAAAAACTATTACTCACATTAATCACCGTGCTGACCGTGTCCTTGTACCTGTCGCCGGTAGCAAAGGCGCAGCAACCCTGCTCTGCCAACTTTCAATACGTGATTGGCACGGTTACACCAAACGGTGCCACGGTGCAATTTTATGATTCCTCTTTTACTGTTGGAACTATCACAAATTGGAACTGGTCATTCGGAAACGGTACCGGCTCCAACCTTGAGGATCCGATAGCATCTCTCAATCCGGGTTGGAATTCTGTATGTCTGGCAATCGTTGCCGTTTATCAAAGTCAAACTTGTACTAGTACTTTCTGTGATTCAATTTATATTGGCAACACTCCTCCTCCCTGCAACTCAACTTTCACTTACACTGTTGGATCACTTGGTGTTGCATTTGCAGCTACCACAGGAACTAACGTTCAGTGGACATGGGATTTTGGTGACGGATCAACCGGCACCGGTGCCAATCCGGTACACACTTATGCAGTAGCAGGAAGCTATGTTGTTTGTTTAACAGTTTTGGATGCAAACGGAACTGTTTGTACATCTTGTCAAACAATTACTGTTGGCGGAACACCTCCATGCGATCCGACTTTCACTTACAATGCAGGTCCTCAGGGAGTAATGTTCAACAGTGCGGGTAACACCACAAACACTTCATGGGTTTGGAGTTTTGGTGATGGAACTGCAGGTACAGGTGCGAATGTTTTCCATACGTACACTACTGCGGGAGTTTATACTGTATGCCTTGTTGTTATAAATTCTGCCGGTGTATCATGCACAAGCTGTCAGACTGTTACTGTCGGCTCTTCTGCAGGTTGCCAGGCTTATTACACTTCCGCTTCGGTTCCTGGAACCATGATTGTGAACTTTACTGATCAGTCACAGGGTAACGCAACGGACTTCTGGTGGAGTTTTGGTGATGGATCAACATCCACACTTCAAAATCCATCACATACCTATACTTCAACAGGATGGTTTAATGTATGCCTTACAATCACTGATTCGGCTGCAGGTTGCTATGATACTTTCTGCGATTCACTTTATGTCGGAACAAACTTCCTTTGCGATCCTACTTTCTCAATTCAAAATGCTCCTGCTACAACTGTGTTTATAGCAAATGCTCAAAACGCAATTTACACCTGGGATTTTGGTGACGGAAGCGTTGGCACAGGTGGTCCAACCATCATTCACAACTATGCAGCACCTGGAACTTACACTGCATGTTTGACTGTTACCACTTCAGCCGGTACCACATGTACTTCCTGCCAGACAGTAACTATTCAAAATGGCAACGGATGTTCTTCGAATTTCGCAATCTACCCTGATTCTATTACTCCGCATACTTACTATGCTTACAACCTTGCTTCTGGAGTTGCTCCTCTTACCTATATCTGGAGCTGGGGTGACGGAACAAGCAGCAATACTGCATACCCAAGTCATACTTACGCTCAAAGTGGCTTGTATACTATCTGCTTAACTATCACTGATGCAACAGGTTGCTCAAGCAACACCTGCTACCAATGGCAATTGTTGAGGTTGTCAGGCTCCAGTATTCCAGTTACTATCAATGTGGTTCCGGGATCAGTTGGACTTAACGAACAGGATATCTTCAGTGGAATGACTGTATTCCCAAATCCGGCTTCAGACCTGATCAGCACAAGCTTTAACCTTGCAAAAGAAGCTTCTATAAATGTTAGTGTAGTTAACCTCGCTGGACAGAAAGTATATAGCTTACCATCAACTGTTTATGGCATTGGAATGCATGAAATTAAAATGGACGTAACCGGCCTTGCAAAAGGTATTTATATGATTCAAATCCAAGGAGAAGGATTCAAATCAAATCAAAAAGTGGTTGTACAATAATCTGGTAATTAGTTAGTTAGTTCTCTTTTGTAGGAGCCTCTTCCCTTGCGGGGAGAGGCTTTTTTCATTTCATTAAATAAGGTGCCGGAATCGTTTATAACCGCGTTGTTCAAAACAATTCCACTTGCGGGATGTTATAAAATCGACTGAAAAACGCTATCTTTGTACCGGCTTAAAAGGCTATAAATCAGAAGTATTAAAATGATCACTGTAACAGAAAAAGCAAAAGAAAAACTGACCTCATTGCGGGCTGAAGGCAAGCATTCCGATGGCGCCTTTGTGCGTGTAGGTGTTGCCGGTGGAGGTTGTTCGGGTCTGACCTATGTGCTGGATTTCGATGAAGAAATGAAAACTGACGATAAAGTTTTCGAAGATAAAGGTGTGAAGATTGTTTGCGACAAAAAAAGTTTCTTGTACCTGGTAGGAACTCAACTTGAGTTTACCGACGGCCTTAACGGAAAAGGTTTTGTATTCAACAATCCAAATGCATCACGCACTTGCGGCTGCGGAGAAAGTTTCGCAGTTTAACCTATCAGGGTTAAAAAAATTTCCTAAATCTTAAATTGAATCAGTCTAAATAAAAATAGATGTCTGACGATCAGAAAATACTGGACGAAGTTGCTTCATCAGAATACAAGTGGGGATTTGTTTCCGACATTGAGTCTGATAATGCACCGAAAGGATTAAGCGAGGATATTGTCCGGTTTATTTCCCAAAAGAAAAACGAACCGGAGTGGTTGCTCGAGTGGAGACTGAAAGCTTTTCGCCACTGGCTAACTATGGAAGAGCCGACGTGGCCGAATGTGAATTATCCTAAAATTGATTTTCAGGATATCATTTACTACTCTGCTCCAAAACCTAAAAAAGTATTGAATAGTCTGGATGAACTTGATCCGGAAATCAAAGCTACTTTCGATAAACTGGGTATTTCTTTTGAAGAACAAAAACGATTGGCAAACGTGGCAGTTGATGCCGTGATTGACAGCGTGTCAGTAAAAACTACTTTCAGAGAAGCGCTTTCTGAAAAGGGAATTATTTTCTCATCCTTCAGTGAAGCAGTTCATGAACATCCTGACTTAATTAAAAAATACCTGGGCTCTGTTGTGCCACCTACTGATAATTTTTACGCGGCATTAAATTCCGCAGTATTCAGTGACGGATCATTTTGTTTCATCCCGAAAGGTGTACGTTGCCCGATGGAATTGTCTACTTATTTCCGAATCAACTCAGCAGGTACCGGACAGTTTGAAAGAACGTTGATTGTTGCCGAAGACGAAGCATATGTGAGTTACCTCGAAGGATGTACCGCACCAATGCGTGATGAAAATCAGTTGCACGCAGCAGTGGTTGAAATCGTTTCTCATAAAAATGCACAGGTAAAATATTCAACCGTGCAGAACTGGTATCCCGGAGACAAAAATGGTAAAGGAGGAATTTACAACTTCGTTACCAAGCGTGGAATCTGTATCGGTGACTATGCTAAAATTTCCTGGACACAGGTTGAAACAGGATCAGCAATTACCTGGAAATATCCGAGTGTGATTTTGAAAGGTGATCACTCTATCGGTGAATTTTATTCTGTAGCTGTCACTAACAACATGCAGCAGGCCGACACCGGAACAAAGATGATTCACATTGGTAAAAATACCAAGAGCACTATCGTTTCAAAAGGAATCAGCGGAGGACAAAGTCACAACAGTTACCGCGGTTTGGTGAGAATAAATAAAAAAGCAGAAAACGCACGCAACTTTTCACAGTGCGACTCCCTCCTTCTCGGGGATAAATGCGGCGCTCATACATTTCCATACCTTGAAATCAATAATAAGTCTGCTCGCGTAGAACACGAAGCTACCACTTCAAAAGTTGGAGAAGATCAAATCTTCTATTGCAACCAGCGAGGTATTTCCAACGAAGACGCCATCGGCCTCATCGTAAACGGATATTGCAAAGAAGTATTCAACCAGTTACCAATGGAATTCGCTGTGGAAGCTCAAAAGCTATTAGCTATTAGTTTGGAAGGAAGTGTAGGATAAAAAAGTGACGAGTGGCGCGTGACGCATAACGAGTGCTAAATAACCAAAATAAATTAAATACTTAATAAAAAATCAATAGTACATTATTTTTAACTTTTTAAAAACTTTTCAATTATGACATTAGTAACATCGTTCGAAGAAATGTTTTCATGGAAGAAAGCAAGAGAATTAAACAAAATTATTTATGAAAAAACATCTAAGCCTGAATTTCAAAGAGATTTTGAATTAAAAAATCAAATCAGAAGCTCATCCTTATCTACGATGTCTAACATTGCAGAAGGATTTGAAAGGGATAATTTAAAAGAATTTAGATATTTTATGAGAATAGCTAAAGGATCAAATGGAGAAACCCGTTCACAAATTTATACGGCTTTTGATGTTGGCTATTTAGATGAAGAAGTATTTAAAAATTGCATCAAACTAACAACCGATATTGGAAATCTTATCGGGGCATTTATTGAATCCCTGAACAAGAAAATTGCCAAAGCGGAAACACAATCTGCATTAAAAAATCAAAATAATAGCGATACCACACTCGTCACTCGCCACTCGTAACTCGATACTAAATCATCAATAGAATTTAAAATATAATATTTATATAAATGTTAAAGATTACAAATTTATCAGCACGCGTTGAAGAAAAACAAATCCTCAACGGATTGAATTTTGAAGTGAAGGCGGGAGAAGTTCACGCTATCATGGGACCGAATGGTTCTGGAAAAAGTACTTTGGCTTCTGTTTTGGCAGGACGTTCCGACTATGAAGTTACAAGCGGTGAAGTGGAATTCAATGGAAACGATTTGCTTGATATGTCGCCTGAAGACCGTGCACGTGCCGGTATTTTCCTGGCTTTTCAATATCCTGTGGAAATTCCGGGAGTAAGTAATGCCAATTTCCTGAAGACAGCAGTGAATGAAGTCCGTAAATCGAAAGGTCTACAACCGCTCGATTCAAAAGACTTCCTGATTATGATGAAGGAAAAAATGAAACTGGTGGAAATGGATAAGCAAATGACCACCCGTTCTGTGAATGAAGGATTTAGTGGCGGTGAGAAAAAAAGAAATGAAATATTTCAGATGGCTATGCTTGAACCTCAGCTGGCTATAATGGATGAAACTGATTCAGGTTTGGATATCGATGCCTTACGTATTGTTTCAAATGGCGTGAACGCTTTACGCGATGGCAAACGCTCTTTCGTGGTGATCACTCACTACCAACGTCTGCTTGACTATATCGTTCCTGATTTCGTACACGTACTTTACAAAGGCAAAATCGTAAAGTCAGGAGGCAAAGAACTCGCCCTCGAACTCGAAGAAAAAGGATATGACTGGATAAAGGATGAGGTGGAACAAGTGACAAGTGACAAGTAACAAGCGCCGCACTGAGCTTGTCGAAGTGTGACAAAGGGAGTACGAATTACGAATTCATTGAGGAACCACATCGAATCTACGAATTACGAATAACAGAAAATACTTGTAACCCCGCTCTTCAGAGCGGGGATTGATCAAAAAAACATACTGGGCTTCAGCCCTGACTTACGAAAATATTTTGGTTTCTCAACATCCCAATGGATAACATGGGCTGATCCAATGACCAATGACTAATGACCAATAACTAATTTTAAAATTACGTGATAGAATCAGCAACAATAAGTTCAGGAATCAGCAATGAATTCGATATGTTCGGGAAGAAGTCGGATTCGTTAAAGAATTTACGCCAGGAAGCAATTGATACATTTAATCGTATTGGATTTCCAACAATACGTCACGAAGAGTGGAAATACACCAACCTGAAAAACATCACTTCCCTTCCTCTTGAATTTGGTAAAACATCTGCCGAAAGCAAACTCACCCGCGACGATGTGAACAGGTTTCGCATCGCAGGGAAAAATGAATTGGTACTGGTTTTTGAAAACGGTAAATTCATTCCCTCCCTTTCCGATAACATTCCGCAAAACGCAGGCATTACAATCTGCAACCTTGCCGACAATATGGAAAATGAAGTTGTGCAAACCTATCTCGGAAAAGTTGCCATATTTGAATCGGAAGCTTTTGTCGCGCTGAATACTGCATTTGTAAATGATGGCATGCTGGTGCAGATTGCAGCAGGTGTACAGCAGGAACAACCTGTACATTTCATGCATATCAGCAATACCACAAACCCTTCACATGTTTCAAACATCAGGAACCTTGTGGTTGCTGAAAAAGGATCTAAAGTGCTATTTACCGAAAGTTATCACACTATCGATAACCAGTGTAAAGGCTTGATCAATACCGTTACTGAAATAGTAGTAAAGGCCAATGCTTTTGTGGAACATGTGAAAGCACAACTCGATGCTGATCAAACCAGCCAGATAAATTTCACGCAAGTGAATCAGGAAAGAGACAGTATTTTTGATACTGTTACCGTAACATTATCAGGTGCACTGGTACGCAACAACCTGCATATTCGTTTGAACGATGTCAATTGCACTTCGCATTTGTTTGGTTTATACATTCTTGACGACAATCAACTGGTAGACAATCACACGCTCGTGGATCATGCGATGCCGAATTGTTTCAGCAATGAATTGTATAAAGGAATTATTGGCGGAAAAGCATCCGGTGTTTTCAATGGTAAAATTTTTGTCCGCAAGGATGCTCAGAAAACAAATGCATACCAGTCGAATAAAAACATTCTTCTCACCGACGATGCTCAAATGAACACCAAGCCGCAGCTCGAAATTTTAGCGGATGATGTGAAATGCACACATGGTGCTACAACCGGACAAATGGATGAGGACGCTTTGTTCTACCTCCGTGCCCGTGGAATCGGCGAACAGAGCGCCAAAGCATTGCTGAATATCGCCTTTGCCGGAGATGTGCTCAACAACATTAAGAACGAGGAACTCAAAGAGAACCTTTTGAACATGGCCGTTGAAAAACTGCAAAAAAATGAGTACTGACACCAGGTCTGAAATTAAAGGTAGCTCAAAAGCTGTTTTCAATCCGGAACTCATCCGTAAAGATTTTCCTGTTTTATCAGAAAAAGTATATGGCAAGCCGTTAGCATATTTCGATAACGCAGCCACTTCCCAGAAACCTGCTTCAGTAATTAAGTCACTCAACGATTATTACACAGGATACAACGCAAACATTCACCGCGGAGTGCATTTTTTAAGTCAGAAAGCCTCAGCGGCATTCGATGACGTGCGTGTTAAAATGCAGCATTTTATTAATGCAGGTTCCGAACGCGAAATTATTTTTACTCGCGGAACTACGGAATCCATCAACCTTGTTGCATCCTCCTTTGGCAGGAAATTCATTAGTGCAGGTGATGAAATTATTATCACTGCCATGGAACACCATAGCAACATTGTGCCCTGGCAATTATTGTGTGAAGAAAAAGGTGCCGTGCTGAAAGTAATTCCAATGTCAGATTCCGGCGAATTGCTGATTGAAGAATTTACAAAGCTCCTTAATCTAAAAACAAAATTCGTTTCAGTTGTTCATACTTCCAATTCACTTGGGACAATTAATCCTGTAAAAGAAATCATCCGTAAAGCACACGCACTGCACATCCCGGTTTTAGTGGATGGCGCACAGGCAGTAGCACACTCCAAGGTAGATGTGCAGGATCTGGATTGTGATTTCTTCGCTTTTTCTGGTCACAAAATGTTTGGCCCTACAGGCATAGGTTGCCTTTACGGGAAAATGGAATTGCTCGAAAAAATGCCTCCTTACCAGGGTGGTGGCGAGATGATTCATTCTGTAAGCTTTGAAAAGACTACTTACAATGAAGTGCCATTCAAATTTGAAGCAGGTACTCCGAATATTGCCGATGTGATTGCACTCGGTGCTGCAGTCGATTACCTTGACTCCATCGATCGCAAAGCTGCAGAGCAACATGAGCACGCATTGATGCAATATGCTTCAGTAAAACTATCGGATATAGCTCATGTGAAATTGATTGGCACCTCACCACTCAAATCAAGTGTGGTGTCTTTTATAATAGATGGCGTAAATGCATTGGACGCGGGCATGTATCTCGATACATTAGGTATTGCAGTCCGCACCGGCCACCATTGCACCGAACCGGTGATGACCCGTTTGGGAATCCCCGGGACAATCAGAGCCTCCTTTATGTTTTACAACACTTTTGAGGAAATCGACAGGTTGGTTGAGGGTGTTAAAAAAGCAATATCGTTTTTGAAAGTTGGCTAACCCCCGGGAATTTTTAAACACCCGGTATTTATACTTTTATGTGACTTTCCAAAGACTATTTTGTAAAAAATTATAATTCAATTAGTTGTAATGAATTAATTTATTTTTCCGGAATCCTGGCAACAGATTTTTCAGGTCACAGTTTGATTGAATGAAACATTGAATTGATTTGTTTTAGCCCTAACTTTGTTCATATCCATTGAAACCCACATAAAATCCCAAAATAACATGTTTGAATTAAACCTAAAAAACAAGTGCCATTTGTTGTTGTCGGCAGTATTGATCTGCTTCACATTTATTGCAAATGCACAGGGAATAGTTAAACAACCTTTGAATGATATTTCCGAATCAGCAATAGTTGTTAAAGGAGAACGACTTATCCGGCCAAATGCATATCGAACATTGAAGATGGATATACCGGCAATGACTGCTTTACTTAATCAGGCACCTGTTGAATCAATTAATTCAAGACAATCAAGCCAGATTATTTTTGAAATGCCCATGCCGGATGGAACTACCACGGAATTCAGGATTTACCAGGTAGAAGTTATGAGCCCTGGATTAGCAGTAAAATTTCCAGAAATAAAAACATATGCCGGGCAAGATATCAGTGATCCTTCACAGACAATCAGACTTGATCTGACACCACTTGGATTTCATGCCATGGTTCTTTCCCCGAAAGGGCAGGTGTTCATTGATCCATACAGCGCAAACACAACGACAGATTATATCAGTTATAATAAAAGTGATTTACAACGCACTTCGGGTTTTGTTTGTGAATCGGATCAGGCTTCCTCACTTATGAATCTGATTCCTTCCGGTGTCAACGCACAAAAAAGTTCCGGAACACAACTTCGGACTTATCGCCTTGCTTTAGCATGCACCGGAGAATATGCTGCTACTAAAGGAGGCACTGCGGCAGGAGCTATGGCGGGAATGGTGACTACAATGAATCGCGTGAATGGTGTTTATGAAACTGAAGTGGCAATCAGAATGGTGATGGTAGCAAATAATAACCTGCTTGTTTATCTCAATTCCTCAACAGATCCATACACAAATGGAAATGGAAGCACCATGCTTGGACAAAATGTTTCCACTTGCAACTCGGTGATTGGTTCTGCAAATTACGACATCGGTCATGTATTCAGCACCGGTGGTGGTGGAATTGCAGGACTTGGTGTGGTGTGCGGATCAAGTAAAGCGAATGGTGTTACAGGAAGTCCAAGTCCAGTAGGTGATCCGTTTGATATAGATTATGTGGCACATGAAATGGGACATCAGTTTGGAGGCAATCACACTTTCAACAGCGTTACAAGTTCATGCGGAGGAGGCAACAGGGCAGCATCTGCAGCTTATGAACCCGGAAGTGGAATTACGATTATGGCTTACGCAGGAATCTGCGGATCCGACAACCTTGCGTCAAACAGCATTGCATATTTTCATGTAAAAAGTTTCGATGAAATAGTAAATTATTCCACAACCGGAAATGGAAATTCCTGCCCGGTTACCACTAGTACTGGAAATGGTGCACCTGTAATCACAAGTGTTGGATCCAATTATGCCATTCCAATTTCGACACCGTTTGTTTTAACAGGAACGGCCACTGATCCAAATGGAAATCCGCTTACCTATTCCTGGGAACAATATGATTTAGGAACAGCAGGCGCTTGGAATGCGAATCTTGGCAGTGCTCCTTTATTCAGACCATTTATTCCGGCTGTAAGCGGATCAAGAACTTTTCCAAAATTATCCGACATTATAAACAATACTGTAACGGTGGGTGAAATTCTTCCCAATGTAGCAAGAACAATGCATTTTCTATTATCGGTTCGCGACAACCAGGGAGCAGGCGGTGGTTATACGCACCCTGACACTACAGTAACCATTTCAGTAATTAACGGTGGAGGCGCATTCGCAGTAACTGCACCAAATACAGCGGTCACCTGGGCGGGTGGCAGTTCACAGAATATAACATGGAATGTTAGCGGAACTACTGCTGCACCTATCAGTACTGTGAATGTGAAAATTTCACTCTCCACCGATGGAGGTAATACATTCCCAACCGTATTGCTGGCAAGCACACCAAATGATGGAAGCGAATCAGTGACTATTCCAAACACCTCCACCACACTGGCAAGGGTCAAAGTTGAAGCAGTCGGAAATATTTTCTTTGATATGAGCAACACAAATTTCACAATCTCTTCAAGTGCATTTTCTACTATAACCACTTCCACAATCCCAAATACCAATTATTGTGCAGGAACATCACTCAACGTAAGTTTCACCACGAATGGTTCCGCTAATGCAGGCAATGTTTTCACGGCACAATTGTCGAATGCAACCGGTTCCTTTGCAAGTCCTGTTAACATAGGCACCTTGACTTCCACAGGAGCAGGAACCATTACTTGCCAGATACCGACAGGAACTGCCAGCGGAACCGGGTACAGAATTCGTGTAGTGAGTTCTAATCCTGTTGTTACGGGCTCTGATAATGGAACCAATCTTAACATATTTGCTTCCGTCGGGGCAGCTCCTGCACCTCAATCCGGATCAACAAGCTGGTGCGCCAACATTCCAATCATTTTTACTTCTTCAACTATTTCCAATGCCACCATTTACAACTGGAGTGTAACTGCAGGTGGCATAATAACAAGCGGACAGGGAACCTCACAAGTGACTGTTGTATTTCCTCCCGGCTTTCCTACCACATCTGCAACAATTAGTATTTATGGATCCAATGCAAATTGCACAGGATCGAGCAACAGCACTACAGTAACAATTATGGAGGCACCAAACCATCCGTTTGCGAATGATGCAAGTGGTTGTGCCGGCACCCCGATCAATCTCTCCGGTTCACCATTGCCAGGTCTCGGACAAACAGGAATTTTCAGTGTAAATAATCCATATACCGGACCTTCTACAACATTTACATACGCACTGATGAATTCAAACGGTTGTTATTCTATGAGTATGTTTGCCAACATCACGGTGAATCCCTTACCGACCGTAACAGCATCAAATGTTAGTGGTTGCGCAGGTACTTCAATTGCTTTATCAGGAAGTCCTGCCGGAGGTAATTTCAATGTGGCAAATCCTTATTCAGGACCTTCCACTACATACACGTATACTTACACTAACGGCACCGGATGTACGAATACTTCATCACCGGCCAGCATTACGGTCAATCCATTGCCAACAGTAAGTTTCAGTGGGCTTGCATCAACTTATTCAATAGCGGCAGGCGCAGTTACACTTACCGGTTCACCCGCCGGAGGGACCTTCAGTGGCCCCGGAATCAGTGGCAATACGTTTACTCCCTCCCTGGCAGGAGTTGGTGGTCCTTACACAATTACTTACTCTTACACCAATGGCAATAATTGCAGCAATTCCGCAATTCAAACCACAACCGTGACTAATTGCGCCCTCCCTGCTACACCAGGATCAATTTCAACTATAGGAGGAACTGCGAAAGTTTGTCCGGGTGATGTGAAGAATTACAAAGTCACCAATGTAATCACTGTTACATCTTATACATGGACTCCACCTGCAGGTGGCACCATTACCAGCGGACAAGGTACCAACCAGATAACGGTGAGTTATACTCCAAACTTCATAGCATCCGGTCCACTTACCGTTGTTGCCAATAACGCTTGCGGAAGCAGTCCGGTCAGATCA
>Ga0190274_10001289_pt1 | contig 14725 bp, 10 predicted proteins | sample Popmic531T_FD_133002 | JGI IMG/M metagenome (GOLD analysis project Ga0190274, IMG submission 133002) | Populus adjacent soil microbial communities from riparian zone of Yellowstone River, Montana, USA - 531 T | ecosystem: Environmental > Terrestrial > Soil > Riparian zone | place: USA: Montana...
CATGCTTGAATTATGGCGCGCACCCAATAAATATGAGCATGCCGTTGATCCATATTGGAACATTGAAGCGAAAACAGAAAAAATAAATACGCCAGACAAAGCGAATGCGATGATGATGGCAGGATACAACCTTGAGCTTCGCGATGACAATCCTGATTACCCTGCATTGGTAATGGGGAACTACATCATCGGCGGAGGATTTTTGAATTCCCGCCTTGCAACACGCATCAGGCAGAAAGAAGGAATCAGCTATGGTGTAGGAAGCTGGTTGCAGGCCGACCCTATGGATAAGTCGGGCGCATTTGGATCATATGCCATTTACAATCCGGACAATTCCGACAAACTGATTTCAGCTTACAAAGAAGAGCTTAACAAAGTGGTGAAGGAAGGATTTACCGAAGACGAATTGAAGAATGCAATCAGCGGTTACTTACAGGGGCAAAATGTAAGCAGGTCGCAGGATGGATACCTGACCGGAAAACTTTCAGGAAATCTTTTTCTAAACCGAACGATGAAATGGAGTGAAGACTTTGAGAAAAAAGTTGCATCGCTCACCGTGGACCAGGTGAATGCAGCGATGAAAAAATGGATAGAGCCGGAGAAGATAACTATTGTACAGGCGGGAGATTTTAATCGTAAGAAAGCGAACAACGGTCCGATTTATAAATGAGAGGGGAAGATGTGAGATATGAGATATGAGAAAATAAACAGTAAACAAAAGATATAACTTAAAAATTGATTACTAATGTCTGGAAACTGGTAACTTATTTATATGTCTGAAGACAAATACAATGCGATTGGCGAAAAGTTTGCGAAAAATCATCATGCAGAATTGAGCAAGTTGTTTGGAAAGCCATGCATCAAGATCAACGGAAAAGCGTTCGCATGTTTTTTTAAAGGCGATATGGTTTTCAAACTTGATGCTGACAACCACAAAAAAGCTTCGGCGCTGAAGGGTTCTAAACTCTTTGATCCTTCAGGTGCCGGAAGACCGATGAAAGAATGGGTGCAGGTGAAGCCGGCTTTTGAAAAGGAATGGATGAAGCTGGCTGATGCAGCAATGAATTATGTGAAAGACAATCCAAAGTAAGAGATCAGTTTTACGGCAATATAAAAAACACATGCAAGCAGGCATCAAAATAAAATTGAATTGCTTACTGTTTGGCATCTCGTTGCTGGTTTATTTTCCTGTCAATTCCAAAACTTTTCAAACCGTTGCCAATGGAAACTGGAGCGATACATTGGTGTGGTTTGCCAATGACGTGCCCCCCTATTCCACTTCCGATACTATTTTCATCAAAGACTCAATTCGTTTTGATCAGGATATTTTCATCTCTGGAAATTCCTTATTGCTTGTAGACAGCGGTGGCGGGTTATGCGGGCATCATACTATTACGGCTTATCCAGGAACATCTTTTTGCAACGCAGGAATAGTAGAGGTTGACAGCCTCATCATTTTTGGCGGCTATTTTCTGAACTTCGGATTTGGTAATTTACTTTTCCATTTTATGCAGATTACCAATGGAGGATCGGCAGCTTTTGTAGATTCTTCCTACGGCTATGGAACTTTATGGGAAGATTGTTTTGTTGCAGAACCTCATCACTATGCGGCACAGCCTCCTGATAGCACAACAGTTCCGGAATGCATGGCCAGGACTTACCCAACACCTGGAGATGGAAACCTGAAACTGGAATACAGCCTTTATAATACCGGCTGGTTTACGCTGTACAATACGGCAGGTCAGCTCATCGATAAAAGGGAATTGAAGCAGCCCTCAGGTTTAGAATCCATTCACGGCGAAAGGTTTTCCAATGGGTTGTACCTGTGGGAAGTCAGGATTGGGAACCAGGTTTGCGGCCGCGGGAAAATAATTGTCACACATTAATTCCGATTTTTTTATCCTTATTTTTTTCAGAATTCTATCCTTGTCATTCAGATATTCCGGATTGAATATGTAATTTCACAGCTTAATTTTTAAGAATATGTCACTACAGGTAAAAGGAAAACTAAAAGTAAAAGGAAGCGAACAAGCCATCAACGACCGTTTCCGCAAGCGTGAATTTGTTCTCACTGATGATTCATCACAATATCCGCAGCATATTTCATTTCAGCTGACGCAGGACAAATGCGCATTGCTGGATGCTTACAATATCGGGGATGAGATGACTGTATCATTCAACCTCCGCGGAAGAGAATGGACAAGTCCGAAAGGTGAAATAAAATATTTCAACTCACTGGAAGCGTGGAGAATTGAGAAAGGAGCCGCGGCAGGAAACCAGGAAAGTAACTATGAACCTATTCCTGAACAGTTTGGTAAAGGAGATGCTGTTGACGATTTGCCGTTTTGATTAAACTTTTTTTGAAAGGCGTACAACATCACTGCTCTTTTTTAACTGGTGTTGAGATTACTTTATTTCCGAAAGTCTCAGTGTTTAAGGTTCAAGTAGTAGTCTACGGTTTAAACGGTAGCTTACGGTAGCTTACGGTAACGTACGGTAGCTTACGGTAGCTTACGGTAACGTACGGTAGCTTACGGTAACCTACGGTTTAAACGGTGGCTTACCGTAGAAATTAATAGACTGAGCTACTTTTTTTCAAGCACCTGCTGCACAAGGTCTGCCGCTTCCTTCAATTCAATAGCTGAAAAAACTTTCAGCCCAGAAGCATCAATAATCTTCTTTGCTTCTTCCGCATTCGTTCCCTGCAAACGGACAATGATTGGAACCGGAATTTTACCGATATTATTATAAGCATCCACAATTCCCTGGGCCACGCGGTCGCAGCGGACGATGCCTCCGAAAATATTGACGAGGATGGCTTTCACATTTACATCTTTCAGGATTATCCTGAACGCTTGTTCAACACGGGCAGCATTTGCTGTTCCGCCGACGTCAAGAAAATTTGCCGGTTCACCGCCTGCAAGCTTGATAATATCCATTGTTGCCATGGCCAATCCTGCTCCGTTCACCATGCACCCGACATTGCCGTCCAGCTTCACATAATTCAGATCGTGATGGCTGGCTTCAAGTTCTGTTGGATCCTCTTCCGAGGTATCACGCATGGAAGCATAATCAGGATGACGGAATAATGCGTTGTCGTCGAAATTCACTTTTGCATCCACGGCAAGAATTTTTTCATCGCTTGTCTTGAGCACAGGATTGATTTCAAACAGCGAAGCATCGATGGTGTCGTAGGCTTTGTACAGGGCCGTCACAAATTTTACCATCTCTTTAAAAGCTGTTCCACTCAGTCCGAGGTTGAAAGCAATCTTCCTTGCCTGGAATCCCTGAAGTCCGTTCTTTGGATCAATCTCTTCTTTGAAAATCTTTTCCGGCGTGGTGGCCGCAACATGTTCGATGTCCATGCCGCCTTCAGTAGAATACATGATAATATTCCTGCCATTGGCACGATTCAACAACACACTCATATAAAATTCTTTCGTTGGAGAGGCTCCCGGATAATAAACATCCTGCGCTATGAGCACCTTATTCACACGTTTCCCCTGCGGGCCCGTTTGAGGAGTCACCAACTGCATGCCGATGATGTTCTCTGATTTTTCCAATACTTCATCCAGCGACTTGGCAAGTTTTACTCCTCCGCCTTTTCCTCTTCCGCCGGCATGGATCTGGGCTTTCACAACCCACCATTGAGTTCCTGTTTGTTGCTGAAGTTCTTTTGCAGCTTTTACCGCGACTTCAGGTGATTCTGCAACAATGCCTTCTTGTATGGGAACACCAAAACTTTTAAGAATGGATTTTCCCTGGTACTCGTGAATGTTCATTTCTGAAGTGACTAAGAGATTAAGTGACTAAGTAATTAGGTACTGAAATAGTGATGCTGGCGGCAAAAGTAGAAAAAAGGCGCAATCTCAAACTGGTTGTCGTTGGCTGTTAGCTATTGGCTATTGGCTTTTTGTCAATGCTGAATAAAATTATGCATGCTAATCCTTGGTATCTACCGGCCAATAGCCAAAAGCTAAAAGCCAAGAGCCAAGAGCCAAAAGCTAGGATCTAGGAGCCAGGACGATTCTTTTTCAATATTCCGTTCGGGAACATATCCCTGTATATTTCATCAAAGAAAATTTTGAGCTGGATGACATATATGGGAGAGCAGAAACTCTTCTTGAAATCCCTGGAAGCATTCAGGGCAACACGATATCCCAACCCGCCTGAAACGCCTACCCAGTCAATGATATTGTACTGCGCATTTACCGTCGGTTCAAACAACACAACAGGAAAATTATCTGTAGTCGTTCGCTCTTTTGTCATGCGGTCGATATACTCATAGTGCGCACCTCCTGCACCTACTACAAGCGGCACGGAAATATGCCAGGGATAGTCGCTGAAAAATTCATATTCAAAAGATGTGCTCACAAAATTGAACTTGAGCTGACCGTTGGTCTGGTAGGAAAGGTCATTTTTATCAATATCAATTCGATCCACGATATCAGAATTAAGCCAGCCATAACCCAATCCCAATCTTACCTTATCGTTGAATTCCAGCCCGGCTTTAATACCTGAAACATTGGCCGGCTGCTTGTTAATAAAGGAATTGTATTGTGTGAAATTGAAAAAAAATTTCGGTTTTTTCCTGAATGACTCCCCTATCTCTTCAAGAATTTGTGCTTCCATAACAGCTGCATTTAATACAAGCACCAGGATGAATGCAAGACGTTTCATTGTAATCTGATCTATACTTCGGATAATCGGTAAACGTTACGCACAATGGAATATTTAAGGACCCCGGGTATGGGAAGATGGGTTTAAAAGTATTTCTTTACTTTCGTCATCCTTCAAATCGTTCACCTATGAAAAGAATTTTTACACTGTTTTTTCTATTAAGTACCTGTTATGCCTCTGTGGGTCAGTTTGCTCATCAAAACATCAACCTGCTCGACAGCTTTAATGATCCTGGCGTCCAGGCTGAATCAGTATATGGAATCCGGTTCCAGAGTTGCTGGGGGTATGTAGATTCACTTGGAAATGAATATGGAATCATTGGTTCAACTGCGGGTACATACATCATCGATGTTTCGGACCCTTCGAATCTTGTGCAGCACTCTTATATCCCGCACAGGCAGAACGATTGCATCTGGCATGAATACAAAACATATCAAAATTACCTGTACATCATCAGCGATGATGGCGGTTCACCTACGAACAGTATGCAGATCGTGGACATGTCATACCTCCCGGATTCCGTACACAAAGTTTATGACGATACTACCGTTTTTGTACATGCTCACACACAATACATCGACGGGATGCGCTGGTATGTAGGAAGTGTTTCCAGGAGAAACAGTAACTTTTATTCAATGGCCGTCTATTCTTTGGCCAATCCTGAATCTCCACTTCTGCTGCGCGCTTTAGACCAGGACTTTCCAAATATTAATTCTGTGCATGATATGTTCGTGATCCACGACACGATTTATGCATCATGCGGTTATCAGGGATTATTTATTTTCAAGTACGATGAGCAGACCAACCAATTCATTCAGCTTGGCGCTCTTCCCGGTGATCCTAACAATTACAACCACAGCAGTTTTATTTCGAAAGACCATACCACTTTGTACGTCTGTGAAGAAGTTCCCGCCGGGCGGCCAGTACAGGTAGTGGATATCACTGACATAGCCAACCCTTCAGTGATCACAACTTTTGTGACAAATGCCGGTGACACACCACACAACCCGTATGTGTATGGAGATTACCTGGTACTTGCTGCTTACAGCGATGGTGCCTGGATCTACGATATCAGTGACCCGCACAACCCTGTCCTGTCTGGATATTTTGATTCACACCCGCAAAACGGAACAACATACAATGCTCCTTACGAAGGCGCATGGGGAGCATATACGGATCTCCCGAGCGGTGTGCTGTTGGTTTCTGACATGCAATATGGTTTGTTCGCACTCGACAAGTCAATTGCCATGAGCGCGCATCAAACAATTCCGGCAGAATCACAAGGAATGAATGTTTTTCCTAATCCTTCACCATCCGACATCAGTATAAGATTTGATGGAATGGAAAATGAGGCAGTCAATGTTTCCATCTACAGCATGGAGGGTAAAAAAGTTTGGGATAAAAATTTTACATTCGTCAGCACGGGAGAAAAATATAACATCGGTACTACGGGTCTTCCTGCAGGAATTTATACCCTGCGGGCTTCGGGTCAAAAAAATACTTTTGTAAAGCGAATCAGCATCACAAAATAAATTTCACGCGACACCACAGTCAAGAAAACCACTTCTGTTATGAGCGTCACTACCGATCTACTGCACATTCTTGTTGCAACCATTGCAGCATTGATTGCCGGCATTATCTGGTACCAGCCCTTTATGTTCGGCAATCGCTGGAAAGAGCTTGTCAAGGAATACACAGGTATGACTGACGATGACCTCAAGCCTGAACCGCTCAGGCAGATTCCAATGTGGTTTTTTGTAACACTGATCAATGCAATTGTAGTTTACCTGATTGCAGACAGGCTGGATATTCAAAGCAGGTTGTCGGCACTTAAAATTGCACTCGCCCTCTGGGCAGGATTCGGTTTAACATTCAGCAGCTGGTCGGTTATTTTTGCACGCCAACGCCAATCTCTCTGGATGATTAACAACGGTGCATTCCTGTTGATGCAAGGCGTTATCTGCTTCATCCTTGTGATGTGGAGATAAAAAAAGCCGCACACAAAAAAGTGCGGCTGAAAATTCCGGTTCCTGAATTTACCTGATAATAATTCTTTCTGTATGAATGCTGCGATCAGTCTTCAACTGCAGGAAATAAATTCCATCGCTGAGATATTTTACATCCATCTCTTTGCTCGTCGTGCTCGCCTCCCAGGTTGATTGGTAAACACGCTTACCTGAAATATCTGTAATGGTGATTTCACCCGCGCCATACATCGCCGGTGTTTCAAGTGTGAAGCTGCCGTTGGAAGGATTTGGTCTTATTGAAAAATATCCTGCCTGCATTTCTGATATTCCAACGCTTTGGTCACAAATGGTATCACTGATGCTGTGACAGCCATTGACATCAGTAATTTCCAGGTAATAGCAACCATTCACAGTTAAAGTGAGTGAAGGGTCAGTAGCACCGGGAAAAGGAATTGCTCCAAGGTACCACTGGTAAGTGTATGAAGTATCAGTAATGGAAGACGACAATACATGGCTGTTATTGCTGATTGTTACTGCAGGCGGACCACTTACCGGAATCACATTCACAGATGCAGAAGACGCTACGCATGCTCCATTGGTGGTAGTTACATAATACACACCTGCAGTGCATGCCTGTATGGATTGGGTCGTGTCACCTGTATTCCAGTTGTAACTGTACATGTATGGAGCCGTGAGTGTGGCACAGGTATTCGGGCAAAGGTTCAGCGTGCCGGGAGCATCACCGCCATTGTAGGCGACCTGGAAAACTCCGGTTGATTTGAAACTTCCGCCTTCAATGAAAACACCTGAATCATAGACACCATCCCCAACATCGGCAATCACAAGTTTCAAATGATACGTTTCGCATGGAATCACACCTGCCTTTGCCGTGAGTACAGTTGTGTATCCATCGTATTCCATGACCGTTCCCATGAAGTTGTCTACGTAATACTGGCAATTCATACAAGGCCCGGTTGACGCTTGTCCGACCGGTGTAAATCCATTATTGATATTGTCGATTGATACCGGTATGGTGGTAGCTGGAACGAGTGCAATGTTTACTGAGCCAACGATTCCGGGACCACTGATAAAAAATGCAAACAGGTCGCTGTATCCAAGATTCACGAATTCATTGTATTCTTCGGATCCAAATACGTAATTGAATTCAACGGAATCTGAAGTTGAAGTAAAATCAAATTCCAGGACGGTAGCATCCTGCGTTGTATCCAATCCATTTGTATACTGGTTTAGCAATTGATCCCCGGGCATTAAATTATCCATCGATGCTGCATCCTGGCTATTTGGTCCCGGAGCATTAGTTACCGTTCCGGAGGTAAGCATGATGCCGCTCGTAATTCCAAATGCACCACTCGTATCACTGAATAATCCGGAAGCGTGAGTAGTATCTCCGGTATAGGTTATATTGGATGCAGTTATTCCACCTCCAAGAAGCGTCTGCACAAGCTGGTACGGTGAAAAAGTGCTGTCCACTGAAATCTGAGCTGATGCAGTAAGGGTGCTGATCAGAAATAGAGTTGTTGTAATAAATCGGAGGTTGTAGAGTTTATTCATTTCGCTAGGTTAAATTTATGCGAACGAAATTAAGAAAGTTTTTCAAAGTCACATAATCCATATAATAAAGGATAGTGGCTCATTATGCCGGGTGGCACTGTAGATTGAATATGAGACAAAAGTCAATAGAATCAGGTTCATTTCTTTTTAAATTTCAATAAATAAAAACCTGTTTGAAATTTAATAAAGGATTTGCGGTACACGTTGCTGTAAGAATTTCAGGGAGAATTTTCCTTAAAACAGGTAGAATGAAAAACCTTCCCATTGAAATCAGGTAAACTGAAAGTACAAAAACTACCCCCATGAAAAAAATATACGCAAAGCTTCCGCTATTGCTATTGCTGGTCATTACAGTCAGCAACAGCTGTCAAAAAGAAGAACTCATGATGTCGGATACCAAAATTGCCGAACAGATTGCTCATACCTGGTCGAAACAATTTACATCTGATCAAACACAGATTACCTGGCAGTTTAAAGACGGGAAAATTTATATTCGCCAGAATGAAAACCTCTCCGGCCAGGGAACTTACACCGTTGAATGTTCCTTAACAAAAGCAAAAGTCAGGATCAATGGCTTTAGCGGCGGAAATGATTTCATGAATATGACCTGGCAGGTACTTAAACTGAATGATAAGATCCTTGTTGTCACAGATCTCAATAAGGGAACCCTGGTAAATGAATTTATAAGGAAAGATTGACCCACCGGTTACGCAAAAAAAAACCTCCATTGTTTCCAACGGAGGTTTTTTTATTTAAGACGATATTATTGCCTTACAATTCTTCTTACGATTTTTTCATCGTCATTTTGAAGTGTAAGAACATAGGTTCCGGGCGCAATGCCTGACATATTCCAATCCATTGATTCAACCAGGCGTGCAGTTCTTTCTTCAATCACCTGCCCAACAAGGTCAGTCATTTTCAATGTCCATACTTTCTTCGACATGGAATCATTGAATTTAATATGAAGCTGGTTGCTCACAGGGTTTGGATAAACTGATATCATGGAAGATGCACTTCCTTCTTCGATACCTACAGTCAGAATGTTGATGGTATGGCATGTCGAATTAGAACATCCTGCTGCATTGATTACCGTGAGGCAAACTACATACTGTCCAGTAGTAGCATAGGCATGTGAAGGGCTTGCAATTGATGAAGTGTTGCCGTCACCAAAATCCCAAATATAAGTCACAGGGCTTCCGGTTGAGTTGTCAGTAAAGTCAACGAGGTTTGCAAATACATTTTGAGAAAATGCAGAAGTCGGACCAGGTGTCATCGTAGCAGTTACAGGAATACGCGCGCTGATGCAAGGCAGATCCTGAACTTCCCAATCATAGAAGAAATAATAATAGCCTGCTGCACCTGCATTCGTTCCTGTAATAGTTACAGGGCCATAAGTATAAGGCGGGGTTGCACCTGAGTTGTTCCTGTATAAATCAGCTCCATCAGGACTTCCAAGTTCAAGGTCAGTTCCTGCCGGCAATAACCAGTTGAGGGTAACGCGGCTTTGACCTGCCGGGATATTTACTGTTGTACTATATACCGTATTGCCGTTATTGATGAGCGTAATCGTTCTGCTCACGGCTGAACCGCTGTACACTTTAACTGAAGCCAGTATCACCGGCGTTGAACAATCGAAAACGAGTGTCCGGTAATTGCCGCCTGCGTAGTTGTTGCCACCTCCGAAAGTATTATCATGTGGTGTATTAAATCCGGATGGAGCGAAAATTTGTGATTCAACATAGTAGTTCGTGGTGTTGGTGAGCGGCGGTGTATTGAATACCGGTCCTGTGCCAAGTGCTGCGCCCCCTACTGGCACGTTAAACCATGTAAGTACCGGACCACCGATTGCATTCAAAGCCGCTGATGAACCCTGGCATTCGGTTGCACCGGTTCCCGTAGGAGCAGAAGGAAGATTGACAGTAATATAATTGGTAAGCGAATGTGTATCGTTTCCATTCGCATTGGTAGCAACCAGTGTAACTGTATACTGTCCATTGGTAGTGTATGTATGTGATGGGTTTTGAAGTATTGAACTTCCGCCATCCCCGAAATCCCAGCTCCATGAAGTTGGACCGTCAGTGCTCATGTCAGTGAACTGCACAATTCCTGAACACGTATTCGTTGTGTTTGCACTGAAGTTTGCAACCGGCGGCACGGTTGACAATGCACATTGCCAGTTGAGTTCAAACCCTGACATAGTAAGACCCTGGTCTGAAGTCTGGCGGAGCGTAATAGAACTGTATGTAGAAGTAATTGTTCCGCCATTCGGCAGCGTATTTCCATCATACTGCCCGATGAGCGGACTTGCTGTTGAAGGACCATCATAAATATAGAGATAGTCATAATTGGATTCAAAGCTGAAAGAAGTAAACGTGAGCGTCACAGTGGATGCACCGATCGGAGCAATGGTAACTTTTGAATCGGTATTGTCAGTGTAATTGCCCGTCTGGCCACCGTTGTCATACAATGTGCCTGCGCAACCGGTTTGTGTGCTGGCAGTTCCGTTTTCAGGAAGTGACAAGATGCAAGGATTCGCAGTATCAACGTCAATGTATTGTGCTTGTATAAGTGTGTCGATGCCACAAGTACCGCCATCAGCAATCAGGCTGACGGTGAATGCACCATAAGAGTTGTAGATATGGGTTGGAGAAGCTGCATGGCTGGTGTCGCCATCGCCGAAATCCCAGACGAATGAACCTCCATTGGAACTTTGGTTCGAGAAATTAACCGTTGCAGGAATGCTGCAGAATGAAACTATAGGAGCAGTAAAGCTACTTGTTACGCCAGGTGTGAATGCATTTCCAACTCCAACTGCATGCCATGCATCGGCAGTTGATTCAACTTCCGGTGTACAAGGTCCGTATAAATCAATGGCAGCCTGGATGGCCCAGGTGCGCGCATCTGCATAGGTTGAAGAATTGGTCAGGTAAACAGTATTCATGCGGAAACAAATCTGTTCTGCTTTTATAATGCCAAGACCAGTAACGCTGTAAGCATTTCCAATATCGTTTGATCCTGAACCTCCTTCGGTAAGAAGGTAAAACCAGAAGTTTAGCACACCGCTGTTGTTATGAACTTCATTAGGAGCATTCCAGTATTGACCACCATAGCAATCAGGATTATTGTATAGATTAGGATTGGACATGCTCCGGAATGTTGTTCCGCCGATTTCATCTCCTATCTGCCAGTTAAAGACTCCACCCTTTCCATAATAACGGATGGCATTACCCATGCAATCGCTGAAACCCTCATTCAATGCACCTGACTCATCAATATAATCGAGCCCTGAAGTATTCTCAGTTATACCGTGAGAAATTTCATGACCGGCAATTTCAAGAGAAGTAAGCGGTGTGTATCCTTGTGAGTTATCACCGTCACCATAGGTCATTTGAGTTCCATCCCAGAAAGCATTTGTATAATCGACATCATAATGTACATAACTGTAAAGCATCATGCCGGCATTGTCAATACTGTTACGCGAAAATTTCTGCCAGTAATAATCATATGTCATTTCGCTGCCCCAATGCGCATCTGTTGCATATTGGTCGAGTGCGACATTTACATTGTCCCAGTAATTATCTGTATCAAAAAAATCATTGTTGACCTGAGCCTGTTGTGTCTGACAGTCATAAGTTTCGATACCCTGTCCTGCTCCGCGGTTTGCTTCTCTCAAACGATAAGTGGTAGCATCCACGCTGTCGGTTACGATTTCACGCAATCCGCTATAAGCAGTCATGGCAGTAGCGGTAATATTGGAATGCATAATCCGGTCTTCTGTAAAAATAACTTCACCGCTGTTCGCATCCACATACACGTATTGACGCTTCAATGGCTTTTCCGCGTATACGTCAAAACGGTATGCAAGCCTGTATTCAGAGGCTTTTACCTTTCCATTTAAAGGTGCAAGCATCAGTTCACCGGTTGGGAAATATGTCGCAGAATTATTCTTAGTCTGGTGCTTGATTTCCTTTTCCCACATCGGTACCTGCCAGCGGTACAATGACGCATTCGTATAATTGAGTGCGCTGTTCAAAGCGGTCTGTTCTGAAAGGCCGGTGGTCACATCTGAAGTGAGATTACCGAAGATCTGGCCATTCATGGAAACAATTTTATTATTCAATACATGCACTATGTACATGGTGGATTTAACAGGAAAACCCTTGTAAGTTTCACGGAACCTGTAATGTGTATATCCCAGCGCATCTTTGTCTGCATTAAGTAGTATAAAATCGTAGTCGTCTGTCAGTTTGAAGGCGCCTTGCGCCCATGTACTGAAGTTCACGAATTCAGGTTGTGCTTCTTTGCGAAAGTGTACTGATTCGGGGATATCGCTCCTGTTTCCGGAAACGATTTTTTCGGCGCCCTTGATAAGGTTCTGGGCCTCTTTGCCGGTGATTTCGCGTGCAAATGCAACCGTCGTAAGGCATGCCAGCACCACGAAGAAAGAAGTAAATTTTCTCATTGGGATTAAAGTAGAAATAGGTTTTAAGAAAGTAATTTTAAAAAGGCGCGGCAAGGTAAAAAAATAGTTGAAACCTTGTAATGAAGGCTTTTAGGAGGATTGCATTTCTACCTCATTATCCTGAAACTCTCACTGATTATACTCAAAAAGCCGGGAAGAGGATCAAACCTTAACCCTTTTGAGTTGGCTGAGCTGGATTTCAAGAGTGGCTACTGCCGACTTACTCAACAGCTTAAAATGATCAAAAAGCATTGGAATCTCCGTGAGCTGCTGGCGGTCGCGGGAATATTCTTCAATGTTAATCAACAGCTTTTTCAGGTCGTTGAAATCGAAAATCGAAACGCTGCTTTTGACTTTATGTGAAACGGCATGCACATTTTTCCAGTCTCCTGCCGGGATATATTCTTCGAGTTTAGCAATGGCTTCGGGAATCTGCTTTAAAAAGATTTCTATCAGCTGAATCGTAAGATCCTGATCTCCTCCCGTGTATTTTTCAAGGGAGGCAAGGGAAAAGTGCTGGTCTGTTTCTGGAAATTTAATCGGGGCCGTAGCTTCCGTCATTTCATTTCCGATATATCGGCTCATTGTTGTATAAAGTTCTTCAGGTGTGTAAGGCTTTACGACATAGTCGTCCATGCCGGATTCACGCGCACGCATCTTTTCTTTTTCTGATGCATCTGCAGTGAGGGCAATGATAGGGATGTTGCAAACCGGCTCAGCAAAGTTCTTCCTGATCTCCGCAGTGATCTCATAGCCATCCATCTCGGGCATCTGGATATCCATCAGGATCAGGTGATAGGTATTCTTTTTCAGAATCTCAAGCGCAGTTCTTCCATTCTCTGCACAGTCAAATTTGGTGAAGCCGAATTTCTTCAGCATGTTTTTTACAAGCAACTGGTTCACCTTGTTATCTTCCACGATGAGAATCTTGATGGAAGAATAATCACGCTGCTCAATCACTGTTGGTACCATTTTTTCAGGCATATGACGTTGCTCACCGGAAATATCAAATGAAAGCTCGAACACGAATTCGCTCCCTTCATTGATCTTGCTCTTCACAAATATATTTCCTCCCTGTAATTCGACAAGCTGTTTTACAATGGTTAGTCCGAGTCCTGTTCCTTCCTGCCTGCGTTTGTTATTGTCAGCCTGTTCGAAGCTGTCAAATATCGTAGCCAGCTTATTTTCAGGAATGCCGATGCCTGTGTCGGACACGGTGAAACGGAGTTTGCATTTGCTTTCACTGGCTTCAACAAGTTTTATTTCAATCGTCACCTTCCCGTTTTCTGTAAACTTCACAGCATTGGCAAGGAGGTTTGTGATGATCTGGTTCAGCCTTATCGGGTCGCCTGAAAGCATGTCCTTAATATGGTAATCAATCACTGATGTCAGGTTGATCTTTTTCTCGCCGGCCTTCACCTGCATCAGCTGAATGGTTCCTTTCACAAGTTCCCTGATATTGAATTCGCTTTGCATAAATTCAATTTTACCTGCATTAATTTTTGAAAAGTCCAGAATGTCGTTGATGATAACCATCAGGTTTTTCGCCGAGAGACGGATGGCATCAATATATTCCTGCTGCTCCTGGGTAGGAGTGCTTTGTTCAAGAAGGTGTGCCATGCCGATGATTCCGTTCATGGGCGTGCGAATTTCGTGGCTGACATTGGCGAGAAACTGTTCTTTCAGCTTGTCGCTCAACTCAGCAATTTCCTTTTGCTTCTTCAGCTCTTCGAGGTCAAAGCGAATCTGAAGTCCTTTTGTTTTCAGGTTCACTTCCTCTGAAGTAATCAGCTTATCCGCTTCATAAAATTTCCTGTGATGCTCAAGGGCCTTTTCATATTCGCCAATCCGTTCATAAGCGACTGAAAGGAACTGGTGGATTTTCACCAGCTGCGCTTCCAGCGGGGAAGCCTGTGCAATCTTCAGTGCGCCGGTAAGCGTTTCAATTGCCTTGTCGTATTGGGTAAGATCGAGGTAAAGGTTGCCGAGACTTTTCTTGAGCTGGGCTTTGACCGAAGTAGAGGCTCCGAGATTAGCCATGTCC
>Ga0190274_10001290_pt1 | contig 14719 bp, 9 predicted proteins | sample Popmic531T_FD_133002 | JGI IMG/M metagenome (GOLD analysis project Ga0190274, IMG submission 133002) | Populus adjacent soil microbial communities from riparian zone of Yellowstone River, Montana, USA - 531 T | ecosystem: Environmental > Terrestrial > Soil > Riparian zone | place: USA: Montana...
GCAACTTTTTTTCCTGATATTTAGAGTGCTGCCTTTCACTTGATTATAGAACTAAAAAATTGCTGCCGGACATGCGCCCGGCAGCTTCCTTGATGATGACTATCGTTTTGTTGCTTTGACCACTAACTGACTTCCGTTTAATACGGATTCCCATAACATTTGTTTACCATTCGTGATGGTGATGTTGGTTACCATGGTTTCGCCTTGGTAATCCATAGTGATTTGGTGCTTTTGCTCATCGACAGAGTAGGATCCTTGCAGAACTTCAGGTCCTTCTTGCCAAAAAGTGACTTCCTGTTCGAATTGACCTTGTGCACCTGTGAAAGTGAAAAAGCGGAGAATAGCCGTGTTAACCAAAACTCCTATGTATTCAGATCCCTGGACCTTGTACGAAGTAATATCCCATGTGCCGGTCAATTCTTCTTTGAAGGTTGGTTCTTTGATGGGATCCTCTTTATCGCAAGAGACGAAGGTTAGTGTGATCAATGCCAGCATCATCATGCTGAAGATTCGGTTTTTTAAAAACAAGTTTTTCATGATTTGTGATTTAGGTTGTGATTAATGATTTGTTAGATTTTTATTTGGTTATACTTCCGGGACGACTTTCCATCGCCCCGAAATAGTTGGTATTGAGATATCCTATTGCATGATGAGTTTTCCGGAGAAATAATCTTCATCGCTTTTTGCCCTGACCTGGTATATCCCGGGCGGCAGATGGCTCAGATCAAGCATCTTTTCACCCGGTGCCATGTGGAATTGCTGAACAAGTTGGCCGGAGAGTGAATAAACATAGATGGATATATCACCAACCAATTTAATCTGCACTACACCGGGCGAAGGATTGGGATACAGGAACAATGCATCAGCTTTCACCGGTTCTTCATCTTCGACTGCAGAGAGTTGATCATAGTAGAAGTACTTTTTGCTTTCTTGTAACCAGGATTCTGTGTTATTGTCATAAAAATATTCAGCCTCCGAAGCAACATATTCATCGCTGATATAACATACCCGTGTTTGATGACGGTCCCAAAATCCTTCACTTGAAAAGGTGGATACTTCCTTTAAATTCACACGCTCATCTATATCGTAACCATAACCATCAACTTGTGTGAGCGTCCAGTCCTGCATCTTGAAATCATATACAAAGGATTGAACCAGTTCTTCCTTGTTGAAATCCGTGTAGTTATACTCGATTTTGCTTTGAGTAATAAATCCGTTGATACCATCATCGATATAGGTCGTAGCATTGACGACGAGGTGATCATGGTATTGGAACTCCTGCTTACCGGTAGAAATTTCCGCTTCTGCATCCACAATAAAAGACTGAATCTGTACCAGATCTCCTGATGGGTTATAGGTATATCGATCCAGGAAAACAAAAGGGATTTCAAATACTTCGATGGAACTTTTGCTTGATGTCAATTGATTTAATTCATCATATTTATTCGTGACCGCAAGTTGCCTCACCCAGGATTTATTAGCTGCAGACCATTCATAGACAAATAAGGAATCCACCAGGTCCAAAGAATTTTCTTTTGGATAAAACCTGATGCGTGATTCCTGTATGTATATCCCGGCTTCACTATCATAAGCTTCAGCAATCGTCTCTTCCATCCGTCCCAGGTTATCCGTTTTCAAGGTTGACCTTCTCACTGGCGTCCAATAAAATTTTTCAAAAAAATATTCTTCAACTACGTGGACAGTAGTACCTGGATAAGTAAAAATGCTGCGGAACAGGGGCAAAGAATCCTGGCTGATACCATAACCATAATAGCTGATGATGGAATCCAATTGTAGTTCTTCCGACCGGCTTTCAAGGTGATTGACTAAGTCAACATTTCCTCTTGGGCCCGGGACTTCATACCCCGCTGCATAGAGCATGTCTTTGACTGCAAAACTCCAGTGAACTGCATAAGGTTGGATGCTGACCGGAAGTTGGTTTTGAGCAAAAATCTGGCTGATCGCCAGTGTCCAGGAAAGGACAGGCAATAGTAAAAATTTCATGATCGTATAATTTTTTTAGTGATGTAAAAGAAAAGGAGACTGCTAACGTAGTTTCATCCTTTGATGAAAGCGTGTAGCTTGTCTTTGATGGCTCAAAAGTATCCGTGGACCCTAATCACAGCAAATTAAAGAGTACCGAATGCCCGAATCGGGAGGATGAATGACGAAAAGCGGCGATGCTGTTTCTGGGTTACAGGCAGGGAAGCAGGCCGTCACGCAGTGATGGTCCCGCCTTGCTGCGAAGCCAAGGTGCGGGAGAGCTGGGAGCAGAACGAAAAATAGCAGGGCTTGCAGGGCTTGCAGGGTTTGCAGGGCTAGCAGGGTTTGCAGGGTTTGCAGGGCTAGCAGGGTTTGTAACATTAATTATGATTGAAGAGTACGGATAGGTCGCGACCTATCCGTACTCTTCAATTATAATTATGGAATCGTTAGGCGTCGGTTGACCGACGTCTGTGTGTCCTCAAAGCTTCGCTTTGCGTCAGGAAACAATTTTCAAAATTATTCAAAGCAAAGCTTTGAACACGCTCAAACGTCGGTCAACCGACGCTTAGCGAAAAGCAACTATAGAAAATTTAGTTTTCAGCCAAAACAATGACCTTATCCTTCCGGTCAAATTGTACAGTATTTGATTTCAACGGGTTGATCACTATACCATAGGCTTTGTGATTGTCATGAGCCAATGCAACAATTCTATATCCGATCGCTGTCTCTCCCTTGCGCCGGGCACTTTCAAGAATGGTATAAAAATCCACCGGTTCTCCCAACTTGATATAATCTGTGATGGGCTTCAAATAAATTTCACTTCCGCGGGCATCGAACAGATCATCGAATACACGCATCAAATATTTATTCTCAGAAACCTGCGACATCAATAAGCTGATCAGTTTATCACTTACGATGAAATCATCTGCTTTGGTCACCTCAGCTAGGTCCCTGTTTCGCATATCCAGCATTTCACTGACGATCTTCATATCTTCTCCCGTTTCTTCCATGATCCTGCGGATATGCAATAAAGAAATAAGTGTTTGGGCATCTGCATCCTGGAAATCCATTTCATCTTTATAGCACAATAACTGGATGCTGTCAAAAGAGGTGATATCCAGATGATCAATGACTTCACGGGTTGATGTATCAGCATGTTCAAATTCAAGTTTGATGTTTTTCAATGTTTTCTGGATCGCCGGGATATAATCTTTATCATTATCAAAGGTGGACACTACTTTCATATAAGAACCGGGACCTACATAAGTATCCATTTCGCGAATGATCACCCTTGCCCTCTTATTCCATCCCAACATCAAAATCCTCTCTGACACTAATTTTCCTGAATCCAGGTTTACAATGACCTCATCTTTAGGGGTGAAATGGCCATTCTTCGAAACTTTCATTGTATCATCATCCTTAGTGATGGCGATAATTCGATCCCCTTCCAGGATCGTGTAATCCATACGAGGATTGGTCTTGACTTTACCACTGGCCTTTTGCAACCCGATGACAGCAGAATCCTCATAGGCTATAATCGCATCGCCATAAGATTTACCGACTAATTCCTTTTCATGGTTAAAATAAATTTCTGCGCCATCAAAATCCATCAACTCATGGTATACAATACTCAAACCACTCTGCCGAGAAGTTTGGACCATAATTTTACCTACCACATCATCCGTCAGGATTAATTCAACTTCATCTTTTCCTACCATCTTGGCTACCTCAAGGTTTTTTTCTTCCCGGATTTCAGCTACGATATGATAAGGCTCAACTCTTCTTTCCGGATCATTAGTGATCGCCAGGATAGTTTTGATGGTTAAGGAATCTGCATTACGTTCTTCACTTGCTAAAACAATTATGGATTTGGTTTCATGAGGATTGGCAATGCCCAGATCAACCATATCATTCGGACAGCCGCTCCTGCAAATCACTTTTGTATTTTTTAGTTGGGGGACTTTGTCTCGAATTTCATCTTCCATTTCCACTTTATCTTTATCAGCGAGGATTACAATCCGGGGATGCTTTTGATTTTCATTCGCGATGACCAATTCAGATATGATGGTAAATATTTTTGATGACCACCCGAGAATCAGCGTGTGATTTCTTTCTATGACGAAACTTCTCCCCTTTCGCAGCACTTCCAATTTATCATCAATTGCATTTGATAATACACCAATCAGTGTGGAGACAATAAATATTCCTCCCAGAGTTGCTATTAATGCCACGATCCTGAAAGGCCATCCGGTATCACCTCCCATCGTACCGGGATCCAATGTCCGCATTAAACTTCGCCAGGACCCTTCAATAAAACTAAAGGAAGATTCATCCTGGGGAGCAATGCGGAACAGGGACAAACAAATACCTGCAATAAGAACTACCAATAATGAAATCACAGCAAGTAGGGACATCATAGCCACCGGGCCCTTACTCATGATATTATCAAACCAGTAACGGTATTTTTCGGCAAAAGAGATTTTTTTCATACAGGATTTTAATAAATCAGGACTCTATAATAATACATTGTCGTCACCCTTTGACCGTTTAAACAGTTTATATCACATTAAACAAATTCCTCTACTTAAGCACCTGAATTTGCAAGCTTTATCAACTCCTTATTTCGTTTTATAATAATCTCTACGGGAAAAGAAAGTTAAGAGCAATTATCCTTAGTTAAATACAGATATATATATATATATATATATAGCATAAATGTTTAATGTGAGTATATTATAAGGCTTTATTTTATTTTATTCTTTTATTAACTTGTGATAGTTCTCCTCTGCCAGCTATTTGATTCCTTAGCTTGTTTTTATTTTAGAAATAGTTTGAAATGGCCAAAAAAGCAGCTCCTCGAAAAACTATTTCGAAGAAGCCCTCGACCAATACGACAAAAGTCAAAAGAAGCAAACCTTATCCAATCGTAGCCATAGGTGCTTCTGCCGGAGGCATAGAGGCTGTTAGTGAACTTTTAAAACACCTTTCACCGACCACGGGCATGGCATTCGTCTATCTCCAACACCTGGATCCGACGCATGAAAGCTTACTCACGAATACGCTTTCCCGGTTTACTGAAATGCAGGTTGTGGAGGCAAAAAACATGATCCCGATTGAACCGAATAAGATCTTCGTCTTACCGCCAAATAAAGACATGTTCCTCTATGACGGCGTCCTCAAATTGAAACCCCGACCGGCAAAACCGGTCATTCATTTACCAATTGACCAGTTTTTTGCTTCTCTCGCAGATAAACAAAAAGAAGGTGCGATTGGAATTGTATTATCAGGAAATGCGAATGATGGCTCTGCAGGTTTAAGAGCGATAAAGAATGCTGGAGGCATTACGTTTGCACAAGATGATTCTGCTAAATTCAAAAGCATGCCTAAGTCGGCGATCGCTGAAGGTGTAGTAGACAGAATATTACCTCCTGATGAAATTGCAAAAGAATTAGAACGCATCAGCAAGAACAAACGACTGCTGCAGTTATCTGCCATCGCTATACCTGAAACAGAGGAAGACAAAGAATCATCCGGCGACCTCGATAACATCCTCTACCTGATCAAAAAATCAACAGGGCTTGATTTCAGCCTTTATAAAAAGAATACAATCAAAAGGCGTGTCATACGTCGTATGCTTCTCTACCAGCATGAAAACCTGCATCAATATTTCCTTTACCTGAAACAGCATGCCAATGAAGTAAACATCCTTTACAACGATCTTCTCATCAATGTCACCAGTTTTTTCAGGGACCAGGATACCGCCGAATACCTGCGGAAAACCTTATTACCCAAACTTTTAAAATCAAAAGCACCCAACGATCCGATTCGCGTATGGATACCGGCATGCTCCACCGGCGAGGAAGCTTATTCAATGGCTATATTGATCATGGAGGCACTTGGTGACCGGTCGAATATTGCAGCCGTTCAAATCTTTGCTACTGATTTGAGTGAACAGTCCATCAACAAAGCAAGGAGCGGTATTTATTCCAAAGCGGATGTCGTAGAGATATCCCCAAGGCGATTACAACGATTTTTCACAAAAGTGGATGGTGGTTATCGAATTTCAAAACAAATTCGTGATCTCTGCGTATTTGCGCCCCATAATGTTTTCAAGGATCCTCCTTTTTCACGGTTGGATCTTATAAGCTGTTGCAATCTCCTGATTTACCTGGACCTGGAATTGCAGAAAAAGATCATCACTACATTTCACTATGCACTCAATGATGGAGGTTTCCTGATTCTCGGAAAATCTGAAACCACAGGAACACTTCAAAATCTTTTTACAGCCGAGGATAAAAAAGTAAAGGTCTACTCACGCAAAAAGGATAATCGTACTCCATTGCTGCAAGATGCCAATTTCAGGTTTACCGATTTGCAAAAATTAAAAGGCAACTTAAGGGAAAGTCATAACCGCTCTTCACCAGGTGCTCAATCACCAATTCCTGAATTAGATCAATTAGTCAACAACTTATTAATCACCCAGTTTATACCGCCAAGTGTTGTTATCACCAAGGATATGGAAATCGTGCATTTCAGGGGGAGCACGGGTATGTTCCTGGAGCCTTCACCCGGACGAGCTTCTTTTAACATTCTGAAAATGGCCAGGTCAGGCATGAGCTTCGAGTTGCGTAACCTCATTCATAAAACATTTAAAACAGGGAAGCCACAAAAAAAATCCGGAATCGAATTTAAATATCAGAATGTTGCACGCTTTGCCCTTATTGAAACCTTTCCCCTTTACAGCCAGGGCGATAAACAATTACTGATCTTATTCAGGGAAGAAATTGAACCGGCAACTCCTTCAGTTAAGCTAACGGCTTCTGCTGCGAAACGCATTAAACAACTTGAATCTGAGCTTGAATCTACACGAGACGATATGCGTTCCTTTATTGAGGAACAGGAAGCCGTCAATGAAGAATTGCAAAGTGCTAATGAAGAAATCGTCAGCAGCAACGAGGAGCTCCAAAGCATAAATGAAGAATTGGAAACCAGCAAGGAAGAAGTGGAGAGCATGAATGAAGAGCTGATGACCATGAACCAGGAAATGCAAAATCGAAACGAGCAGCTGGCCGAATCACAAGAATATGCAGAATCCGTTTTTATCACTATTCGTGAAGCATTGGTAGTATTGGACAAAGAATTCAGGGTAAGAACTGCCAACACGACTTTCTATTCAATGTTTAACACCACCGAATATGAAACGGAGGGCCGACTGATCTATGAACTCGATAAACGTCAATGGAATACTCCTGAGTTGCGGCAAATACTTGAACAAGTCATTCCTCAAAACGCGGTGTATAATGGATTCAGAATGGATTATGATGATCCGGCGAAGGGGAAAAAATCACTGGTATTAAACATCAAAAGTATTTTTCAAAAATTAAGCGGACAACGGGTCATCCTCCTCGCGATAGAGGATATCTCGGAACACATCAAAGCGCAGCAAATTATAGATGAGCGAGCTACATGGTTCAGGAGCATGGCCGACAATGCACCTGTAATGATTTGGGTAGTGGATGCTGAAAAGTCAACTATTTTCTTCAATAAAACCTGGCTCGAATTTTCAGGACGTACACTGCAACAGGAAACAGCCGTAGGATGGCTTGAAGGAATACACCCGGCAGACATGGCCCGTGTGATCGAAGAATTTAATCTTCATTTCAAAACCCGTACATCATTTCAAACTGAATACAGGCGCAGGCGATCAGATGGACAATATAGGTGGTTGCTCAGCATATCAAGACCCACTTATGACGTGAATGGCGCGTTTTCCGGGTACGTGGGAAGTTGCACCGATGTGCATGACCGAAAGATCGGCGAACAAATGCTGATCGAAAGTGTGGACAGGATACAAACCGTGTTGGATAAGCTTCCCCTAATGGCATGGATGTGTGATCAAAAAGGAAAAATCATTTTTGTCAATAACTGGTACACGAAATTTACTGGTCAGGCTTTGTCAGAAGTGGTCGAAAGTTTTAAGCAGATCATTCATGCAGAAGATTATACCAATGTGATCAAGACGTGGGAAAAACATATGACCTCCGGCGATCCAATTGATTTAAAGGCCCGCTTCCAGGAAAAAAGTTCAGGTCAATACCAATGGCACAACATCCGTGCAAATAGTGTTCGGGATGGCGATGATAATATCACGGGTTGGGTAGGAACTAACACTGACATTCATGACCAATACACTTTTACAGCGGAACTCGAAAAACAGGTAGCCCAACGAACACTGGCATTGCAGGAAGCTAACCTTAATCTTGAACGTTCTAATAAAGAATTACAGCAATTTGCCTATGCTGCAAGTCATGATCTCCAGGAACCACTGCGAAAGATCATCACCTTTTCAGATCGTTTGATGGTCATGTATGGCGAATCACTGGATGCAAAAGGCACCCAGTTTCTAAAACGAATAGATGATAGTGCACATCGCATGAGCCATCTCATTGAAGACATACTCAATTACTCCAAAGTGGGGACAAGGTATGCTTTTGAAGAAGTGTACCTGGATGATGTGCTAAAACAGGTATTGAAAGACCAGGAAATCCTTATCTCAGAAAAAAATGCAATCATAAAACATACCCGTTTGCCCGTGATTGAAGCTATGCCATTTCAGATGGAACAATTACTCAGCAATCTTGTCAACAATGCACTCAAATTTAGCGCCGATGATCGAAGGCCTCAAATTGAAATCAAGCATCGAAAGCTCACACCAAAGGAGGTTAGTTCGATTCAAACCCTGAATCCTGATCTTCCATATATTGAGATAAGGATCGCGGACAATGGAGTAGGATTTGAAAAAGAATATGCCGAAGAAATATTCGGACTCTTTCAACGACTTCAGGCAAGCACAACAGGTGGCACCGGTATTGGCCTGGCTCTATGCAGGAAGATTGTGAATTTTCATAATGGATTTATTCGTGCCGAATCCACTCCCGGCCAGGGATCAACGTTTGTAGTGACATTGCCTGTGAAACGAAAAGAACAAAACAAGAATTAATGTGATAGAACATTTTATGACGTAAAACCAGATACTTTATTCAAAATGGCCCTCAATAAAATAATGATCGTAGACGATGACAGGGATGATATCGATCTCTTCATGGAAGCCGTATTTGAACTTGATCCAAATATCAAATGCACTTGTGCCAATGACGGATGTGCCGCCCTCGAGATCATCCAGAAGATAGATTCACAACTACCCGATTATATATTTCTTGATCTCAACATGCCCCGCATGAATGGTAAAGTCTTTCTTGCCGAGATGAAAAAATCAGAACGATTAAAAGATATACCGGTCATCATTTATACCACATCAAGGAGCGAAGAAGACATTGCTGAGACACGATGCCTGGGAGCAGATTATTTCCTGACTAAACCTTCACGTTTTGCAGATCTGAAAGATGTGCTCAACTACCTGTTCTATCGACAACCTATCCGGGATAACAAATTGAAAGGGATCCTCACCAATCTCTGAGCTCTCTATAATTTCACAAACTTGCCCGATTTCAATATCCTGTTGTTTTTCGTTTCAGTGATTGAATAATAATAAATGCCGGGAGGTTGATCAGCCATATCAATGGTTAACATATTTCCATTTGATTCCTGTTCTATTATGATTTGACCATGACTATTCAAAATCGTGATGACAAATGCAGAAAGTGTATTGGAAATAATTTGAAGTTTATCCTGAACAGGATTTGGCAAAACTGAGATATCATACTGGTTTGAAATGGTTTCAACCTTCGTGGACAATGAATTGAGTACTGTCAATTCCACCAAATCAAAATATACATCACAAAAACAAAAATCACCAATCCCTGCTGCCAAACGCACAACAATAGTATCTGTGGAAGTCGTGGTTATGGTGTCTTCGAGAATGTATTCCCTCCACGGCTCTGATACACCTTCGATGCTATCCTTCTGCACGAAAACACCATGATCAAGGACTCCTAATCGTCCGTAACCAATAAAATACAACGTATTCATCCAAAATTTCATTTGGTAAATAAATGTTCCGGTTCTACCGGTAACATAATAGTCGACATGATTTTCATTCGGCCATGTATGTCCATAAATCAATAGGCACCACTGATCAACTAATGAATCCCCGGGAGAATCCTCATAAATAAGTGTACTACAATCTCCAATGGAATCACAAGACATTTCTTTACCACAACTGGTATACCATCCTTCACAATACGGTTTCAGATTTTGTTCAAAACTGGAATTGAGGATTAAGTTTTGAGAAGAAAGAGACAATCCAACAAGGCAGTAGAAAATGGTGCTAAGTGTGTATTTCATAACTCAGGATTTTCGATTTTCGATTTATCTTTTTCGTTCGCTTCGACTCCGCCTTCGGAGGACAAAGTACGCCTCCTTCGGAGGACAAAGTACGCTCAGCGACCGTCAAAGTTTATTATTTTAGATTTCGTCTCCGCTCCTCGTCGTTCACTTCGACTCCGCTCAGTGACCGACGATATCTTCCTAACTAAGTTTCGACTCCGCTCAACTTGAAACTATTAACTCATCTCATAAAGTAATAAATAGAATAAAATTATTTCTAGTTGAGCGGAGCCGAAACTACTTTTGGTATTATTTCATCGGTCACTGAGCGGAGTCGAAGTGAAACGATGCAGGTCGCTGAGCGGAGTCGAAGCGAAAACGATGTGGCTCACGATTCACGATTCGCGATTGACGACTCACGATTGACGACTCACGGTTCACGACTCACGATTGACGATTCACGGCTCACGGATGACGGTTCACGATTGACGGTTCACGCTTCACGAACATTGTCTTCCCAGGATTTCTCAAAATCCACCACCTTCGTTTCCTCGCTCTCCATCAAATTCCTAAAACTCTGGTAGTAAAAATTAAACCATTTGCGGTGAGTGGACTTCCTCAACACAAAACTAGGCCTCGCATGTAAATCCATTTGAAAACCTGTAAGAGTTATAAATAAAACTCCATCATCCGAATCCGGATCAATAAAAGTCATAATTGGATCAGGCAGATGCTGTGTGATTTTAAATGTCACTCCTTCCTGAATTCCTTTTAGTTTATGAAACGCCAATTGCAATTGACCCTGGACATAAGTAATATCTGTCGCCGCTCCGGATTGACGTTCAGGAGATACTAACAATCCTTTACTTTCAGGATGGATCATCACACATTCAAATTTACCACCGTCCTGAACGAAAGATCGAAGCTTGCTATAATTATAATTGATAAAACCATAACTGCACACTGCTTGCTGACAGATCTGTTTTGCATCCGGTAACCTGCGCACGAGTTCCTGGTCATCCCATTCGTCAAAGACAATGATGTCTTTCCTTTCAAGTATTTTAAGCTTACCTGATACCAGTTCTCGATCAGGGACTTTCAATCCATCATTTGAGACGGCATAGATCTCAATCGGTTTCTCTACATTCTTGAATGCATAACTTCCCAACGAAACGAAAGAGAATTCAAGTTTCCCTGAAATACTATCAATTACATTTCTTGACAATAACACAGATCCGGCAATGGCAATTGATTCTATGCGAGAGGCGACATTCAGTGGATTTCCAAAAACCAGGTTATCCTCACCACGAATTTCCCCGATATGTATACCAATACGCACCGGCACAACAGGTTCTTCGCGAAATAATTTCTGCAAAGCAATCGCGCTATGCACGCAATCTGACGCGCTGGTAAAATAACTAAGACTTCCATCCCCGATCACTTCCTGCACTACCCCATTGTATTCTTCAATAAGCTCCGCCACAGCATTTTTATGCTTGATATTGAGCTTTTGCGCCAATGTATCATTCTCCTCCGTGATGGAAGTGTAGCCGACGATGTCGGTGTACATGACCGCTACTAGCTTTTGCATTTTTCGAATCAGATAGAGATTACGAATCTATGAAAAGGCTTCTACATGGAGGAAGTATTTGGCAGGGCTGGCATGGCTAGCAGGGCTGGCATGGCTAGCAGGGCTGGCATGGCTTGTTAGCAGGGATTGCAGGACTGGCGAAGCTTGCCAAATAAGCTTGGCTTGCAGGCTCGCATGGCTGGAAAATAAAAATCAAATTCTAGGAAACCGTAAGTTTCTTTTGCTTTAGAGAATCAGAATAATTTTGAATGCGACTACTTAGCTTGGACAATCTGGCATAAAGCCGCTCTTTTCGTTCGATGATGATCAATTTTTCATTGAGTAGAATGACCAGAATATTTGCAGCTTCAAAACATTCGCGTTTTGAATAGCGCAGGAGTTGCATTTGTTCCTTTATCATATTCGTTCCAGTACTTTCTGAAATATTGTTTGGTATACTCATACCAACTCCTCTTATCTGGTCAGAGAATCTCCATAATTTTTTCTCATCCAATTCATTAGCAATTCTAAATAATTCAGTGGCAATGCTGATTGCCTCTTTCCAGATTTCAAGATCTTCGAATCTAAAATACTTTGCCATAGTTCAATTTTTATAAGGTTTAGTAATTCACCCCATAATGTATCGAGACCAGTCTTTTGTACCCACCTACTCCATATTTTTTTCATTTTTTCAAAAAAAATTAATATTTCGGTTCTTCACAAACTTTCCAATCGCAGTTGAGAAGCCTTTCAACCAATGCGAGTTCGGGTAAAAAGTCCCAATTCGAAAACAAGCCATGCAAACCCTGCCAGCCATGCAACACCTTCCCTACTGGACAACAATCCCTTAGATTACAGGCTTTGCCCTCTGCTTGCGTTATTCTTTCCCCCAATTGAGGTATTTTATAAGTTTCCCTGACCCGACATTTGTGGTTTCAATCTTCATTAAACTTAAAATCATGAGAATTCTCTCTTTTTCATTGAAAATTACCTTGTTAGCGCTCATTCCTTTTTTAGGCATGATGAGCTGTAAAGACGATGAGCCAACCCCCGACACAGCGACGATCAAGGGGACAATCACAATAGATAATGCCGAATTATGGGCTACCTGGAAGGATTCCGGTATCGTGCAGATAGCTCTGTTTCCTGAATTCAGTTTGGACCCATTTCCTGGTGCAGGCTGGGGTGATGTTCCTGATGGTTATTATGGACCTGGTGTTCCTGGTGGACGTTTTCCTTTAGGCGCACCTTCTTACACAGGCGATATCCAGTATTCTGCAGGAGCAAATATCATCACTTTTGAAACGGAGGTTCAACCGGGAACCTATTCTGCCCTGGCACTTGGTTTCAGGCATAATCTTGTCACTGACCCAGCTCTTAAGACTGCAACTCTTGGTGTGTATTGGAACATGCCGAATGAAGTAAGCCATGGCATTAAGCTTGGTCCATTTAATGAGCCGGCTCCGGTGATTCTCACATTAGAGAAAGGTGACAATGTAACGCTTGACTTCAGAGCTGATTTTGGTATTGTAGAATTGTGGTATCAATAAAAAGGATTTCCTCTTTTTCTTTTTGTCTCCTCCTTTATGTTCCATGTCTCTTCGCTCAATGGTCTTTAAGCGGAAGGGTTACGGATGCGATCACAGGCGAGGGCTTGTCCTATGTCAATATCCATATCGAACATTCCGGACAGGGGACAACAAGCGACCTGAAAGGAAATTTTAAGCTCGAAGGGCTTACAGAAAATCAATATGAGATCACTTTCTCGATGATTGGCTTTCAGACGATTCGCCTGGAACAGTCATCATCAGAAAGTGGTCCGATATTGATTCAAATGCAACCTGAAATTTACCAGGCCGATGAAGTCGTCATTTCCGCTTCAAGAAAATCTCAAAGCCTTTCATTAGCTCCTGCAAGTGTTGGAATCGTCACCAAATTGCAAATGGGCCAGGCAGGAATAAAATCTTTCGACGACGCATTTCATACAACCAATGGGATCCAGGTTACCCGATCAAGCGGATCAAATGTCCAGGCACTTTCTATTCGAGGGGCATCAGAAGTTGCAGGCGGAGGGATAGGAAACCGTGTCTTGTTATTGTTAGACGGACGTCCTGCCATTACACCTGAATCAGGTGGCGCCCTTTGGAATCTTGTTCCTTTAGGTGCTATTGAAAAAATCGAAGTCATCAAAGGTGCCTACTCTTCTCTCTTTGGATCAAGCGCCATGGGCGGCATCGTCAATGTGATTACCAAAACTCCGGACACTATTCCTCATACTGATCTGCATCTACATTATGGCTTTTATGGTCATGCACCTGACTATGCCGATTATGATCACTACAATGATTTTTATGGGGTCGATTTCACTCATAGCTCACGTTTGAAAAAATGGTCTTATTTATTCAACCTCGCGACAAAAGGAAATGATGGCCATCGTGAAAGGACATCTTTTGAGATGTACAGTGGATATTTAAAACTGCGATATGATTTTTCCGCTAACAGGAGATTAAACATATCAGCGATGTATAGTGATATTTTTAATGATACACCTGCATCATGGTTGAATTTCAACAAACCGTACTCAGTGGCAGAACACCGAAAAGATGATACCCAATACCGGAGAGAGTGGAATGCAGATATACATTATGTAGCCTTTGCGCATGCAAACCTGAAATATTCTGTTCGATTCTTTTATTACGACAATGTTTCGGATTTCGTTTTCAACGGTGACCCGGACAATGATTCTACTAACGTAAATATAGGAAAGCAATATGTAGATGAAGAAAATGTAGATGTAAGCCGGCTTGGTCATGCTACACAATTTGACCTCAGTTCCGGGGATAATCATTATTTAATCGGTGGTATTGAATTGCAAGC
>Ga0190274_10001291_pt1 | contig 14717 bp, 14 predicted proteins | sample Popmic531T_FD_133002 | JGI IMG/M metagenome (GOLD analysis project Ga0190274, IMG submission 133002) | Populus adjacent soil microbial communities from riparian zone of Yellowstone River, Montana, USA - 531 T | ecosystem: Environmental > Terrestrial > Soil > Riparian zone | place: USA: Montana...
CATAGTGCGCATCTGGGCGAATTCGGCCATCGCCTCCCGGTAGGCCCGCACCGAGGCGCCGGTCGCGGTGCGCGCGTCGGCGGCGCTGAACCCGTTGTTGCGGGCCGCGATCGTGAAGCTGGCCGCCATCCGTTTCACGTCGTACTCGAACGGCCCCGGCAGCGTCTCGTCGAAGTCGTTCAGGTCGAACAGGAGCCGCCGCTCGGGCGAGGCGAACAGGCCGAAGTTCGACAGGTGCGCGTCGCCACACAGCTGGACGTCCAGACCGGCCGTGGGCGTGCCCTCGAGGTCGGCCGCCATGACCTTGGCGGCGCCCCGGTAGAAGGTGAACGGCGAGACCATCATCCGGCCGTGCCGGACGGGGACGAGGTCGGGCTCGCGGCTGGCGTCCTGCTCCTGGAGCAGCGCCACCGGGTCGCGCCGGTCCGCGGCCGGCGCCCAGCCCATATGGCTGGGCAGCGGCGTCCCGTCACGCGCCTTCCGGCCCCGTGCCCGCCGCTGGTCGACGCTCGGATGCGGAACCCTGGCCGTCCCGGTCATCGGCTGCATCCCTCCCGCTCGGTCCCGGGAGCAATTCTCCTCCCCGACCGGGCCGCGGTCAGCCGGTGGTGACGAGGAGGGGCGTGTCGGAGACCTGCAGCCGCACCCGGCCGTCGACGACCTCGGCCGGCTGGGGCTGCCCGAGGGCGTCGACGGCCGTCGCCCGGGTCGCCGGCCAGGGCCAGTCGAACGGGACCGGGGGGTCGTCCTCGCCGCTGAAGGAGTCGCGCTGCTCCCAGACCACCAGGAGCGGGTCGCGGCCGCGGCGGCCGACCTCGAACAGGTAGCCGCCGGGCCGGCCCGGGACCTCGATGCGGACGACGCTGTCGACGCCGGCGAGCTCGCCGGCCAGGAGGGCGAAGGTGTCGGCGGCGGGGTGGCGGTGGCTCAGCTCGGTGCCCTCGTAGTCCAGCAGGGCGAGCTTGCCGAAGAGCAGGTCCATCACCGAGAGGGGGTTCTCGTAGCCGGGGATGTCCGGGGCCAGGTTCCAGCAGACCGTCCGCCGGACCCCCGCCGACAGGGCCAGCAGGTTGCGCATGACGAGCTCGCGGCAGTTGATGCGGTGGCGCTTGGCCTCCAGCTCCGGGGGGCAGCCGCGCATGAACATCTGCAGCTGCGGCGGCAGGCTGGCCATGTCCTGGTACAGCCTGGCCATGGCGGCCTGCTCGGGCGTCTGCTGCGGGGCGCCGTTCGCGCCCGGGGCGCCGGAGGCGTCGGAGCCGGCGGCGAACGCGGCCGCCAGGGCGGCCTGCATCGCCGCCACCGCCTCCGGGTAGAGGTTGGGCCAGGGGGCGTTGTACTCGCCGGCGACCAGCGGCTTCTCGTAGCCGAAGTTGCGCATCAGCCGGCGGCGGTCTCCACGTCGGCCGGGATCCGCTCCGCCTCCCCGTACAGGTGCAGGTCGAACAGGTCGAAGTAGTCGCGGCCGTCGCGCAGCAGGACGTCGAAGAACTGGCGGTCGGGGCTGTCGGGGGCGCTGGCCGGCAGCGCGTAGGGAGCGCCGCCGAGCACCACCGCCGCGTCGGGGTCGGCCGCCTTGACCGCCTGGTGCAGCTCCCGGAGCTGGACCACGTACTCGGCCGCGGTCCCGGCCCACAGCAGCCCCACGTTCGACGGCTCGTTGTCGCACTGCCAGTAGCGGACCCGGCCGGCGCAGTGGCGGACCAGGCGGTCCACGAACCGGCGGTAGGCCTCGGGGTCCTTGGCCGGCGACGGCGGCAGGAACTCGGTCGCCTGCCGGGTCGCCCAGGGTGAGCTGGAGCAGACGGTGACCCAGACCTCCTCGGAGCCGTCGAGCTGGTCCAGGAACGCGTCCACGGCGTCGAAGCTGTAGCGGCCGGGCTCGGGCTCGACCTGCGACCAGTAGAAGTAGACCCGGACCAGCCCGGCCCCGAGCTCGCGGAGCTGGGGCACGAACTGGTCGGGCTTGCCGAAGAGGCCGTAGCTGATGCTGCGGACGATCCCGAGCCTGACGCCCGGCAGCACCGGGTCAGCCACGGTGCCACCGCTGGCCGGCGGTCCCGTCGGCGATCCCGTACGGGCTCGGCACCGCGCGCATGAACCCGGTGATCAGGACCGCCCCGACGATGATGTGCATGCAGATCAGGGAGACGGCGGAGGTGCCGTCGGCCAGGTAGCTCGGCCCGATGATCGAGATGGCCAGGGCGGTGCTGCCGACGAACGGCCACCAGCGGGCCCGCCGCCAGCGCAGCAGCAGGGCGAAGACCCCCCACGCCGCCAGGCCGGCGACCAGGGTCGCGAGCAGCACGTCGACGACGTCCACCTGGGTCGTGCCAGAGCCGGACTCGACCGTCAGCTCGACGCCGAGCAGCCGGACGACCGCCCAGACGACCAGCCCGGCGGCCATGCCCGCGGCCACCACGGCCAGGCTGTTGCGGGTTGTTGCTCGCATCGTGTTCCTCCCAAGCATCGATCGCTGACCACCACCGTGCCTCGGCCAGGCGGCCGAGACATCCGCCGGATGATGGAGGTTCAAGGTCGCTCGCCGGGCGACCCCACCACCTGGTAGAGCGCTCGCAGCAGGCCGAGCCAGCCCGTGAAGGCGACCTCCTCGCCCTCCTGGCCCCCGGCCTGGCGGGGCGGCGGCTCGGCGCTGGAGACCAGGCGGAGGCTGCCGGCGGGGGGCTCCACCCGGTCCAGGGATATGCGGATCTCCATGCCCCCAGGGTCCTCCGGCGGGGCGGCCGCGACATCGGCCGGCTGGCGGATGTCTCAACCGGGACCGTCAGCCCATGCTGGCGGCGATGTGGGACAGCCTCCGGGGACTCGCCCGGCTGCTGGCCGTGCTGGTGACCGCGGCCGTGGCCGGGCTGCTGGCGCTGGTCGGGGCGGCGACGGCGACGACCCGGCCCTGGTGGTTCCTGGCCGCGGGCCTGGCCGCCTTCCTGGCGGTCACGGCGGCCGGGGTGGCCCTGGCCACCCGTCGGCTCCCGGACTCCCGGCGCCGGCGGGCCCGGCTGACCGGGTTCGCCGGCACGGCCCTGGCCGGGGTGACCGTCTTCGTGGTCACGGTCCTGCTGCCGGTCGGCGACCCACGGCTGCCGCCGGCGCCGGTGGCCGGGGAGCGGCAGTGGGCCCTGCCGACCGGCTCCCGTATCGCCTACGTCCGCCGGCCGGCCGCCGGCCGACCACGACCCACCCCGGTGGTGTTCCTTCACGGCGGGCCCGGGATCGCCGACATGGCCGGCGACGCCGCCTACTTCGGGCAGCTGACCGCCGACGGCTACGACGTCTGGGTCTACGACCAGGTCGGCACGGGCCGCTCGGCGCGGCTGGCCGCCCCCCGCCGCTACACCATCGCCCGGGAGGTGGCCGACCTGGAGGCCATCCGCGGCCGCATCGGCGCCGACCGGATGGTGCTGATCGGGCACTCCTGGGGCGGGCAGGTGGCCGCCGCCTACCTGGCCGCCCACCCCGACCACGTGGCCAAGGTGGTGTTCTCCTCCCCCGGCGCCCTGGCCCCGGCCCTGGACGACGGCAGCGGTGGCGGCGTCCGCAAGCGCCTGGGCACCGCCCAGCAGCTGCGCCTGTACGCGCTGCTGGCCCGGCCGCGGGTGCTGCTCGCCTACGCCCTGCTCCAGGTCAACCCCCCGGCCGCCCACGCCTTCGCCGGGGACGCCGAGCTGGACGCCCGCAACGACCGGGTCTACACCAGGGCCGGGCCGGCGCGCACTGCCGCGGCGCCGGCCCGGGCCCGGCTCTGCACGGCCTCGGCTTCTACACCTTCCAGTTCCCCCAGTCGGCGGCCGCCCGCCCCTGGGCCGACCCGCGCCCGGCCCTGGCCCAGCTGGCCGTCCCGGCCCTGGTCGTCAAGGGATCCTGCGACTACCTCTCCTGGTCCTCCGGCCTCGCCTACCGCCAGGCCGTGCCCGGCGCCCGGCTGGTCTACCTGCGTCAGGCCGGCCACAACGCCTACCAGGACCAGCCGGCCGCCTTCCTGGCGGTGGTGCGCGCCTTCCTGGCCGGCCGCCCCTCGCCGGTCCCGGACTGGAACGGCAGCGGCGTCCCGCCCGACTACGAGGGCCCGCCCTAGGGCCCGGCCCGAGGGCCCGGCCCGGTGGGGCTCAGGACTCGATGGCCACCGGCCGGCCGGCGGCCGTCTGGAGCAGGGCGGTGACCGCGGCCCAGCCCGTGGGCGGGGCGGCGGCGGCGGGGGAGTAGCCGGGGGCCTGGAGGGGGATCCGGACCCGCAGGGCGCCGGGAAGGGTGCGGAACTCGATCGGCGGGTCGAGCAGCATCGCCTCCCCGTCGATGCCGATCTCCACCGGCTGGGCCGACTGGAGCCGGAAGCTGTCGTCGGCCCACTCCACCCAGCCGGGCGGCCTCCAGGTCCGGCCGCTGGCGGCCGACTCGACCATGCGGGCGATCTCGCTCGAGGACCGGAAGGTGGCGGCGACGATGCCGAGGGCGCCGCTGTCCATGTGCCGCCGCGACCCGAACCCCTCCCCGCTGCCCAGCTCGTAGCGGTCGTTGGAGACCAGGACCAGGTGGGCGGAGGCGTGCTCGGTCCCGTCGGGCCCGGTGAAGCGCAGGTCGAAGGGGACGGCGTCGGGGCCGAGCATCTCCGGCAGCAGCTCCAGGGCGGTGCCGATCTTGCGGTCGCGATAGGCCGGGGACTGCACGATCTTGGCGTAGAGGCCGACGGTGGCGTTGTTGACGAACACCCGCCCGCCGACCATGCCCAGGTCGATGCGGCGCTCGACCGCCTCCCCGAAGGCGTCCAGGGCCGCGACCACGTCGCCCCGGTCGAGGCCGAGGTCCATGGCCAGGTGGTTGCGGGTGCCGGCGGGCACGCAGACGAAGCCGACGTCGCGCTTGGCGGCCACGGTGGCGACCAGGGCCTGGGAGCCGTCGCCGCCGGCCATCCCGATGACGTCGGCCCCGCCGTCCACCGCCTGCTCGGCCAGCTGCAGCAGGTCGTCGCCCGGGGCCAGCAGGACCGGCTCGATGCCCCGGCGGCGGGACTCTTCGACCAGGTCGAAGCGCTCGACCTTGCCGCCGCCGGACTTGGGGTTCATCAGCAGGACCGGGCGGGCGGCCGGGCCGACCGGGGTCCCCGGGGTGGGGCTGCTCTTGAGCGCCGGCAGATCCCGCCCCAGGGCGTGCCTGCTGGCGATCCCGCCGACCACCACCAGGCCCACCACCAGCAGGATGGTCAGCAGGCCACCGGAGCCGCTGATCAGCAGCAGGACCGCCGCCACCAGGGCGAGCACCGCCAGCGCGGCCGCCAGGATGCGGCGCAGCCCGGTCCGGGTGACGGCGAAGGCGGCCGCGGCCACCCCGAGGCTGACGCAGACCGCCGCCGCGGCCAGGATCAGCGGCCGCCGGAGCAGCGCCGCCACCAGGACCACGAGCACCAGAAGGGGGGCGAGCAGCGCCACCACCGCGCTCGCCCTGCGCCCCAGGGGCACCGACTTCATCTCCGCGCCTCCACCGCCGACCCCGTGCATCTTCGCCGGGCCGGACCAGCCGGACAAGCCACCGTCACGGCGACCCGGTAGTCTCGACCCATGTGCCGCAACATCACCACCCTGCGGGGGCTCGAGCCCCCCGCCACCAGCGAGGAGATCGAGGCCGCGGCCCGCCAGTACGTGCGCAAGGTGAGCGGCGTCACCCGCCCCACCCCGGCCACCGAGGCGGTGTTCGAGCAGGCGGTCGCGGCCGTCGCCCGGGCCACCGCCGAGGTGCTGTCCGAGCTGCCGCCGCGCCGCCAGCCGCCCAAGGCCGACCCGCCGCTGCGCCGCCCCGAGGTCCGCGCCCGCCTGGCCGGGCGGTGACGCTCCCGCCCGGGAATGTCCGGGCCTCGCGGTAGGTTCAGCCGACCATGAGCCCCGAGCCGCGGACCGTCCAGCGCGTGTACCTCGTGCTGATGCTGTTCAACACCCTGGCGGCGTCGTTCATCTGGGGCATCAACACCCTGTTCCTGCTCGACGCCGGGCTCAGCGCCACGGCCGCGTTCACCGCCAACGCCCTGTTCACCGCGGGCATGGTCCTGTTCGAAGTGCCGACCGGGGTGGTCGCCGACACCTGGGGGCGCCGCGCCTCCTACCTGCTCGGGTCGGTCACCCTGGCCGTCTCCACCGCCCTGTACTGGCTGGCCTGGCAGATGGAGGCTCCGTTCTGGGCCTGGGCGGTGACCTCGGCCCTGCTCGGCCTCGGCTTCACCTTCTTCTCCGGGGCCACCGAGGCCTGGCTGGTCGACGCCCTCAAGTTCACCGGGTTCAAGGGCAACCTCGAGTCGGTCTTCGCCAAGGGCCAGATCGTCAGCGGGGCGGCCATGCTGTCGGGGTCGGTGGTCGGCGGGCTGGTCGCGCAGTGGACCAACCTGGGCGTCCCCTACATCCTGCGGGCCCTGGCGCTGGTCGTGACCTTCGCCGTCGCCTTCCTGTACATGCGCGACTGGGGGTTCGTGCCCAAGTCGGGCAAGCACCCGGTCCGGGAGATGGGCCACGTGGTGCGCGCCTCGGTTCACTTCGGCCTTGGCAACCCGCCGGTGCGCTGGATGATGCTGGCGGCGCCGTTCACCTTCGGGGTCGGCATCTACGCCTTCTACGCCATGCAGCCCTATCTGCTGGAGCTCTACGGCGACGAGCAGGCCTACAGCATCGCCGGCCTGGCCGCGGCCATCATCGCCGGGGCGCAGATCGCCGGGGGCATGCTCGCCCCCCGGGTCCGGCGGCTGGTCCGCCGCCGCACCACCGCCCTGATCGCCGGCCTGCTGGTCGAGGTCGCGCTGCTGGCCGCGCTCGGGCTGACGACCGCCTTCTGGGCGGCGGTCGGGCTGCTGGTGCTGTGGGGGCTGGCCGCCGCGGCCACCCTGCCCATCCGGATGACCTACATGAACGGCCTGATCTCCTCCGAGCAGCGGGCCACTGTCCTGTCCTTCGACAACCTGCTCGGCTCCAGCGGTGGGGTGGTGATCCAGCCGGCCCTCGGCAAGGTGGCCGACGCCGCCAGCTACGCGACCTCGTACCTGGTCGGCGCCGGGTTCACGCTGGCCGCCCTGCCGTTCATGCTGCTGGCCCGCCGGGAGCGGCCCGTCTCCGACCCGGTCGAGTTCGAACCCGCCCAGCAAGGGGGTTGACAGACCGACCGGTCGGTTCTATGGTCCGGCAATGACCCTGGCACCGACAGTCACCGACCGGGGCGGGGAGACCCGCCGCCGGATCCTCGAGGTCGCCGCCGAGGCGTTCGCCGAGCGCGGCTACGCCGGCACCTCGGTCAACGACGTGCTCAAGGCCAGCGGGGTCACCAAGGGCGGCTTCTACTTCCACTTCCCGTCCAAGGAGGCCCTGGCCCTGGCCACCCTCCGCCACAAGCAGGAGCAGTGGGCGGGCGCGGTCATGGCGGCCGTGCTCCAGCGCCCGCGGGCCATCGACCAGCTCGACGCCATGGTCGAGGCCCTCTGCGACCTGCACGAGAGCGACCGCGCCTGCCGGGCCATCAGCCGGCTCTGCACCGAGCTGGGCGACGAGCACCCCGAGCTGCGCCCGCAGCTCGGCACCCAGCTGACCACCTGGATGGACATGGTCGCCTCGGTCATCCGCAAGGGCCAGGACGAGGGCGACATCCGGCCCGACGTGGAGCCGGTGACGGCGGCCGAGATCGCCGTCGAGTCCTTCATCGGCCTGGAGACCGTGGCCGAGGTGCTCACCGGCCGCGCCGACCTGCGCCGCCGGGCCCGCGACTTCCGCGACCTCTGGTTCGCGGCCATCCGCCAGGCCACCTGATCAGCCATGCCTTCACGACAGCGCACCCGTCTGTGCACGAAAGATACCAACCGGTCGGTTTTGATCGGGTAGGGGAGGGGTCATGAACAGCCTGCTGGGACGACTCGGAGCATTCACCGTCCGACGGCGCTGGTACGTCATCGGCGCCTGGGTGGTGCTGCTGGCGGTGATGGCCAGCTTCGCCTCGGGGCTGACCGACCGCCTGGGGTCGGGCGGCTTCGAGGTGCCCGGCTCCCAGTCCCTGGCCGTCCAGCGGGACCTGGAGCAGCGCTTCGCCAACCAGTTCCCGACCACCGCCCTGGTGACCGTCCACGACGGCGCCCGGACGGTCGACGACCCGGCCTTCAAGGCGGTCGTGGAGGGCATCGCCACCCGGGTCGGAGAGGTCCCCAACGTCGGCGGGGTGGAGTCGGTCGTCTCCACCGGCAGCCCGGCGTTCGTCTCGCCCGACAAGCACACCACCTACCTGGTCGTCGGCCTCTCCGGGGACCAGAACACCCAGCTCGACACCGCTCCCGAGGTCGTCGAGGCGGCCCGTAGCGACGCGCCCGCCGGGGTCGAGGTCGAGGTCGGCGGCGCGGCCGCGTTCTACGAGCGCATGAACGAGATCTCCCGCCACGACCTCGAGCAGGCCGAGCGGGTCAGCTTCCCGATCACCCTGCTGGTCCTGCTGATCGCCTTCACCAGCCTGGTCGCGGCCGGGCTGCCGATCATGCTGGCCCTGGTCAGCCTGGGGGTGACCCTGGGCGCCCTGTACTTCCTGGCCGGCATCACCGACATGAACGTCTACGTGACCAACACGGCCTCGATCGTCGGCATCGGCGTCGGCATCGACTACGCGCTGTTCGTGGTCACCCGCTTCCGCGAGGAGCTGCGCCGTGGGCGCCCGATCGCCGAGGCGGTGCCGATCACCCTGGCCACCTCGGGACGGGCCGTGGTGCTGTCCGGGGCCACCGTGATCGTCGCCCTGGCCGGCATGTTCCTGGTCGACATCCAGGCCTTCCGCTCCATGGCCGTTGGCTCGATGAGCGTGGTCGCGGTGGCCGTGCTGGCCGCCATCACCCTGCTGCCGGCCGTGCTGAGCCTGGTCGGCCACTGGGTCGACCGGCTGCGCATCCCGCTGCCGCGCTCGCGGGCCAGCCAGGGCGACGGCTTCTGGCACCGCTGGGCGGTGCGGATCATGCGCCGGCCGTGGGCGTTCACGGCCGCCGCCCTGGCCGTGCTGCTGCTGCTGGCCGTGCCGTTCGCCAGCATCCGCCTGGGCCAGCCCGGGGCCAGCATCCTCCCCGCCGACGAGAGCCCGCGGCTGGCCAGCGAGCGGCTGGCCGCCGACTTCGGGGCCGGCGTGACCGGCCCCATGGAGATCCTGATCGACACCCCCGGCGGGGCCGGGACCAGGGCCAACCTGGAGCGGGTGGACCGCCTCACCCGGGCCCTCCAGGCCGACCCGGGCGTGGCCGGCGCCCAGAGCCTGACCGCCGTCCTGCCCGACGCCACCCTCGACGCCTACACCGGGCTGTACGCCAACGGGCTCTCCGGGATCGACCCCAAGCTGGCCCCGGCCGTGGCCGGGCTGGCCAACTGGGACCGCGGCGCCGACCTGGCCCGGATCACGGTGATCGCCAAGGACGCGCCCGAGTCCGAGGCGGCCGAGGCCCTGCTCGACCGGGTCCGCGACCAGCACGTCCCGGCCGCCGGGCTGGAGGGACAGGCCCGGGTCGGCGGGGCGACCGCCCTCAACGTCGACCTGGCCCGCGAGATCTCCAACCAGCTCCCGGTGGTCGTGCTGGCCGTCCTGGCCCTGTCGTTCGTGCTGCTGGCCATGGCCTTCCGCTCGCTGGTGCTGCCGTTGCAGGCGATCGCCATGAACCTGCTGTCGGTCGGGGCCGCCTACGGGCTGATCGTGGCCGTCTTCCAGTGGGGCTGGGGCGAGCAGCTGCTCGGCTTCACCTCCGAGGGCCACATCGAGGTCTTCGTGCCCCTGTTCCTGTTCTCGATCCTGTTCGGGCTGTCCATGGACTACGAGGTGTTCCTGCTCTCGCGGATCCGCGAGGAGTACCTGCGCACCGGCGACAACCAGCTGGCCGTGGCCCGCGGCCTGGAGAGCACGGCCCGCACCATCACCTCGGCGGCGCTGGTCATGGTGACGGTGTTCGCGGCCTTCGCGGCCGGCCGGCTGGTGCCCTTCAAGGAGATGGGCTTCGGGCTGGCCGTGGCCGTCCTGATCGACGCCACCATCGTCCGGACCATCCTCGTGCCGGCCGTGATGCGGCTGGTCGGGCGCTGGAACTGGTGGATGCCGGCCTGGCTCGACCGCTGGCTGCCGAGGATCGCCCTGGAGACGGCCGAGGAGGAGCGGCCCGCGCCCAGGACCCGCGAGCCGGCCGGGATCTGACGCCTCAGGTGACCCGGTTGCGGATGGGGATGTCGCGGACCAGGGCCCAGGTCACCGCCACCCCAGGCAGCAGCCCGGCCAGGCACAGGGCCAGGGTCCCGGCCAGGGGGATGTCGCCCACCTCGACGATCGAGCCCAGGAACGCCAGCCCGTTGAAGCCGAAGGCGATCTCGGTCACCACCACGATGGCCAGGCTCAGCAGGAGGGCCATCAGCTCCTGGCCGCCGGAGCGGTAGAACCCAGCGGCCAGGAGCAGCCCGATGGTGGTCCAGATCAGCAGCATGGCCCAGTAGCTGCCGAACACCAGCGGGTACTGGCCGGGGGAGTCGAACAGCCGCTGGTCGCTCACCTGGTGCGGCCAGTCCATGACCCGGTAGAGGACCGACTCCAGGGCCAGCCCCAGGGTCAGCAGCGCGGCCACCATGGCCGTGGCCACCACCAGGAACACGGCCACGTTGGCGGCGAACTCGCGCCGGGTCTGCCCGTGGGCCACGTACACCGGCAGCAGCCGGTTGATGAGGTACAGGCCGTAGCCGAGGGCGACCCAGCGCACCACCGTCACCGCCGGGTCCCAGATGCTGCTGGTGATGCTCACTCTGAGATCGATGGCGAACATCAGCACCAGCACGGCGGCGGCGAACACGGCCCAGCAGAGCAGCAGGAAGGGCAGGTGGGTGGCGAACAGGAGGCGGGCGATGGCCCACCGGTCGCCGGCGCGGTCGCTCATCGTGCTCCTCCCGACGGCTGGGTGAGGTGGACGAACAGGTCCTGGAGGGCGACCGGGCCCAGGTCGAGGCCGGCGTCGCGGGCCTGCCGGCGGTGCCGCTCGTCGAGCCCGCCGTAGACCATGGCCGACTTGGTCCGGCCGAGCCGCCGCTCGCGCAGGACGGTGCGCCCGGCCACGAACCGGTCCACCGCCTCGGCCGGCCCGGTGACGTCGGCCCCCCGGGCCCGCAGCGACTCGGTCTCGTCCTGGAGCACCAGCCGGCCCTGGTCGATGATCAGGACCTCCTCGAACAGCGGGCTGAGCTCGTCGATCAGGTGGGTGGAGATGACGATGGTGCGGGGGTGGGCCATGAAGTCGGCCAGCAGCTCGTCCGAGAAGGCGGCCCGCGAGGGCGCGTCCATGCCCAGGTGGCACTCGTCCAGCAGGGTCACCGGGGCCCGGGCGGCCAGCCCGAAGATCATGCCCAGGGCCGACCGCTGCCCCAGGGAGAGCTGGCCGAGCTTCTTGCCCCGCGGGATCTGGAAGCGCTCGATGAGCGCGTCGGCGTAGTCGCCGTCCCAGCCCACCCGCAGGCGCGAGGCCGTGTAGAGGGCCTCGCGCACCTTCTCGTCCTTGTCGCCGGTGTCGCCGGTCTCGCGGATCAGGCAGACCCGGCGGGTGTTGCGGGGATTCTCGAACACCGGCTGCCCGTCGATCAGCGCCCTGCCGCCCGAGGCCTTGCGGAACCCGGCCAGCACCGACAGCAGGCTGGTCTTGCCGGAGCCGTTGCGCCCCAGCAGCCCGTAGATCCTGCCCCCGGGGAGGGTGAAGCTGAGGTCGTCCAGGGCGGTCACGTCCCCGTAGCGGAGCCGCAGGCCGGCCGCCTCGACGGCGAGGGTCATCGGTCCTCCTTCCCGGCGCGGGTGGCCCGCCGCTGGATCCGCGCGACCACCTCGTCCAGCGGGATGCCGACGGCCTCGGCCTCGGCCACCATCGGGTCGACGAGGTCGCTGAAGAAGGTCTCCCGGCGCTGGGCCCGCAGGGCGTCGCGGGCGGTCGGGCTGACGAACATGCCGATGCCTCGCTTCTTGTAGAGGACCTGCTCGTCGACCAGCTGCTGGAACGCCTTGGCGACGGTCGCCGGGTTGATCCGGTAGTAGGCGGCGTACTGGTTGGTCGACATCACCTGCTCGTCGCCGTCCAGGGCCCCGCTGACCACGTCCGCCTTCACCTGGGCGGCGATCTGGCGGTAGATGGGGGTCCGGTCGTCGAACACGGCGCCTCGCAGGTCCCTTGGTTCCTTACTTCAGTAATGAACCGTAGCACCGACACGACGCCGTGTCGAGATCCCGGCAACGGGAGGGCTAGCGGCGGGGAGCGGCCGGGGCGGCCTCGATGACGCTGAGGCCGGCCGGGCTGGCGGTGGCGACCACGCGCCTGACGTCGAAGCCGGAGTCGGACAGCAGCCGGCGGAACTGGGCCTCGGTGCGCTCGCGGGCGCCCAGCAGGACCAGCATGTACAGGTCCATCCGGATCACCGCCGGCTGCTCGGCGGCCCGCTCGGGCAGCAGCGCCTCCACGATCAGCAGGCGGCCGCCGGGTGGCATGGCCGAGCGGCAGGCGCCCAGGATGCGGCGGGCGTCGTCGTCGGCCCAGTCGTGCAGCACCCGCGAGAGCAGGTAGGCGTCGGCCCCGGCCGGGAGGTCGCCGAAGAAGTCGCCCGCCACCAGCTCGCAGCGGTCGGCGACCCCGGCTGCGGCCCGGTAGTAGAGCTCCCCCCGGGCCAGCACCCCACCCCGCATCGACCCGGGCAGGTCCGCCCGCAGCCACTCGCCCAGCTCGGTGAGCGCGAACCGCCCTTCGCCCGCCTCGGCCAGCACCTCCTCCAGCACCAGCCACCGCAGCGCCCGCGTGAGCGCGTCCGGGTCCGCCCCTACCGCCGCGGCGATCTCGGGGCCGGTTCGGGGCCCCCGGCCAGCGCCGGCCACCCCCAGCTTCGCCGTCACGTACAGCAGCTGGGCGGTCAGGAACCCGTCGGCCGACCGCGCCAACTGGGAGCGCGCCAGGCCGCGCCCGGCGGATCCACCTGCTCCTTGGCGACCGTCAGCCTCGGGTGGCGGCTCGGACGGCGGCGCGGGCGGCGCGGCCGTCTTCGGCTTCGAGGGCGGCGGCGGCCAGGCCGCGGCACTCGGCCAGGGTGTGGGCGGCCAGGGCGGCGCGGACGGCCGGGATGCTGACCGGGGCCATCGACAGGCTGGTCACGCCCAGGCCGACGAACACCAGGGCGAGCAGCGGGTCGCTGGCCGCCTCCCCGCAGACCCCGACCGGCTTGCCGTGGGCCTTGCCGGCCTCGGCGGTCAGGCGGACCAGCTCGAGCAGGGCGGGCTGCCAGGCGTCGAGCAGGTCGGCCAGCTCCCCGGCCATCCGGTCGGCCGCGTAGGTGTACTGCGACAGGTCGTTGGTCCCGATGGACATGAAGTCGCAGGCCTCGGCCACGTGCCGGGCCCGGATGGCGGCCGCCGGCACCTCGACCATCACCCCGCCCGAGGCCAGCCCGTGCCCGCGCACCTGCTCGGCGAACGCCGCCGCCTCGGATTTGGTCGACACCATGGGCGCCATCACCCAGACCTCGGCCTTGCTGGCCCCGGCGGCCCCGGCGACCGCCGTCAGCTGGTCCTCCAGCAGCTCGGGATGGCGCCGCGAGGTCCGCAGCCCGCGCACCCCCAGGGCGGGGTTGGGCTCGTCGGGCACGGTCACGAACTCCAGCGGCTTGTCGGCGCCGGCGTCCAGCGTCCGCACGACCACCTTGCGGCCCTCGAAGGCATCGAAGACGCGCTGGTAGACGGCCTGCTGCTCCTCCAGGGTGGGCGCGTTGGGCCGGTCGAGGAACAGGAACTCGGTCCGGAACAGCCCCACACCCTCGCTGTCGGCGGCCGCCGCCGGCGCCAGGTCCTTGTCGCCGGCGATGTTGACCAGCAGCTGCACCGGGTGCCCGTCGGAGGTGCGGCCCGGCCCGCTGACCGCTTCCAGGGCGGCCAGCTTGGCCTGCTCGGCCTCGACCGCGTCCCGCACGGTGGCCTCGTCGGGGGCGACGGCCACCGTCCCCTCGGTCCCGTCGACCAGGACGGTCTCGCCCTCGGCGATGCCGGTGGCGCCGTGGACGGTGACCACCGCCGGGATGCCGAGCGACTTGGCCAGGATGGCCGTGTGGCTGGTCGGCCCGCCCTCCTCGGTGATGATGGCCCGCACGCGCTCGGCGTCCAGGGTGGCCGTGTCGGCCGGGGCCAGGTCCAGGGCGATGAGCACGAACGGGTGGCCGGGATCGGGGACGCCGGGCATCGGCACCCCGAGCAGGGTGGCCACGGTGCGGTTGCGCAGGTCGTCGAGGTCGGCGACCCGCTCGGCCATGTAGGGCCCGGCCGCCAGCAGCATGGAGCGGAAGTCCCCGAAGGCCTCGACGACCGCGGTCACCGCCGCCTTGCCGCCCTGCACCCCCTCGGTGACCTTGGAGGCGAGGGTGGGGTCCTCGGCCATCATCGCCTGGGCGGCGAGCACGCTGGCCGCCTCGCCGGGGGCGCGGGAGGCCCGCTCCTCCAGGCTGTGGGCGACCGCCCGCATCGCGTCCATGGCGGCCCGGTTCTCGGTCTCGGGGTCGCCGGACGGCGTCACGTCGGTCGGGACCACCGGGGGCGGGGCCATCTTGGCCACGGGCCCGGCGGCGACGCCGGGGCTGACCCCGATGCCGCTGAGTGTCTCGGCCATGGCTACCCCTCGCTGTCGAGGTCCCTGGCGACCAGGGCGGCCAGCTCGTCAAGGGCCTGGTCGG
>Ga0190274_10001292_pt1 | contig 14697 bp, 12 predicted proteins | sample Popmic531T_FD_133002 | JGI IMG/M metagenome (GOLD analysis project Ga0190274, IMG submission 133002) | Populus adjacent soil microbial communities from riparian zone of Yellowstone River, Montana, USA - 531 T | ecosystem: Environmental > Terrestrial > Soil > Riparian zone | place: USA: Montana...
GGCTCAGGATGATGGCGTCGCACGCATCGGCGTCACCGGGCGCGAGGTCGCGGATCAGCCAGGCGTGTGACATCGCTCACCGCTTGACCGGCTCGCCGGTCACCGCCACGCGCTCGATCAGGTCGGCGCCGTTGACCCGCCCGGGGTCGGCCCGGATCACCTCAGCGTTGCGTGTCATCGTGGCGTGCAGCGCGTCGTCACCGAGCAACCGGTTCACCGCGGCCACCAGTTCCTCTTCGGTCCAATCGTAGGTGGCGAGCCGCTCCCCGAAGCCGGTCTCCCGCAGGCGTTGGGCGTTGTCGTACTGGTCCCAGAACAACGGCAGCCCGATCATCGGCAACCCGAAGTGGAACCCCTCGCACACCGTGTTGTTGCCGCCATGGGTGATCAACAGATCGCACTGCGGCAAGATCGAGGGCTGCGGCAGGAACTGGTCGCCGTACATGTTCGGGCCCAGCGACATCTGGTCCTTCAACGGGCCCATCGACACGATCGTGCGGTGCTCCGTCGTGGCCATCGCATCGATCAGACGCTGCATCAGCCCGACATCCATGCACCCGAGCGAGCCCAGTGACAGGTAGACCACCTTGCCGTGGCCCGGCACCATCGCGTCGACATCGAACGGCTCCTCGGTCGTGCGCACCGTCGAGTTCAGCCGGTGCCAGGTGGGATCGAGCGGGACCGACCGTGGATAGTCGGCCGCCTCGGGGAACAGGTAGAGGTTGCACCAGGGGGAGTTCGTGTTGAACTCATCGATGGGACACGGCGCCACACCCACCGAGGCGCGGAAGTCGTTGTGCTCGGCCAGCAGCGACTCGTGTTGGCGGTGGTACTCGTCCTTGAACGCCTGCCACTCGCTCCGATCGTCGATCGGCAGCCCGCTCAGCACGGGCGGCAGGTCGGCATCACGCATCTCCAAGGGGTTGGCCGAGACGAACCGTACCCACGGCGCGCCCGCCAGTTCGACGGATGGATAGCCGGTGACGTTGTCCGTACACACCACGTCGGGCCGGATGTCGTCCCAGATCTCCATGATCCGACCGTGCGAGTACTGCTCGCCGGCCACCAACGCCTCCCAGATCGGCTTCGTCACCGTCTCGATCTGCTCGATCGTGGGCTTGCGGAACTCCGGCGCGGTCACCCGGATGAACTCGGCCCAGGGGTCGGCCGTGGGGTCGGCGTTCTCCTCCGGCGGCGCCATCCGCATCATGCGTTCCTCGAACCCGCGCTTGACCAGCTCGCCCTCGAACGATTCATCCACGACGAACACGATCCGGTGGCCGCGTTCGGCCAGCACGTTGGCGATCGCGACGCAGTTGTTGGTGGGGCCCCAGGCGCCCGGTTCGGGGAAGAACGCGATGGTCTTGGGATCGCTCATGCCGGGTGGCTCCTCTCGTTCGTCGAGACCGATGCGCGTCATGCGCCGGGACTATGCCACAGGCGGTGTGAGGGCGCTGCGGGTCGCGGCCGCGTTCACGCTCCGGCGAGGATCTGCGCGGCGGCGCGTCGTCCGCTCTCCACCGCGCCTTCGACGTAGCCGCACACGGTGGCGACGTGTTCGCCTGCCAGGCGCACGCGGCCGTGCACCGCTCGCAGCGCACGCCAGTAGGCCGTGACCTGGCCCGGGTTCCACACCGAGAACGACCCGCCGATATAAGGCTCCAGGCACCACGCCTGCGAGGATCCGTCGCCCAGGCCCGGCGCCATGGACGGCACCATGGCCGCGACCTCGCGTCGGACCTCCGCCACGCGATCCTGTTCGCCCGGGGCTCTGCGGACGAGCTCGCGGGCCGCTTCGCCGCCGACGTACGCGTCGAGCACCGCCGATCCCCCGGGTTGGTCCTCGGTGGCGTCGTACAGCCGCTGCAGGGACCGATGCGACACCGCCCACACGAACGGCGGCCTCGACGAGGCGCGCACGAAGGTCTTCACCACGGCCCCCAGTCCGACCTCGGCGATCCCCCGACCGAACGCGCCGTCGAACGCCGGCGTCACCTCGACGTCACGCAGCGACGGGAGTGGGCAGGCCAGCACCGCCTGTGCCGCCTCCACGGTGCCGGCGGAGGTGATGACGCGCACCGAGCGATCGTCCTGCTCCAACCGCACCAGCGGTTGATCGGTCCGCAGGACCTCACCGAGCTCGCCCGCGATCGCCTCCACCAGTCGCGACAAGCCACCCTCGACGCGCTGGGAGCGGACCTCGGCCACCCGGGCCTCGTCGGCGAGCGCCACGGCGTGTTGCTGCGCGATGAACAACACGGAGGCCTCGTCGGGCCGGCACGTGTATTCGAACGCCATCTCCCGATCGAGCAGGAACCGCGCGGTCCCCCCGAGGTCGGCCTCGTCGAACAGGTCGGCGATCGAGCGGGCGTCCACCGCGGCGGCCTCGGGGTGGGCCGCCGGATCCGCCGGGTCGGCGATACCCGCCGCCACCGTGTCGATCAGCTCGTCGAACCGGGCGAGTTCGGCCGTCACCCGGTCGTCGGCCGCCCATGCGTCGACCGCTGGATGCAGACCGCCCTCGTCTTCGACCCAGCCGGCCTCCCTCGACCACCAGGGCGCCCCGTCGCCGATCGTCTTCAGGCCGAAGCGGGCCAGGAGGGCATGCACCTGGTCGTGCGAGGTGTCGATCCACTCGCCACCGGCCTCGACCCACCGCCCATCGGGGAAGGTCAGGGTGCGGACCCGGCCGCCGGGGCGGGAGGAGGCCTCGACCAGGGCGACGTCGGCCCCGGCGTCACGGAGGTCGAGCGCGCACGAGAGGCCCGCCATGCCCGCGCCCACGATCACCACATCCGCCATGTCGGCGCACTGTATCGGAGCCGCAGCCTCGAACGACGTCCTCACGCACCGCCTCGCGAACCCGTACCATGGGCGGGTCGTTGCCCACCCCCCGTCCCACCAGGAGGCTCCGTTGCCCGCATCCGTTCGTGCCCTGACGCATCGCCGTGCTCCGTTGGCCCTGGCGGTCGTCCTGGCGATCATGGCGATGTCCGTCACCCTTCCCCATGCGGGTGCCCAGACCGCGGCCACCGCCGTGGTGGAGCCCGCCACCCCCGATCTGATCGCGTCGGCCGTCGACCGCGGCGAGATCACCGAGGCGCAGGGCGCGCTGTTCCTCTCCTACGCCTTCACCGCGCCCAGCCAGGTTCCCGAGGCCTACCGGAGCAGCACGCCGTGGAGCGGGACCCTCCCCCTGTTGGAGCTCAAGCGCACGCTGAGGCGACTGGGTGCGGTGCCGGCCGCGGCCGAGGCCCGTTCCGTCTTGCGCGCCACGTCATTCGATTGCTCCAGCTTCCACGCGAGCAGGCCCAACACGAAGTCCACCGCGCACTTCTACCTGCAATACAAGAACTCATCGCTCAAGGGCCTCACGGCGAACCAGTACGGTTCGGCCCTCGAAACCACGTGGGACACGGAGATCGGCGACTTCGGTTGGGCCCGCCCCCCGAAGGACCCGGTGTCGAACCCACCGGGCGGACGCTACCCGGTGCGCATCGAGAGCCTGGGCTCGGGCTTGTACGGCTTCGTCACGGGCACCCACTACGCCGCGCACAAGAACAACCCCGCCACCCCTTGGAACGACCGGGACGCGATCGCCTCGTGCATGGTGCTGAACCAGAACTTCGGCCCCTTCCCGGGCACCCCCACGGATGCGATGCGGGCCACCGTGGCGCATGAGTTCAACCACTCGATCCAGTTCGGCTACGGAGCGCTCACCGGCTTCGGCAGCGTCGACTCGGTCTTCGTCGAAGGCGGCGCCACCTGGATGGAGGACGAGGTCTTCGACACCTCCAACGACAACTACAACTACCTGTGGCCCAGCTTCACGACGCCGATGGGCAAGTACGCCAAATCCCCCTATCCGTACTGGATCGTGTTCCGCGCCATGACCGAGCCGTTCGGCACCGGCAACGCGAACGGCGGGGAGACGATCTTCCAGACGTTCTGGGAGGAGCTCTCCAAGGGCGACTCGACGAACCTGCAGGCGATGAACAAGGGCTTCGAGACGAAGGGTTCCTCCCTCGCTGAGGCCTATCACGACGCCTCGATCGCGCTGCGCTTCCTACGGAACTGCTCGAGCACCGCCGAGCCGTACTGCCTGGAGGAAGGTCCCGCTTACGCCGCGACCTTCGCCGGCCCGAACGACGACCTGTTCAACCTGGGCGCCTCCGACAGCGACACCGGCCGTCAGATCGCCAACGACTTCGCCCTCAACTGGGTGGGCCTGCCGACCGTGAGCGGTCTCGACCTGTCGGTGACCCACCAGGGCGGCACGGGCCTCCTCGAGGTCAGCATCGCCTGCCGCACCGGAAACACGGTGACGGTCACGTCCGTGGGTCGCGCCACCCCCGCCGATCCGGTCGCGTCGGTGACCGGCTACGACGGGTCGGGCTGCGACGAGGTCTCCGCGGTCATCTCGAACGTGAAGATGACGTCGGCCTCACCGTCGTCGGTGACCAAGACCACCTACGACATCGAGACCAGCTGAGGCGATCCGCTCGGCTCAGGCCTGTCCGAGGGGATCGTTGGACAGATCGCCGCGGACGGGCCCGAGCGGTTCGCCGAGCCTGGCGGCGACGCGATCCAGCCGCTCCAGGTGCGTGTAGATGTCCTCGCGCTTCTGCTTCGCCTCGTCGCTGAGCCCCTCGATGTCGGCGAGCCGCCAGTGGTTGTCCAGCACCGGTCGCAACACCTGGTCGAGGTGGATGCGCAGGTTGTAGATGCCGGCCTGAGCCATGGCCTTGGCCTTCTCGCGGAACCCGGGGATCCCCGCCCCCGGCATCGCGAAGTTCGTGATCTGACGGTGCATCGCCTCGACCATGGCCGAGGGGTTCATCTGGATCGCCTGCACGGCCATGTCCCGGTAGAAGACGTAGTGCAGGTTCTCGTCGGTGGCCACCCGTGAGCACAGCTTCTCCGCCGTCTCGTCGTCGGTGATGGCACCGGTGTTGCGGTGGGAGATGCGGGTCGCCAGTTCCTGCAGCGTGGTGAACACCACGCCGTCGAGCGGCCCTTGCTCGGCGAACTCCGGGTACCACCCGCGCAGCGCCTGATCCATGCGCCCCTGTTCGAGCGCCTTGGGATCGCATCCGCGCGTCACGGTGAGGTAGTCGCGGATCACGATCGCGTGACGACCTTCCTCCGCGGTCCAGCGGCGGACCCACTCGCCCCACGCCTCTTCCTCGCCGAAGGTCCGCCACAACGCCAGGTGGTAGTAGGGCAGGTTGTCCTCGGTGAGCAGGTTGATCTCCAACGCCGTCTGCGCGATGTCGGGCAGCCGCGAGTCCTCGGGGCGCCATGGCTCCTTCACGAAGTTCCGCCCCTCTTCGTACGGGACGTAATCGTGCGGGAACCATTCGTTGGCGGCACCGACATGCCGATCGAGGGACTTCTCGACCAACGGCATGAGCTCGTGAAGCACGACTTCGTCAGATACGGGGCGGGATTTCGTCATGTGCAGATCTCCTCGGTGTGTCCGACCCAAGGTCGGTCCGGTTGCACAGGTTCTGCACCGGAACCTCTGCACGTCCTCTGGCAGGCTTGCGGTCCGGCCAAATGGGCCAGGCTGCGCCCCTTCCAGGGTACCTCGCCTGAGACCGGTACGCCGCAGGTGTGCACACGACGGCGCGAGCCATCCAGGACCGGGCAGCGTGCGAACAGGTGGGGATGGGAGCGAACCGAACGTGAAGATCGCGGTGATCGGCAGCGGCGTCTCGGGCCTCGGGGCCGCGTGGGCGCTCTCGCGCACGCACGATGTCACCGTGTTCGAGGCCGGCACGTCGGTGGGCGGTCACGCCAACACGGCGACGGTCACCGACGGCGGACGGGCGGTCCCGGTGGACACCGGGTTCATCGTCTACAACGAGCGGAACTACCCGCATCTCGTCCGGCTGTTCCGCGCCCTGGGGGTTCGAACCGAGGCCAGCGACATGTCCTTCTCGGTGTCGGTCGATCGCGGGGCCTTCGAGTACCAGGCGCGCGCCACCGGCCTGCTGGCGCAGCCCTCGAACCTCCTGCGGCCCTCCTATCTGCGCATGGCCGCCGAGATCGTCCGCTTCACGCGCGAGGCGAAGGCGCTCGCGGGTTCCGGCGCTGCCGGCTCGACCGCCGAGTTCCTCGAACGAGGCGGGTACTCCCGCGCGTTCCGCGATGACTTCCTCCTGCCGATGGTGGCGTGCATCTGGTCCTCACGGCTCGATCAGATGCTGTCCTACCCCGCCGCCACGATGGCCGCGTTCCTTGACAACCACGGATTGCTCGATCTGCGCGACCGGCCCCAGTGGCGCACGGTCGCCGGTGGCAGCCGCGAGTACGTCCGGCGCCTCGAGGCCGGCCTGGCCGACGTGAGGCTCCGCACCCCCGTGTCGTCGGTGCGGCGGATCCCCGACGGGGTGATCGTGCGCACGGCCGGCGCCGGCGAGCGGTTCGATCACGTGGTGATGGCCACCCACGCCGATACCACGCTCCAGCTGCTCGGCGCCGACGCCTCGGCCGATGAGCGGAGCGTGCTGAGCACCTTCCGCTACCAGGAGAACCGTGCCGTCCTGCACCGTGACCCCTCGCTGATGCCCGTGCGCCGCCGGGCGTGGTCCAGCTGGAACTACCTGGCGCAGGGGCGTCGCACGCCCGATGCCGAGCGCCGTGTCTCGCTCACCTACTGGATGAACCGGCTCCAGAACCTGCGGACCGACCGCCCGGTGCTGGTGACCCTGAACCCGACCCACGAGCCGAGGGACGCCGTGGCCGAGACCGTCTACCACCACCCGCAGTACGAGGGCGGCGCGGTCGAGGCGCAGCGGCGGATCCCCGCGCTCCAGGGGGTGGACCGAACGTGGTTCGCCGGCAGCTACACGGGGTTCGGCTTCCACGAGGACGGGCTCCGTTCGGGGCTGCGTGTGGCGGCCGCGCTGGGCTCACCCGCACCGTGGTGGCGAGACGAGATCGAGCACAGCACCCATGACGAGCGGCAGCCCGTCACGATCGGAGGCTGAGCCGGCGATGGGTGCGGCCGTCGATCGCGGGACCGAGCGAGGCGGCGGCTTCCGGTTGCCCCTCGGCGGCGCCTCAGGGCTCTATCGCGGCCGGGTGATGCATCAGCGATCGTTCCCCCGGAGCCATCGCCTGTCCTACGGCGTCTGGTACCTGCTGGCCGACCTCGACGAGCTGCCCCGCCTCGACCGCACGACCCCCGGCTTCACCTACAACCGTCCCGGCCCGGTCAGCTTCTGGGACCGCGACCACGGAACGCGCGACGGCGCTCCGCTGCGTCCGTGGATCGAAGGGCGCCTGGCGGAGGCCGGCGTCGACCTCGAGGGTGGACCGATCCGCGTGCTGTCGTTCCCACGCGTGTTCGGCTACGGCTTCAACCCGATCTGCGTCTGGTGGTGCCACGGTCCGGCCGGAGACCTGCGCGCGATCCTCTACGAGGTCTCGAACACGTTCGGCGAGTGGCACGACTACCTGGTGCCGGTCCGGCCCGAGGACGTGATCACGAACGGGCGGGGCGCTTCGGTGCGCACGGTGTTCGCGAAGGAGCTCTACGTCTCGCCGTTCATCGACATGGAGGCCACCTACGACTTCACCACGCGCGAACCCGACGACCGGGTCTCGGTGGTGGTGCGCGAATCCACGCGGGGCGGCCGGGTCCTGATCGCCACGCTGGGCGCGCGCCGGCTTCCCCTCACGGGGCGCACGCTCCTCACGACGCTCCTGCGGTTCCCGCTGGTCACCCTGAAGGTGATCGGTGGGATCCACTGGGAGGCGTGGAAGCTCTGGCGCAAGGGCGCTCCGTTCCGAGGTCGCGGCCTGCCGCCTGCCGCCCCGGTGTCGATCGTCGGTCCGCGTGCTCCGGAGGTGACCGAAGGGGCTACCGCGCAAGTCCTCTCCAGGCGTAGGGTTCTGACATGAGCGGCACGCTGGGCGGCGCCCTTGAGCGCCGGTTGCTCTCCATCGTCGGCGGCACGATCCGGGTCGGCCGGCTCACGGTGAGCCTGCCCGACGGCACGGACCGGGAGTTCCGCGGCCGCTTCGACGGGCCCCAGGCCCACGTCGATCTCCATGACTGGCGTCTGCTTCGACGGCTCACGTCCACCGGGGCGATCGGACTGGCCGACGGCTACGTCGCGGGCGAGTACGACTCCCCCGACCTGTCCGCCTTCCTGGAACTCGCGGCCTGGCACCTGGAACCGGCCTACCGCTACGAGGTGCCGGGGTGGCTCCACGCCGTCGGACGAACCGCGTGGAAGCTGCTCGGTGCATCGGCGAAACCGCGTGGCCCGCTGCAGGACATCGTGCAGCACTACGACCTGGGCAACGACTTCTACGAGGCCTGGCTCGACGAGACGATGACCTACAGCTCGGCCGTCTTCGCCGACGAGCGCATGACCCTGGCCGAGGCGCAGGCCGAGAAGTACCGGCGGCTCGCCGCCGCGACGGGGATCGGGCCCGGGGACCACGTGCTCGAGATCGGGTCGGGCTGGGGTGGGTTCGCCGCGATGCTGGCCGACGAGATCGGCTGCCACGTCACCACGATCACCGTCTCCAAGCAGCAGCATGACCACGTCGAGAAGCTGATCGCCGATCGCGGGCTCGCCGATCGCGTGCAGGCCCAGCTCCGGGACTTCCGGGACGTGCGCGGCGACTACGACCACATCGTCTCGGTGGAGATGATGGAGTCGATCCCCGCATCGTTGTGGTCACCCTTCTTCGGACAGCTCCGGTCGCTCACGAAACCGGGAGGCACGATCGGCCTGCAGCTGATCGAAGTGGCCGAGCATCACTGGTCGATCTCGGACACGAACCTCGACTTCGTACGCCGCTACATCTTCCCCGGCGGCCAGGTGCCGTCCGAACCGGTGCTGCGCGACCTCGCCTCGGCGTTCGGTCTGCGCTGGCGGGCGAACCGGGAGTACGGCCAGGACTACGCGCGCACGCTCCGCGCCTGGCTCGCCGGTTTCGACGCCGCCTGGCCCTCGATCCGAGGGATGAGCGCCGGCTTCGACGACCGGTTCCGGAGGATGTGGCGCTACTACCTCGCGTATTGCGGCGCAGGGTTCGCGGTGGGCCGGGTCGACGTCAGCCAGATCGTGCTCGAACGCCCCTAGCCCGAACGGACGCACCCGGATGGCCGAACGGCAGTAGTCACCCCTGGGGGGTCAAGTTGGACCACCCCTGCGACCGATAGAACCCTCCATGAGGGGGACATCCGCACCACCTGCTGGTCTGGCTGCGGGTCTGGCGACCACGACCTATCCACGCCGTACGTTCGTGCGCACCGCCGGGATCACGGCCGCGCTCGCGAGCACCGGCATCGCCGCCGACCTGTTCCGGGCGCTCCCCGCCTCGGCCGGCGGCACCGTTTCGTTCGTACCGACCGATCCGGATCTGCACCTGCTGCGCCGGGCGACCTACGGCGTCACGCCGAACCTGCAGAAGGACATCAAGCGCCTGGGACGCAACCGGTGGCTGGAACAACAGCTCGATCCGACCTCGATCAACGACGCCTTCGTCGAGGACTACATCCACGACCGCATACCCAACCTGAACATGGGCCTGCAGGAAGCCTGGGACACCCTGGGCGGGTCGTGGGACCTGATGGTGGACCTGGGCAAGGCCGCGATCCTTCGCGCGGGATGGAGCAAGCGCCAGCTGTACGAGGTGATGGTCGACTTCTGGTCCAACCACCTCAACATCACGAACCCGCACGAGTCCTGCTGGTGGTCGCGCCACGACTACGACCGCAAGGTGATCCGCAAGCACACGTTCGGCAAGTTCTCGAACATGCTCCGCGACTCCGCCCTGCACCCGGCGATGATGATGTACCTCAACAACGCCGAGTCGACCAAGGACAACCCGAACGAGAACTACGGCCGGGAGATCCTGGAGCTGCATTCGGTAGGCGTCGACGGCGGCTACGACGAAGACGACATGCGTCAGTCGACGTTGGTGCTGACGGGCTACGGCATCGACTGGGACACCGGGTTGTACGAGTACCACGACTGGGCGCACTACACCGGCCCGGTCACCGTGATGGGCTGGTCGCACGCGAACGCCAGCGAGAAGAAGGGCTACGACGTCGCCCTGAAGTACATCGACTACCTGGCCCACCATCCGTCGACGGCCACGCGGATCGCCACGAAGCTCTGCCAACGCTTCGTCTCCGACGTGCCACCCCCCGCCCTGGTGGACGCCCTGGCGGAGACCTACCTCGACCACGACACCGCGATCGTCCCGGTGCTGCGGAAGCTCTTCGGTTCGTCGGCCTTCAAGCACTCGGTCGGAGAGAAGGTCCGCCGTCCCTTCCAGGACGTCATGGCCACGGTCCGCGTGCTCGGCATCAAGACCGAGGCGAGCGGGACCGACGGGCTGCAGGCGATGTACTGGATGCTCGACGGGCTCGGTGACCTGCCGATGGGATGGATCCCACCGAACGGCTACCCCGACTACGCCGACGCCTGGCGCTCGGCCGGGATCACGCTGGGCCGATGGAACATGCATCGCAGCGCCGCAGGAAGCGGCTGGCCCTTCAGCGAGCTGCGGGTCCCCGACATGAAGACCTTCCTCTTCGGTTCGAAACTCCCGAAGACCTACGGCGCCCTCGTCGACGTGATGGCGAAGACACTGCTGTTCCGGAAGCTCGCACCCGCCCACCGCGCTGCGGTCCTCGCGTTCGTCGAGAAGGCGGACACCGACACCGTCAACGCGAACGATTCCTTCCTGCAGGACTGGCGCTTCCCCTATCTGGTGGCGCTGATCCTCGACACCCCCTACCACGGGATCCGGTGATCACATGACGACGCTCGACGCCACACCAGCCACGAAGCCGTGCGGCTGCCCGGAACTCCCCGAGATCTCCCGCCGATCGTTCATCAAGCGGGCGGGGGCTGCCGGCGTCGTCGCCGGCCTGGCCACCGAAGGGATGTTCACGCGTCTGGCCTTCGCGGGTGGCGCCTACTCGGGTGACGTGCTCATCGTGCTGTCGATGCGGGGCGGCATGGACAGCCTGCAGGCCTTCGTGCCGACCGGCGATCCCGACTACGAAGCCTGGCGCCCGAACATCAAGATCCCCCAGGGACAGCTCCTGCCCATGGGCGGGATCTTCGGGATGCACCCGTCGCTGGGTTCCCTCAAGCCCTTCTACGACGCCGGTGACTTCGGCGTCGTGCAGGCGGTCGGCATGGCCGAGCCCAACCGTTCGCACTTCTCGGCGATGGAGGAGATGGAGCGGGCGGCGCCCGGCTCGTCGCTGAGGACGGGGTGGCTCGACCGCGTCCTCGGCCTGCGTCCCGACGGCGAGCCGTTCCAGGCCACGCAGCTCGGCTCGAACACGGCGGCGAGCGCCTTCCTGGGACCGGCGCCGGAGCTCGCGATGTGGTCGATCGACTCCTTCAACCTGGACGGCGCGTGGAACGACACAGAGTTGAACCGCTGGGACACGGCGTTGCGAGCCGTGAACGAGGGGGCGCCGGGCGTGATCGAGGCGCCAGCATCGACGGCGTTGAGCGCACTGTCGACGGCCGAGACGCTGGGCGATGCCGACGACTACCTGCCGGCCAACGGTGCCGTCTACCCCGACGCCGGCCTCGCCGACGCACTCCGTGACGTCGCGCGCCTGATCAAGGGGAACGTGGGCCTGCAGGTCGCCGCGATCGACTACGGCGACTGGGACATGCATGCCGACCAGGGATCGGTGGACGCCGGGTGGATGCACGATCACCTCGGAGAGCTCTCGGATTCCCTCGCCGCCTTCGCGACCGACCTCGGCCCGTTGATGGGCGGCGTGACCCTGGTCTCGCTCACCGAGTTCGGCCGCACGGTCCGCGAGAACGGATCGGGCGGCACCGACCACGGCTACGGCCACGCGGTGATGATGCTGGGCGGAGGCGTCAAGGGCGGTGAGGTCCATGGTCCGTGGCCGGGCCTGGCCGACGACGACCTGGTCGACGGCGACCTCGCGGCCACCACCGACTACCGGAACCTGCTGGCGGAGGTCCTGGAGAAGCGCTGTGGTGCGAACGCTTCCGACATCAACGGGATCTTCCCTGGCATCACGAACGACCGACCCGACGTGGTCGACACCCTCACCTGAGTTCCCCTCCCGAGCATCTCCCGTTGACCGCGGGGCGCCGGTCCGCCATTGTTGCGGCGTCCTTCGCGAGGGCGGAGGAGAAGAGGGAGGCACCATGTCGAGCAACCGCAGTAGCGGGGCCGTCGGGCTCACGTACTTCGCCGCGTTCATCATGATCATGATCGGCTTCTTCCACGCGATCGCAGGGCTCTCGGGCATCTTGAAGGACGAGTTCTACGTCAAGACCCCGAACTACCTCGTCAACCTCGACACATCCGCGTGGGGTTGGATCCATCTGATCCTCGGCATCATCATCCTGCTCGCCGGGTTCGGGCTCTTCAGCGGCGCCGTGTGGGCACGCACCGTGGGCGTGATCATCGCCCTGATCAGCGCCATCGCGAACTTCGTGTTCATCCCGGTGTACCCGTTCTGGGCGATCACGGTCATCGTCATCGATGTCCTCGTGATCTGGGCGCTGACGGCGCACGGACGGGACGTGGTCGAGTAGACCCGGATGGCACCAGGAGTTCGACGGATCCATGACCACTCGCAGAGCGGAACCCGCCTCACCCAGTGAACGGCGGGCACGGGGGAAGGAAGCCCGCGCGCAGACGCCTCGATCCAGCCACGAAGGCTGGACCGCGTCGGCCGAGCGTCCTGACCCCGTGGCTCTGCTCGAGCAGCAGAACACCACCCGCGAGCAGGACCTGGTGCCGGTTCGTCACGGCCGGATGATGGTCTCGCCCTTCACCTTCTACCGGGGCGCGGCCAAGATCATGGCCGCCGACCTGGCGGGGACCCCCACCGCCGGGCTCGACGTCCAGCTGTGCGGTGACGCGCACCTGTCGAACTTCGGCGTGTTCGCGTCGCCGGAGCGCACGCTGTTGTTCGACCTGAACGACTTCGACGAGACGTTGCCGGGTCCGTTCGAGTACGACGTCAAGCGCATGGCGGCCAGCTTCGTGATCGGCGGGCGGAACAACGGCTTCTCGGCGGCCGACGCACGTTCGGCAGCCGGCGCCAGCGTTGCCGCCTACCGGAAGGCGATGGCCGAGTTCGCCGAGATGGGGACGATGGACGTCTGGTACGCGCGCCTCCCGGCCGACCAGATCCTGTCGGCCGTGGGAGCCAACGCCAAGACGAAGCAAGAACGCAAGTTGGTATCGCAAGCCGGCAAGGCCCTGGCGAAAGCGAAGACGCGCGACAGCTTGCAGGCCTTATCGAAACTCTCCGAGGAGGTCGACGGGCAGCGCCGCATCATCAGTGATCCGCCGGTGCTCATCCCCGAACGCGAACTCGGTCAGGCCTACGGCCTCTCACCCGAGGAGATGGGGAAGGTGGTTCGCGCACAGTTCCGCGCCTACCGTTCGACGCTCCCCGACGACCGCCGCAAACTCCTGGAACGCTTCCACCTGGTCGACATGGCGCGCAAGGTCGTGGGCGTGGGCAGCGTGGGCACCCGGGCATTCATCGCGTTGATGGATGGCCGCGACGGCCAGGATCCCCTGTTCCTCCAGGTGAAGGAAGCCACCGCCTCGGTGCTCGAAGACCATCTGCCGGCGAGCAAGTACAAGCAACCGGGCGAACGCGTGGTGCAGGGTCAGCGGCTGATGCAGGCCGCGAGCGACATCTTCCTGGGTTGGGCGCGCGGGGCCGAGGCGAACCGGTATTTCTACTGGCGCCAGCTCCGTGACATGAAGGGCTCCGCGGTGGTCGAGTCCATGTCCCCCGTTGCCCTCTCGTTCTACGCGGAGCTGTGCGGATGGACCCTGGCCCGGGCCCATGCCCGATCCGGCGACCCCGTGGCGATCGCCGCCTACCTGGGCGGCAGCGACCGGTTCGACCGCGCGATGGAGGATTTCTCCGAGCGCTACGCCGATCAGAACGAGCTGGACTACGCGGCATTCATCAAGGCCGTCGCCGATGACCGGATCGCCGCGACCGAAGGCGTCTAGCCCGGTCCCCGATCAGGTCGGCCCGTGCTGATCGATCGCGTGGCAGACTGACCTCGTGGACGACGAAGCACTCCTCGCCCGAGCCGAAGCGGCCCTGACCGAGATCAAGATCGGTCAGGGACTCTCCGAGCACCACGCCGCGGTGCTCGCCGCCTTGCGCATCCGGTTGAAGGGCAGCGAGGGAAAGTCGCTGGAGGAGATGCTCGAGGCGGCCGACGATCCGGGACCGGACGTCCTCGCGGAGAAGCTGGCGGAAGCCCAGCGGGCGTCCAAGCCCACGCTGGACGATCTGTTCGCCAAAGACCCCAAGCCGAAACCCGACTGGCCATCTTGACCCGCCGAACCGTCTATCCGGCTCGACGCCGGACCGCACGTTTGACCGCCGGGGTGACTGGCTGAGGTCATTGCCATGACGACCGTCCTTCTCTTCCATCACGGACAGGGACAGACGAAGGGCTTCCTCGACTTCGCGGATCAGCTGCATGCCTCGGGTCACACGGTCCATGCCCCCGACCTGTACGAAGGTCGAACGTTCGACGACCTCGACGAGGGCTTGGGCTACGCACGAGCGGTCGGCTTCGGGGGGATCCTTCGTCGCGGTGTGGCCGCGGCAGATGACCTGTCTGCCGACATGGTGTACGCGGGGTTCTCGCTCGGCGTGATGCCCGCGCA
>Ga0190274_10001294_pt1 | contig 14692 bp, 13 predicted proteins | sample Popmic531T_FD_133002 | JGI IMG/M metagenome (GOLD analysis project Ga0190274, IMG submission 133002) | Populus adjacent soil microbial communities from riparian zone of Yellowstone River, Montana, USA - 531 T | ecosystem: Environmental > Terrestrial > Soil > Riparian zone | place: USA: Montana...
CGTGCCGGGCTCGATAATCCGGTCGAGCGCCGGATCGAGCCGCACGATTGAGAATGGCCGGCTCGTCGGCGTCTGTCCGCCGCTCAACGCTTGCGCGTGCCCTAGACTGGCGCCGATGGTGGCGATGAACAAGACACACACGAACGACTGGGTCATGTGGTGGCCCTCTCATACCGCTCGCGCGACGACTCGGCGAGCGGCTCATCCACGACGGTGTTCACGAGCGTACCAACACCTGGCACTTCGACCTCGACGCTGTCGCCGGCACTCAGGAAGCGCGGCGGATCGAAGCGCGCGCCCGCGCCGGTCGGTGTGCCGGTGACGATGATGTCGCCGGGATCGAGCGGCATGAACGTGGAGATGTAGGCGATGAGCGTGGGAATCGGAAAGAGCATCCGATCGGTGGTGTCGTCCTGCCGCACCTCACCGTTCACACGCGTGATCACCCGAAGTGGATCCAACCCCACGGCGTCGGATGTCACGAGCCAGGGACCGATCGATCCCGAACGGTCAAAATTCTTGCCCGCGGTTACGTTGAATTTGCCGTGCTTGCACCAGTCGCGCACCGTGCCCTCGTTACAGACCGTGTAGCCTGCGACGTGCGACAGCGCATCGCCCTCCCGGATACGGCGGCCACGCTCGCCGATCACGACAGCAAGCTCGCCCTCGTAGTCGTACTGCACCGACTCCGGCGGCTTGACGAGCGGCTCCTGGTGCGCGGCGAACGATTGCGGGACTCGCAGAAACAGACTCGGGTAGCCGATCTGCCCCGCGCCGTCCTTGTATTCCTCGTTCCTGCCACGGTAGTTCACGCCGACGCAGATCGTCTTTCCCGGCGATTCGATCGGCTTCAGCCAACGGATGTCCTCGGCACCGACGTCGGACGGCAGGGCCGAGAGACGACGGAGATCGTCGAGGCGGCCGGTGGCCAGGGCTGTCAGCAGATCGGGAGCCGCAGATCCGAAGCGAGCGCCGGCATCGACGAAGCCGCCCGACACGGCCGGGCCATATGTCTTGCGCCCCCCGATCGCGAACGAGGCGAGCTTCACCGTGCCGCCCGCCCCGTCGATTCAAGGAGCCCGACTCCCGCGAGTACGGCGTCCAGGCGCCGTTCCAGCTCGGGCAGCGCCGGGGCCATCGGCAGCCGATGCTCGTTCTGCGCGAGGAGACCAAGCCGTTTCATCATGTATTTGATCGGGATCGGATTCGTGTCGTACTGCACTGAACGATTCAGTTCATACAAGCGATGGTGCAAGTCACGCGCGGTTGCCAGGTCGCTCGACCAGACGGCCTCGCACATGTCGGCCAGCGCGCGTGGAAGGACGTTCCCGCCGGCGTTCATGAGACCGCACGCCCCGACTGCCAGCATGGGAAACGACAGCTCTTCGAGACCGGCGAAGATCTTGAATTCCATGCCGAGCGCACCGAGACACTCGGACACGAAATCTAGATCGTTGACCGCGTGCTTCATGCCGACGAACGTCTCCGAGCGATCCCGGAGCTCCTTCAGCGTGTCGATGGAGACGGTGACACCCGCACGACGGGGGATGTGGTACACCATCCACGGCAACCTGGAGATCTTCGCGAGCTCGAGGAAATACGCCACCAGGCCACGCTGCGGTGGCCGTGTGTAGTACGGCGTGACGATCAGCAGCGCATCGGCTCCCGCGCGGGCGGCGTGCTCCGTGAGCGCCTGCGTCTCCAGGAGCGATTGCGAACCGGTCGCAGCCACCACCGGGACCCGGTGCTTCGCGGCAAGCACCGCCACATCTACCAGGCGGTTCCGCTCCTCCACCGTGAGCGTCGCCGGCTCTGCGGTCGTGCCATTCACCAGAACTCCGTGCGACCCATGATCGATATGGAACTCCACGAGCCGCGCGTACTCGTCGTAGTCCACCTCGCCACGCACGAACGGCGTGACGAGCGGGGGCATGGATCCTTTCAGTCGGTCGACAGACATCATTCAGACTCCGTCAGCCCCAGACCTCGCGGGCCGTTTCGACGACCAGCCGCAGTTTCGCCTTCTGCTCCTCGAAGGTCAGCGAGTTGCCATCGGTTGTGGATGAGAACCCGCACTGGGGGCTGAGACACAGCTGCTCGAGCGGGATGAACTTCGACGCCTCGTCCAACCGGCGCTTGAGATCGTCCTTGGTTTCGAGTTCGCCACGCTTCGACGTCACGAGCCCCAGCACCACGAACTTGTCCTTCGGGACGAACCGCAGTGGCGCGAACCCACCCGACCGCTCATCGTCGTACTCGAGGAAGAAGCCGTCGACTTTCAACTGCGTAAACAGCGCTTCGGCGACGTAGTCGTAACCGCCTGACGCCACCCACGACGAGCGGAAGTTGCCACGGCACATGTGGGTGCACACCACCATGTCGTCCGGCTTGCGCGACACCGCGGCGTTGAACGACTCGATATAGGTCAGGTGCTGACGCTCGCCAGACCCGCCCATCTGCGTAATGTACTCACGCTGTTTCGGATCGTTGAGGTAGGCGAGACTCGTGTCGTCGATCTGCAGGTAGGTGCAGCCGAGAGCGCCGAGCGCTGCGACTTCGTCGGCAAAGACCTCCCCCACGTCGTGCCAGAACGCGTCCATGTCCGGATAGACAGTCGCATCGATCGCGGCGCGGCCGCCACGATAGTTGATCAGGCTCGGGGCCGGAATCGTCAGCTTCGGCGTCGCCTTCGCCACCGACTTCAGGAACAGGAAGTCCTCTCCGAAGATCGTGTGCGTGAGCCGCAACTTGTCGGTGACACGCAACGCCGCCGGCGTGAACTGCGTGCCGCCTGCCGCATTGTTGAACTTGATCTGCGCAGGGTCCTGCGCCTTGGTGACGCCGCCAATCTGATACAGGAAGTCCATGTGCCAGGAGCCACGGCGCATCTCGCCGTCGGTTACGCTCTGGAGCCCAATCTCCTCCTGCATCGCGACCGCGTCTCGAATCGCCTCGTCCTCGATCTGGCGCAGTCGTTCTCCGGTAATAGTGCCTCGGGCGTGGTCCTGGCGCGCCGCGAGCAGCGACTGCGGACGGAGCAGGCTGCCGACGTGGTCGGCTCGGAAGGGCGGACGCGACGTCGTGGCCGCGTGTGTGGATATCGGAGTATCAGCCATCGTTGCCATGGGTCAGAACATCACTCTTGGATCTGGTGTTTGGATTTTTGATTCAAATTGTGAAACCAAGCGTATTTAGTGGCAGGCTGCGCGAATTGTCAAGCTCGCGGCGCCCCGGCCCGGTTGTGGCTATTTGGGCCCGGAGGCGTCGAAGATGACGCTGATCTGCGAGTGGGATGGGGCGCCGCCCGCACGCGTGTCGCGCGGGCGGAGGACCGACAGCTTTGCGGTCGATGGCGCAGCCGAGACGAGGTGCGCGACGACGACCTGCTTGACGCGCTCGACATGGGAGCGCGCCAGGCGGCGCGCCTGCCCAACGCGCCGGGCGGCGATCGCTTCGAGGATTTCGGCGTGCTCGTCCCACGTGTCCGACTGCTTCCGCAGCCCCCCGGTTTCCTTGACAAAGGTGACGGCACGCTGCACGTGATCGAGCTGCGAATTCATCATCTGGATGAGCACTTGATTGCCCGTCGCCTCGTACAACGCAGTGTGAAATTCTGCAATCAAATCGCGGCGGGACTGGCCGGCAGCCGCGGCGGCGCGCCCCTCAGCGACGATGCGACGAATCGGAGCCGGATCGAAATCCTTGAGGGCCGCCAGCGCCGCGGCAACGTACCCTTCGATGATGGCGCGGCAGTCAAACAGGTCGGCGATGAACTTGATATCGAGCGGAGCCACGACGGCGCCCCTGCCATGATCCAGGAAGACCAGCCCTTCGCGCTGGAGCACCAAGAGCGCCTGGCGCACCGGCAATCGCGACACGCCGAGTTCGGCCGCGAGCTCATCCTGGTGGATCTTGCTCCCCGGAACCAGCGCGCCTTCCAGAATTCCCTCGCGAATCTGGTTGGCCACATCCGTGACGACGGGCTTGCGCTTGATCGCTTTCATCGTGTGATGGCACCTCGGCTCACTGGCCTATTCTCTCCGGATGATCCAGTGTAGCACTGCAGGCTTGACACTACCGCTCGAACGCCATAAGTTTCCACTGTATTGAATCCAAAATCACTAATGGTGCCAGACCAAGCGTTCCCCGTAGCTGCTCCCTCCCCCACCCCGTCGCCGGGCTTGACCAAGAATCTCGAACGCGCTGCCCACTATCTCGACCGGTTACGAGGCACGACGATCCGGCATCTCATCGGTGGACGGCTGGATGAGGGCAGCGGTCGCACGTTCGACAATCTCGATCCCGTCGACAACAGCGTGCTGTGCCGTGTCGCGGCAGGCGACGCCCGCGACATCGATCGCGCGGCGCGTGCCGCCACCGACGCGTTCCCCGCGTGGCGCGCCGTGTCGGGCGAGCGTCGCCGCGAGATCCTGCACGCGATTGCGGATCGGATCGAAGCGCGTGCCGACGAACTGGCGTTCGTGGAAAGCGTCGACAGTGGTCAACCCATTCGCTTCGTCAGCAAGGCGACGATGCGCTCAGCCGAGAACTTCCGCTTCTTCGCGGATCGGGCACCAGGCGCGGCCGATGGTCTGTCGCTGCCGACGCAGACCCACGTGAACTACACGATGCGTGTGCCCATCGGACCGGTGGGCATCATCACGCCGTGGAACGCGCCGTTCATGCTCTCCACCTGGAAGATCGCGCCCGCGCTCGCCGCCGGCTGCACGGTCGTGCACAAACCGGCCGAGTGGAGCCCGCTGACGGCGATGCTCCTCGGCGAGATCATGAACGAGACGATCACGGCCGCTGGTCTGCCGCCGGGTGTCGTCAACGTCGTGCACGGTCTTGGCGAGGAGGCCGGCAAGGCATTGACCGAGCATCCGGCGATCAAGGCCATCGGCTTCGTGGGCGACTCGATCACTGGCAGCCACATCATGGCCCAAGGCGCGGACACGCTGAAGCGTGTGCACTTCGAGCTCGGTGGCAAGAACCCGGTGATCGTGTTCGACGATGCAGATCTGGAACGAGCGCTGGACGCGGTCGTCTTCATGATCTACAGCCTCAATGGCGAGCGGTGCACCTCGTCCAGCCGCGCGCTGATCCAGCGATCGATCTACGAGACGTTCACCGAGGCGATCGCGGCACGCGTCGCACGCCTGCGTGTGGGACACCCGCTCGATCCGGCGACCGAGATCGGTCCGCTGATTCATCCGCGTCATGTCGAGAAGGTGTTGGGTTACGCAGCCGTGGCCCGCGCCGAAGGCGCGACCGTCCGCTGCGGCGGCCGGCGCGCCAACGACGATGGCGGCAACATGGTCGCCCCCACGCTGTACACGAATGCCGGTCCGCAGATGCGGATCTCACAGGAGGAGATCTTCGGTCCTGCGCTGACCGCGATCCCCTTCACCGACGAATCGGAGGCGCTCTTGATCGCCAATGACGTGCGCTACGGGCTCACGGCCTACGTGTGGACCCGCGACGTGGGTCGTGCCCATCGCGTCGCCCAGGGGCTCGATGTCGGAATGGTCTGGGTGAACTCCGAGAACGTGCGTCACCTGCCCACGCCGTTCGGCGGCGTCAAAGCCTCCGGTATCGGCCGAGACGGCGGCGACTACTCGTTCGACTTCTACATGGAGACCAAGAACATCTGTGTCGCGCTCGATACCCACCACGTCCCGCGCATGGGCGTCGAGCGCACACCTGACCAAGGGAAGTAGCCTCCGTGCCAATCCGACGATCGAATCTCCATCCACCGTTCAATGTGGTTCGCATCGCCTACGTCGACGGGCATGCGACCGACCTCGCCTTCTCGAAGTCCTTCTGGGTCGATGCGCTCGGGCTGGTACTGACCGAGGAAACGGCGGACGCTCTCTATCTACGCGGGCTCGAAGAACGGAATCACCACTCCGTCGTCCTGCGCAAAGGCAATGAGCCCGACATGACCGCGATCGGCTTCAAGGTCTACGAGGAAGAGGACCTCGATCGCGCGGCACACCACTGCTCGACCATCGGGCTACCCTGGACGTTCGTCGAACGGCCGGCGCAGGGGCGCACACTGGCCTTCCGCGACCCGAACGGCCTGCCGATCGAGCTGTTCGCATCGATGGACGCCGTGCCGTCGATGCTGCGCAAGTACGGCGTCTACGCCGGCGCTCGCGTGCAGCGCATCGATCACGTGAACTGCTTCTCGTCGGACGTCCAGGCCTCGTACGACTTCTTCGTCGACATCGGGTTCCGCACGACCGAGTACACCGCCGCGGACGAGCAGGACAGCCTGTGGTCAGCCTGGCTGCACCGCAAGGGCAACGTTCACGACATCGCTTTCACGAGCGGCCTTGGCCCCCGGTTCCACCATGTCGGCATGTGGGTCAGCTCCGTGACCGACATCATCCATACATGCGACGTGCTTGCGACAACCGGCTGGTTGCCGAGCATGGAACGCGGTCCGGGCCGCCATGGCATCTCGAACGCGTTCTTTCTCTACCTCCGCGATCCCGACGGCCACCGCATCGAGCTGTTCACGAGCGACTATCTGACCGTCGATCCCGACTTCGAGCCGACGCGCTGGGAGCTGCGCGACCCGCAACGGCAAACGGTCTGGGGGATGCCGGCTCCCAAGAGCTGGTTCGAAGAAGGAACGCGGTTCCCCGGCGTCGCAGTACAGAAGCCGAAGATTGAGGCACAGCCGATCGTCGCGCCCTGGTGACGCGGTGCCCAGACACGACGAGGTGAGATTGAAACAGGAGCGTCATATGAGAGCGACTCTGATCGCAGCAGCCCTCGGGGTGATCGTGCAGACCGGCGCGATGAGCGCGCAGCAGCCAGCCATCACTCCGGCCGAGCTGACGCCGATCGACTACATCGAGATCCAGCAACTGGCGATCCGATACGCCTACGGTCTCGACACCGCCGCGGACAACGGCTACCTGTACGCCAACGTCTTCACTCCGGACGGTGAGTTCATCGGCCGGCAGACGCCGTTCACGAAAGGTCGCGACGCCCTGGCGCGCGTCGCGCGCAGCGTGCGCAAAGGCAATCCGAATTTCGTACGGCACTTCATTGCCAACCACGAGATTCACCCGAGCCAGGAAGGGGCCGTCGGGAAGGTGTACCTGATGGTCGTGGACGTCGAAGAGGGTCAACCCAGCTCGATCTACATCGGCGGGCGCTACGAGGACATCTACGTCAAGACCGAGGAAGGGTGGCGCATCAAGCGCCGCGACGCCCGGAATCTTGGCGCCCCGCGCATCACCGCGCGCACGGCCAAATAGGCAGGATGACCGCCATGAAACAGCTGCCGCTCACCTTCCTGACGCTCTCCGCGCTGTGGCTCACTGCAGCCTCCACTGTCTCCGGGCAGGCCCCGACGTCTCTCACGACGAAGGACTACGTCGAGATTCAGCAGCTTACCTCGCAGTACGCCGTCGCGCTCGACACCCGCAGCAACGACGGGAACGCCTTAGCCGATCTCTTCACGGCGGATGGCGAACTGGTTGGACTACGCGGAACGGCAAAGGGCCGCGCCGATCTCGCCGCCCTCGCCCGCCGCGGCATCATGACGGCCGATCGGCCGGTTGTCGACGTCTCGCACTTCACCATGAACCACGTCATCCAGCCGACCGCCGGCGGCGCCACTGGCAAGGAGTACGTGGTGCTGGTGAACTTCGGGCCCGACGACAGGCCGGGCGGTGACTTCGCCAGCATCGGCGGCCACTACGAGGACACTTACGTGAAGACGGCCGCGGGCTGGCGCTTCAAGCGGCGCGAGTACGTCGCGGCCAAGCCGGTGGCTCGGCCGCCGCAGGCACTCACCCCTTCGCCCGGCTCCGCGTCGCCTGCCGCAACCCAGACGACGAAGCCTGCAGCGCCGCTGACGGCCGACGACTACCTGGCCATTCGCGCGGTGGCCAACACCTCCGCATACGGGTTGGACACGGGCGCGGACGGACGCCTCAACGTCCGCCATTTCCTCACCAACCACCTGATCGAAGCGGCACCTGAGGGAGCGCGCGGAAAGGTCTACGTGATGGTGTTCGACATCGCTGACGGAGCCCGTCCCACGTCGGTCAGCCTGGGTGGGCACTTCGAGGATGTCTACGAAAAGACTGCGTCCGGCTGGCGGATCAAGAGCCGGGCGTTCTTCACGTCGAAGAGCGCGCAGACGCTGAAGGCTGAGGCTGACGCGGCGGCGCCTCAGGCGCCGCCAAAGTAATACGAGGCCTGGCCTTACGTGCCGGTCTTGGACTGAATCATCTGACGCGATTTGAAGCGCCAGCCCTGGGCGGTCTTCACGTACACGTCTTCATAGTGGCCGCCCTGCTGGACAACACTCGTCTGTCCAGGATCTCCGAGATCGAGGATCACGAGATACTGCCTGCCGGTGGCGCCGCCTCCAGCTGACGGCTCAATCACGTGGTTCGTGATGAAGTGCGCCGTGTACATCGGTCCTCGACGGCCGGGATCGAAGGACGGCCCCGGCGCCGACCGGCGCTGCGCCTGTGGATTGAGCCGCACCAGCCTCGCTAGGGCCTCGCGCCCTTCGACGCGGGCGCCTGACGAGCGGATGAAGACGCCGTCTGGCGCAAAGAGGTCAGCGTACATGTAGCCGCCCTCTGCGCCCGTGTCGAGCGCGTACGGATAGCTGGACACTAGCTGCTGGATTTGGATGTAGTCCATCGCCGTCAGCGTCGCGGAGCCGCTACGCTGCTGTCCCTGCACGGCGACGAGACCGACAATACCAATCACCGCGCCGATCGCCGCTGGAAGTGCCCACGTTCGAATCTGACTCGTCCGCATATGACCTCTCCCGTCGATCTCAGTAGCCCTCTCGAGAGGGCACATACACTCGCCGCTTGAACTTCCACCCCTGCGGCGTCTTCGCGTAGACGTCGTCGAATCGCCCACCCTGGTTCACGGAGCCTGGCCTTGCCTGTCCATCACCCGGAAAGATCACGGCGAGATACTGCGTCCCGGTGGCGCCGCCGTCCGCTGTCGGCGTGATCACGTGATTCATCGCGTAGTGCCGGACCTGAAGCGTGCCGCCGGGGTTCTGGCTCGAGCGCCCGAGGCGCCCCAGGGCCGCGAGCTGCTCGCGCCCTTGAGAGAACGCCACCGCGCGTCCGATCATGATCCCGTCCGGTGTGAAGAGATCGGCGTAGTCGTTACCGTTGTTGGCGGAGGTGTTCAGGACGAAGGGGTATCGCGCGGCGAGCTGGCGAATCGCAATGTAGTCCTCTGCCGTGAGATCACGATTTCCCCGCTGCTGCGCGGCCACCCTCCAGTAGTGCTGCGCCAGAAAGAGCGACAGCAGCCCGATGGCAACGACCGCGATCAGTATCGGCTTCCACTGCTTCATGACGTGCCTCCCGTCAAAGCTAGAAGTCGAGCTGCACGCTGAACTTGGCGAGACGGGCGTCGAGGATCGACTGCGGGGTCAGCCAGCTCGCGTAGTTGTTGTTGTGCGAGAGCACGGTATTGCCGTTCAGCGCGTTGTAGAGATCGAAGTTCACAACCGTCCTGAGCCCGCCGGTCTGTAGCACCTTCGAGAAGCGTAGATCGAGCTGGTTCAACCGCTCGCCATACATCGTTCCGGGTTCGACCAGGTTCACCGTCACATTTGCCAGACCACCGGAGAGCGGCCGGCCGAGTGACGGCTGAACCTGGGCATTCGACGCGACATACAACGCCGTGACCTGCGGCCCCGGCAGGCTCTGGAATGTCGCCGCAACGTTGACCTTCACTTTCGGAATGGCATACGTTCCAAGGAGCTTGACCTGGGTCAGGAATCTCGTCTGCACGTGGCAGAAGGAGTCGAGCGGCGAGATCTCAGGCAAGAGGGTCCGCACCTCGCAGCTATCGGTCGTCGTCCGGCCCGTGCTGAGTCCGCCCTGCAGCGCGATGCCAGGTCCGATCCGCGCGTTGAGCGTCAGGTCGGCGCCGTTCCAGTGTTCCATCTGCTTGCCGAAGTTGTCGGCGAAGGTCACGTAGTTGTCGACCAGGCCAACGTGACTCGGATTGACGTTGTAGAACCCGCTGACAACGTAGCCGCCGCCATCGGGCAGGCGCGGGTCAGTCGGGGCCGTCACGGAGAAGGGATCAAAGTTCGCCGCGGCCACCGCTCGGTTGTCTGTCACGTTGAAGTTGCCGTACCAGCGCCGGAAATACCCGACGTCGAGGCCGACTCTGGGATGCAGCGCGTGCTGGACACCGGTCGAAAACTCCCAGTTGTATTGCCGCTTGCCCCATCCCACCAGCGTCTCCGGATCGTAGGTCACGCTCGGAATCGGCTGTCCGAACCGCAGGTCGGAGATGATGCCGCATTCGCCGTTCAACTGCGGATTCATGAGGTCGCAGTTTGGAATGTAGTCGCGATTCGCGTCGGTCCAGGAACGGGTCACCGAGTGCGCGAGATTCGAGACGGGATTGCCGATGGTGGGATTGCCGGCGAGGACGAACCTGCCGAGACTGACCTTGGCGGCTGTCCTGCCATCCCCGCGCACGTCGTATGCAAGGCCCAGCCTGGGCGATAGATCGCGGAAGCTGTACCAATCCGTTTTCGGAAATGTCAGGTTGCGCGTAGGAATGAGAGTCGCCGGTCCCAGGTGCTGCTCGGGGAAATGGGTGCCGAAGTAGTCGAAGCGGAGCCCGCCGTTCACCGTCGCCCGTCCCACCTTCCAGCGGTCCTGTACGTAGATGCCCAACTCGCCCTTCATCACGTCGGATTGCTCGGACGGCGTCGCACGCTGCGAGATCAGATTCGGAACTCCGTCACGGAAACGATAGCTGACGCTCGACACGTTGTCGACCTGTGACAGATCCCGCCGGCCCCACAGATTGGAGAACCCCACTTTGAGCGAATGGCTGCCCGTGGCGTAGGACAGCGACGTCGCCACGTTAAACATATTGGGCATCGATGCGCGGAAGAACCGCGTACCGCCTACGCCCAGCGCGCCAGGCGCTCTGTACAACAGGCCGGGGAGGATCCCCCCCTGCTCTGTAACAGGAATCAGCGACCAGACTACATCTCCGGCTGGCGGCCGGCGCTCCTGGTAGACCTCGGACTGTACCGCGGCGCGCGCATCGAGCAGCAGCTGGTTGCTCAGCGTGGAGGTCCAGCCAGTCGTCACGATCTGATTCTTGGGGAACTCCAGAAGCGTGGCCGCTTCCGGCGCGCTCGTCGGGTTCAGCACATGCCACTCACGACCCTGTCTCTCGAAGAAGAAGCTGATCTTGTTCTTTGGGCTGGCCTGCCAGGTGACGCGCGCGTTGCCACCGGGTTGCCTCAGGAAGTACACAGCCTGACGACTGAAGTCGGGGGCGTAATCCCACCTCGTCGGGTCGCCGGCGTTCAGGTTCTCGTACAGCCCGGCCACGTAGGTCTCGTTGGCCTGGAAGCGAGTCGATGCGAAGAACCACAGTCTGTCCCTGAGAATCGGCCCGCCGCCCGACCCGTTGATGTCGTAGGTCAACTTGAGCGAGTTGGGCTCGCGCAGTCCGCGCTGCTGCAAGTCCGACGAATAGTTGTCCCCCTGAAAGTTCGAGTTCGCACCCGTCGCGAAGAGCGAGCCCGAGTACGCGTTGCCGCCGGTCTTGGGGATGTAGTCGATCTTGAGGCCGCTCGACATCAGCTCGGCGCTGCCGGCCGCGTAGTCGATCGCGACCTCCTGCGTGCTGCCCATGTCGGGAAGGATGTTGGCGTTCTGGCCCTGCGCAGCCACGTTGCGGATCGTGAATCCATCGACCATGACGCGCTGGTCGCTGCTCCGGTTGCCGTGGATGGTCATGACGACGAACCCGAGATTCGAGCTACCGCCGACGTCCTGTGCATTGCTCACGACGCCGGGGATGAGGACCGCGAGGCTCGCGTGCTGCCGTCCGGCTGGGATCGCGTCGATGACCTCCCTGTCCATGACCCGTTGCTGTGTGACGGTCTCGACGTCCACGATCGGCGATTCGCCGCTCACGGTGATCGTCTCCTCGAAGGAGCCGACCTTGAGCTCCGCGTTCACCGTGGCCACGAACGACCCGGCCAGCTCGACGCCCGACCGCGCGACGACACTGAAGCCCGACAGCCTGAACGTCACGGTGTAGGTCCCGGGTCGCAGGTCGATGATTCGGTACTGCCCTGCGCCATCGGTCACCGCCGTGCGTACTCGCTCGATCAGCGCCGGACTCTCCGCTTCAATCGTCACGCCCGGCAGCACGGCGCCCGACGCGTCGGTGACCATGCCGGTAATAGACGCCTGAGCGGCCGCGGATGCCGGCGCGAGCATCACGAACGCGGTGACGCATAGCGCCAATACGAATCGACCCATGTCCCGTCCTCCTGGTCCAGAGAGCGCAGCCGCGTGCTGGCGACCGTGGCCGCTGCATCCGGGCAACGACACGCTCTTTACGACTGTCCGCGCGATCACGTTTCGTGAATTGATTAACACGTTAATCTGTGAGGCATGGTGGTACCACAGCGGTGTGCAATGTGTCAAGGATGAGATGGGAAACCGCGCTGCGGACTACCGGAGGCGCGTCCGACCTGATCTGCCGGCCGGCTCGTCGACCAGACACGACTCGAGCTCGAGGAGCATCTTCTGCAGCTGCTTCAGCCGCCGCTCACCGAACCGCTCCGTGATGGCCCGATACCCGCTCTCCGAATGCGGCGCCGCCGTCTCCATCAGCCGCATGCCGGTGGGCGAAATCTGAATGACGCTGCGGCGGAGATCGGCTTTGGTGGTCGTCCGAATCACCAGCTCTCGTGCCGTCAGGTCGCGCAGGATCCGCGAAAGGCTCGGCGCCAGCAGAATCGTCACTTCCGACAGTTCGGTCACTTCGAGCGGACCGTAGTGCATCAGTCCGCGGAGCACACGCCACTGCTGCTCGGTCAACCCATGCTGGCGCAACGACGGCCTGAAATAGCGCATGACGGCCTCGCGGCCGCGCATGAGCATCATCGGCAACGCTCGCGGAAACTCACGCAGTGGGGCGGCGCCTGGCTTCGCCGTCAACGGGCTTTGTCGTGGCTTCTTCTTGCCTTGTGTCTTGGTATGACCCATCTGGACTGCGCCCGGCCTCCCCGCGAACGACGGCGTCGCGGGCCGTAGGATAGCAGCCGGGGGCAACCCGAGCCTATCTCAGGCCGGAGGCGACGACCCGGCGACCCGCCTGAAGCGCGCGTGCACATTGTTGTATTTGTAGGTGCCGCCCTCATCGAACTCGTGCAATTCCATCGACAGTGCGAGATACCGCTGGGCAAACAGTGCGGAAAAGTGTGCCTTCATCATCGCGAACAACTCGTCGCACACCTTCGTCTTCTGCGCCTCTGTTCGTCCGGCGCCAATCTTCAGCGTCACGTGCACGAAGGCGTAGTCCTCTTCACCGTCCGCCATCCGATAGTCGGTCAGCGCGATCGCTCTCGACCGCGTCCCGCCTGGGGGAAAAACGCCGCCGTCCTGTCCAATGATGATGTCGTGCGCCTTCTTGAGTAAGGCCGAGACATCGGCGTCGTCCTGGATGTTGTCGGTGTATTCCACGATGAAGTGGGGCATGTCGGCTCCATATTGCATCATCTTCCTCGATGACGCACCCGCGGCGGAGATGAGGGGGCAGGATCTTCCCTGGATGAGGACCTCGCCCGCGAGGCTCCCCTCTTCCCGGTTCGGGCGGCGCAGACTGGCACGCGCTCGCCCAGCGGCCGCCGTGCACGGTGGGGCCGAATCAAGTGCGAACGGCTGTCCGTGCACACGGTGCCGGAGGAGCCGCGCGGTGGCGTCGATCCTTCGAGCATAGCGACCAGCCGAAGCCAGCCGTTGCAGCGGAACATGCGAGGACGTCCACGACAAATGCGCATTCCGGCCAAGCTGAACGCCGAACCGGAAGTACTTCGGCGGACGGTAACAGTTCGGCGGAGGTTCTCTTTACTGGCCGACTAAGCAGCCCTTCGAGCTTGGGGGTACTTTGGGCGAAGGTCGGACCTAACGCCCTCTGGAAAATCTCACGGAGTCGATTCATGGGCGATAAGTTGTGACGGCCGCGATTCTGGTCGATATGCCGCAGCAGGACACGATGCCAGGCCGCGCCTCGGGTCGGATTCGGCGACGTTAGTGCCGAGGGCGTTCGTCACGTCGACGCGCGTGACGCCGGCGCCGCCCTGATCCTCCGCGGGCGCGATGGGGAGGACGTCTGTGGTCCGGCCCCAGCGACACCGCAGACTTTACCCTCCCTACTCCGTCCAACGGCTCGGTAAGTGACCGTGGAGAAGCGCCCCGGGAGGGGCCCGGTTCGACAGCCGCAACGGAATTGGCGGCAAGCCAACGACTGCACGACATCGACGCGAGACACCGGCGGCGCGGTGTGCGTCTTCGGGTCGCCCGGAACGGTGTCCTGGGCCGTTTCACCGGCATCGACGAACCGCTAACCGGTCCGATTGGCGCCGTGCGAAGGACTACCCTGACGCCTCGGCTCGCTCGACATCGCCGATTCCCCAGCCGCGGCCAGTCCACAAGCCCCGGGGAACATCGTCGAACTGAGGTGCATCGTGGTACGAACGCGCTAAGAAGACGACTCAAATGGTCCGCAACGCCTTTGGTCTTGTGTTCGTGATGACGCTCGCTGCGGTCTTCTTGATCGTCACCGGCTTACTTGGATCCGAGCCGCCCGCGCATCTCTCGCTCGACCCCGCCACCTGGCGCCGCGGAGC
>Ga0190274_10001295_pt1 | contig 14689 bp, 11 predicted proteins | sample Popmic531T_FD_133002 | JGI IMG/M metagenome (GOLD analysis project Ga0190274, IMG submission 133002) | Populus adjacent soil microbial communities from riparian zone of Yellowstone River, Montana, USA - 531 T | ecosystem: Environmental > Terrestrial > Soil > Riparian zone | place: USA: Montana...
GTCGGGATGCTCTACCGCTGAGCTACAACGCTGATAAAATAAGAACTTCAATGATTGAGCCGTTAAAGGGAATTGAACCCTTGACCCTCCCGACCATTATGGTCGGGATGCTCTACCGCTGAGCTACAACGCTGATAAAATAAGAACTTCAATGATTGAGCCGTTAAAGGGAATTGAACCCTTGACCTCTTCCTTACCAAGGAAGTGCTCTACCACTGAGCTACAACGGCTTGTTGCCCAGTTGGCAGCTTCCATTGCGTATAACTGCTCAACTGCAAACTTAAAAAGAGCGGGAGACCGGGCTCGAACCGGCCACCTGAAGCTTGGAAGGCTACCGCTCTACCAAATGAGCTACTCCCGCTATTGAATGTGCAAATTAGGAAATGTGCAGATTAGCAAATTGCAATCCCACAAAACCAACACTCTATCTAAAGAACTTACAATTACATCAATTTGCACATTTGCAAATTGATTTCGTGGGCAGGAGAGGAGTCGAACCTCTGAAGTCGAAAGACAGCGGATTTACAGTCCGCCCCATTTGGCCACTCTGGAACCTGCCCTTTTAGTTCGGATCGTTAATCCGAACTGTTCGAAACCTTGTTTCGGATGCTGAGCCACCTGCCAGAATCGAACTGGCGACCTACTGATTACAAATCAGTTGCTCTACCAGCTGAGCTAAGGTGGCATAATTGTTTTCCGCCATCAGCTGGTTTATCGGCGGACAATATTCGCTTCGCTTTTGCTACTGCGATCAATGCAATAAAGAACTACCCCATTTTTTGGGAAGGCAAAGGTAAAGGAATTTGATAAATACAAAAATTTTGTACCGGTTTTTTTTACTTGTTTTCAGTGTGTTGTGAATAACCTTGTGCATGATTGGTAATTAGTGCCAATCCTTTGCCTTCTAATACTTGTTTACAGCGCTTGCAATTGCCCTGCATTGTTTGATGAATTATACCTTTTGGGAGTTACAGGATAGTAAGAAGAATATCGACCAAAAAGATAACTTGAGCATTTGGTAGCAATTTATACTCTATTATACCCGGTTTTCCGGAATATAACCTGGTATAAAAAAGAAAACCTCCTGCAAGAGGAGGTTTTTAATTTTTTTTACGCTGCTTGTTTTTCTTTTTTTCTTTTTATCTGGTTTATGATCGAGTTGAGCGCGTCGTCAAATGATTCTTCGAATGATTTAGAAGATGATTTTACAAAGAACTCATGTCTCGGTACCTGCACTTTAATCTCTGCGATTTTGTCTTTGATTGCGTGCACCACATTATCCAGCTTCAGGTATACTTCTACCTTGGTAATGCGGTCGTGAAAGGTGTTTAATTTTTGCAATTTGCGGTTTACATACTCTGTGAGTTTCGAATCTGCGTTAAATCGCACTGTTTGAATGTTAACGTTCATAACAATCGCATTTTAATCTGTGAACAATAAATAAAGAACTTTAAAGGGGTAAAACTATTTCATATCATAGGCTTCCATTTACTACTCCTTGAAGTTAGTACTCAAACCCTTTTTTTCCAAATAAAATGAGGCCAAAATTTACCCAACAGACTGCTCATTTTTGCTCTTTTGGATGCGCCTTTTTATAAACCTCTTTTAATTTTTCAATTGTATTATGAGTATATACCTGGGTAGAAGCGAGGCTAGCATGGCCAAGCAGTTCTTTAACAGCATTTAAGTTTGCCCCGTGATTGGTGAGATGTGTTGCAAAAGTATGACGCAGCGTATGTGGACTCTTCTTTTCCAGTGTTTTGATAGAAGCTAGATATTTTCGGGTAAGCAAGTAAGCGTACTTTGGATACATCCTTTTCCCTTTTTCTGTAACCAACAGGAATTCTTCGGGAGATTCATATTCTTTTTTCTTCGCATCTATATACTCGTCAATCATCTTAAGCAATTCAGGTGATACCGGCACTATTCTCTCTTTATTGCCTTTCCCTAATATCTTTATAGCCTTGTTGCTTTTGTCGATCTGTCTTTCCTTCAAATTGATCAATTCCGACAATCGCATACCCGTGAAGTAAAATAAGCTTAATAGCATCTTTGCATTTAATCCTTTCCAGTCTTCTGTAAATCGCAAAGTATGCAACAGGGCGGCAAGATCCGTTTCAGGAATAAAAGAAGGAAGCCGTTTGCTGGCTTTTGGTGAAATAACATTTGTCATGGGTGTCTGCTGCAGTTCACCTGTTCTAACCTGGTATTTGAAAAAAGATTTGAGCGTAGAAAGTTTCCGATTGATACTTCGTGCTGTAAGTTCCTCTTCTTTAAGGGAAGCCAGCCAGCTACGTACATATGAGGAGATTATTTCATTTAAGGAGAGGTCACCAAATGTTTTATTGAGAAATGTGAAGAACTGAAAAAGATCATCCTGATACGATCGAACCGTATGCGGAGAATATCTCTTCTCAAATTTCAGATAATCGATAAAAGGCTGAACCAAGGGCTGGAATGGTGCATCCATAAAATAGAATAGCTACAAAGCTATTGAAACTTTGCAGCTATTGAATATTCTTAAAAAGGTAGTATTAACCTTCGATCTGTCCGCTGGCTATTTTTTGCTTGTACACAGCTTTCAGAACCTCTCCTCTGCGCTTAACAGAAGGCTTCGTGAACGACTGGCGCTCTCTTAACTGAAGCAGGATCTTAGCTTTCTCAAATTTCTTTTTGTATTTTTTGAGTGCTTTGTCTATGTTTTCGCAATCTTTTGAATCGATAATGAGCATATATTGATACCTCCTTTAGGTGCTTTTAAGGGCTGCAAATATAGCAGGGAATTTTGAAATAAGAAAATTGTAGAGCTAAAAAATCCGAATTTTGGACCATGTTTACAGGAATTATCGAAGCTACGGGCTTGATTACCAAAATAACAGAAGCGGGCAATAACCGAACTTTTATTATTAAGTCCCCGTTGGCAAAACAGCTCAAAATTGACCAAAGTATCGCCCATAACGGCGTTTGCCTGACCGTAGAGACAACCGAGAAAGATTCTTATCAGGTTACGGCCATCCAGGAAACGCTCGCTAAAACCACTCTGGGAACCTGGAAAACCGGTCAATCTATCAATCTCGAACAATGCCTGCAATGGAATGGGCGCCTTGATGGACATATTGTACAGGGACATGTGGACAGTACAGCTAAATGCATTTCAAAAAAAGATGCTGACGGAAGCTGGGAATTTCGGTTCCTTTTCGACGAATCATTCGCTCCCCTGATTATTGAAAAGGGATCCATCAGCCTTGATGGAATCAGCCTGACAGTTTTCAATGTTTCAGAAAAAGAATTTTCTGTAGCTATTATTCCCTATACGTTCGAGCATACCAATATCAAGACTTTATCTACCGGCGATGACGTGAACCTGGAATTTGATATGGTAGGCAAATATGTACTGCGCCATCTGCAACTAGCAAAGGGCTAATATTTCCTTATTTCTTCCCATAGATTATCGGCCATCTTCTTATGCCCGGATGGACGGATATGCAGATCCAGGAAAAAAAAATCACCCGGTCCCAATCCTGCTTCTATGGGCACCGTAAATAAGCGACCGTCAAATCTTGATTTGTATGGTTCCTGTTGTGAAATAGTCTGAACATCTTTTAAAAAATTACTCTTCAAATCAGGATAGGTTCCCATCATCGTAACTATGATCTTTGCATTTCCCCATTTTACGTCAGTATTGCTTAATACGTCCAGAAATTCGACGGCATGTTCCTTTTCGTTTCTAAAAGGAGTTAACCTATCCAGGCGTAATTTGAATAACGGATAGATCTTATTTATCTCATGCTTCACAAAGGACTGACCGATTGTAAGAAAATATTTACCCGGGAAATAACGCCGCACAAATCCATGACTTGCCTGCAGGGAATCAAATGCGTTATTAGATGATACCGGAAGATGATATTGATTTTTCTTACTTGCCCTGTTTTCAATAATGTCATTCATGCAATATGGTATGATGACAAATTTTAGTTGAGACACATCTAATTGATTCAGCAATTTCAATTCCCTGGCGGTTCCATACGATGATATTCCTGCATTCAATACACGAAGGCCGGAAACTTTTTCAAGCTGTTTCGAAATCGTCTCCGGTTCTTCAACTCCCCAGCCCATAACATAAGAATCACCCAGAACTATTACCTCAGGTGCAGTCAGTGAAGATTCATTGTCTCGAAGCCCCTTACTGTTTATGTGGAAGTCTGTATCAAATTCCCTGTTTCTATACCGGAAATGATGATTTGGATTCAGACGGTAAAAGAGAGCACTGTCATATACGGCTTTTCCTTTCTCATACTGGATCAGCCGCGTATCATAATAATCATAATAATAATAATAACTCCATTGAAGCATGCGCGGAATATGCTGTGGGTTATTCAGCCAATAGCCAAAAAGCAGTTCCAACAAAATGAAAATACCAAGTACAGATATTAATGAAAATATACGATTGCGTCTGCTAGGGAACTTTCGGAAGACCAACTTATTCATGATGACATACAGAATAGACCCCAATAGCAGGAAAAACTGCAAACACATAATGACCATGGAAAGAAAGTACGATCCTTCAAATGGCCTCTTTGTCAGCAATGCCTTTGCAACCTCTAACAGAAGTAAAATAATCAATAAAAAGAAAACCCCTTTCAACCGCTTCATGGATTGTCCAATTTAACTATCGATAATTGCCTGAAAATAAAATATTTTCGTTGGCAATTGTGGTTTTCCTGAAAATCTCTCTTTTATGCCTTTAATTTTTCCTGGTAAAAAATCTGGTTGGTGGCCTTTAGTATTTCTGTTGCCTATCTGTCTTATTGTGCAGGGAATACTTTTATACAAATATGGAATTGTCACAAAGGGAGAATCTGTCAAGTATATCAATGAAGCGGTTTTCTGGCAGGAGCATTACCAGTTTTCTCAACCTAAATATATTTTTTACAGTGTTTATATTTTCATCCGGTTTCTGGCACTACAAATAAGAACTGGCATAGAAGGAGTATATATTTTTCAACTACTGATCAATCTCTACGCAACCTTTCTTTTTTACAAGCTTTCGTTACGGCTTTTTACACGACCAGTAATTGCAGTAACTGCTACAACCCTGTTATTGATTTGTTTTCCCTGGCAGCTCTGGACAACTCATTTGTATACTGAAGGCGTTTTTATAAGCCTCGTCATTATTTTTACCTATTTCTTCTTCCTTCCGGAAAAATCAAAATTCCTTCGGATAATTACTATTATTCTTTTTATACTTCTTTTATTCAGCAGGCCTACAGGCATGTTGTTCATACCCGTAATAACACTGTGGTACTTTAACAAATGGTGGAGTGAAAGAAAATGGCTGTTGCTGGGAGTGTCTTCATTGGTATCATTGGCTGGATTTATTCTTATTCTGAATTACGCAATGAAAGGGGAAGGGGAATTTAATTTCTTAAAACCTTTTATAGAAGAACATATCATATGCGGGGTTCCCCAGGCACTTAATAATGACTTAAAACTCCCGCGCGACGGTAATTCAACGGGAGGGATATTATATTACGTAGTCAATAATCCCATACATTTCTTGTCATTATCAGTAAAAAAAATAGGAGCATTTTTTGGTATGACGAGGTCTTATTTTTCTACCTCTCATAACTTATATCTCCGTCTCTTCTTTTATCCTCTCTACTTGTTTGCTTTAGCAGGTGTAATAATGCGTGGAAAAACGATCAGGAGTTTTAAAGTATATGCAAGCGGAATAGTCATTGTGTTCGCCACCAGTGTTGCACTAACTTGTGATGATTGGCTAAACAGATTTATAATGCCCGTGCTGCCTTTCATTATACTGCTGGCAACAGCGGGCATTACAAAGATTATGAGTTTTAAGAAATCAGGAATATCTGAAACAACCATTTAAGTATTACCATACATGCTCGAGGCTTTCCTTATTATAAAGAAAGTCACGATTCTTATAGTAACTGTTTCCACCCTGTTTCATCTTAACACTTCCTTTCCCCATGGCACGCATTATCAGCGCCATCGGAAAGAGAAATACAAAAAACACAATAGTGAGTATAACCTTACTCATTACCCAGCCCATCGCATGTGCCAGTTTCATCCAGGCCCAATGGATTTTATCAGCCAGGGAAGGAATGAACAATCCAATTAACCCCAATACGAGGGCGGCTAATAGAAGGTATTTGGCCAATTCCGGTCTTTTAATATGAGAAAACCAGTAAATAACTCCCAAGGCCAATACTAATACAAGTATTGTCTCCAGATTCTTTTGCCTGTTCATGTTATTTTAAAATAAAGTGTAAATAAATGGTGCAATGGCTGAACCGCCGCCTAATACGAGTAATACGCCAATTAATAACAATACAATAATCAATGGCGCCAACCACCATTTTTTTCTGGCCCTCATAAATTGCCACATGTCTCTTAAAAAATCCATAGAAGTTTGTTTAATGGTTAAATAAATTATCAGTACAATATTTTCATATTAATCCAGTGTGAACTCTGTTTTCCAGTCGTCTTTTTCGAGCCATTCTGGCTGTCCTTTTTTATCAAAAATGAAATTGCCCACTACCAGGTAATCCATATCCGTACGCATAAAGCAGCGGTAAGAATCTTCAGGCGTGTTTACAATAGGTTCACCCCTCACATTAAAACTGGTATTTACCAATACCGGATAACCCGTTTTTGTTTTGAACGATTGGAGTAGTTTCCATAGTCGCTCATTGGTTTCTTTATGAATTGTCTGCAACCTTGCGGAATAATCCACGTGGGTAATAGCCGGCATATCGCTACGAAGGAAATATAGTTTTTGTAAAAGTTCTTTTCCCTGGAAATCGGCCGGGTAAGGAACCTGCCTGCTTTTTTTGACGGGTTTCACAATCAGCATATAGGGCGAAATGTCATCATGCTCAAAAAATGATGAAACATCTTCTGCCAATACTATTGGCGCGAAGGGGCGAAATCCTTCGCGATATTTTATTTTCAGATTAAGCTTCTTCTGCATTTCCGGATTGCGAACATCGGCAATGATACTGCGCGCACCCAGGGCCCTGGGTCCAAACTCCATTCTCCCCTGGTGCCATCCGATAATATTTCCTCCTGCAATCAATCCAGCTACTTTTTCAACCAACGTGTTTTCATCGGCTACGTACTCAAAGGCCGCTTTATACTTACCTGCTACCGATTTAATATCCTGCTCAGACGTCTCTGTGCCCAGGTATGAGCCTTTCAGCGCATCCATTTTGGTAGGATCTATCTTTCGCTCATTTCCGAAATAAATATAGTTGGCCGCATATGCCGCTCCCAATGCTCCTCCCGCATCCCCGGCGGCAGGCTGAACAAATATCTGCTTGAATATTTTCGCATCATCCAGTTTGCCATTTGCCACACAGTTCAAAGCAACTCCACCGGCCATGCACAAGTACTCGGCACCTGTTAATTTTTTTGCCTCCTGCGCCATTTTCAATACGGCGTCTTCGGTTACCAATTGTATTGCCAATGCAAGATCGCAATGACGCTGATCAAGCATAGACTCACCATCTCTCTTCGGAAAACCAAACAGCTCTTCCCATTTATCATCATATACCATTCTTAAACCAGTAGCATAGTTGAAATATTCCTGGTTCAGGAAAACAGAACCGTCTTCCTTCAGATCAATAAGCTTTGTTTTAATGATGTTGATATACTTCGCTACTTCCGGAGATCCATGGTTGCCATAAGGAGCTAGTCCCATCAACTTATATTCGCCGGAGTTTACTTTAAATCCGCAGAAATAGGTAAACGCTGAATAAAGCAAGCCCAGGGAATGCGGAAAATCCAACTCCCTTAATATGGTAATCTTATTTCCTTCTCCCAGGCATATGGATGCGGTTGCCCACTCCCCTACTCCGTCAATAGTTAGAATCGCTGCCTTCTCATACTTGCTTGGATAAAAAGCACTGGCCGCGTGAGAAAGGTGATGCTCCGGGAAAAGCAGCTTTGCTTTTTTCCGATCCACCTTTTCGATGGTATCGAGTGATTCGTATATTAATTTTTTGAGAAATAATTTTTCTTTCATCCATACCGGCATCGACATCATGAAGGAACGCAATCCTTTTGGTGCAAATGCATAATATGTTTCCAGTAGTCGTTCAAACTTAAGGAGTGGTTTATCGTAAAAAACGATCGCGTCTACATCATTTATAGAACAACCCGCATATTGAAGACAAAAACGGGCTGCATTCACAGGAAAAGCAGGGTCATGCTTCTTACGGGTAAATCGTTCTTCCTGGGCAGCCGCTAATACTTCACCGTCACGAATGATCGCTGCTGCAGAATCATGATAAAAAGCAGAAATGCCTAAAATAGTCATCAGTTTTCTTTTGTGGTTTTGAGGTTAACCTATTGCTTATAAGTAGGTTAGATAACGGCCTTTCAGGGAGGAAAATTGCCGGTAGATGCTAAAAAAAAGCGTTTCCCGGATTTGGAGCAGCTAAATTATACTTTTTTGTTGGGCAATGCAATACCTTGTAAGTAGAAAAACCGTGGTATTGTGAAGACCTGAGCCTTTGATGGTCAATCAGGCATAAGCTAAGCACCCCATCTGGTAATTTTGCCGTTCTTGTGGTTAGTCCAAAGCCCAGATTCATGACGCATGCATTTAATAGTTAATTTACAATGTTGCCGGACAAAGGTCGCGATCTCAGGAAAAATTAACTATAGCCCAGAAATTGATAACCATTGAATAACAATACTATTAAAGGACTTAATTCCCTCCGTTTTTTTGCATTCTTAATGGTCTTTCTTTTTCATTCTTTTCCAATTTTCAGCTTTGGATATACCGGGGTACTCTTTTTTTATGTTATATCCGGATTTTTGCTGACCCATCTTGCCTTGGTGGAAATTCACCAAAAAGCTAATTTTTCGGCGGTTAATTTCTTCATGCGGCGCGCTTTACGAATATACCCGGTATACTTTCTGATCGTCGGCTTTGCCTTCCTCGTATTACCAATTCTTGCACAAACCCTGAATATACGTGTCACCCTTCCTGCCAGCAAATGGAAATACCTTTTATTTTTATCCAACTATGATTATACCGATCATGTTTTTTTTCTGAAACTGCTCTGGTCAATTTCCGTTGAAGAACAATTCTATATTGGCTTTATTCTGCTGACTGTTTTTTTTAAGAACTTTTTTTTCCCTTTATGTACGGCACTTGGCCTGATCTATTTTGGTTTTATTTATTTTGTTACTACTGGCGCGATCTCGCATGAATATTTTAATCCGCTTAATTATCTACCTTGTTTTGTTGGAGGCATGCTGCTGGCTAAAATCAATTATTCAAATCCTTCTCACCTCAGGCAATTTCTTTGGATCAGCTTGGGAATAATGATCTGTGGGTTTGCAGCATCTGGATTAGGCGATTATTTCATGAATGCGATTAATCTCGCTATAGCAAGCCTCTTTACTATTCTCATCGGGCTACTACTTCTTAAAAGAAAGCAAGTTGAAAGCGTCCGGCTGAGACTATTCCGCCTTACTGAATATCTTGGTAAAATGACATACGGACTATACGTTTACAGTGGTATTGTTATAACCTTGAATCTAACTGTCTTTCATATCAAAAATTCCTTTCTTCAATTGCTGGTCGAATCTCTAATATTATTCCCACTCGCTATTATAAGTTATAAATATTTTGAACTGCCTTTTTTGAGGTTGAAGGAGAAGTGGCGTTGAACCATACACTGGTTTTTAGGAGGAGCGCCTTTGTTCATTAGAACTGGAAAGAAACTTTTTCCGTATCCAACGGTTAACGGGAAACTCAAATCCCTTAAAAAGCAAAATAGACAAGAGTTGCAGCAAAACAAACAAAACAATTATGTTGTTACTTATATTCTTTTGAATAGCTACCGCTATTATTCCTGTATGAACCAGGAAAAGGGCGTATGAACTTTTTCCCAGCAATTGCATCAGCGGGGATTGCAAAAAACGATTTACCCAGGTTTGCTCGATAAGTAATCCCATAAAAAAAACAGTTACAGCTACCGGAAACAAAATGTTGGATAACAATATACCCGGTAAGGTTTCTACTGATGGTTGGGAGTAATAAGAACCGACCAGTGCCAAAAGAAAAATAATTGCGATCATTCCTGCTAAACCCACAACCGTAAAAATGGGAAATCGCCAGTTTGTTTTAAGACCTTGAAATCCTTTCGCTTCTTTAAGCCGCAAGGCAAGCCATATACCGCAATAGAATTCAAAACAGCGGCCAAAAAATGTTACGAATGCAACGAATTGAGCATCCGCAAAAAAACCATCGAAGGGGGTGGACGAAAAAATAACTACTAATAAAGCACCAACGGCCCACAGGAACAGAATCTGGGGGAAGAGAATTTTTTTGTTACTTATTACGAAGAATATAAAAGGCGCCAAAAAATAAAACGTTTCTTCTACAGTCAAACTCCAGGTTGGTCCGATACCGGATAGAAAATAATTTTCCGAAAAGCCTTTCAGAAAAGAGATGTTAAGCAGATATTCTTTTAACCATGTGGAGGATTCCGCATAGTTCTTGAAAATAACAATAAATGTAAGGGTAGTAAGTACGAAAAAGAGCGGATAGATACGGGCAAAACGCTTCACAAAATAGCTACCTAAAAATTTGCGCGACAGGGTAACCTGATCGTAATAAGTATAACAAATAATAAACCCGCTCAGCACGAAAAACACATGGACACCGAGGAAGAGTTGACGATAAAGACTACCCGGGTCATTTAATCCGCCTCCATAGTGAAAAAGGAAAATCATCAACGCTGCAATAAAACGGATACCCGTCATTACCGGGATATGTTTCATTTCGTTTGTTGGCATCATGGTAGTAAATTACTCCGGTAAGCGTTAACACACAAAAAAGGTTTCAGCTAAATGCTGAAACCTTGGCTAATGAATAAATATTTTTGTTATCTCATCAAATACATTTTGCCGTAGCCATTGTTGAAATACTTATCAGTATTATCACCTTCGGCCTTATATTTTTCCATTGACTTTCCGTTAAGGGTTGTAACCACCCGATAGAGGTAAACACCGTTACCGAGTTTCTGCCCGAACTGATCTGTGCCATCCCATTTGAATTCGGTGATATTTCTGCCGATATGCAGCGGACCGAGTTCATCTTTGGTAATCTCGCGCACCACTTTACCGGTTACGGTCAATATCTGGATTTTGATATTCTGTGGTATTTCACTTCCGGTAATCGTAAATACAAAGGCAGTGGAAGTGCTGAATGGGTTAGGATAGTTCAGCAGATTCGAGATCATCGGTTTCGAGATCACTTTAAACGTAACACGATATTCAATTTCTCCCGCCTTATTACCACTTCTGTCTTTACCCAAAACGATCAGTTCGTATTCATCTCCCTCAGCACTGTATTGCTGTGTGAATTGCGGGAAGAAGTCGATTGATGCGGTATTATCGGCGCCAGTGGTTGCCGGTGTGAATCGTAACGTATCGTTATCAAAGTTGAAAGTACGCATCGTGCCGTCCGGGTATTTCAGCTGAACTGAACTCAACGTGGTATCATTGAGCAACATGAATTTTGCTTCATCCTTCAGCTTAATTACAATATGTGGTTTGGCCGAAACAATATCCCGATTAAGAATATGCACCCCGTCAAACGTTACATCCAGTAAAGGATTCTTTTTATCGGGTCGCACATAGAAATTCCGGTACAGGAAGTTGTTGAAATGGTATTGTTCCGGTTGAGCGTTGTCAGGATTTATATCCAGGTACATGATATTATTCTCTGGAAAATTATTTGTTGGCAAACTAAACCGAACAACCGCGGAATCGCCGCTGATAATGGGCTTGGTATTGGGCAGATCAAAATCATGCGGCGAATTGCCGTTGTCAATGATCTTCAGTTTAACCTTCACACTATCGAATTTGGCCTTACTGATATTCTTGAACGCAATACCGAATTGGAGTGGTTCACCGATCTCCAGTGTGTCTTTGGTAGTAAAGAACAGATTAGGAGCGAGCGCACCTTCCGGTACGGGACTATAATAAATCCGCCAGTATTTCAATTGATAAGGAGATAGTTTCACTGAGTCTATATTACGCATCCGCAATTTTAAGTAGGGGAATTGAATAGCATTCACCACTGATATATCGAAATTCTGCGTGTTTTTATCCAGAATAAACAGAACCGATTCGGTATTATTCGCATCTATGCCTACAACTTCTACAATTGGATCATCATCGCTTGGGTTTTCCTTGCTGGATCCTCTCCAAACCACTTCCGTCCATTCTAAGGCAGGTCCGAATTTGGGCGAAGTAATATAACCTAGCGTATCAGGTGTTAAAAAATCTACAGGAAGATTTATTCTGTCATTAATGCCTTCGGTGAATAATGATCTTGGAACAAACTGATTTTGCTTGTTTTTCTGATAAGCATATATAAATGCCCTGGGTCGGTTAAAAGAATCGACATTAGTGAAGCCTTGAGCCAACAAACGATGATATATAGAATTGTTTGGGCCCAGGTATGAAGTATCACCCTTCCAGTCGGACGCATACGTATTGCTGAGGGGATCAGTGCCCGAAGTATTCCGGATGATTACATAGTATCCATCAGGGATCAGGTCCATGAAATTAACGATACTTCTGCGCTTGGCTGTATCCAGCAGGTTAAACTGGAAGTTGAATCGTCGACCATTTCCACAGACAGGGTCGCTACCAAACTGCGATGGGTCACCTGGTAATGCATTCAGCCAGGGTTTAAAAGTCACAGGATCAAAAACGCAGTATATAATATTCGATATACCGCACACACTCGAAATCTCCGTCAAACCATTTACCGTAATGGATATATCATTTGCCGTATTGGCTGCTGTCGGAAACACGCCGTTTCGGATAAACACGTTGTTCTCCCGCTTTCCAAACGTCCATTCCCGGTTCGTAGAATCAATTACAATACGATCCAGGGTTGAATTGGTATGCTGGAAATAATGAGATTGATTAAATCCTTCGCTGCTGCCAGCAATATAGATAAAGGACGACTGATTCCACCGATAATCTCCACCCGATGTGGGTTTCACTGACACTCTCCAATAATAAACAGTGCTATCGAGATAACTTATTCCAGGGGTAAACTCAATGATGCCTCCGGGTGATGACTGTGTTTTAGTTACTTTAAGTGGCGAATTGAATTTTTCTGTTGTATCTATTTCAATTGCATAATCTTTCTGTTCACTGAACGGATTGGCAGTTGAAGCAAGCAGTTTCTGATTGGGGGTGTTAACAATCGCGTAGTTATAAGGATAGATAGGCCGTGCCTCATCCTCATATATAAAGAATTCCTTGGTAGCCGAGTTATTGTTCTCCGCCATTTCGTCGATTGCCAAATCAGAATCAATAGTAGCTGTAATGCGGTTAACTCCTTTGTCACGGGTAGAAAAAATGGGAACACGAAGCAACAAAGAATCTGCATAGTGAATGCCGCGCAATTTAGTATTATAAATCACATCGGAACCTCCCGTAGGATAAAAGCGCTTTACTTCCAGCCGCACCGAATCGGCAATCGCCTTACCCAGATTCACTATTTTGATTTTTAATTCGAAGCTATCTTCCGCAATAGAAATAAATGCCGGATCAATTTTGATCAGCTGCTCTTCAATAACATAATCTGGTTTAGGTTGCACATTCAGTTTAATAGCCGGGTCTCCATGCAGGGTAATCTCTTCGGCGTGCATCCGTGCATAATAGTCATAAGGACCGGTTGCATTAACCAGGCCCGCAAGAGCAATCTGATTGATTTCACCCAGTGAAGCTCCATAATCCTCTTTGCCGATCGTATTATATAAGTTATTAAGATAGATATTCAGGTAATTTACAATACCAAAATGGGTACTGGCCATAAAAGCGATACTACCTCTTTGCTTTGCCAACACAAATTTCTCCGATAAGGTTTCATTAACCAGGAATCGTTGCGGATAGTATGTAAAGAAATTACCCGCGTTACAACCATTCACAAAGAACACCGGATACTTGCCCTGGTTATTATATGTTTGTGGGTTATCAAGATTAAATTCAAGCGTAGTAGAAGATGAGTGACCAAAATAAGTAAGGACGCTTATCCCTTCAGCAAACAATTGTTCAATACGCTCTGTGGTCAGCTGTTCTACAGGGTTAGCAGATGTTTTACAGAATGTAGATACCTTGGCTCCGAAAAGGGTATCTTCAATCATTTGTTTATAAACACCCATGTAGTTACATAAAACTATACCCAGATAAGGATCGCTTGCTCCGGTAACATGCACCACATTTTTCATCCACTCTCTGCCGGCCAGGGTATTAGGCGACGTACGTTGTGCGGTTTCGTATTCAATAACTTTTTCGAGATAATCTTCTACTTCTTTACCATTAATAACAGATAAGCGACCAATAGGGGTAGCCGGAACCGGACTCGAGACATCCAATGAACTCATCAGGTTATCGGAAGCCGGAACACCAAAAGTAGGTACAAGGTTCAGCTTTTCCGTTAATGGATCAGCTTCATTGATACGGTATTCGTTGTAGGTCATACCTCTCCCCACAAGAAAAATATTCTTTAAAGTTTGTGCACTATTATCGCGGGCATAACGGATATAATTACGAACAGAAAGCGGATGCTTTTGGATACCGAAAGCAAACTGATCAATCAGTTCATTAATATCAAGCACTTGCA
>Ga0190274_10001296_pt1 | contig 14687 bp, 9 predicted proteins | sample Popmic531T_FD_133002 | JGI IMG/M metagenome (GOLD analysis project Ga0190274, IMG submission 133002) | Populus adjacent soil microbial communities from riparian zone of Yellowstone River, Montana, USA - 531 T | ecosystem: Environmental > Terrestrial > Soil > Riparian zone | place: USA: Montana...
CTCCTTGGAGTGCGGCGGCCCGGCGCCGCTTTGGTCCGAGGTGCGCAAGCACTTTCGCATCCAGCGCAATGTCACATGTCGAGCTAGCATCTGACTGCTAAGTTCCGTCAAAACTCATGTCGGGCCAAAGCGGCGCCGGGCCGCCGCACTCCAAGGAGTTGAGCCACTGCTAGGTGGTACTGACCTCATGGCCGGAACCGTGGACTGTGTGTCCCAGCGCCCATTCCAGAATATTCTGCTGCGTCGCTTCATTCCGTTCCATCGTCTTGACCACCTGGCCTCCGTACATAACGACAACGCGGTCGCTCATGCCAAGTATCTCCGGCAACTCAGAAGAGATCATAAGAATCGCCACGCCCTGTGCGGCCAGTTCAGTCATCAATGCGTGAATCTCCGCCTTCGCACCGACGTCCACTCCCTGCGTCGGTTCGTCCAGAATAAGCACTGAAGGGTTGGTGGCCAGCCAACGGCTCAAAGCAACTTTCTGTTGATTGCCTCCGGACAGTGTTGCTACCGGGGCAAAGATAGAAGGAGTCTTGATACCCAAGCGCCGAGCATAATCGGCAGTAATCATTCTTTCGCGAGCAAAGTCGAGCGAGCCGTAGCTCGTCAGCGCCCTGAGTGAGGCGAGCGTAACGTTGGCACTGATAGCCAAATCCAAAATGACGCCGTGGCGCCGCCTGTCCTCAGGTAAATAAGCAACGCCTCGGGCGATTGCCATGGCCGGATCCTGTAGCTTTATGGACTTACCTCGCAAAAGAACCTGACCTTCGTCAGCAGGTGTTAATCCAAAAACCGTGCGGGCAAGTTCAGTCCGTCCAGCCCCAACCAGTCCCGCCAGTCCAACTATCTCGCCGGCGCGCACTGTCAGGTTTACCTTGCTTACACCGGTTTGACTGCAACCCCAGTCTCGAAGCTCCAAAACAACTTCGCCCAGCTCAACTTCTTTTTTGGGAAACACGGCCGACAATTCGCGCCCAACCATCAACTGGATCAACTCCTGCCGGCTGGTCTGGGCCATCGATCGGGTTTCGATGGTGCGACCGTCTCGCAGCACTGTTACTCGATCTGCAATCACGGGTAATTCTTCGAGGCGATGCGAAATATAGATTATCCCCACACCTTCTTCGCGCAATTGTCTTAAGACATTGAATAGATTCTGGGTGTCCTCTTCGGAGAGCGCAGCGGTCGGCTCGTCAAGTATTAAGACCTTCGCATCCGAGCCCAACGAACGGGCAATCTCGACCAGCTGTTGCTGCGGCATCGTCAACTCGAGTGCCTCAACCTCCGGGTCAATGTTCGCACCGATTCGCTTCAGCAACTCGGTGGCGCGGCGGCGGCGGGCCTTCCAGTTTATGCGTCCCCAGGTTCCCGCGTTTTCCACACCCAGCGCGATGTTTTCGGCAACGCTCAACTCGGGAAATAAGGCGGGCTGTTGATAAATGGCCGAGATTCCCAAAGACTTCGCAAAACGCGGCGAGTTATGAGAAATCATCTTGCCCTGGAGTTCGAGCTGCCCACTATCCGCCTGTACAGCTCCGGTAATTACTTTGATCAGCGTTGATTTGCCGGCCCCGTTTTCTCCGATCAGCGCGTGGACTTCGCCGGCGTGCAACTCAAACGAAGCAGACCGGAGCGCATGGACACCGGCGTAGGATTTGGTAATTTCTGTAGCTTTCAAAAGAGGAAGGTCCGGTCTCAATTCTCTTGCTCCTTCGAATAGGACCTATTCGTCCTATAGGTCCTATATTGTTGCTCAACTCACGTATCGCCGTTCCAGCTGGGCGTAACGGGACATTGCTTCAGACAAAGCCGGCGACCTGTGCGGAGAGAATCTCTTTACCGGCACATTGGCGGCCACGTAGCTTCGTGCTTCGGTCAAAGAGGTAAATCGTTTCGCCGCAATTGCCTGCACCAGGACGTTGCCGGTAACCGTGGCTTCGACCGGACCGGCGGCGACCGCTAGATCGGCAGCATTTGCTGTCATCTGGTTCAGATAGTCGTTCCGGCTGCCGCCACCGACTATTTGCACGCCGTTTATCTTTTCTTTCGTTAACGCTTCGATAGTCCGCAAAACCGACGCATAGCGAAGAGCCAGCGAATCGAGGATTACTTTAGTTATCAAGACCGGGTCATCAGAAGCATTCTGACCATTCTCCCGGAGTTGTTCGGCTATCGCTTCGAGCATGCTCTGCGGTTTGAAGAACCTGCCGTCGTCAGGAAAGATTAGTGCCGGACAACCATCAATCTCGGCCACTTGCAGCAGAAGGTTATCGTAGTCGACATCAACTCCTCGGTGGCTCCATTCCTTCCGACATGATTCCAATATCCAAAGACCCATCACGTTCTTCAGAAAACGCACCGTATCAAACGCGCCACCCTCATTGGTGAAATTGTGAGCCAGGACTTCCGCGTTGATCAGCGGGCTGCTTCGCTCCACACCCACGAGTGACCAGGTGCCGGAAGAAATAAATGCCCAGCCGTCCTGGAGCGGAGCCCCTGCGACTGCACTGCCGGTGTCATGTGTTGCCGGGGCGATGACTTGTGCGCCCTCAAGCCCGAGTTCGATCGCCAGCTCCGGTCTCAGCCGTCCGATCTCGTCCCCCGGGAAGACTACCTCGGTCAACAGTTCGGCCGGCAGATTAAGCTGTGAAAGAGTCTCCAGATCCCAGGCCCTGCTGCGCGCGTTGAGCATCTGCGTCGTAGTTGCATTCGTATACTCAGTCACGGCCCGGCCCGTAAGCGCAAAATGAACCAGATCGGGAATCAGCAGTAGTTTGTCGGCTGCGGCAGGAATGCCTGCCTGTGCGTGCGCGTAGAGCTGAAAGAGCGTGTTGAACGCCATGAATTGCAGCCCGGTCCGCGTGAACAGATCCTCACGGGAAACGCGAGCGACAACTTCTTCCATTACCCCCTGGGTCCTCGAGTCGCGATAACAAATAGGGTCTTCAATCAGTTCGCCGGCGACGTCAATCAGTCCGTAGTCAACACCCCAACTCGCAACTCCGAGGCTACGCACCAACCGTTTGAGATCGCGCGCTCTTTCCGCTGCCGCGTTCAGGCCCGCTTTTATCTCCTGGAGAATTTCCGCGAAATCCCATCGCAGATGACCGTTTGACTCTCTCGCGGGATAATGAAATCGCCGAATCTCTTCAAGCAGGAAATCGCCGGCTGTGACACCTGCCAGAAATACGCGCCCGCTTCCGGCCCCCAAATCAATGGCGATGAAAAGCGACTGATCCATCAAACAATTCCGGCGCTCACCTCCAGCTTTGCCGGACGCTCTTCAGCTTTAGCTTCTCGATAACGGCTGGCGCGATAGGTTGCGATCGGATCAAGTGCGCCACCGGAACGTTGCCGGGCAATGGCGAGAATTGAGGAAACATCGGTCGTGAATGCCTGCTTCAAAGTCGTGAGAGCAAGTAACGGGTCACAACTCTCCTGGGCTTCGGCCAACACAAAACGATCAACCAGATGGGCCTGCACGTAAGCGCGGGTGAGTTCGACCGCGCTCACCGACAATGATTCAATCGGGTCGGTGACGTTGTGCGACTGGTCCAGCATATAGGCCGGATTGAAGTCGGAGAGATTGTTCAATTCGGCGTCAACCAGTTCATTGAAAATCAAAAAGAGTTGAAAAGGCTTGATTGAACCAGAGTCCAGATCGTCGTCGCCGTATTTGCTGTCGTTAAAGTGAAAACCTGCGAGTTTTTTGAATTGGATCAACCTGGCCACGATCATTTCGATATTGACGTTAGGGGCGTGATGACCCAGGTCGACCAGGCAGAAAGCTTTGGGTCCGAGCTCGCGAGCGCAGTAGTAACTCGTACCCCAGTCGTTAATGACGGTTGAATAGAATGCCGGCTCGTAGAACTTATGCTCGATAAATAGTCGCCAATCGTCAGGGAGGGCTTCATAGATATCGCGCATGCTTTCGAGGTAACGCTCCAAAGCTCCGCGGAAGTGTTGCTGCCCGGGAAAATTCCCACCGTCGCCGATCCAGACCGTGTGTGCCTTGGACCCAAGGCGCCGGCCGAGTTCGATGCATTCGATGTTGTGTTCGATGGCCTGACGGCGGACGGCCGGATCCGGATGCGTCAGGCTTCCAAACTTGTATGACAATCTCTGATCAGCCTGGTCCTGGAACGTGTTTGAATTCATCGCGTCGAAATAGAGTCCGCGCTGCCCGGCGAACGCCAGCAGATCATTAACATTGTCAGGCTTGTCCCAGGGAATGTGCAGAGACACTGCGGGCGTCGAACAAACGAGCTTGCGAATGGTGGCGCAGTCTTCGAGCTTTTCATAAATGTCCCTTGGTTCTCCGACATTCGGGAAACGCGCGAAACGAGTCCCGCCTGTACCCAGTCCCCAGGATGGCACGGCCACGCGAAAAGACTGGGCTCTTTGAACCATCTCTTCGATATCGATGTTTTGCCGTTGCAGTTTTTTGGCAAGGTGATCGAAATCTTCGGTTACCCAGGCCTTGGCCTTCTGGTTTTGTTCTTCGATGAACCCGTCATCAATCTGAAAAGGTGTGCTCATTCGATCCTTCCTCCACGACAGGCTACCGGTCATGGACATCTTTTCGATGCCGCTATTTCGTGTTCTTTCGTTCGTGTAATTTCGTGGATCGTCTGCCTTGAATCGTAAGCACACGATCCACGAAATTACACCAAATGCCACGAAGGAAACACAAAACTATCTCATGAAACCATCCGCCAAACCACCATCAACCGGAATGACGTGTCCGGTCGTTTTGGACAAGCGTCTGGATATCAACAAAAAGATGGCTTCCGCCTGATCTTCAGGCTCGATGGGGCTCTGGGTTAGCGAGCGTTTGGCATAAAACGACGCCAACTTGTCGCGCAAGTCTTCGGTCGACTCCCCGTCGTCAAACGATATTTCATACTTGGCGAGCGAAGCGATCACGCGATCGCGTGGAAACATAGTGCTGCCCTTGACTACTGTTGCCGGAGCCACCGCATTCACGCGAACCAACGGTGACATCTCGATTGCCAGCTCCCGCACCAGATGATTTGCCGCGGCTTTGCTGGCATCGTAGGCCAGACTTCCCTTCTTCGCCACGACCGCGTTCGCACTGGTCGTCAACACCACATTTCCGGGTAGACCCTGCTGCTTGAAAATCTTATTGGCTTCGTCGGCCACGATGTATGCACCGATAACGTTGATTTCGAAGGTGCGGGTCCAGAGGCGATCTTCCAGATTCCCACTTCTGTCCGGCGGGATGAAAATACCAGCTGTAACGATCACCGCGTCGATGCCACCGTAAGCAAACATTACTTTACCAAACATCTCCCTGACGCTTTCACGATTGGTAATATCGCACGCCAGGCCGATTGCCGGTCCGCAGTTGCTGATGCCCGTTCCGGCAACGCCAATTCCCTCTCCATACTGCGCGATGATCTCCTGCGCCGTTTCCATTGCCGTCGCCTCGTCGAGATCCACGCAGACAACATGTGCACCTTCTTTGACTACACGCAACGCAGTAGCTTTGCCGATTCCCGCTCCGGCGCCAATAACTACTACCACCTGACGGTCGAGTTCCTTTTCAGGAGGCTGGCGCTTCAGCTTCGCCTCTTCAAGGTTCCAATACTCGATATCGAATGCCTCTTGCTGATCCATGGCTTCGTACCGATCAATCGCTTCCGCACCTCGCATTACTTCGATAGCGCAGTTGTAGAACTCCGCCGTCACGCGCGACTCGCTCTTGTTTTTGCCCCAGGCGATCATTCCCAAACCCGGAATCAATACTACGGTCGGGCTCGGGTCACGCATCGCAGGTGAATCGGGGCGCTTGCAGCGATCGTAGTAGGCCTGGTAGTCCTTCCGATATTGCACCAGACCAGCAGAGATAGACGATTTCAATTCCTCTATGCTTGCATTATGAGGATCCCACTCGGCAAATAGCGGTTTGATTTTGGTGCGCAGGAAATGATCGGGACATGAAGTTCCCAGGTCGGCAAGTCGGGGACCATCAACGCTGTTAACGAAACGAAGCATCCTGGCGTCGTCCTGCACCGTTCCGACCAAACGGTTGTGCACGGAAAGCTGTCCCCTCAGCCATGGGATTAATTGGGACTGCAGGCTCTGGCGCTGCTCCACCGGGAGTTGTGGGTATTTTTCACCGCCGAAGGTTAGTTCGCCCTTATCTCGCTCTTCGATGTAGCGAGCGGCACGATCAATGATCTCCAGGGCCGTTTCATAACAAGTCTTATCGTCGTTGTCCCACGAACTCATCCCGTGATGACCCAGCAACACACCTTTGGCCTGCGGGTTTTCTGTTATTAAGTGCTCAATCTGTAACCCGATGTCGAAGCCGGGACGTTGCCAGGGCACATAGATGATTTCGTCGCCGTAGATTTCCTTACAAAGCCGCTCCTGGTCAACCGAGGCCGCAATCGCGATCACCGCATTAGGGTGCAGGTGGTCTACATGGGTGTAGGGAACAAAAGTATGAAGGGGAGTATCAATCGAACAAGCACGCGGATTGAGATTAAAGACGCAATGACTGTACATCGGATACATGATGTCTTCTATTGGCGTCTTTGGACCGTGTTGCGGGTCGTCGAGATAGAGCGATTTCATCGCCCGGACCTTTTCCAGATAGAGCGAGGCGAAGCCGTCGCGTTTGGCGGTACGCAGATCTCCGCCCGAACCCTTGAGCCATAGCACTTGAACGCTCTCATTGGTGAGCGGATCCTGCTCAATCAATTTGGAAGAAGTGTTGCCACCGCCAGTGTTCGTAAGGGTAAGGTCCTCGCCGAGTTTATTGGAGCGATAAACGAGTCGATCAACGCCTGAGAGTTTCGCAGCTACCTCGTCCTGCCACAGATACTTCACATACTTCAGAGCTTTTGTCTCTACTGATTGTTTACTCATGCCTTCTTCCCGAAAACTCCTGATCTAGTAAAGCAAACTGTTAGTTTGCGACGTTTCATAATAGAAATGCATAGCTCGAATAGCCCGATTCAATAACAAAGCCTCAGGCCTCGCGAATCGCAAACTAACAGTTTGCTTTACGTCCCATTAAAACACGCATCCTGGGGCAAGCGGTTAACTTTGTTACGCCGGCAAAACACGATCGAAACGATCAAGTCATTCTCTTCGAAAACTATGTTTTGCTTCGTGGCGGCGCGGTTGAGCCACGCTTGATTAGATAAGTCGGGATGTGAACTTCCCTGCCGGGCTCACTTGGTTCGTCAATATTCCTCATCAATGCTTCGACTGTCCTCTGACCAAGTTCGACCCGCGACAGGCAAATAGTAGTCAATGGTGGTTCGGTCAGCTCAGCAAAAGCAATGTCATCGAAGCCTACCACGGAAATGTCGCCCGGAATTGAGAGACCAGCCTTATGCATTTCCTTCATCACACCAAACGCCATCATGTCGTTGGCGGTGACTATTGCTGTCGGCAACTCATCGCCCGCAAGAATCTCAACGGCCGCCCGTCGTCCACCATCGAATTTGAAGTCACCTTCGTAAACAGCGGTTTTGGCATTTGGAATGTGCCTGGCTAAGGAATCAAGAAAAGCTTCACGCCGAACATTGGTTGCGTTGAGCTGGCTGGGGCCGGCCACGTGGACAATATGTCGATGCCCAAGCCCGGCCAGGTGAAGCACGGCTTCCTCCATACCTACAGCATAGTCAATGACTACGTTGCTCATATGTTCGTTTACTTTGCCGAAATTCTGACTAACCACGGAAATGTTTTTCCGAATCAGATCCTGGATTAGGAGCGGATCAAGCTCGGCGGTCATCAGCGCCACGCCGGCGACCTTCAGTCCTATTAAACGTCGAACATGATCGGCTGCCCGGGCAGCGTCGTAGTTGGTATTAAGCAGGATCGTATTGTAGCCACGTTCGAAGGCCGCCATTTCAATGCTTTTGACCAGGTCTGGAAAGAACGGGTTGGCAATGTCTGAGACCACCAGGCCGATGATGTCGGTTCGTCCTGACGCCAGAGAACGGGCTTGTGCATTTGGATAATAGTTGCACCTTTCGATCGCCTGCAAAACACTCGCGCGAGTACTGTCGGTCACATATTTCGTTTTGTTGATTACATGCGAAACGGTTGCCGTGGAAACCCCCGCCTCGCGCGCCACATCTTTTATGCGCGTCGGTCTTGAATGGCTAATTTCCGAGTTAACCGGCTTACCAAACTCAATCATGATCTGACCTCTGATCTTATGCGCGGAAACTGGTGCATGGTGCCATACGTTTCATCAAACACCCAAGGATTGGGAGCGCAGGCAGCCCTGTCTGCTGACCTTGGAACCCAAATCGATTCGAACAAAACACTTATTCGTGTTCTTTCGTGGATTTTAGTGTGATGCGCGTGGATCGCATCGCTCCGATATAAGAACATGATCCACGAAATTACACGAAATCTCACTAAGCAACACGAATCAACCAACAGCCAGTTGCATAATGTTTTCTTCGCTACAATTTTCGCGACCTAGTATTCCATTGATCGCGCCTTCGTGCATTACCGCCACGCGGTCGCTGATGTGCAGCACCTCTTCCATATCGCTGCTAATCATAATTATCGCAACGCCCGACTCTGCCAGCTGCCGCATCAATTGATAGATCTCGGCCTTGGCTCCAACGTCAATTCCCCGGGTGGGCTCGTCGAAAATCATGACCTTCGGATTGAGAGCGAGCCATTTGGCGAGGACTACCTTTTGCTGATTCCCGCCGCTCAAATTTGCAGCTTTCACTTCAACGGAATTCGCCTTGACGTTCAAACGCTTGCAGCTCTCTTGCGCCCCATTGCGTTCTCTTTCAAACACGATCAATCCCGCGGTCGCGTAACGGTCAAGGGCCGGCAACGAAAGGTTTTCGCGAATTGTTATCTCCGTAATTAATCCGACCTGGCGACGGTCCTCGGGAACCAGATAAATCCCATGTTTGATTGCGTCTCGCGATGAATGAATCCCTATGGACTCATTGTTGAGTCGTAGCTTTGCGGCAATCGGCCGGTCTACCCCGAAGATCGCCTGGGCCATCTCAGAGCGACCGGCTCCCACCAACCCGGCAATACCAAGAATCTCCCCTTTCCCTACACTGAAAGAGATCTGCCTTTCCGGGTAGCGCGACAGCCGCAGTCCTTCCACTTCAAAATAACCCGGCGTATTTTCACCGATCGGTTCCTGATAAAAACTTTCAATGTCGCGCCCAACCATCATCGTCACCATACGATCGTGGCTAATTTCTTCACGCGTTAGGCTGCCGGCATTCGCTCCATCACGGAAGACAACTACATTGTCTGCAATTTCTTCTACCTCGGGCAGGCGATGTGAGATGTAGATAATGCCTACCCCCTGAGCGCGTAAATCGTCAACCACCTTGAGCAGCAGTTTCGATTCAGTCAGACTCAAGCTGGAGGTGGGTTCGTCCATTATCAGGATGCGCGCATTCAACGACAAAGCCTTGGCAATTTCGACTAGTTGTCGCTCGGCAACGGACAGTCTGAGTAGCGGAGTTTGCGGCGAGATATTCAAGCCCAGACGGGTTAGCAGCGTCTGAGTTTCCTCGTTCATCTTGCGCCGGTTTACCAGACGCAACGGCCCACCGTAAACCGGCTCGCGTCCCAGAAAGACATTAGCGGCAACATCTAAATTATCGAGCACATTTAGTTCCTGGTGGATGAACGCAATGCCGTAGCGAGTGGCATCCGCAACCTTGTGAATAACGACTGCTTCGCCATCTATCAGAATTTCGCCCCCGTCTGGTTGATGCACACCGCCAAGAATCTTCATCAGGGTTGACTTGCCGGCCCCATTCTCACCAATCAGGGCGACAACTTTTCCGCTATAAACTTCGAGGTCCACCCCCTTAAGCGCGTGCACGCCGGGGAACCGCTTCTCAACCTTCTTCATTTGTAGAATCGGAATTGTCATCGCAGCGACGGATCTTCAAACAACTTACTTAGTGCGTCCACGCAACCCATTGATCTTCTTCGTAAACTCTTCGACAGAGTCCTTTTTGATCACCAGAGTCGGCACGAACAACTGCTTGCTGGCTGGGATGCCTGACTTGTCACCAGCCAACCACTTCGACATCAATTGAATGGCCTGGTAGCCGAATTCGTAAGGTTGTTGTACGACGGTGCCGAAGATCGCGCCATCTTTGATACCGGCCAGCGTCTCATCCTCCTCATCAAAGGCGACAATCTTGACCTGACCCGTTTTACCGGCTTCGCGGACCGCGTTCACAATTGCCGGTCCGTTGTAACTCCAGAGACCGACCAGTCCCACGACGTCGGAATACTTCACCAACGTATCGGCAACATTTGACTTGGCGCGCACGCGATCCGCGTCATCGGTTCTGGTATCCAGAATCTGCACATTAGATCCTTCCAGCGTCTCTTTGATTCCCTGCAAACGCTCCTGAGCGTTGCGTGCGTCAAGCTTGCCAACAAAGATCATGATCTTCCCACCTTGCGGTAGCGCTTCCTTGATTAGCGCTCCAGCCTGGCGTCCGGCCGCGACATTATCCGTGCCTACGTAACAGACACGATCGCTTTTGGGTGCGTCGCTGTCCTGCGTAAAAACCAGTGCCTGCCTGGCCACGTCATTGAGCAACTGCGTCTGATTCTCAGGATCCACCGGACTAATGGCGATACCATCAATCCCCTTCGCTAATAAGTCATCGACGATCCGCTTTTGCTCAGCAGCCCCACCGTCGCCAGCCATTTTGAATTCGACGTTAGCGTCCGCCAATTCTGTATCAGCCTTTTCAGTGCCCTTACGAGCGATAGTCCAAAAATCAGAGCTATTGTTCGTAACGAAGGCAAGCTTTTTCTGGGTAGAGCCACTTTTTGTACAGCCCGCGAACAATATCAAGCAAAGACAACCAATCGTAATTCGCTGGATTAAGCTCATGTGACCTCCTGGTCTGTGCATCAAAGGAAGTTGACTAATTGAATTCTCACGCGCGGCCCGAAGGCGCGCGCAATTATTTTTGAACCGAGAACTTGAAGACTGTGGTGGTACGGTAACTTGCACCTCGTCTCAAAACCGTAGTTGGAAACTTTGGTTGATTTGGTGAATCTGGGAAATGCTGCGTTTCAAGACAGAAGCCGTAGCGATAATTGTAGGCTTTGCCGTCCTTACCAATCTTGCCATCAAGGAAATTTCCGGTGTAAAGCTGCACGCCCGGTTCAGTGGTCCAGACTTCCATTACTCGTCCGGAGGCCGGATCCGAAGCTCGGGCAGCTCGCCTCAATGCTCCGTTTTTGCCGTTCAAGACAAAGTTGTGGTCATAGCCTTTTCCAAACCCGAGTTGCTCGTCTGAGTTGTTGATTCGCTCTCCGATACGCATTGGTGTCGTAAAATCGAAGGGCGTCCCCTTCACCTTGCGAATTTCTCCGGTAGGAATTGAGCCGGCATCGGTCGGTGTAAAACGGTCCGCGTTGATCATCAAGTTGTGACCGAGGATATCACCATTGCCTTGCCCGGCAAGATTGAAATAGGAATGCTGCGTGAGATTAACTACGGTGTCTTTGCTGGTCGTGGCAACGTAATCAACCTTCAATTCATTCAAGTTTGTGAGGGTGTAAACGATGCTCGCCGACAGCTTCCCGGGGTACCCTTCCTCACCATCAGCGCTCACATAACTTAGCCGGAGTGCGGCGCCGTTCATCGTTTTCGCCTCACTCGCATTCCAGAGAACTTTGTCGAAACCAACGATGCCACCGTGCAAGTGGTTTTCCCCGTTATTGACTGCGAGTTTATATTCGACGCCATTCAACGAGAATCGACCCTTCGCAATACGATTGGCGTAACGCCCTACGACTACTCCAATGTATGGCGCGTTTGCCAGATATCCATCCAAACTGTCGTAGCCCAGCACCACATCCTGAAACTTGCCTTCACGATCGGGAGCCTTTAACGACACGACTGCAGCCCCATAGTTTGTGATCCTCACTTCAACCCCATTGCGATTGGTCAAAGTGTAAATGTCCACAGCGCGTCCGTCAGCCAATTTTCCGAATGCTTCTTTTTTGAATGGCGATTTCGCCTGCGTGATAAAGAAATTCGCGAACAGGACAATCGCGAGGAGAATTAGGGGAACTTGTCTTCCGACAACGAACATTCTGTAATACAAGGTCTAGCTCCTTGTTTTGCTGGTAAGATTTTTCTAGCCGAGTTCCGTAAGGGAAAGGGGTTTATTCAACCCCACGACCCCAGGACATTTCTCTTCGCTCCGGAGGAGCGAAACGTTTATAGACCGCTTAACCCAAAAGAGTTCTCCTCGCTCCAGAGCGGAGCGAAACGTTGAGTCGCGTATCTCTCCAAAACATTGCGCTCCACTGGAGCGCGCGTTGCTGTTCGTCACTTAGATCTATAAACATTTGGCTCCGCTGGAGCCAGGACCGATGTCCGACACACTTCAGTTTGTCGACGGTTGGGCTTACACAATATCAACGACAAACTGAAGTGTGTCGGACATCGCTCCTATTGGGCCGGAACGCGGCGACGCTGCAGGAGTTGATCCGCGATGACACCGATCAGGATCACCCCGCCCATGACCGCGAAATTCAGTGAACTGGGAATACCTAACAAATTGACGAGGTTTTGTAGTACCTGCAGCAGCGCCGTGCCGATTAGAATGCCAATGATCGAGCCTTCACCGCCTCGTAGACTGCAACCACCCAGCACGGCCGCCGCGATACCATACAGCTCGAAGAAACTTCCGTGCGAAGAAGGCGAGATTGAGTTTGTATAAAAGGCGAAGACAATGCCGGCTATGCCCACCAGCGCTCCCAGGATTACATAGGCACTCGCGATGATTAGATTGGAATTGATGCCGGAGTAACGTGCGGCCATCTCATTGCGGCCAACGGCAAACAAATAACGGCCATAGACGGACCGGTGGAGTACCACCCACATAATCACGCTGACGATCACCAGAATAATGAACGGCGTTGGAATCCCGAATGGGCTGCTGGTCGCCAGTATCCGCAGCGTTTCAAATCCTTCGGCGCTGCCGAATCCCTTGGTTTCGTCGTTGGCAATGAATCGCGCCACTCCCCGGTAAAACAGCAAACCGCAGAGCGTGACGATGAAGGGTTGCACCCGTATTTTCGTGATCAGGAAACCATGAAATGCTCCAATGCTTAATGCAACCCCAATGACCGCCAACACAGCCAGCGCACTCGGCCATCCCCACTCAGTCAGCATTATCGAAAGCAAAACCCCAAGCAGCGCGAAGACCGAGCCCACCGAGAGATCAATCCCCCCAGTGATAATCACAATGCCGAGACCCACGCTGAAAATACCGTAAGCCCCAATCAGGCGCGCCATGTTTTGCAGGTTTGCGGGTGCCAGAAAGCGAGGGTTCAAGATTGAAACTACCACGCACAAGGCGACCAGCAACAGGAAAGTGCCGAGCTCTTTCTTCATATGGGTCCGACTTCGATCTTTCTACTGACAGCACCCGACGGCGTAGGTATTCGATCGCAGTTCTACTGAAACTAGTTCTGGTTGCGAAGTTAGGTAGTCTTCTTTACTTGAGCCCGGGACATTTTGCAAGCCTCAGAGCTGAAAAACTCGCTGAATTTTTATGTAAGTTAACCGGTTGACTTCTTTCCTGCTTCCATCTATTTTCATTGCTCGTCGCTACGGGTGGGTTGAAAGTTTGATTCTATGACCTTTCAACACCTGGTTCTTTCACTTCCGAAAAACCAATAGAATTGAATATGAGAAGACCTTATCAAACGCTCGCACTCCTGTTTGCTTGTGTGATATTGGCCGTTACCGCCACCAGCGTCACGGCGCAATCAGCCAACTTCAAAAATTGGCCTGCCGGGACTTCACCCCGCGAGGTGGGTAAGCGCGTGGCTGAAAACTACGCGGCCCGTCAGTTTGAATTCCAACAAGGCAAGCGGCAGTACGTCATTTATCCGGAAGTCTGTGCAGGGTATGGCGCCCTGACAGTCGCAAAATTAACCAACGACCAGGTCCTCACTAAGAAGCTGCTCGGAAAATTCGAGCCTTTGTGGACCGAGGAAGGTCAAAAACATATCTCGTCGCAAGCGCATGTTGACTACCGCGTCTTCGGCGCTGTTCCGCTCGAACTCTACATGCAGACGAAGGTGCAGAAGTATCTCGAGGCCGGTAAAAACCTCGCCGACCAACAGTGGGCCGAGCCTTCTCCCGATGGCATTACGAAAGAAGCGCGCTACTGGATCGACGACATGTATATGATCACGGCGGTGCAGGTCCAGGCATACCGAGCAACGAGGGATATGAAGTATCTGAACCGCGCCGCCGTCACCATGGCTGCTTATCTGGACAAGCTCCAGCAGCCAAATGGCCTTTTCTATCATGCGCCCGACTCACCATTTTTCTGGGGACGGGGAAATGGCTGGGTGGCAGCAGGAATGACTGAACTACTTCGCTCCCTGCCGGCGAAACATCCACAACGGGCGCGAATTCTTTCAGGCTACCGGACGATGATGGCCTCGCTGCTGAAGTACCAGGCAGCGGACGGTCTCTGGCGCCAACTGATTGACCGCCCGGAAACGTGGGTCGAAACCTCGAGCACCGGCATGTTTACTTTCGCCATGGTTACCGGAGTAAAAAGTGGCTGGCTCGACCGGAAGAGTTATGGCCCGGCCGCCCGCAAAGCCTGGCTGGGACTGGTCCAACATCTGGATAAGGA
>Ga0190274_10001297_pt1 | contig 14687 bp, 17 predicted proteins | sample Popmic531T_FD_133002 | JGI IMG/M metagenome (GOLD analysis project Ga0190274, IMG submission 133002) | Populus adjacent soil microbial communities from riparian zone of Yellowstone River, Montana, USA - 531 T | ecosystem: Environmental > Terrestrial > Soil > Riparian zone | place: USA: Montana...
TCGAAACCTCGGTGCGCTCCGTCTACGAGCACACCTACCTCTTCAACCGGCTCTGGGGCCACCCGATCTACCCGATCGGGCAGACCTACGCCAACCCCAGCAACGCCGAGGTGCTGCGCTTCCGCCGCTTCGCTGCCAGCTACGGCGGCCAGGCGCCGAGCTGGTGGAGCTGGCAGGAGACCCGCAGCGCCACCTGGGGCGCGCTGGGCGCGACCAACGCCGGCCCGCTGGAGGGCTACCGCCCGGTCGTCAGCCACCCGTTGCTGAAGCGCGGCAGCCGCGGCGACCTCGTCGTCTGGGCCCAGCAGCACCTGGTCGGGGCGGGCCAGACGCAGCTTCCCGTCACCGGGATCTTCGGCAAGCAGACCTACTCGGCGGTGCGCTCCTTCCAGGTCTCCCGCGGCCTGCCCGCCGACGGTGCGGTTGGGACCACGACCTGGTCGGCGTTGCTGGGCGTCGAACCGGTGCGGCCGACCTGGTCGGCGCGGCGCGCGAGGCCGCGCCGCGGCGCCGGGGCGAGCCGCATGGTCCCGGCCAGTCGCCCCGCCTCGGCCTCCCTTCCCGCAAAGGCCTACGAGATAGATCCGGGTCCCGCTCCGTGAGCCTGCGCCCGGCGGGGGCGCTTGCGGGCATAGCCATGACCTTGCTTCTCCTGGCGGTTCCGGGAGGAGCCGTCGCCAAGCGTCCCAACCCGGGCATCGCGCTCGAGGTGCCGCATCCAGCGGTACCGATGCGCGACGTCGTGTTGGGCGAGCCCGGTGCTGCGGCGGCGCGGATATCGGCATCCGCGTCGTCGCAGCGCTACTCGATCAACGACGGCAGCAACGCGACGATCGCCGTCAGCGTCACTCCCTCTTGCGCGGAAAGCTGCGACGTCACCGACCCGCAGCGGGTCGCCAACTTCATCGGCACGCTAATCCACGGCGACGAGGTCGAGCTGGTCACGGTCCAGCTCGACACCGAATTCCAGCTCGGCTTCGACTGCGGCTTCGGCGCCGAGGCCTGCTACTTCACCGGCGAAAACAGGATCGTCATCGGCGGCTACGACGAAGCCGACGGCGACGGCGCCACCTTCGACTTCGTCCTCGCCCACGAGTACGGGCACCACGTCGCCCAGCACCGGCGGATGCCGACGCCCTTCGGCAGCGCGATCGACTGGGGGACCGAGCGCTGGGCCAGCCTCGAGAACGTCTGCCAGGGCAAGCGCAGCGGCAAGCTCTACCCCGGCGACGAGGGCACCCACTACTTCGAGGACCCCGGTGAGGCCTTCGCCGAGGCTTTCGCCCACCTGCGCTTTCCGGGCCTCTCGGTCCAGTGGCGCTACATGCCGGCGCTGAAGCCGGACCCGGCCGCCTACGAGGCGATCCGGGAAGACACCCTTACGCCCTGGCAGGGGCGGACCAGCTTCACGCTGGCCGGGCGAGTACCGGCCAGGGGGGAGGGCGCAGCCGTCGAGTCCCTGCGTACGCCGCTCGACGGGACGGTCAGCCTGCGCCCCAGCAGCCTGCAAAGGCGCGGCTACGAGTTGGCCCTCCGTAGCCGCGCCGGCAGGCTCCTGCGCAACTCCCGCGACGACTCCGACCCCCTCGACCAGATCGACTACACCGTCTGCGGCCAGCACCACCTCCGCCTCGTGATCACCTCAACCCGTGCCCACAGCGGACCCTTCCGCCTCCAAATCCAGCGACCCTGAGATAATGCCCGCCGGGCGCAGTCTGCCCATCCCCTGGGGGCGTAGCTCAGCTGGTTAGAGCGCCGGCCTGTCACGCCGGAGGTCGCGGGTTCGAGTCCCGTCGCTCCCGCTCAGGTGTCTCTTTCGTAGGTGAGCGGGCGTTAAATCAGTTCGATTCCGGGATTTCCACGGCACCCTGACGTACCCCGAACTACTCCGAAAGGCCAACCTCGAGTAGCTGCTCGGCGCCCTTGGCAAGCGCCGCCCGTGCTTCGCCGTCAGCCATTCGCGAGGCAACTGAGGCCAAGGTCAGGGCGCCGACGACGCGCGAGGAGTCAATGTCGAGGTCGGCGTCGACGTCGTCGAGCGTCCAGGGGTAGGGCCAGGGGCCGGGCCACGGGATTGGGAGGCGGCCGTGTGGAGTGCCGCACCAGTCGTCGATGGCTCGGGCGACGATTGTCGATGCACCGTCGCTGCCGGCTGCCTCGGCGGCGATCGCGGCGCGGGCGATCTCCTTGGCGACCCAGGCTGAGGCCAACTCCAGCTTCTCTCTTGGCGGGATGGGCTGTGGGTTGAGCGCGACCTCGGAGGCCGGTGACGATTTCGAGATGACGGAGAGAACCGGGCCGTGGGGGATGATCGCGTCCCAGATCGCTGGGTTGATTTTTCCGAGTGAGACCAGCAGGCGAATCAGGTCGATGTTCATAATGAGCTCCTATTCCTCGTTCGAGGACGGGGATCCTTGGGCAGTTCGTCGCTGGCTTGGCAGTCACCAGCACGCGCGAGAATTATCGTGATGAATCCCTAATAGTCAAGAAGTCTCATCTATCGGCGAGGCGTCCCGGTCGGTTGGCCATCGGCGAGGCGCGGCCCCGGTCGGCTCAGTGGTCCAGCTAACTACGACGGCCCCTTCGACGTCACCGCGTTCGGCGTCCTGGAGTAGCCGAAAGTGAGCTTTTAAGCCGTTCTGCCTGATCTCCACCTAACAGCTGGAAGATTGCAGAGAAATTAGATGGGAAATTGCAGGCGAAGCCCAGCGCTTTCCTGCCTCAGTCGCGCGGCGCGTAGCGGTGGTGCAGGACGAAGTTGTTGCCGTCGGGGTCGGTGAAGAAGGCCATGTGGCAGACGCCGCTGTCGAGGGTGTCGGCCGAGAAGGAGATGCCCTTGGACTCGAGTTCGGCGCGGGCGGCCTCGACGTCGCCGACGTGGAAGGCGATCGGGTGGGAGTTGGGCTTGAACTCCTGGCCGACCGCTGCGGCGTCCAGTACCTGCAGGGTGAGGTTGCCGGTCTCGAACTCGCCGCCGGGGATTTTCCCGTAGTCGGCGGAGTGCTCGAGGCCGAGGGTCTGGCCGAAGAACTCGACCGCGGCCGGATAGTTCTTGACGAAGACGGTGGCGAAGTCGACGCCTGTGATGGATGTTGGTGTGCTCATGAACGCCTCCCTTGGTTTGGGTTAGAGCTTGTGCCATCGGGCGCCTGGCCCGGAGCCTTCTGGTTTGATCTTGCGCCGGTCTCTGAGATCGGCGAGGACAAGTCGTATGGTCGCAACGCTCACATCCGGGAGGGCGCGCTCGATATCGCGTCGGCGGAACACCGGGGGTGCCTGGCTCAGAATGTAGTCCCGGACCCTGTCCTGCTTGCTGCCGCTGCTCTTGCCCGCGGCGGCTACGCGTTGCTCGAAGTCCTCGTATGCGCCGCTGAGAATGCGCGCAAGATAGGTGACCCAGGGCCAGATGTCGTGTTTTCCCTCGTGCCAGTCTCGCTGAGACTCGTAGAGGCTCGCGTAGTAGCCGTTCTTCGATTCGTAAATCCGCTGCTCGACGCTGACGTAGCGCGCGACTCCATAACCGCCGGCGAGCAGCTCGTGGGTGGTCACCAAGCGGGCGAGGCGGCCGTTGCCGTCTGCGACGGGATGGATGGCGAGGAGATCGAGTATCAGGGCTCCGATTAGAACGAGGGGGTGCGTACGACCTTCGCGTTTTGCGTCGCCGTAGCGGATCAGCAACTCGTTCAGGAGGAACGCGGTTTCCTCGGGAGTGGGCGGGGTGAAGACGATCTCGCGGCGACCGTTCTCGTAGGAGACGATCAGATTCTGGTCGGACTTGAGGCGTCCGCCATTGCCCGCCGTGTGGTGGAAGAGCAAGCGGTGCAGGTGCAGGACGAAGGGGACCGTGAGCGGCTCGTAGCTGTCAAGGCGCATGAGCATGTCCGTTGCGTCCCTGTAGCCGGCGAACTCACGCTCATTTCGATTGCGATAGCGGCGAGCTCCCTCGGCAATGTCCTCGGCCCGCTCGCTGTCGAGCACGACCCCCTCGATCGCATTGGAGGCGGTGATCGATGCTATCCGAGCATGCTCGGATAGATGCCGCAGGAGCTCCGGCATCTGGTCGACGAAGAGCCCCTCCTGCCCTTTGCCCGTGTCGATCCGAGCCAAAATTGCACCGAGCTCGCGCGGCTGTCCAGCAAAAGTCTTGTCGAGGTCGACGAAGCTCTGCATTGAGCTAATCATGTCATAGTCGAGCTAATTTGGCCTGCGATTAGCTTCACTCCTTGCCTATTAGCGCTATTCCGCGAGATGGACGGCTGGGCCGTAGCATCTGGCCCGTGGAACTCGGAGGAGATACCAAGGCCGTATTGTTGGCCGCGGCCGTGATGTTCCTCTGGGCGCTGCTCCTGGGCGTCTGGAAGTTCCGCCAGATGGACGCGTCCGAGGAGGGGCTCGCGCATCCGTACGTGGACACCGCGCACCGGGCGGCCCTGCTCTACAGCTTCGCCCTGCTGCTGGTCGCGACCTTCGTCGAGCTGAGTGGCTGGAGCGTCTTGGTCAACCTGCTCGCGGCCGGCGCGCTCGCCTTCTACTTCTACGCCGCCGTTGCCGGCTACGCGTTCCACGGCTGGAAGCGCGATACCGACAACCAATTCCGCCGGCCGGTCCACGGCCTCAATGCCTTTATGGCCAGCCTGATTGCCGCTGAGATCGGCGGTTGGCTGGTGCTGATCGCCGGCTTTCTCGACGCCCAGGTCTTCTAGGAGGGACTAGCCCGAGACGACGCAGTTCTTGTCGTCGGTCATCTTCAGCGGTTCGGTGTCGGGGAAGGATTCGAGCAGCGCGTCGGCGATCAGCCTGCCCCGGGCCGCGTAGCCTTCCGAGGTGAAGTGGATCCCATCAGGGATGAACCAGCTCTCCCTGACGTCGGCGGCCCAGTTGTAGATGCGCATGTTGGGGTAGCTGTCGCACGCTTCCAACAGCGCCTCGTCCCAGGCCTTCATGTTCGCCTCGGCGTAGGGGCCGTTGGGGACCAGTGACTTGGTATTGACCCACATCACCGGTTCGTCGCCGATCGTCGACATCATGCTTTCGATCCGGTCGCCGTAGGTGAAGTTGGAGCCGGCGGCGACGTTGGCCGCCTCGTTGGTTCCCATCGCGATCACCCAGCAGCCTTTGAACCCTTCGTTCTTCCAGGCTTCGGCCACTTCCTGGGCGTTCGCTTCGCCTTCGTAGTTCTCATATATCGAGCGCGCGCCGGCCACCTCGAGGTGCTGTTCGGTGGCGCCGACCCGGGCGTACTGGGCGCTGATCAGCTGCTGGGGGTCGGGCAAATATTCTTCGGAGACGAGGCCCTCCGAGGTCGAGTCGCCGATGTGCACGACCGCTTCGCACGAGGTCGCCAGCGGCCCGCGCCTGGCGTTCTTGGCGACGACCGTCTTCGCCACCCGCGCCGACCCGATCGCGTTCTGGCTGGAGACCCCGACTCCGGCGAGGCCGGCGATCGCCAGCGCTAGGACCACGGCGCTGGCGCTGATCAACGCCCAGCCCTGGCGCGGGATCCGCTCCGGGCGCAGGCGCCCGGCCCGCAGCTGCGCCCAGAGCCTCCCCAGCGCCCCGTGGCGGACCGGGTTCTCGACGTAGCGCCAGGAGAGCTCGGCGATGACCATGATCGCCGCGACCTGGAGGATCGCCCGCAGCAGGTTCGGGCCGTGCACGCCCTGGGGGCTGGTGAGGACGATGATCGGCAGGGTCCAGAGGTAGATGCCGTAGGAGCGTTCGCCGATCCAGCGCATCGGCCGGCAGCCGACCAGGGGGCCGAGCCGTGAGGCGGGATGGGCGAAGGCGCCGACGGAGAGCGCGGTGGCGAGCGCGAGCAGCCCGAACCCGCCGCGGTAGAGGAAGGGTGAGAACTCGCTGGAGCGCCAGAACATCAGCCCGATCACGAGCAGGCCGAGCGCTCCCATCGCGTCGATCGTCCAGCGCGCCTGGGGGGTGACGTTCGGCCGCAGGCGACGGCTCGGCCAGACCATCGCCAGCGCCGCGCCGACCAGGAGCTCGAGCGCCCGCGTGTCGGTCCCGTAGTAGACCCGCGAGGGGTCCAGCGAGGGGCTGTAGAGGACCGCCATCAGGATGCCCGAGCACAGCGCCGCGATCATCGCGACGCCGGCGAGCCGCGGGCGCACGCCGGTCGTGTTCTTCACCTCCGGGACGAAGCGGAGCCCGATCATCAGCAGGAAGGGCCAGAAGATGTAGAACTGCTCCTCGACCGAGAGCGACCAGAGGTGGTTCAGAGGCGAGATCGGGGCGAAGCGGGCGAAGTAGGAGACGTCGTGGAAGATCAGCCACCAGTTGTTGAAGTAGGCGGCGGCGCTGAGCGCGGCGGTGCGGAAGTCCGCCGGCTGGTGGGGGCCGATCAGGGTCACCCACGCCATCACCACGATCAGCATCAGGAACAGCCCCGGCAGCAGGCGGCGGGCGCGGGCGAGCCAGAACGGCTTCAGCTTGATCCCGCCCTGGTTCACCTGGTTGAGCAGGATGTCGGTGATCAGATAGCCGCTGAGGGTGAAGAACACGCCGACGCCGAGCAGGCCGCCCTGCGCCCAGCCAAAGCCGAGGTGGTAGACGATCACCCCGAGCACCGCGATCGCGCGCAGGCCGTCGAGCCCCGGCATGTAGCGCTGGCCGCGCTTGACGGGTTCAGGCATCGGGACCGAGGCCGATCGAGAGAATCGCCAGCGCGGCGGCGAGGGACGGGGCCCGCCTGGCCATGCTCATCGCGACTTCGCGGGCCAGCCCGGTCGCGATCGTGCCGGTCACGGTGGCCGCCCGCCGCCTGAGCTTCCCCACGGGCGCCAGCTCGGGCCCGGACTTCAGCGCCGGCCTGGCCGGCGGAGCCGCCGCGGCGGAGGCGATGCCGAGGCACCCCTCGATCCCGCGCGCGATCAGCTGCGCACGGGCGTCGGCGCCCGCGGCGATCGGGTGCAGGTCGTCGGCCTGCATCAGCTCGGGATGGCGCGCGACGAAGCCGGCCCAGTCGGGCGTCTGGGTCCCCGGCCGCGAGGCCGCAAATGACCTGACCACTCGGTTCTTGCCGGTGTTGTCAATGCCGCTGACAGTAAAGCCGTGGATGGTCGGCACGACCATGCATCTGTCGCCGATCGTCGCCGCGACCTTGCCCAGGTTTTCGGCGAGGATCTGCGGATAGGCGGGGTTGTCGTTGGTGCCGGCGTCGAAGACGACCACCGACTGCGCAGGGTCGTAGCTCTCCTGGAAGAGGTCGAAGATCTGGTAGCTGTTGTAGCCGCCCTCGGCGTTCACGGTCAGCGGTACTCCGGGCAGGTACTGCTTCAGGTAGGGGGAGGTGAGCACCTCGAGGCTGTCGCCGACAACCAGTGCCCCACCGTTCCCACTCGCGCTCGCCGAAGGGGCCGCCATGGTGAGAGCGAGCACCGCCGCGGCCGCCACGATCGCGAGCTTGCGCGCTCTCGGCATCGGGGGAATTTCTACACTAGTCAGATGCGGCTCAGCCCAGCGGCGATAGTCGGCATGCTGCTGTGCTTGGCGCTGGCTCTGCCGGCCTGCGGCGACGAGCGAACCGCGGCCGCCGACAGCAAGGCGACAACGACCGCGAGCCCGGCGCGGGCAAAGGCCCCGGCGCGCGGCGGCTGCGCGGCGGAGCTGCATGGACTGCTCGGCACGATGGACGCCCTGCGCCGCAAGCTGGCGGCGGGCCTGAGCTACGACCAGTACCTCGACGAAGTGCGCGAATTGAAGGCGGTCTACGGCGACATCGGGGCTGACCAGGTCGCGCTCGGCTGCCTGCTCGCCGTCGGCGCTCCCGCGGAGCGGGCCCTCAACCGCTACATCGGCGCCGCCAACACCTGGGGCAACTGCCTCGCGACCGTGTCCTGCAGCACCGAGTCGGTCGAACCGAAGCTCCAGCATCGCTGGGCGCTCGCCTCGGACCTGCTCTCCTCGGCGCAGAAGGGCCTGCGCGGCACGGGCCCGAGCTAGTCGACGGCGCGACGGGCGATGTAAATCGCCTTCGTGTGTTCCGATTCGTCGAGCGGTTGGCGGGGGATGCCGTCGAGGCCGTGACCATAGATGTCGAGGCACTCGAGGCCGGCCCGCTCCAGCGCGCCGAGCACGTCGGCTTCGGGGAAGTGGCGCTGGCGGTGGGTGAGTACCGGTGGCTCGGCGTCACCCGGCTCGGCCTCTTCGTCGGCGACCTCAAGCCGCGATTCGCAGATCGAGCCGGGGGCGACGTCGGTCGGTGCGAGGCCATGCCAGACCAGCCGCAGTCCTCCCCGTTCGACCACCTCGGTTTCGGCGAAGAAGGTGCGGTAGGCAGGCAGGCAGTTGACGTCGAAGAGCAGCAGCCCGGTTGGCGCCATGTTGTCCCGCATCGCGCTCAGCGCCCGCGTCAGTTCCTCCGGGCTGAGCAGGTAGTTGACCGCGTCGTCGAGGGCCCAGACCAGGTCGAACTCGCCGAACCTGGGCAGCTCGAGCATGTCGGCGACCGCAAGCTCGACCGCGTCGCCGGCCTTTTCGCGGGCGAGGTCGAGCATCGCCGCCGAGATGTCGCAGCCGGTGACCTGCCAGCCGCGCGGCAGCATCGGCATGAAGCTCTTGCCGGTCCCGCAGCCGACGTCAAGCAGGCGCCGGCCCTGCAGCCCGCGGCGCTCGAGCGCCACCAGCAGGTCGGTGAGCCAGCCGTCGTAGTCGTGGTGGGCGGTGAATTCGTCGTAGACCGGCGCCATCGCCTCATAGGTGCGCTCGGCGTAGTCCGCCCCCGTCCCCATTGGTGCCGCGTTCGCCACGAAATGGAGACCGGAAACTAGATCAAGAAAGTTTCAGCAATAAAAATCCCCTTTTTGCTTTTGGAAGTAGTACGGTCGATCAATCAACGTTTCCACTATTCAAGATTCGGGTTCGGACGACGGCTGGCAGTGGGAGGAGGCGCACCGCTTCTGCGTGCGCATGGCCTACCGCTACTGCAGCAACCCGAGCGAGGCGGAGGACGTGGCCCAGGATGCGCTGCTGCGAGCCTGGCGCCGCCGCTCGACCCTGCGCGACGGCGCCCGCCGCAAGGAGTGGCTGGGGACGATCGTCCGCAACGAGGCCTTCCGCCAGCACTCGCGCGTGCGCCCCGATCCGGTCGAAAGCGTCGAGAGCTGGGAAGGCGCGGAGGACGAGAGCATTATCTCCACCGTTGAGCGGGCCGACCTGCACGCGGCGCTCAAACGCCTCGACGAGCGCGATCGGCAGCTGATCGAGCTGCGCTACAGCGAGGACCTCACCCAGGAGGCGATCGCCCGCCGGCTTGGCATCCCCGACGGCACCGTCAAGGTGCGCCTGCACCGGCTGCGGCACAAACTGCGTCGTGAGATGGGCGCGGCGAAAGCGATGCCGCCGGCGCCTCAGCGAGTCGTGGCGACGCGGCGCATCTCCTCAGCCGCCGCCCGCGGCCCGATGTAGGGAACGAGCATCGCGAAGAGCAGGTCGGGCAGCATGGCGGGGAGCTGTGCCGCCCGCCCCGCCAGCAGCTCGTCGAAGATCAGGCCCGAGACGGCGCCGGCCGACATCAACGAGATGTTCTCCGGCAGCTCGCGACCGCCGGCCAGCTCGCGACCGCCGTCTAGGTAGGCCGTGAAGCGGGCGACGGCGTTCCAGTGGCGCTGGCGGGCGTCGGCGCCGGCGGCGGCGACCTCGACCACCGCGGTGCGGGCCAGGTCGGGGTCGAGCGCGAAGAGTTTGACGATCGTCGCCAGCCCCGCCTCGACCCGTTGCAGCCACGACTGGTCGCCGTTGCAGTTGGCGACGACCTCGGCGAAGACCTGCTCGACCAGCATGTCGTAGGCCGCCAGGAAGCACTCGTGCTTGTCCTCGAAGTGCTTGTAGAAGGTGGTGCGGGAGGTTCCCGCCTCCTCGATCACGTCCGCCACCGAGGTCTCCTTGTAACCCTTGCTGCCAACGACACGGATCATCGCCTCGAGGATCAGTTCACGCCGCGATTCGGATGCCATCGGCCAGTCCCAGGTTGGTGGAAAACTGCGGAGTACCTTCATCATAGCGGCATGGTGTACGTAAGCGTTTACCTAACTCTCAGTGCCCACCTCCCTGGCTGCCGCTACTGGGCCGATATAGGGAACCAGCGTGGCAAACAGCAGGTCTGAAAGCAAACTCGGCAGATACTCCGCGCGTCCCTCAGCCAGCTCGTCGGAGATCAGCCCGGCGACCGCACCGATCGCCATCCGCGAGGTGTTCGCGGGCAGGCTGCGGCCGCCCGGGGCGAAGTCTCGACCCTCGTCGAAGAGCGGCGTCAGCCGCTGCAGCGCCGCCCGGTAGCGCCGCTGCGCGGCGGGCCCAGCGGCGCCGACGTCGACCAGGGCGAGGCGGGCGACGTCGGGCTCCTCGGCAAGCGCCTCGAGCAGCGCCGCCAGGCCGGCGCGGGCGCGCCGCGGCCAGCCCTCCTCGGCCTCGTAGGCCGCCGAGATCCGCCTCACCAGGGCGTCGACGACCCCGTCGTAGGCGGCGAGGAAGCAGGCTTCCTTGTCGTCGAACATCGCGTAGAAGGTGGTGCGGGAGATGCCGGCCTCGCGGGTCAGGTCGGTGACCGTGGTCGGGCCGTAGCCCTTCTCGGCGACCACCCGCACCGCCGCCTCGAGCAGGCGCTCGCGCTGGGAGCGGGCGATCACCTCGGGCGGCAGCCGGTGCCGGCCCCGGGGCGGGCGCCAGCGCTCGCTTTTCTTTCGCCCCCCGGCCTGCGGCACTGGCTCAGCCGTTCGCGGGGGAGATCGAGCGCTCGGCCTCGCGCGACTGGCGCAGCGCCTCCTCCTGGCCGAGGTAGGGCACGGTGGTGATGTAGACGATGTCGGGGAGCAGCTCGGGCAGGCGCTTGGTGTTGCCGGCGAGGATCTGGCCGACGATCAGCGACTCGGCGGCGGAGAGGGCGGCGCGCCCGGCGCTGGAGGGGATCGCCGTTTCCTCGACCGGATCGTCGCGGCCGCGTTCCAGCAGCGATTGCAGCACCCGCTTGCCGGAGGCGTAGAGCTCGAAGGCGCGGTCGCCGGAGGCCGGCGCCTCGACCAGGGCCATGCGGGCGAAGGCGGGCCGGCTGGCGAGCAGATCGAGGAAGGCCGCCGCGGCGTCGCGCACCATCGTCGCCCAGGGCTTGTCGGGTGAGTAGACGGCGACGATCCTGCCCATCGCGTCGGCGAGGGCCAGCTCCATCGAAGCGTGGAAGCAGTCCTCCTTGTCCTTGAACAGCTCATAGAAGGTGGCGCGGGAGACGCCGGCGTGCTCGCAGATGTCGGCGATCGTGATCGCGCCGTAGCCCTTCTTGGCGCAGCTCGCCGCCATCGAGGTGAGGATCCGTTCGCGCTGCGAATGCGCCACCAGCGGCTGCGGCAGGTTGTCGATCCCGGCGGGCAGTTGCTCCTGCGCGATCACGGCTCCCAGGTCGTCGGGAGAGGCATTGCCGCTGGGGGTGGAACTCGGTGGCACTTCTGGCTCCTCAGGCAGACATCCGTGTTTAGGTAAACGCGATTGTACACCCTGAAGGGGCTCTGTGGACGATCTGGTACCGAAATTAACAATGCGGCGATCGACTGGGAACGCCGGTGGGATTTTCGCCCGGTTGGTCTGGCCGCCGGCCGCCACGGCGGCAACGTGTCCACTGTACATCCGGGCGATGGCGTCGGCCGGAACTTCGGACCCCTGTACAACCAGCATTTCCGCTCCCGCCGCCACCATCTGTCAATGGAGACTGCGCCTCGTCAAATCGTGGCCTTCGGCGGCGGAGGCTTCTCAATGGAGTCGGGTAATCCCCTGCTCGACGACTACGTCCTCGGGCTCTGCACGCGCGAGCGCCCGCGGGTCTGCTTCCTGCCCTCGGCAAGCGGCGATGCCGATCACTACATCGTCCGCTTCTACCGCGCCTTTCCCGCCGATCGCTGCGAGGCGAGCCACATCTCGCTCTTCCGCCGCGAGCAGGGCCCGGACGACCTGCGCACCCACCTGCTCGAACAGGACGTGATCTACGTCGGCGGCGGCAGCGTGATCAGCCTGCTCGGGGTCTGGCGGGCGCACGGGATCGACGCGATCCTGCGCGAGGCCTGGGAGGCAGGCGTCGTCCTCTGCGGCCTCTCCGCCGGCTCGCTCTGCTGGTTCGACGAGGCAGTCTCGGGCTTCCATGGCGAGACACGGCGGGTCGAGGGCCTGGGCCTGCTGCCGTTCAGCAACTGCGTCCACTACGCGCCTGGCTCCGAGCGCGGTCTCGCCTACCACGATCTGCTGCGCGCGGGCATGCGCGCGGGCTACGCCGCCGAGGACGGCGCCGCCCTGCACTTCGTCGGCACCGAGCTGAGCCGGGTGGTTGCTTCGAGGCCAGCGGCGCGCGGTTACCGCATCGCTGCCGACGGCGAACGGGTGATGGAGATGCGCCTCGCCACCGCCTTCCTCGGCGACGCCGCCGCGGCCAACGTCACCCGGCTGCCCCGCGCGACGTCGAACTCCCTCTCCGCAGCGTGATAGTCCCCCGCATCCTCACCCTCGGTGGTCACGACTTCACCTCGCGCCCTCCCGATCGAGCGGTCAGCGAGCTGATGCTGCGGCTGGCGACCGAGCGGGCCGGGGGCAGGCCGCGGATCTGCATCCTGCCGACCGCCAGCGGCGACACCTCCGAGCAGATCGGCCGCTTCTACGCCGCCTTCGGCGAGCGACCCTGCGATCCGTCCGACCTCTCGCTCTTCCGCCTCGGCCGCCGGCCGATGGCGCTGCGCGACCACCTCCTCGCCCAGGACCTGATCTACGTCGGCGGCGGCAGCCTGGTCAACCTGCTGGCCGTCTGGGAGGCGCACGAACTGCAGGCCATCCTCAGCCTCGCCTGGCGCGAGGGCGTCGTCCTCGCCGGCCAGAGCGCCGGCGCGATGTGCTGGTTCGAGTCGGGGATCACCAAGTCCTCCGGCCGCCCCGAGGTCGAGGCGGGCCTGGGCCTGCTCAGCGGCAGCCTCTGCGTCCACTACAACAACGAGCCCGAGCGCCGCGCCGCCTACCTGGCGGCAGTCGGCAACGGCATGCCCGACGGCTACGGCCTGGACGACTACGCCGGCCTGATCTGGGAAGGCCCCGGCCCCCCATCCGCCGTCACCGCCCGAAGAGGCGCCCGCGCCTACCGAGTCACAAGCTCCGACACCGGAGTAATCGAGTCACCTCTCCCAGCCAGATTCCTGCCCGCCCCCGCTCCAGCAGCTCTAAGAGAGGACATCGCGGAGTTCCGCCGGATCAAATCGATGCGCAAGCGCGCCGGCTGGCTCGGCTGATAGTCGCGACCAAAGCTGGAGGGTGCAGCGGCTCCCAACCCAAGCTGGTCGGTAATGTTTACGCGGTATTTGCTCGGCCAAACTGCTATCTTTAAGGGTCCTTAACAAGGTATTAGCTAGGCCAAAACGGGTACGTCCGATACGCCTCATAGTTTTGGATCACACCCGATCAAGAGGAGCTACCCATGGCAGACCTGACAATCGCATCGAGGGAGGCGCATCGTCAGACGACTGAATCGACCACTCAACAAATAACGAGATTCCTTGAAGAGGTCCTTGGGAGGAAGCTGGTTGCCGCTTTGGCTGGGGTTCAAGACCCGAAGGCCGTTGGGCGTTGGGCAGAGGGGGCGCGTTCGCCTCGTCCCGCCGCAGAGGAACGCCTACGAGTTGCCTACCAAGTATTTCGTCTACTTCTGGCGGAGGAGTCCAAGTACACGATTCGTGCTTGGTTTATTGGCCTCAATCCACAGCTAAATGACGAGTCGCCGCTCTTGGCGATCAACGAGGGTCGCTTTCAGGAGGTAATGGTGGCAGCAAAGGCATATGTGGCAGGGGGGTGACCTGAATCGCCCTGGAGATCGTCAAACCACCAGGAGCGGGGGTATGGCGGGTGGGTAGGACACCGGACCCGATTAGTTTCCCCGATCCCCCGCGGGCGGATGATCTCGACTATCCGAGGGCTGGGAATCGATTTGATAGTCCAACCGAAAACTTCGGGGTCTGTTATTTCGCTTCGGATCTGAAGGCGTGCTTTGGCGAGACTCTCTCGCGTTTCCGCCCGAATCCGGCCCTCGCAGCGGCCGCGGAAGAGGACGATTTCATGCAGGTAGGCGAGGTGCCCGCGGATTGGCGCAATCAGCGCATAGCGGTCCAAGCGACTTTCGTTCCCACCGAAACCTTGCCTCAAATCCGGTTCCTCGATGTGGAGGCCTTGGCAACCAGGCGCCACTTGGAACACGAGCTGGCCCCGCTTCTTGCCTACTACGGCTACACCGAGTTGGACGTTCCAACCGTTCGAGGGGGAGACCGCCGTATCACGCGCTGGATCGGAAAGTGGGCATTTGAGCAGCGGGATGCACGCGGCGTGCCGTCATTTGCCGGGATTCGCTACCTCTCACGCCTAAACACGGAGTGGGAGTGCTGGGCGGTCTTCCATGATGTCGAGACCAAAGAGCTTTCACGACAACCGATTGAACGCGAGCACCCGGACCTAACGGCTATCGCGCGGTCATTTGGCATACGGGTCTTCTAGTCCTGTCACTCCTCGTCGCATCGACTATTTGACGAAGGCTCGGAGCTAGCCAGCGCCGCCCGCCATAGGGGGAGCGGTTGGGTCACTCCCCTCCTCGCCGAGGCTCTCCCGCGCGATGTAGTCCTCCGCCAGCAGCAGGTTCTCCTTCGAGCGCTCGACCACGTTCAGCA